>OAQX01000019.1_pt1 | contig 121887 bp, 136 predicted proteins | sample 1475521 | NCBI WGS metagenome assembly OAQX01 (sample SAMEA3360657, study PRJEB22359) | human gut metagenome | biome: ENVO:urban biome; feature: ENVO:human-associated habitat; material: ENVO:feces | place: Bangladesh | collected 2011 | reverse complement strand
GAGCAGTTGACTTTTAATCAATTGGTCGCAGGTTCGAATCCTGCACGACCCACCACTAATTACGGTGGGTTCGGTGGAAGTAGTTTGTAGTATCCAGCGCAGTATCGGGTGATTAGCTCAGCTGGGAGAGCACCTCCCTTACAAGGAGGGGGTCGGCGGTTCGATCCCGTCATCACCCACCACTTCGGGTCGTTAGCTCAGTTGGTAGAGCAGTTGACTTTTAATCAATTGGTCGCAGGTTCGAATCCTGCACGACCCACCAATTTTAACATCAAACTCAGATGTTAAGCGTGAAGGATAACGTTGCGTCAGCAACGGCCCGTAGGGCGAGCGAAGCGAGTCATCCTGCACGACCCACCAATTTTAAAGATTGGTTCCGAGTAGAAATCTTTCAGGTAACACCCGTATGGGTCGTTAGCTCAGTTGGTAGAGCAGTTGACTTTTAATCAATTGGTCGCAGGTTCGAATCCTGCACGACCCACCATCCTGAATGATTAAAGCAGCATAATCCCGCAAGGGGTCGTTAGCTCAGTTGGTAGAGCAGTTGACTTTTAATCAATTGGTCGCAGGTTCGAATCCTGCACGACCCACCAATGTAAAAAAGCGCCCTAAAGGCGCTTTTTTGCTATTCAGGCATCTCTCAATTTCAATTCTTAACCCAGATGACATACTCCGCGTTTGCTGCGTAAACAACTTTACGTCGGAGAAATAAGACGCAAAGTGTGGCATTCGGCATCTCATACGTAATTCGAGTGACTTTTCCCCACCATTCGACTATCTTGTTTAGCATATAAAACAAATTACACCGATAACAGCGAATATTACGCTCATGTCGGTTTTAACGTTAAGCCTGTAAAACGAGATGGTAAGATGAGCGTGATGTTTGATCCAGACACGGCGATTTATCCTTTCCCCCCGAAGCCGACGCCGTTAAGCATTGATGAAAAAGCGTATTACCGCGAGAAGATAAAACGTCTGCTAAAAGAACGTAATGCGGTGATGGTTGCCCATTACTATACCGATCCCGAAATTCAACAACTGGCAGAAGAAACCGGTGGCTGTATTTCTGATTCTCTGGAAATGGCGCGCTTCGGTGCAAAGCATCCCGCTTCTACGTTGTTAGTCGCTGGGGTGAGATTTATGGGAGAAACCGCCAAAATTCTCAGTCCGGAAAAAACAATTCTGATGCCGACACTTCAGGCTGAATGTTCACTGGATCTCGGCTGCCCTGTTGAAGAATTTAACGCATTTTGCGATGCCCATCCCGATCGTACTGTCGTCGTCTACGCCAACACTTCTGCTGCGGTAAAAGCGCGCGCAGATTGGGTGGTAACTTCAAGCATTGCCGTCGAACTTATTGATCATCTGGATAGTTTGGGTGAAAAAATCATCTGGGCACCTGACAAACATCTGGGGCGTTACGTGCAAAAACAGACGGACGCAGACATTTTATGCTGGCAGGGTGCCTGCATTGTGCATGATGAGTTTAAGACTCAGGCGTTAACCCGCTTGCAAGAAGAATACCCGGATGCTGCCATACTGGTGCATCCAGAATCACCGCAAGCTATTGTAGAGATGGCGGATGCGGTCGGTTCCACCAGTCAACTGATCGCTGCTGCGAAAACATTGCCACATCAGCGACTTATCGTGGCAACCGATCGGGGTATTTTCTACAAAATGCAGCAGGCGGTGCCAGATAAAGAGTTACTGGAAGCACCAACCGCGGGTGAGGGCGCAACCTGCCGCAGCTGCGCGCATTGTCCGTGGATGGCCATGAATGGCCTTCAGGCCATCGCAGAGGCATTAGAACAGGAAGGAAGCAATCACGAGGTTCATGTTGAGGAAAGGCTGCGAGAGAGGGCGCTGGTGCCGCTCAATCGTATGCTGGATTTTGCGGCTACACTACGTGGATAACGAATAATAAGGCGTAACGTTACGCTTTGGGGGAAAGATGGATTTTTTTAGTGTGCAGAATATCCTGGTACATATACCAATAGGGGCAGGCGGTTATGATCTCTCATGGATCGAAGCGGTAGGCACGATCGCCGGGTTGCTGTGTATTGGCCTTGCCAGTCTGGAGAAGATCAGCAACTACTTCTTTGGCCTGATCAACGTCACCTTGTTTGGCATTATTTTCTTTCAGATTCAGCTGTATGCCAGCCTGCTATTACAGGTGTTTTTCTTTGCCGCGAATATTTACGGTTGGTATGCGTGGTCGCGACAAACCAGTCAGAACGAGGCGGAGTTGAAAATTCGCTGGTTGCCATTGCCGAAGGCGCTAAGCTGGTTGGCGGTTTGCGTTGTTTCGATTGGTCTGATGACGGTATTTATCAATCCGGTGTTTGCATTTTTGACCCGCGTGGCAGTCATGATCATGCAAGCATTAGGATTACAGGTTGTGATGCCTGAACTGCAACCGGACGCTTTCCCGTTCTGGGATTCATGCATGATGGTGTTATCTATCGTGGCAATGATTCTGATGACGCGTAAGTATGTGGAAAACTGGCTGTTGTGGGTGATTATTAACGTGATTAGCGTCGTTATTTTTGCACTTCAGGGCGTTTACGCCATGTCTCTGGAGTACATCATCCTGACCTTTATTGCCCTCAACGGCAGCCGGATGTGGATCAACAGCGCACGCGAAAGAGGTTCACGCGCGCTGTCCCATTAATGGTGATGATGTGAATGGCCAGACACCCCTTCATTCAGGTGGCAGTCTGGCCCATGACAAGGTTGATATTCCATCTGAATGGTGGCGTGCTCAATCTGATAGTGATCCATCAGGTAGTGTTGGATCTGATCTAACAAGGCATCGTGATCGTGTGGCGGGATCACCTGCACATGCAGCGTCATCACCGGCTTCTCGCCTACCATCCATACATGTACATGGTGCACATTGCGGACTTCCGGGATTTCCCGGCACATACGACGCTTCAGTTCGGCGATATCCAGCGATACCGGTGCACCTTCAAGTAATTCATTCACGCTATCTTTCAACAGTCGCCACGCGCTACGCAGAACCAGAAGCGACACCAGTATTGAGAGAATGGGGTCAGCAGGTGTCCAGCCGGTCCAGATAATAATCAACGCGGCAATAATAGCCCCAACCGAACCCAGCAGGTCCCCGAGCACATGCAGTGCCGCTGCTCGCACGTTGAGGTTTTTCTCTTCGCTGCCGTGATGAAGTAACCAGAAAGAAAGTATATTTGCCAGCAGCCCAGCCACGGCAATTGCCATCATCATGCCGCCCTCGACCGGACGCGGAGTGCGGAAGCGTTCTATCGCCTCCCAGACAATCAAAATAGTAATCACCACCAGGGCGATGGCATTCACAAACGCCGCGAGCGTGGTCAATCTTAGCCAACCGAAAGTGTGGCGAATGGTGGGAGGACGACGGGAAAATTGCACTGCGAGTAGGGCGAAAAGCAGGGCGGCAGTATCGGTCAACATATGACCCGCATCGGCCAGCAATGCCAGAGAACCGGAAAGAAAACCACCAATGACTTCTACGAGCATAAACCCGGCAGTCACGCCGAAAGCATACAACAAGCGACGAGCATTATTATCTTCTGGCAGGTGTGAGGAAGTGTGTGAGTGTGAGTGCGCCATGACGAGTCATCCCTTAATTATTCTCACTTAACTTTATGACATCATACTGCTTTTAGAAGGGAAAAATTAAAAGGGAGAGACTCCGCTCTCCCATTATTGGCTATTTCGCAGGGTTACTGCGTGGTACCGTCGGTTTTGGTATCGACATCATTGTTGATGCCATCACCGGTTTGGACTTTTTTATTGATATCCGGGCAGCGACCATCTTTGCACATGGTGTTCTTGTGCTCTTCATCTTTGGTCATGCCGTCGTTGTTCATTGAAGAACCATCCGGATGCAGCATTGTGCCTCCAGAACCGGTATTTACCCCGTTATTGTCGACGTTATTTGGCGCGACATTTTCACGGGCGTCAGGGGCTACCTGGCCCGCATCAGCTGCGGCGTTTGCCTGGCCGTTATTGCTTTGCGCTCCGCTATCGGCTGCCAGTGCGGCACCGCTGGCAAGGCTTAGAGTGGCAGTCAAAAATAGTGTGGCCAGTTTTGTCATTTTCATAGGATGCTCCTGTTATGGTCGTTATGTCGGATAACCTCTTCCAACAGTGCATTTGCAGGTGAATATAAGGCAATGGTTTAAGATTTCAGCCAGGCAAAGATACCCAGCAGAGAATCTTGAAATAATTAACAAACAAAGGAGTTACAGTTAGAAATTGTAGGAGAGATCTCGTTTTTCGCGACAATCTGGCGTTTTTCTTGCTAATTCCAGGATTAATCCGTTCATAGTGTAAAACCCCGTTTACACATTCTGACGGAAGATATAGATTGGAAGTATTGCATTCACTAAGATAAGTATGGCAACACTGGAACAGACATGAATTATCAGAACGACGATTTACGCATCAAAGAAATCAAAGAGTTACTTCCTCCTGTCGCATTGCTGGAAAAATTCCCCGCTACTGAAAATGCCGCGAATACGGTCGCCCATGCCCGAAAAGCGATCCATAAGATCCTGAAAGGTAATGATGATCGCCTGTTGGTTGTGATTGGTCCGTGCTCAATTCATGATCCTGTCGCGGCTAAAGAGTATGCCACTCGCTTGCTGACGCTGCGTGAAGAGCTGCAAGATGAGCTGGAAATCGTGATGCGCGTCTATTTTGAAAAGCCGCGTACTACGGTAGGCTGGAAAGGGCTGATTAACGATCCGCATATGGATAACAGCTTCCAGATCAACGACGGTCTGCGTATTGCCCGAAAATTGCTGCTCGATATTAACGACAGCGGTCTGCCAGCGGCGGGTGAATTCCTGGATATGATCACCCCACAATATCTCGCTGACCTGATGAGCTGGGGCGCAATTGGCGCACGTACTACGGAATCGCAGGTGCACCGCGAACTGGCGTCTGGTCTTTCTTGCCCGGTAGGCTTCAAAAATGGCACTGATGGTACGATTAAAGTGGCTATCGATGCCATTAATGCCGCCGGTGCGCCGCACTGCTTCCTGTCCGTAACGAAATGGGGGCATTCGGCGATTGTGAATACCAGCGGTAACGGCGATTGCCATATCATTCTGCGCGGCGGTAAAGAGCCTAACTACAGCGCGAAGCACGTTGCTGAAGTGAAAGAAGGGCTGAACAAAGCAGGCCTGCCAGCACAGGTGATGATCGATTTCAGCCATGCTAATTCGTCCAAACAATTCAAAAAGCAGATGGATGTTTGTGCTGACGTTTGCCAGCAGATTGCCGGTGGCGAAAAGGCCATTATTGGCGTGATGGTGGAAAGCCATCTGGTGGAAGGCAATCAGAGCCTCGAGAGCGGGGAGCCGCTGGCCTACGGAAAGAGCATCACTGATGCCTGCATCGGCTGGGAAGATACCGATGCTCTATTACGTCAACTGGCGAATGCAGTAAAAGCGCGTCGCGGGTAAGGTTTAATTGTCGGATGCGCCGTCAGAGTGGCGTATCCGATGAATCACCGTAGCCCTGACAAGACGCGTAGCGTCGCATCAGGCAATGTGCTCCATTGTTAGCAACGACAAACAAAAAAGCCGGCTCACTTGCAGTCGGCTTTCTCATTTTTAAGCGAATGACGTTTACTTCGCTTTACCCTGGTTCGCAACGGCCGCTGCTTTCGCCGCGATCTCGTCAGCATTACCCAGATAATAGCGTTTCAACGGTTTGAAATTCTCGTCGAACTCATACACCAGTGGCACACCAGTCGGGATATTCAGCTCAAGAATCTCTTCTTCGCTCATGTTATCGAGATATTTCACCAGCGCACGTAACGAGTTACCGTGTGCGGCGATGATTACGCGCTCACCGCTCTTCATACGCGGCAGAATGGTTTCATTCCAGTAAGGGATCACGCGGTCAATGGTCAGCGCCAGGCTTTCCGTCAGTGGCAGTTCTTTCTCGCTCAGCTTCGCGTAACGTGGATCGTGACCCGGATAACGCTCATCATCTTTAGTCAGTTCCGGCGGAGTCACTGCAAAACCACGACGCCACTGTTTTACCTGCTCGTCGCCATACTTTTCAGCAGTTTCTGCTTTGTTCAGACCCTGCAACGCACCGTAGTGACGTTCGTTCAGTTTCCAGGATTTCTCAACGGGCAGCCATGCCTGATCCAGTTCGTCCAGCACATTCCACAGGGTATGAATAGCGCGTTTCAGCACAGAGGTGTAAGCAAAGTCAAAGCTGTAACCTTCCTCTTTCAGCAGCTTACCTGCTGCTTTTGCTTCGCTTACGCCTTTCTCAGACAGATCCACGTCGTACCAACCGGTGAAACGGTTTTCTTTGTTCCACTGACTTTCGCCATGACGAACCAGAACCAGCTTAGTTACAGCCATATACTTACTCCTCAAATCATCTTTTAATGATAATAATTCTCATTATATTGCCGTGACGAAGCAACAGCAATGCTTACGCATAACCATAGCGAAAATAGTGTCGCAGTGTAAGGTTGTTGTGAATATTGAGTTGCAAATATGTCGGTGTTTGCTGGTGATTTGAACAATATGAGGATAAAGCCCTCATGACGAGGGCTTAACATTACTGAGCAATAAACTGATATTCCGTCAGGCTGGAATACTCTTCGCCAGGACGCAGGAAGCAGTCTGGTTGCGGCCATTCAGGGTGGTTCGGGCTGTCCGGCAGAAATTCGCTTTCCAGAGCCAGCCCTTGCCAGTCGGCGTAAGGTTCGGTTCCCCGCGACGGTGTGCCGCCGAGGAAGTTGCCGGAGTAGAATTGCAGAGCCGGAGCGGTGGTGTAGACCTTCAGCTGCAATTTTTCATCTGCTGACCAGACATGCGCCGCCACTTTCTTGCCATCGCCTTTGGCCTGTAACAAGAACGCGTGATCGTAACCTTTCACTTTGCGCTGATCGTCGTCGGCAAGAAACTCACTGGCGATGATTTTGGCGCTGCGGAAATCAAAAGACGTTCCGGCGACAGATTTCAGGCCGTCGTGCGGAATGCCGCCTTCATCAACCGGCAGATATTCGTCCGCCAGAATCTGCAACTTGTGATTGCGCACGTCAGACTGCTCGCCGTCAAGATTGAAATAGACGTGATTAGTCATATTCACCGGGCAAGGTTTATCAACTGTGGCGCGATAAGTAATGGAGATACGGTTATCGTCGGTCAGACGATATTGCACCGTCGCACCGAGATTACCCGGGAAGCCCTGATCGCCATCATCTGAACTCAGGGCAAACAGTACCTGACGATCATTCTGGTTCACAATCTGCCAGCGACGTTTGTCGAACCCTTCCGGGCCGCCGTGCAGCTGGTTAACGCCCTGACTTGGCGAAAGCGTCACGGTTTCACCGTCAAAGGTATAACGGCTATTGGCGATGCGGTTGGCATAACGACCAATAGAGGCCCCCAGAAACGCGGCCTGATCCTGATAGCATTCCGGGCTGGCACAGCCGAGCAGCGCCTCGCGGACGCTGCCATCGGAAAGCGGAATACGGGCTGAAAGTAAAGTCGCACCCCAGTCCATCAGCGTGACTACCATCCCTGCGTTGTTACGCAAAGTTAACAGTCGGTACGGCTGACCATCGGGTGCCAGTGCGGGAGTTTCGTTCAGCACTGTCCTGCTCCTTGTGATGGTTTACAAACGTAAAAAGTCTCTTTAATACCTGTTTTTGCTTCATATTGTTCAGCGACAGCTTGCTGTACTGCAGGCACCAGCTCTTCCGGGATCAGCGCGACGATACAGCCGCCAAATCCGCCGCCGGTCATGCGTACGCCACCTTTGTCGCCAATCACAGCTTTGACGATTTCTACCAGAGTGTCAATTTGCGACACGGTGATTTCGAAATCATCGCGCATAGAGGCATGAGACTCCGCCATCAACTCGCCCATACGTTTCAGGTCGCCTTGCTCCAGCGCGTTGGCAGCTTCAACGGTGCGGGCGTTTTCAGTCAGGATATGACGCACGCGTTTCGCCACGATTGGGTCCAGTTCATGCGCAACAGCGTTGAACTCTTCAATGGTGACATCGCGCAGGGCTGGCTGCTGGAAGAAACGCGCACCGGTTTCGCACTGTTCACGACGGGTGTTGTATTCGCTGCCAACCAGGGTACGTTTGAAGTTACTGTTGATGATGACGACAGCCACACCTTTGGGCATGGAAACTGCTTTGGTCCCCAGTGAGCGGCAGTCAATCAGCAAGGCATGATCTTTCTTGCCGAGTGCGGAAATTAGCTGATCCATGATCCCGCAGTTACAGCCAACAAACTGGTTTTCTGCTTCCTGACCGTTAAGCGCGATTTGTGCGCCGTCCAGCGGCAGATGATAAAGCTGCTGCAATACGGTTCCGACCGCGACTTCCAGTGAAGCGGAAGAACTTAACCCAGCACCCTGCGGCACATTGCCGCTGATCACCATGTCCACACCGCCGAAGCTGTTGTTACGCAGTTGCAGATGTTTCACCACGCCACGAACGTAGTTCGCCCATTGATAGTTTTCATGCGCGACAATGGGCGCATCGAGGGAAAACTCGTCGAGCTGATTTTCATAATCGGCTGCCATTACGCGAACTTTACGGTCATCGCGTGGCGCACAGCTGATCACGGTTTGATAATCAATCGCGCAGGGCAGAACGAAACCGTCGTTGTAGTCGGTGTGTTCACCAATCAAATTCACGCGGCCAGGCGCCTGAATGGTGTGAGTGGCAGGGTAGCCAAATGCGTTGGCAAACAGAGATTGTGTTTTTTCTTTCAGACTCATTTCTTACACTCCGGATTCGCGAAAATGGATATCGCTGACTGCGCGCAAACGCTCTGCTGCCTGTTCTGCGGTCAGGTCTCGCTGGGTCTCTGCCAGCATTTCATAACCAACCATAAATTTACGTACGGTGGCGGAGCGCAACAGAGGCGGATAAAAGTGCGCGTGCAGCTGCCAGTGTTGATTCTCTTCGCCATTAAATGGCGCGCCGTGCCAGCCCATAGAGTAGGGGAAGGAGCACTGGAAGAGGTTGTCATAACGACTGGTCAGCTTTTTCAACGCCAGCGCCAAATCGCTGCGCTGGGCGTCGGTCAAATCGGTGATCCGCAAAACGTGGGCTTTGGGCAGCAGTAGCGTTTCGAACGGCCAGGCAGCCCAGTAAGGCACAACGGCTAACCAGTGTTCGGTTTCGACAACGGTACGGCTACCGTCTGCCAGCTCGCGCTGAACATAATCCACCAGCATTGGCGATTTCTGCTCGGCAAAATATTCTTTTTGCAGGCGGTCTTCGCGCTCAGCTTCGTTAGGCAGGAAGCTATTTGCCCAAATCTGTCCGTGCGGATGCGGGTTAGAGCAGCCCATCGCCGCACCTTTGTTTTCAAAGACCTGCACCCATGGGTATGTTTTCCCCAGTTCTGCGGTTTGCTCCTGCCAGGTTTTGACGATTTCCGTCAATGCCGCAACGCTGAGTTCTGGCAACGTTTTACTGTGATCCGGTGAAAAGCAGATCACCCGGCTGGTACCGCGCGCGCTCTGGCAACGCATCAGCGGATCGTTGCTTTCTGGCGCATCTGGCGTGTCAGACATCAAGGCCGCAAAGTCATTAGTGAAAACGTAAGTCCCGGTGTAATCGGGGTTTTTATCGCCTGTCACCCGCACATTACCTGCGCAGAGGAAGCAATCTGGATCGTGCGCAGGTAACACCTGTTTGGCTGGCGTTTCCTGCGCCCCCTGCCAGGGGCGCTTAGCGCGGTGCGGTGAAACCAGAATCCATTGCCCGGTGAGCGGGTTGTAGCGGCGATGTGGATGATCAACGGGATTAAATTGCGTCATGGTCGTTCCTTAATCGGGATATCCCTGTGGATGGCGTGACTGCCAGTGCCAGGTGTCCTGCGCCATTTCATCGAGTGTGCGCGTCACGCGCCAGTTCAGTTCACGGTCGGCTTTGCTGGCGTCCGCCCAGTAGGCCGGAAGGTCGCCCTCGCGACGCGGTGCAAAATGATAGTTAACTGGTTTGCCGCAGGCTTTGCTGAAGGCATTAACCACGTCCAGCACGCTGCTGCCTACGCCAGCGCCGAGGTTGTAGATGTGTACGCCTGGCTTGTTCGCCAGTTTCTCCATCGCCACGACGTGACCGTCCGCCAGATCCATTACGTGGATGTAATCGCGTACGCCAGTACCGTCTTCGGTCGGATAATCGTTACCAAAAATCGCCAGCGAGTCGCGACGGCCTACAGCAACCTGGGCGATGTATGGCATCAGGTTATTCGGAATGCCTTGCGGATCTTCGCCCATATCGCCCGACGGATGTGCGCCAACCGGGTTGAAGTAGCGCAGCAGGGCAATGCTCCAGTCCGGCTGGGCTTTTTGCAGATCGGTGAGGATCTGTTCAACCATCAGTTTGCTTTTGCCGTAAGGGCTTTGCGGTGTGCCGGTCGGGAAGCTTTCAACGTATGGAATTTTGGGCTGATCGCCATAGACGGTGGCGGAGGAGCTAAAAATAAAGTTTTTGACGTTCGCGGCGCGCATGGCGCTAATCAGGCGCAGGGTGCCGTTAACATTGTTGTCGTAATATTCCAGCGGTTTTTGTACCGATTCGCCAACGGCTTTCAGCCCGGCGAAGTGGATCACAGTGTCGATAGCGTGATCGTGCAGGATCTCGGTCATCAACGCTTCGTTACGGATATCGCCTTCAACAAACGTTGGATGTTTGCCGCCTAAACGCTCGATAACAGGCAGTACGCTGCGCTTACTGTTACAGAGGTTATCAAGAATGATGACATCATGACCGTTTTGCAGTAATTGCACACAGGTATGACTTCCAATGTAACCGCTACCACCGGTAACCAGAACTCTCATAATTCGCTCCATTAGGCTTATGGTATGAAATAACCATAGCATAACAAAGATGCGAAAAGTGTGACATGGAATAAATTAGTGGAATCGTTTACACAAGAATTTAGCCGTTTTTTATGCGCGATTAAGTGATTATAAAACAGAGGGTTTATGAATGATTGCGCTTTTTATCTGAAAAAAGTCGCGGTTTCATGCCTGCATGCGTCGAACCGTTGGCCGGAGAGGGCGTTTAGGCCGCCTCCGGTACAGTCAGCATTACCGACTCAGTTTATTTTTGTCAGCGCATAGCGATAAAAGTCACCGTCCGGCACGAACTCAAGACGATGGGTAATACAGGCAGGCGCATCTTCAGCGTGGTGCGAAACAAACAACAATTGCGTTTCACCTTCGCTAATCAGCACATCAACAAAACGGCGGATAAGCTGGCGATTGAGTGGATCAAGCCCCTGTAGTGGTTCATCGAGAATAAGCAACGTCGGATGTTTCACCAGTGCGCGGACAATCAGCGCCAGACGCTGCTGTCCCCAGGAAAGACTATGGAAAGGAGCGTCAGCCGTGCGTTTATCAATGCCGAGAATATCCAGCCACTGCTGCACCAGCTTTTGCTGGCGATCCGAAACGGCCTGATAAATGCCAATCGAATCAAAATAACCAGACAGGATCACATTACGCACGGTAGTGCTGACCCGGTAATCCAGATGCAAACTACTGCTGACGTAACCGATATGCTTTTTGATATCCCAGATGGTTTCGCCGCTGCCGCGACGTCGTCCGAAAAGCGTTAAATCGTTGCTGTAACCTTGCGGATGATCGCCAGTAATCAGGCTTAATAACGTCGATTTTCCCGCGCCATTTGGCCCGACAATTTGCCAGTGTTCGCCTGGATTCACCTGCCAGCTAAGGTTATTAAGAATGGGGCGATCGTTATAAGAAACCACGCCATTGTTCAGCACAATGCGCGGTTCGTTGGCGGGTAAGGCGTGACGTGCTGAAGGTTCATCCGGCTCCGGCAGTTGTACACCTTCAAGCTGTTCGCTATGCGCCAGTTGCGCAACGAGTGCTTGTTGGAGCAGTTCCTCTTTAGCGCCCGTTTCCGCTAACGTACAATCCGCCAGCACGCCAGCAAACTGGACAAATTCCGGGATCTCATCGAAGCGATTGAGCACCAGTACCAGAGTAATACCGGACTGATGTAACGAGGCGAGTAGCTCAGCCAGCTGCTGACGTGAGGCAACATCCAGGCCATCGAACGGCTCATCAAGAATCAACAAGTCAGGCTCCGACATCAGCGCCTGACACAGCAGGGTTTTTCGCGTCTCGCCAGTGGAAAGGTATTTAAAGCGTCGGTCGAGGAGGGCGGTAATACCGAACTGCTGCGCCAGTTGCATACAACGCGGTGCATCCTTTACTTCATCCTGAATGATTTCAGCCGTGGTACGCCCGGTGTCATCTTCGCCAGGGCCGAGCATATCGGTGTTATTCCGCTGCCATTCGTCGCTGACGAGCTTTTGCAATTGCTCGAAGGAGAGACGAGTGATGTGGGAAAACTGGCTTTGCCGCTCACCTTTCAAAAGCGGAAGTTCCCCCGCCAGCGCGCGGGCCAGGGCCGATTTCCCGCTTCCATTCGAACCGACAAACGCCCAACTATCACCCGCGTTTAACGTTAGCTGAGGCAATTGCAGCGTTTTTGTGTCGCTAAGACGAAACGTGCCTTGCAAAATTTGCAATGATGACATTTTATATCCCATTTTGTGCAGCGATTACTGACAGGGATACGTGTTTCATAACAAATTGTCAACACGCTTAGCACAGCGTGGCGATAATCACGCTGTCGGCATTAAAGTAGGCCGTGACATTCTGTCCTTGCTGAAGAGAAGTCGCTTCATTTACCGGCACTGTGGCGCACAGTGTTTGCCCGTCGGGTAGCGCCATTAATACTTCGCACTGCTCTGCGCCGCGCTCAATATGACTAATAATACCCGGTAATTGGTTGTCGGCGTTTTGTGCGACCGCTTCGTCCTGAGTAATGCCTACCCACGGCGCTTTTAGTAATATCAACACTTCTTTGCCTTCATCCAGCCCCAGACGCGCGCCGCTTTGTGCGGTAATTGCGACTTTCAGGCGTGTTTTTCCGTCAGCCAGTAAGACATCAACATGCTGTTGAACGTCATCATGATCGCGGGCGGTGATGGTGCCAAACCATTGGTTACGGGCGCTGGTTTGCAGTGAAAAACGTGAGATCGCGGCCAGCAGGCTGTTCAGCGGCAGGGCGTCATCGTCACTTAACACATCAAAGGCTTTTTGCTGGATTTGCGCCAGTAAGTCATAGAGCTGAATCAGTCGCTGACCATAGCGGGTCAGTACTGCGCCGCCGCCACCTTTACCGCCTGTTGCGCGCTCGACCAGAATATGCTCACTTAACTGATTCATTTCGTTAATGGCATCCCAGGCGCTTTTATAGCTGATACCGGCATCTTTCGCTCCCTGGCTAATGGAACCGGAAAGCGCAATGTGTTTTAGTAGCGAAATGCGGCGCGGGTCGGCGAATAATTTTTGTTGGAGCTTAAGGGTGAGAAGGATTTCGGCCTGCATAACAATATCCTGGCAAAAGTCTTATTGTGACGGAAAACGGACGCCACGCAAAGCTGACCGCACAAAAGGGGAGTGCTTTTCTGTGCTTAGCGGTTAGAATAGTCTCATGACTATATCTGGAGTTGACCATGTTAGAGTTATTAAAAAGTCTGGTATTCGCCGTAATCATGGTACCTGTCGTGATGGCCATCATCCTGGGTCTGATTTACGGTCTTGGTGAAGTATTCAACATCTTTTCTGGTGTTGGTAAAAAAGACCAGCCCGGACAAAATCATTGATTCCCTGAATGCCCGCTTAGTCGGGCATTTCTTTTTCTCAACTTCCTGCTTTTCCTGCCGATATTTTTTCTCATCTACCTCACAAAGGTTAGCAATAACTGCTGGGAAAATTCTGAGTTAGCCGTTATATTGTCGCCTACATAACGTTACATTAAGGGGTTACCAATGGCTCGTAAATGGTTGAACTTGTTTGCCGGGGCGGCACTCTCTTTCGCTGTTGCTGGCAATGCACTGGCAGATGAAGGGAAAATCACGGTGTTCGCCGCCGCATCACTGACTAACGCAATGCAGGACATTGCTACGCAGTATAAAAAAGAGAAAGGCGTGGATGTGGTTTCTTCTTTCGCTTCGTCATCTACTCTCGCCCGTCAGATTGAAGCGGGTGCGCCTGCGGATCTGTTTATTTCTGCCGATCAGAAATGGATGGATTATGCGGTTGATAAAAAAGCGATCGATACAGCTACGCGTCAGACACTGCTCGGCAATAGCCTGGTCGTTGTAGCACCGAAAGCCAGCGAGCAGAAAGATTTCACCATCGACAGCAAAACCAACTGGACTTCGCTGCTGAATGGCGGTCGTCTGGCGGTTGGCGATCCGGAACATGTTCCCGCTGGCATTTATGCAAAAGAAGCACTGCAAAAACTGGGCGCATGGGATACGCTCTCCCCGAAACTGGCTCCGGCGGAAGATGTTCGTGGCGCGCTGGCGTTGGTCGAACGCAATGAAGCGCCGCTGGGCATAGTTTACGGTTCTGACGCAGTTGCCAGCAAAGGGGTAAAAGTGGTCGCCACCTTCCCGGAAGATTCGCATAAAAAAGTGGAATACCCGGTTGCTGTTGTGGAAGGGCATAACAATGCGACAGTGAAAGCATTTTATGATTATCTGAAGGGGCCGCAGGCTGCGGAAATCTTTAAACGTTACGGATTTACAACCAAGTAATGATACTGACCGATCCAGAATGGCAGGCGGTTTTACTAAGCCTGAAAGTTTCTTCCCTGGCTGTGCTGTTTAGCCTGCCGTTTGGGATCTTTTTTGCCTGGTTACTGGTGCGTTGCACGTTTCCGGGCAAAGCTCTGCTCGACAGCGTACTGCATCTACCGCTGGTGTTACCGCCCGTGGTCGTCGGTTACTTATTATTAGTTTCGATGGGACGGCGCGGATTTATCGGTGAACGTCTGTATGACTGGTTTGGCATTACCTTCGCCTTTAGCTGGCGCGGCGCGGTTCTCGCTGCCGCCGTCATGTCGTTTCCGCTGATGGTGCGGGCAATTCGTCTGGCGCTGGAAGGTGTTGATATCAAACTGGAACAGGCCGCAAGAACACTGGGTGCCGGGCGCTGGCGCGTTTTCTTTACTATCACGTTACCGCTGACCTTACCGGGCATTATTGTTGGTACGGTACTGGCTTTTGCTCGTTCTCTCGGTGAGTTTGGTGCAACCATCACCTTTGTGTCGAACATTCCTGGTGAAACGCGAACCATTCCTTCTGCCATGTATACCCTGATCCAGACCCCCGGCGGGGAAAGTGGCGCGGCGAGACTGTGCATTATTTCTATTGCACTGGCGATGATCTCCCTGTTGATTTCAGAATGGCTGGCCAGAATCAGCCGTGAACGGGCGGGGCGCTAATCATGCTGGAACTGAATTTTTCCCAGACGTTGGGCAACCATTGCCTGACCATTAATGAAACGCTGCCCGCCAATGGCATCACTGCTATCTTTGGCGTCTCCGGTGCCGGAAAAACTTCGCTGATTAACGCCATCAGTGGACTGACGCGCCCGCAAAAAGGGCGGATTGTCCTCAATGGGCGGGTACTAAATGATGCCGAAAAAGGTATCTGCCTGACGCCAGAAAAGCGTCGCGTTGGCTATGTTTTTCAGGATGCGCGGCTGTTCCCGCATTACAAAGTGCGTGGCAATCTGCGCTACGGCATGTCGAAAAGTATGGTCGATCAGTTCGATAAGCTGGTGGCGCTTTTAGGCATTGAACCGTTGCTTGACCGTTTACCAGGCAGCCTGTCCGGAGGCGAAAAACAGCGCGTGGCGATTGGTCGGGCTTTGCTGACAGCACCGGAATTGCTGTTGCTGGATGAACCGCTGGCGTCACTGGATATTCCGCGTAAACGCGAACTGTTGCCTTATCTGCAACGGCTGACACGGGAAATCAACATTCCGATGTTGTATGTCAGCCATTCGCTGGATGAGATCCTCCATCTGGCAGACAGAGTGATGGTACTGGAAAACGGTCAGGTGAAAGCCTTTGGCGTGCTGGAGGAAGTGTGGGGCAGTAGCGTGATGAATCCGTGGCTGCCGAAAGAGCAACAAAGTAGCATTCTGAAAGTGACGGTGCTTGAGCATCATCCGCATTACGCGATGACCGCGCTGGCGCTGGGCGATCAGCATTTGTGGGTCAATAAGCTGGACGAACCGCTGCAAGCTGCGCTACGCATCCGCATTCAGGCTACCGATGTCTCGCTGGTTTTACAACCGCCGCAGCAAACCAGCATTCGTAACGTATTGCGGGCAAAAGTTGTTAATAGTTATGACGACAACGGCCAGGTGGAAGTGGAGCTGGAAGTCGGCGGTAAAACGCTGTGGGCGCGTATCAGCCCGTGGGCCAGGGATGAACTGGCGATCAAACCAGGCTTGTGGCTGTACGCGCAAATTAAAAGTGTGTCGATAACCGCCTGATTAAATCAGGTGGCTATAAATGAACTGGGCAATGCTGTCGGTGGTGTTATCACCAATCACAATGTTGGCGCGCGCTTTTACCGCGTCATCGGCGTTGCCCATCGCCACGCCTGTACCAGCGGCTTCCAGCATACTGATATCATTAAAGTTATCGCCGAATGCCACGACGTTTTCCATCGACCAACCTTGTGCCTCAACCCATTTCGTCAAACGTTTACCTTTGCTGTTGCCGCCGCGTGCAATATCAACCTGATCGTGCCAGGACCATTCACACTCCAGTCCCAGTTCATGTTCGACATGCTTACCAAAATGCTGCAATTGCGGCAGGTCATCGTGCGTCAGGGCGAACTTCCATACGGCGTTAACTTGTTGCGCCGTTTCAGCCAGAGAAGCGACTTGTGTGAAAGTCGGACGCTGTTCCGGCGGCAGGGTTTGCGCCCAGTTAGACGTGCGAATGACATGCCCGGTCGGGTGCTCATAGACCATTGCATCATCGACATACATCAGACCGTGAATGTGGTGTTCATTCAGCATCTCAATGAGTTGCAGGGCTTTATTAACGGGCATTGGGTCCGCTTCCAGCACTGTTTTTGCATGATAATCATACAAATAGGTGCCATTACAGCAAATAGCAGGTGTATCCAGCGCCAGCGCCTGATAAAAAGGATGAATAGCGACGTGATGGCGACCTGTGACGATGATTAATTGATAGCCTGCTTCGCGAGCGCGGGCCAGGGCTTCTATCGATGATGGAAGCAAGGTCTTTTTCGGGGTCAATAAGGTGCCGTCTAAGTCGAGAGCAATCACGCGTGTGGTCATGGCGTATTCCAGATTAAGGTTAAGAATTTTCTTCTGCGCGAATGGTACACCGATACCACTATCGGACAAAATTCTGCGTTTTAATTCAGCATTCACCGCCAAAAGCGACTAATTTTAGCTGTTACAGTCAGTTGCTAAATGCAAAGGAGCATTCATGAAGCAAACAGTTTATATCGCCAGCCCTGAGAGCCAGCAAATTCACGTCTGGAACCTGAATCATGAAGGCGCACTGACGCTGACACAGGTTGTCGATGTGCCGGGGCAGGTGCAGCCGATGGTGGTCAGCCCGGACAAACGTTATCTCTATGTTGGTGTGCGCCCTGAGTTTCGCGTCCTGGCGTATCGTATCGCCCCGGACGATGGCGCACTGACCTTTGCCGCAGAGTCTGCGCTGCCGGGTAGTCCGACGCATATTTCCACCGATCACCAGGGGCAGTTTGTCTTTGTTGGTTCTTACAATGCGGGTAACGTGAGCGTAACGCGTCTGGAAGATGGCCTGCCAGTGGGCGTCGTCGATGTGGTCGAGGGGCTGGACGGTTGCCATTCCGCCAATATCTCACCGGACAACCGTACGCTGTGGGTTCCGGCATTAAAGCAGGATCGCATTTGTCTGTTTACGGTCAGCGATGATGGTCATCTGGTGGCACAGGACCCTGCGGAAGTGACTACCGTTGAAGGGGCCGGCCCGCGTCATATGGTATTCCATCCAAACGAACAATATGCGTATTGCGTCAATGAGTTAAACAGCTCAGTGGATGTCTGGGAACTGAAAGATCCGCATGGCAATATCGAATGTGTCCAGACGCTGGATATGATGCCGGAAAACTTCTCCGACACCCGTTGGGCGGCTGATATTCATATCACCCCGGATGGTCGTCATTTATACGCCTGCGACCGTACCGCCAATCTGATAACTGTTTTCAGCGTTTCGGAAGATGGCAGCGTGTTGAGTAAAGAAGGCTTCCAGCCAACGGAAACCCAGCCGCGCGGCTTCAATGTTGATCACAGCGGCAAGTATCTGATTGCCGCCGGGCAAAAATCTCACCACATCTCGGTATACGAAATTGTTGGCGAGCAGGGGCTACTGCATGAAAAAGGCCGCTATGCGGTCGGGCAGGGACCAATGTGGGTGGTGGTTAACGCACACTAACCGCTGATTTACCCGGCGCAGTCTCTTCTGCGCCGGTGTATTAACCTATCTCCTGTAACGCATGTCTCTGGCGTTCGACGATATTGGTCCACAAATTGTCTTTATCGTCAGTCCACAAATTAATCAGCAAGGCAAAAAAGCGTTCAGCTGCCGGAGAAAGCACGGCATCTTTGCGGCGAATAATCCCCAATGTCCGACGTATAACCGGTTCCACCAGCGGGATACCAATAATCGAAGAATAGGGTGCATGGGGCATTGCCAGACCAGGAAGCGCCGAAATCCCCAGTCCCGCCTCCACCAGTCCTAATGACGTCGAAAGATGACGCACTTCGTAAAACCAGTCCAGCTTCCAGGGCTTGTCGGCCAGCTGTTGTTCTATCAACAGTCGGTTGCCGCTGGAGGAGCGTACGCCAATCATTTTGTAACCCACTAACTCCTGCCATTCTACAAGCTGCTTTTTGGCCAATGGATGGTCACGCCGACAGGCCAGCACGAACGGCTCGTTGACCAGTGGGGTAAAATCAATGGATGAATTTGTGACGTTGTTCATGTTTATGCCAAAGTCTGATTCGTTACACAGCACCGATTCCATGCAATTATTCGTGCCTTGTTCCAGAATCCGCACTTTAATATTGGGATACAGCTCATTAAATTTACCGATTGCCAGCGGTAAAAAATAAAATACCGCGGTCGGAATACACGCTAACGTCACCATACCACGATGATAAGCATTCATATCACGAATATTAAAAAGCGTTTCATCGAATTTCTTTATTAATTCCCGCGCCTCCGGGAGCAACCTTTTTCCTGCTTTTGTTAACGTAACCTTGCGAGTTGTACGCTCAAATAGTTGAATATGTAAATCTTCCTCCATCTTTTTTATTCTTCGCGTTAATGCAGGTTGCGTAATATTGAGTAATTTAGCGGCATTGTTAAATGAACTGGACTCTGCCAGTATGACAAATGCCTTCATACTTGATAATTCATGCTTCATTATTACTCCGAAAAATGGAAGCGTCGATTTTGGGTGGCTGGCCGTTAAAAATTTTAACTGCATTTAGCCAACTTAAATTAATGAAAAAATGTTATTAATCGTTGAGCTAAAGTCATTAGAGATGCTTTGCCCTTAATGTAACCATATCGCAATAAGTTATGTTTTTAAATTGAGGGCATTATTATGAAAAAAATACCCTGCGTGATGATGCGAGGTGGAACCTCGAGGGGCGCGTTCCTGTTAGCGGAACATCTACCCGAAGATCAAACGCAGCGCGATAAAATATTGATGGCAATTATGGGTTCCGGTAACGATCTGGAAATTGACGGTATTGGCGGCGGTAATCCGCTGACCAGTAAAGTCGCCATTATTAGCCGTTCCAGCGATCCGCGTGCAGATGTCGATTATCTGTTTGCTCAAGTTATCGTCCATGAGCAACGTGTCGATACCACGCCTAACTGCGGCAATATGCTGTCTGGGGTTGGGGCATTCGCCATTGAAAATGGTTTGATTGCAGCGACTTCGCCAGTTACCCGCGTACGTATCCGCAACGTCAATACTGGTACGTTCATCGAGGCTGATGTGCAAACGCCAAATGGTGTTGTCGAGTACGAGGGTAGCGCCAGAATTGACGGCGTACCGGGTACTGCCGCACCGGTTGCGCTCACTTTCCTGAATGCCGCCGGAACCAAAACCGGAAAAGTCTTCCCGACTGATAATCAGATTGATTATTTTGACGATGTCCCGGTGACCTGTATCGATATGGCGATGCCAGTTGTCATTATTCCTGCTGAATATCTGGGAAAAACAGGCTATGAATCACCGGCGGAGCTGGATGCCGACAAAGCATTATTAGCCCGCATTGAATCTATCCGTCTACAAGCGGGTAAAGCAATGGGCTTAGGCGATGTCAGTAATATGGTTATCCCTAAACCTGTGCTTATTTCTCCAGCGCAGAAAGGCGGAGCAATTAATGTGCGTTATTTTATGCCGCATTCTTGCCATCGCGCGCTGGCGATAACCGGAGCTATTGCCATTTCCAGTAGTTGTGCATTGGAAGGCACCGTCACCCGACAAATCGTCCCTTCTGTAGGATACGGCAATATCAATATTGAACACCCCAGTGGTGCGCTCGACGTTCATTTAAGTAATGAAGGTCAGGATGCCACGACGTTACGCGCATCTGTTATTCGGACAACCAGAAAAATATTTTCCGGTGAAGTTTATCTTCCCTGAAAAAATTCGTTGTCAGGATAAGGACAATCAATAAAGGACTTCTGTATGAGTCATACAGAAAGAACAGGATTTTAAATGAATAAGAAATCGTTATGGAAGCTAATTCTGATATTAGCGATCCCATGTATTATTGGCTTTATGCCAGCTCCGGCAGGATTAAGCGAACTGGCGTGGGTGCTTTTTGGTATTTACCTGGCGGCCATTGTGGGGCTGGTTATCAAGCCTTTCCCGGAACCTGTCGTACTGTTAATTGCCGTTGCTGCCTCAATGGTGGTGGTCGGTAACTTATCCGACGGTGCGTTTAAGACCACCGCCGTATTAAGCGGTTACTCTTCAGGTACCACCTGGCTGGTGTTCTCGGCGTTTACCTTAAGCGCCGCATTTGTGACCACCGGCTTAGGTAAACGTATAGCCTATCTGCTGATTGGTAAAATTGGTAGCACTACCCTGGGTCTGGGTTACGTTACGGTATTTCTCGATCTGGTACTGGCTCCGGCAACACCGTCTAACACCGCGCGTGCGGGCGGTATTGTGTTACCGATCATCAACAGCGTGGCGGTGGCTTTGGGGTCCGAACCGGAAAAAAGTCCGCGTCGTGTCGGACATTACCTGATGATGTCCATTTACATGGTCACCAAAACCACCAGCTATATGTTCTTTACCGCAATGGCGGGGAATATTCTGGCGCTGAAAATGATCAACGACATTCTGCACCTGCAAATTAGCTGGGGTGGATGGGCGCTGGCCGCTGGATTGCCGGGTATCATTATGCTGCTGGTCACCCCGCTGGTGATTTACACCATGTATCCGCCAGAAATTAAGAAGGTGGATAACAAAACCATCGCCAAAGCGGGCCTTGCCGAACTGGGACCGATGAAAATCCGCGAAAAAATGCTGCTCGGTGTCTTCGTGCTGGCGCTGCTGGGCTGGATTTTCAGTAAGTCACTGGGGGTTGATGAATCCACCGTGGCAATCGTTGTTATGGCGACTATGCTGCTGGGTATCGTTACCTGGGAAGACGTGGTTAAAAATAAAGGCGGCTGGAATACCTTAATCTGGTACGGCGGTATTATCGGCTTAAGCTCCTTATTATCGAAAGTTAAATTCTTCGAATGGTTAGCTGAAGTCTTTAAAAATAACCTGGCATTTGATGGTCACGGTAACGTTGCTTTCTTCGTTATTATTTTCCTCAGCATTATCGTGCGTTATTTCTTCGCTTCCGGTAGTGCCTATATCGTTGCCATGTTACCAGTATTTGCCATGCTGGCGAACGTCTCCGGCGCGCCGTTAATGTTAACCGCGCTGGCACTGTTGTTCTCTAACTCCTATGGCGGCATGGTTACTCACTATGGCGGCGCGGCAGGTCCGGTCATCTTTGGCGTGGGTTACAACGATATTAAATCCTGGTGGTTGGTCGGTGCGGTACTGACGATATTAACCTTCCTGGTGCATATCACCCTCGGCGTGTGGTGGTGGAATATGCTGATCGGCTGGAACATGCTGTAAATATACTCGTCATACTTCAAGTTGCATGTGCTGCGTCTGCGTTCGCTCACCCCAGTCACTTACTTATGTAAGCTCCTGGGGATTCACTCTCTTGTCGCCTTCCTGCAACTCGAATTATTTAGAGTATATCCATTTATTATCTTTCTGCGCACTTTCCGGTGCGCAGATATCTGGAGCATTTGATGATCAAGTTATCTGAAAAAAGCGTGTTTCTCGCCAGTAATAACGAAATAATTGCCGAAGAACATTTCACCGGCGAAATTAAAAAAGAAGAAGCAAAAAAAGGCACTATTGCCTGGTCTATTCTCTCTTCTCATAATACGTCCGGAAATATGGATAAACTTAAAATTAAGTTTGATTCATTAGCCTCTCACGATATTACCTTTGTTGGTATTGTACAGACCGCTAAAGCGTCCGGTATGGAACGTTTCCCGCTGCCGTATGTGCTGACCAACTGCCATAACTCACTCTGCGCCGTCGGCGGCACCATTAACGGTGATGACCATGTTTTTGGTTTATCGGCAGCGCAGCGTTATGGCGGTATTTTTGTGCCTCCGCATATTGCGGTCATCCATCAATATATGCGTGAGATGATGGCAGGCGGCGGCAAAATGATCCTCGGGTCAGACAGCCACACCCGTTACGGTGCATTAGGGACAATGGCAGTCGGTGAGGGTGGCGGTGAGTTGGTAAAACAGCTGCTTAATGACACCTGGGATATCGACTATCCGGGCGTGGTTGCGGTGCATTTGACCGGAAAACCTGCGCCGCATGTGGGGCCACAGGATGTGGCGCTGGCTATCATCGGTGCCGTGTTCAAAAACGGCTACGTCAAAAACAAAGTGATGGAATTCGTAGGTCCCGGTGTTGCTGCGCTCTCTACCGATTTCCGTAACAGCGTTGACGTTATGACCACTGAAACGACCTGTTTAAGTTCTGTCTGGCAAACCGATGAAGAAGTCCATAACTGGCTGGCGCTGCACGGTCGCGGCCAGGATTACTGCCAGCTTAACCCTCAACCGATGGCGTACTACGATGGCTGCATCAGCGTTGATTTAAGCGCCATCAAACCAATGATTGCGCTGCCGTTCCACCCGAGCAACGTATATGAAATCGACACACTGAACCAGAACCTGACCGACATTCTGCGTGAGATTGAAATTGAGTCCGAGCGCGTGGCGCACGGTAAAGCCAAACTCTCGCTGCTGGATAAAGTCGAAAACGGTCGCCTGAAAGTGCAGCAGGGGATTATCGCGGGCTGTTCTGGCGGTAACTACGAAAACGTCATCGCGGCGGCGAATGCACTGCGCGGTCAATCCTGTGGCAATGACACCTTCTCGCTGGCGGTTTATCCGTCATCACAGCCGGTGTTTATGGATCTCGCCAAAAAAGGTGTGGTAGCAGATTTGATTGGCGCAGGCGCAATCATCAGAACCGCGTTCTGCGGCCCATGCTTTGGCGCGGGCGATACGCCAATCAACAACGGTTTGAGCATTCGCCACACCACGCGTAACTTCCCGAACCGCGAAGGCTCTAAGCCAGCCAATGGGCAGATGTCAGCGGTGGCGTTGATGGACGCTCGTTCTATCGCTGCGACTGCGGCAAACGGTGGCTATTTAACTTCTGCCAGCGAACTCGATTGCTGGGACAACGTGCCGGAGTACGCCTTCGATGTAACGCCGTATAAAAACCGTGTTTATCAGGGCTTTGTGAAAGGGGCAACTCAGCAACCGCTGATTTACGGACCGAACATTAAAGACTGGCCGGAATTAGGTGCGCTGACTGACAATATCGTCCTCAAAGTGTGCTCGAAGATCCTCGACGAAGTGACCACCACCGACGAACTGATCCCTTCCGGTGAAACCTCTTCTTATCGTTCAAATCCGATTGGTCTGGCGGAGTTTACCCTGTCACGCCGCGATCCAGGTTATGTTGGCAGAAGTAAAGCGACTGCTGAGCTGGAAAATCAGCGTCTGGCGGGGAATGTCAGCGAGCTGACAGAGGTGTTTGCGCGCATTAAGCAGATTGCTGGTCAGGAGCATATTGATCCGCTGCAAACTGAAATTGGCAGCATGGTCTATGCGGTGAAACCAGGCGATGGTTCTGCGCGTGAGCAGGCGGCGAGCTGCCAGCGTGTGATTGGCGGTCTGGCGAATATTGCCGAGGAGTACGCGACTAAACGCTACCGTTCTAACGTCATCAACTGGGGGATGTTACCGCTGCAAATGGCGGAAGCACCGAACTTTGACGTAGGTGATTACATTTACATCCCAGGCATTAAAGCGGCGCTGGATAATCCGGGTACGACGTTTAAAGGTTATGTGATCCATGAAGATGCGCCAGTAACAGAGATTACGCTCTATATGGAAAGTCTGACTGCTGAAGAGCGCGAGATTATCAAGGCGGGTAGTTTGATTAACTTCAATAAAAACCGTCAGATGTAAAAAAAGGCGCTATGAAATATAGCGCCCAGTTTCATTAACCCGATGGTTCAGACTATCGGGTTTTCTTTTTTACTTCTTCGCCTCTGCAACCACTTTGCTACCCACGCCGCGGTTATTGTATTCCCACATGCGGTTGTAGTTAGTGTCATTCAGATTGCGTTGTATTTCGTCGCTATCGTCAACGCTGCCGGTGTTACCTGCGAATGGACGATTGGAAATCACCGCATCGGCCCACGGTTTCGCCGTGTTAAAACCTTCGTTGATGGCGCTATCACGGATCACCACCTGACCGTTGGTATTGGCATCAACATCCAGCGAGCGGCCCAGTTGCGCCACGCCATCACCGGAAGCATTGAAACGGCTGTTTACGGCGAGGAAACCGTAATAGATGTTAGACAGCGTAGCCGGTGCAAACACATACGCTTCTTGCTGAGTACGTGAGTTCACCACGCGGAATTCGGTATTATCGAACACCACTGCGCCGCGACCAGAAACGATATCCACATCCCCTTCAATATAGCTGTTGGTCACCAGAGTACGCGGCTGACGGTTGGTTTCCAGACGGTTTTGCACACCACTGTTGGTGACAAAGAAGGTATTCTGACGACCGAGAATGTTGACGTTATTGATCTGCACTTTGTCGCCATCAGTACGCAGTGCCACCGCCGGATGGTTACCCGCATCTACGCTATCGCCCAGCGTGTTTTCGATGGTCAGGTTTTGCAGTTGCAGGCCATTGTTTTGTGACCAGAAGACCGCAGAGCAGAGAACGCCGATACTGTCGCTGCGTTTGCTCTGGCAGCTATCGTACATATACCACGCTGGTTTACCTGGCATATATTTGCCGCGCGGGTTGACGTCATGACGCCAGTCGGCAGGGCTCATGCCCCCATCAAGGGAAAGCCCAATCTTCACATCAATCGGTTTTTCACCTGTACCGTACAGAGTAATTCCACCCGGAGCGGCAGGGACATATACCGTTCCCTGATACTCACCAGGCATCACGGCAATATACTGGCGCTTGTTGGTGCGCTTGATAATTGCCGCATCTACCGCCGCCTGAATCGTGGTATGCGTTACACCTTGAGTACCCGCCGGGCCGACAACAAAGTCAGGTTGCGCAGGCAGGGTAATCGGGGAAGGATTCCACGCTGCCGCACCTGGTGTCAGGGATGCAAAATAGTGTTGAGCATCGAAATTCTGCGCTTCTTTTGCCGACAGAATCGGGCGAGAAGAGGTACCAGGCGCGGTTTGATCAGAAGGACGTTGATCGGGCGGTGTTGAGCTACAGGCGGTCAGCGTCACGCCAAAAGCCAATGCCAGCGCCAGACGGGAAACTGAAAATGTGTTCACAGGTTGCTCCGGGCTATGAAATAGAAAAATGAATCCGTTGAAGCCTGCTTTTTTATACTAAGTTGGCATTATAAAAAAGCATTGCTTATCAATTTGTTGCAACGAACAGGTCACTATCAGTCAAAATAAAATCATTATTTGATTTCAATTTTGTCCCACTCCCTGCCTCTGTCATCACGATACTGTGATGCCATGGTGTCCGACTTATGCCCGAGAAGATGTTGAGCAAACTTATCGCTTATCTGCTTCTCATAGAGTCTTGCAGACAAACTGCGCAACTCGTGAAAGGTTGGCGGATCCCCTTCGAAGGAAAGACCTGATGCTTTTCGTGCGCGCATAAAATACCTTGATACTGTGCCGGATGAAAGCGGTTCACGACGAGTAGATGCAATTATGGTTTCTCCGCCAAGAATCTCTTTGCATTTACCAAGTGTTTCCTTCATTGATATCCCGAGAGCATCAACATGCAATGTTGTAGGGATGGCAATTTTTACGCCTGTTTTGCTTTGCTCGACATAAAGATATCCATCTACGATATCAGACCACTTCATTTCGCATAAATCACCAACTCGCTGCCCGGTAACAACAGCCAGTTCCATTGCAAGTCTGAGCCAACATGGTGATGATTCTGCTGCTTGATAAATTTTCAGGTATTCGTCAGCCGTAAGTCTTGATCTCCTTACCTCTGATTTTGCTGCGCGAGTGGCAGCGACCGGGTTTGTTGTTATATGGCCTTCAGCTATTGCCTCTCGGAATGCATCGCTCAGTGTTGATCTGATTAACTTGGCTGACGCCGCCTTGCCCTCGTCTATGTATCCATTGAGCATTGCCGCAATTTCTTTTGTGGTGATGTCTTCAAGTGAAACATCAGGCAGACCCCTCCTTATTGCTTTAATTTTGCTCATGTAATTTATGAGTGTCTTCTGCTTGATTCCTCTGCTGGCGAGGATTTTTTCGTAGCGATCAAGCCATGAATGTAACGTAACAGAATTATCACTGTTGATTCTCGCTGTCAGAGGCTTGTGTTTGTGTCCTGAAAATAACTCAATATTGGCCTGTATTGCTTCAGTAATTGCTATCCTCCTGTCTCTGCCTAATCCGAACTCTTTACCCGTCCTTGGGTCCCTGTAGCAGTAATATCCATTGTTTCTTATATAAAGGTTAGGGGGTAAATCCCGGCGCTCATGACTTCGCCTTCTTCCCATTTCTGATCCTCTTCAAAAGGCTACCTGTTACTGGTCGATTTAAGTCAACCTTTACCGCTGATTCGTGGAACAGATACTCTCTTCCATCCTTAACCGGAGGAGGGAATATCCTGCATTCGCGCACCCATCGACGAACTGTTTCAAGGCTTCTTGGGCGTCGCTGGCGTGCGTTCCACTCCTGAAGTGTCAAGTACATCGCAAAGTCTCCGCAATTACACGCAAGAAAAAGCCGCCATCAGGCGGATTGGTGTTCTTTCAGTTCTTCAATTCGAATATTGGTTACGTCTGCATGCGCTATCTGCGCCCATATCATCCAGTGGTTATAGCAGTCGTTGATGTCCTCTGCTTCGATAACCCTGTCGAATGGCTCTCCATTCCATTCACCTGTGACTCGGAAGTGCATTTATCATCTCCATAAAACAAAACTCGCCGTAGCGAGTTCAGATAAAAGAAATCCCCGCGAGTTCGAGGATTGTTATTCATTGCCGATATTCACCTTTATCGCGAACACCTTTACCGGTTTATCTCCTTTGCATAGCACGTAATTTTTTCAGATGGTTCTCCTGTTCTGTTTCAGCCAGGATCTGGTGATATTCTCTGTGATCAATGTGTTCGAATAAATTATTGAATTTTCTGATGCACACTCTTCCAGGATAGCCATCCATCCTCTTGAAGAATACTGAGTGATCAGTACTACGAATGATTTTTACTGGATAGCCAGCGCTATCGGTGTATATCTGACCACGTTGAATCAGAGAGAACATTCGTTTATCCCCAGATAAAAATATAGCAATACCAATTACATAAAATACTTCAGGCCAAGCATCATTTCACCCCTGGGGCGGTTCTGGTAGCGGCATCCAGTGGGTTACCTCCATGCGGCACCCATCATCCGACGTAAACCACGAACGATCGTCCGCACTGAACCAGCCAATCCGGATATAACCCCACACATCGAAGAAAAGTACGTCGTGATTATTATCCGGCATTCGATCACTACAGCTTATCCAACCATCAGGAGTTACCGGAGAGTTGCCACCGGGAATATTTTCCGGAATATTTTGTTGTGCGTTTTGTGGTTGTTCGGATTTACCCTGAAGCATGGCGGCGCGGCAGGCGTTCCAGCCAGCTGTTCGCCCAAGCGCGTAAACTTCAGATGGCTCAAGATAATCAATGTCATGCCCATCCTCATCGTCGTTCTCAGGTAATGCAGCAGGTACTACCGGTACTGGCGGAGCGGCGTAGACTTCAATAATCCCATTATCAATAGGCCATTCCCCATCCTTGATGTAGTCACTTGTGCCGTCAACTTGCTGTTCTGCAATGTGGAATGCGCCAATAGGCTCTGCTTCCAGCGATGCCAGTGCAATACGCAGGGCAGCCAGGATATTCCCCTGGTAATCATCAAGCCCGAAAGGAAGCTCATCACGAATGCTTTCATAATCGTTGATAGCCTGCTGCAGCCATTCTCTTGTGATAGTGCTCATGATGCCTCTCCTTTACATGCTTCGGTGACGTTTATTCCAGCGTTGTGCAGTGCCTCAAGAACCTGATGCTGCCTGTAAACCATTTCAGTGTGGTAAGGCTCGTCAAAATCGACGCGATGCAACATGCTATAGCATTGCGGAAGCACAACCTCCCGCAACTCCAGCTCAGCAATGCGCTTCTCTGCGGCTTCCAGCTTCTCGCGCATATCGTCAACGTACTCGACCAGAGATCCGCCAGCAGGAATTTCGCACTCCTCGACCAGTTGGAAGTAGATATCAGCTGCGGCCCGTGTGTTGCTATGCCTAGCGTCGCCCATCTCACCTTCACGAAGAGCACCGCGTTCGGCGGTAAGATTGGCTATTTTGCTGTCTTTGCCTTCAAGCTCAACGCGCAGCTTCCCTACCGTTAGCGCAATATCCTCGTTCTCCTGGTCACGGCGTTTGATGTATTGCTGGTTTCTTTCCCGTTCATCCAGTAGTGCCAGCACGGTTTCTGGTCCGGCCAGAAATTTGAAGGCGTTGAGCGCATCAATATCCACACCGTAATCTTTAAGTTCCTGTTCACTTAACAAATCATCATCAGCTGGCAACATTAACAGGCGTTCCATTGCTGGAATTGCACGTTTCGCCGCCTCACGCAGTGCCTGATAGTCAATCTTGCTCACTGGTTGCCTCCTTTTCGAAGCTGGGCGGCGATATCTTCGAGAACGCCATCAGAGAATGAGCGGTCAAAATCGCCTTCCGGCGCATTAGCCATAAACTCAGTAGAGGTAAGAATCATCCGGGCAATATCCGCGGCGTTCTTCGCAGTATCATCAATAAAACCAGCTTCCCAGGCAGCCAGCATTCTGTTCGCCACAAAATAAGCGCCTTCCTTGCGTGCTTCAGTCTTCACTTCAGCTAGAAAAGCATCGGTAGCTGGAGTTTCGCTGTGGTGCAGGGCATCGTTGATAATCATTGCAGCAACTCCGGCCTGCCCTGCATCCGTGACCGACACATGCTCAAGAGTTACGGCCATTGCGTGTTTCAGCCCGGCGTTCTCTGCCACCAGCGCCGCGAGATTAGTCTCAAGCTCTGCAATACGGCACATAGCATCAATATTTGTGTCTTCCAGCCGCTTAATTTCATCCAGTAGAGCCAGTGCCACCGATGGCGTGAACGCCATACGAAACGCCACAAAATTTTGATGCATAGGTTCTGTTTCTACTGCAACTGCCGCATCTCGCAGTGCCTGATAGTCAATTGTCATTCTCGCCATCCTTCACAGTTGTAATCACGACAGCCTTCAAAATCATATGGGCTGTACTGCCAGGTAATTTTTCCGCAATGCGGACAATTCCAACGCACCTTCCCGCTTCGCGACTTCTTTCTTCTGTTCTGCTCTTCCAACCAGTCAGGCATGACCAAACCTGCGCCCTGAACCATTGTTCTGCGGTTAAAGTTATTGATATTGAACGTCCGACGCTTTGCTGCATCAGCAATGGAAAATGGCAACCAAACTATTCCTGGTTCGTTTTTGTTGGCGACGCTAAAGATGGTCGCTTTACTGAAGTCATCTGTTGGCAATCCACCGTGTTGAAGCCAGTAAACATCGTTGCCGTTCCAGCTACCTTTTTTGTAGGCCACATACGCAGTGCAATCTGACTCAATCAGGCTTTCTGTAGGGATGTACTGGCAATCAACGTGCCACACTGCCATTGCATCCACGCTATCCGCGCAAACAGGCTGATCGATATCTCGCCCACAATTCCAGGCTTTTTGGGCTTCTTCCAGCGTGTAAACATGAGCGCGATCGATATCAGAACTGTAACCATTGCCGTTATGGCAATGGAATGAAGCGTTATTGCCCACAGTTTCACGCGAGCACATCATGTAAAAACGGTTAGTCACTGGCTGCCTCCTTTGCGCCACATCGCATTCAGATATTTGTTTTCATTCACTGATGGAAAAGAATTTCTCTTAAGTAATTCCTCTCTCGATGGCATTGGCTTTACGCGTTGGCGAATAATCATTTCTGCCGGAAGAATGCCGGGATTGTATGCAAGTCCTCTCATGGTAAATTACTCTTTGTTAATTTATTTGTATGCCTGCTCTTTCTTCATCGAGTTTTTTTAGCTTGTATCGCATAGCTCTTACTGAATAAATTGAGCGGCAGGTTGCAATTGCTATTTCTTCTGCGGAGAACTTACCGAAAAGTGATACTTCGGCTCTTGTCCATCGTCTTCCACGAAGTCGGCTAACAATGTCAGCGCCAATCCTTGTTGCTTTCGCCATTACTGCTTTTTCAGTCCTTTCCAGTTTTTCAGCGATAACTTCAACTGGCATTGTCGCCGCCACTTCGCGCAAGAAATCGACTTCCCATTTCTCCCATGGAGTCTTTTTCATAGGCGATACCGTTATTTGATAAGAAGTGAAGGTTTCCCAACTTTGAGTTGAGCACCGGGGATATTTATTCCTGCTTTTAGTTGGTGTTTGATTGCCAGTTTGTCGGCTTTAATTGTCGTTTCAAACTCAACGTATTCAGGAGGAAGGGTGCTTGAGTCGATGATTTCTACAGTTTCTGACGGTTTGCGGATTGTTACCTGGTGAATACCTGCTCGAATCTTTTTCTTGCCAACCATTTCAAGCGATGACGCTATATACGCCATAATGCTGTCAATCTTATTTTGAATTACTGCGGCTCGCTCATTTAGTGACTTTGCCTCGTCCTTGAGGCGTTCAGCATAACCAGATTCATTTTTAATAATGGCAAGAAGTTGCTCTATTTTATCGGTAAATTCTCCTTCCATGCCTTCTATTGTGTCAGCAATCATCTCTGGCTCTAAATCTGAATCCATCAATTTTGCGTATTCATTGGCTATTTCATATAGTTTGCTCACTGGCAACCTCCAGTTTCGCTTTGCATTCTATGTAAATGGCTTGTACGTTCTGCTGCAATTTCATTCCAGATGTCAGGCGATATGCTTCTGCAAAATATCGCTTCAAATCATCCATGTTTTCTGCCTGAGCCATTTCATCACAAAGAAGTTGTGCTTTTTCCATAATTTCCTGCTGGCGTTTCCGTTCATCTTCGCGGATATATTCCTCTGATTTGTGCGGCATAACTGGTTCAGTCCACACACCTTCTTCTTCGTTTAGTACGTGAATAGCACTATCAAGACGTGATGCCTTAGGCCAATACTTGCTTGCACGCTTTACGACCGTCTTTCGCGCCATCTCTTCCCAGAATGTTTTCCACGGTCCATTCTTTGCCTTGCTCGTTGCTTCCACAGCTTTAATTTCTGCCAGACTCATTTCTTCAGTCAGGTAGTCACCATCTGCTGTTTTAACCGTGCAATAACCACCAACAATAGAGCCTCGCTCACCAAATGCGTTGTATTTGTGGGTTGGTGCTGAATCAAGACCGTTTGATTCATAGGTGTCGTTTGAGTACACCAGTTTGCATTGCCCCCACTTAATTGATCCTGTCGACTGTGCAAGGTGAAGTAATCCCATGTAACTGATATCAAGGCACACCATGCCGTCGCGAGGAACCAGATAAGCCAGTTTGCTGGCCGGGTTTAAGGTGATGCCGATCGCCGCAACGTTGATGATAGCGTTCTGTGCGCTGGTCGGATTTGCCAGTGCCGTTTTAGCCAGGTAATCATTTTTCTGGAAATACTGAATTGCAAACTGGCTTTCCTTAGCCCATGTCACCGTCTGTTCAGTCAATGCTCCGCAGAATAACTGCTCCTGCTGTTTAACGAATTCAACGATATTGCTCATGCTGCTTCTCCATAAATGTGTCTGCGTTTGAATATTGCGAAGGCATATTCAGCCTTAACTCTTTCGGTTATTGCATCCCAGAACCATTCAGCGGCTTTTTCCTGATAGTTACAGTCATCATCTTCCAGCCAGTCGATAGCGTCCTTAGTGTGTTCATCTGGTTTATATGAGCGAAGCATTTCGCTTATTGGGTCGCAACGTTTGCAGAGGCGATCAACTTCACTGTTGATTCGTTCGTAATCTTCATCAGTAAAACTTGCGATTATTTGCGATATTTCACGCTTATCATTCAGAGTCAGAATCATCATCTTTCTCCTGTTCTTTGTGCTGATTGAGCATTTTGTTCATCTGACGAATGAATTCTTCGTCTGACCAGTTATCTGTAAAACTCATTTCCTGCGATACCACGGAAGGTTGATAGCTGATTTCATCTCTTTATTTGCTTCAAGCCACATTTTGGAATCACCAATAAATCTGGCTATTACTGCTTTGTTTTGTGCCGCACGAAGCATCTGGTGATTGATGGCTATTTCATTGCGCATAACGCCTCCAGTTGTTTCTTTGCTGCTCTGATTAATTGTTTAACTCGGCGTGATAATTCAGATTCGTGCGGGTAGAAAGCGGACATGACGCCGCTACCCGCGAGCTGAAAGTGCATCATGGGTAACTCCTTATATTTGATTGCATAACGAAAACGCCTCGAGTGAAGCGTTATTGGTATGCATATAAAAAGGCCCTCACACTGGAGGGCAAAGAAGAGTTCCAATAATCAGAACAAGTCGGCTCCTGTTTAGTTACGAGCGACATTGCTCACATAGCAGACTCGTAAATCTGCTATAGGCGCTTATTCGCATCGCATGACAACATCAAATTTTTCGAGATTACTTTGTCGCAACAATCCTTCTTCTACGCGGTCAGCTTTTCTATAATTATCAAATTCGAAATGTTTAATTACTTCTTTTGTTTCTCGCTCTATAACTTCAACAATGTATTTCTTATTCATCATTCTTCCCCAAGAGCTTTTCTGATTGCTGCAAGACCTTTATTAACAGCTCCATACCATTCTGGATATGTTGTCGTTGTTCTATTTTTGGTTTGCTTAAGTAATAACTGAAGTGCTTCGAGAAGGTCAGGTGCTGCCGCTATTAGATTGGCATCTTCAATGCATTGAACTTCCTCACAGATTGCAATATACGAACGCCAGCCTGCGCCATTTTCAAGTGAGTCTGCCTGGATGATTTTAATCTCATCGCCATCCATCATTATTTCCCACTTACCTTCAGTACCTTTAAATTCCATGTTAGCCTCTGTTGTTTATGCCAAAAATGAAGGCCACCATCAGGCAGCCTTGTTGTAAATGTTGCAGGTATCAAGTAAGTAATTAGATGGAGCGCCATAAATTATGAATTCATCGTTTGTCGGGTCCATCTCCATCTCTTGGCCTATTGCCATTCTTGCGTCAGTGTCATCAGCGGCGAAACATAAAACAGCCCACGCACCCATTGTTTTAAAAAGAACTGCAATTGGCTGTGGTTTTACTGAATTTGCGTTAGCGCGAAAATCACAAATCGCACTTTCATGAAATTCCATATCTCACCTCAAATAAGTGGTTTGCTGCCTAATTTCATTTTCTGGCGACCAACACAAGTCACGCCCATTTCACTGCGTGGCTTGCTGTACCATGTGCGCTGATTCTTGCGCTCAATACGTTGCAGGTTGCTTTCAATCTGTTCGTGGTATTCAGCCAGCGCCGTAAGGTCTATCGGATTCAGTGCGCTTTCTACTCGTGATTTCGGTTTGCGATTCAGCGAGAGAATAGGGCGGCTAACTGGTTTTGCGCTTACCCCAACCAACAGGGGATTTGCTGCTTTCCATTGAGCCTGTTTCTCTGCGCGACGTTCGCGGCGGCGTGTTTGTGCATCCATCTGGATTCTCCTGTCAGTTAGCTTTGGTGGTGTGGTAGGTGGGAGACCCATTTCGACCTGCTTCGGCCGACTTCAATTCGGCAATAGTTCCGCAGGCCTCGCCGCTTTACGTGCGACATATTCCCATCCATGAACCCTTCACCACACCCCAAAGCCTTCTGCTTTGAATGCTGCCCTTCTTCAGGGCTAAATTTTTAAGAGCCTCACCTTCAATGGTGGTTAGTGCGTCCTGCTGATGGCTTAAAATTACAAGAAAGATTGTATGTTGTAAACAAGAAATATTGTAAAAATGGGCGTGAAAAACAAACTCCATTGTTTTTAAACGGAAAATAGTTTGTTTTTTGGTTGTCGAAATTGAGGTGAGGATTACTGGTTGCAGGTTCCGACTACATCACCAACAAAGGATTTGGTTGATGTAAGTTGTTGCATACCTGGGATGTTCATTACTTTGGAGTAAAGAGCTTTTTTATCTGTAGTGATTGACCAGGTTTCAACGGTTATTCCTCCTCCAGACTGGTATTCTCCTACCATAGTGTTCGATGACAAAGCAGTGTATTTCATCTCTGGATGGACGCCAGAAACTGATTCATAAACTGATGATTTATCGCCATTTATTGTTACGTGGAAAACGGAATCTTCCGTGCTGTCTTTTGTAAACTCGTAACGATCGCCATTCATTGCCCCGTACCCGTGCAGGTTTGTGACAATCCAGCATTCAGAATTGGCGCTGGTAGTTAAGAGTATTGAGAGTAGCGCCGCAATCCTGATCATACGAATTTTACCCTCGCTTCCACGACAACACCGATAATCTTGCAGTTCCCGTTGATAGGAGTCATAGGCCATGAAGGATTCAGGCCTTTCAGGTACTTCTGCCCGCCATCTATAACCAGTTTCTTGAATGTTGCCTCGTTCGCGTCAGTCAGTTTGGCTACAACAAGGCTTCCATTCACTGGCTCGCGTCCAGTATCTACTAACACCATATGACCTTCAGGGATGCTTTGACCTACAGGTGAGGTCATTGAATCACCTTCAACCTTCAGCCAGAATCCATCGCCTAATAAGTTAACGTCACTGTCATACCATTCATCAATGTCCTTGATATCGTAGGGTTCACAAGCTTCACACCACGAACCAGCTCTAACCATGCTAATCAATGGATATTTCCCTTTGGGCTCAACATGCCCAACAAATCTAACATTCGAATCAGAGGTGCCATTGAGCAGCCAGTCAACACTTACGCCAAGAGCTGACGCAAGTTCTGGTAAAAAGCGTGGTCGCTTAGTTTTACCGTTTTCGAGCTGCTCTATAGACTGCTGGGTAGTCCCCACCTTTTGAGCAAGTTCAGCCTGGTTAAGTCCAAGCTGAATTCTTTTGCTTTTTACCCTGGAAGAAATACTCATAAGCCACCTCTGTTATTTACCTCCAATATTCACAAGAAAAACTGTATTTGACAAACAAGATACATTGTATGAAAATACAAGAAAGTTTGTTGATGGAGGCGATATGCAAACTCTTTCTGAACGCCTCAAGAAGAGGCGAATTGCGTTAAAAATGACGCAAACCGAACTGGCAACCAAAGCCGGTGTTAAACAGCAATCAATTCAACTGATTGAAGCTGGAGTAACCAAGCGACCGCGCTTCTTGTTTGAGATTGCTATGGCGCTTAACTGTGATCCGGTTTGGTTACAGTACGGAACTAAACGCGGTAAAGCCGCTTAAGACATTCCCGCTCTTACACATCCCAGCCCTGAAAAAGGGCATCAAATTAAACCACACCTATGGTGTATGCATTTATTTGCATACATTCAATCAATTGTTATCTAAGGAAATACTTACATATGCAACTTACAAGTACTCGCAAGAAAGCGAATGCAATTACAAGCAACATCCTGAATCGAATTGCTGTACGTGGTCAGCGAAAGGTTGCCGACGCGTTAGGGGTTAATGAATCGCAAATTTCGCGATGGAAAGACAGCTTCATCCCCAAAATGGGAATGCTTCTGGCTGTTCTTGAATGGGGTGTTGAAGACGAGGAGTTGGCGGAACTGGCTAAGAAAGTAGCCAGAATGCTGACAAAAGAAAAAGCCCCGAAGAACGGCGAATTCTTCGAGGCCTAATGTAGAAAGACTGGATCAATCCACGGGAGTAATTATGACAAAACGTCGTAAGAAATACCAGGAAAAAGAAGAGATTCGACACCCTGATTCACCTGAGGGATTAGTGGTAGCCGCAGCAAATAACAGGGCGTTCGCAGAGCGCCTTGTTGGTGTTTACAGACTAGCCAAAGCAGGAGTGAAACATGGGCGTCGTTAAGTTAGCTGATTACAGGCATAACCCTGTACAACATCAGGAGGCATCCAGTATGGGGTATGTCTCTATACACCGCCAGTTTATGGACAGCAGGCTCTATAAGGACTCTCAGGCAGTACATCTTTGGCTTCACTTAATCCTCAAGGCTAATCACGAATCTACTGTCGTCAATACGGTTATCGGGCCGATAACTGTTGATCGCGGTCAGATGATAACTGGACGCCCGTCGCTGGTCAGAGAAACATTCATCCCCGACAACAAAGTTAGGAGCTTATTGCGGACTTTTGAGTCGAAAGGGATGCTTAATATTTGCTCGATGGGGAAGAAATTTAGCCTGTTTACAATCGTTAAATATGACGATTTTCAGGCAAAAAATTGTCCAACGGTTGTCCAACGGTTGTCCAACGCAAACACCAGTAATGGCGCGGCTCTCAGCGGAGATTGTCCAACGGTTGTCCAACGGTTGTCCATAAACAATAATATAAATAATATCTCTAATACTGACGTATTAGAGAGTACCGCAGCAGACAAAAAGTCTGACAAGAAAAAACCTTCCGTCAGCTGTCAGGATGTTGTCGATGCTTACCACGAAATCCTTCCTGAAGCGCCAAGAATCCGCGCACTGAATGACAAGCGTAAAAACCAGATCCGAACGTTCTGGCGCAAAGCCGGAGTGATAACCCGACAGCTTGACGGGCATGGGTTCACGATGCAGGACTGGAGAAATTATTTGAGCTACGTAGGCGAAAATTGCCGATGGATGTTCGAAGAACGCCCAAACCATCAACGCGGAACCGTCTGGCACAAAAAGGGATTTGATTTCCTGCTTAACGACAATACCTACCTGAAAGTTCGTGAGGGTGAACATGATGACCGATAATTTTTATGCGCCGCCCCATAGCATCGAGGCAGAGCAGGCGGTGATTGGTGGATTGCTTCTGGATGATGACAGCAGTGAGCGCGTCCAGAAAGTTCTGGCGATGCTGAAGCCCGATTCATTTTACAGCCGACCACACAAAATCCTTTTCGAAGAAATAACCAGAATGCACCGGGAGCAAAAGCCAGTAGATGGCCTGACGCTTTTCGATGAACTGGAGCGTAAATCGTTAACGGTGTCTGTTGGCGGTTTTGCTTATATCGCTGAGATCGCAAAGAACACGCCAAGCGCAGCAAACATCGTTGCCTATGCAATGCAGGTTCGTGAAACCGCAATGGAACGCTACGCCATCAACCGCATGACTGAAGCGACGGAATTGCTCTATTCCCGCAACGGAATGACTGCAACGCAGAAGTACGAAGCTATTCAGGCGATTTTCACGCAACTGACAGACCATGCAAAAACCGGATCGCGTCGCGGCCTTCGCTCATTTGGTGAGGTCATGGAAGACTGGGTTAGCGACCTTGAGAAGCGATCTGACCCGTCAGGCGAACAACGAGGAATGAGCACAGGGATCCCATCTCTGGACAGGATGCTGTCACCGAAAGGTCTGGTGAAAGGCTCTCTGTTCGTCATTGGCGCTCGCCCTAAGATGGGGAAAACGACGCTATACAGCCAGATGGCAATCAACTGCGCAGTGCATGAGAAAAAGCCAGCTCTGATGTTCAGCCTTGAAATGCCAGGTGACCAGATACTGGAAAAACTGGTAGGGCAGAAGTCTGGTGTTAACCCGAATATTTTTTACCTTCCGGCGACAAATGACGCTGATGACGGCTATCAGGGTGATTACGATGGTGACTTCAACAGGGCGATCGAAACAGCAAATCGCTTGAGTGAAATCGACCTGCTTTACATCGACGACACGCCGGGATTATCTCTGGCTCAAATCGTCAGCGAAAGCCGTCGAATCAAGCGAGAAAAAGGATGTGTTGGCATGATTCTGGTCGATTACCTGACACTAATGACCGCTGAAAAGGCCGATCGCAACGACCTTGCTTACGGCATGATCACCAAAGGACTGAAGAACCTTGCCAAAGAGCTTGATTGCGTTGTTGTGCTTCTGACACAGCTTAACCGCGCACTGGAAAGCCGAACCAATAAACGCCCATTACCAAGTGACTCACGAGATACAGGGCAGATTGAACAGGATTGCGATTATTGGGTGGGGATCCATCGTGAAGGTGCTTTTGATGACAGCGTTCCTCCTGGTGAAACCGAACTAATCCTTCGTCTCAATCGTCATGGCAATACCGGCACGGTGTATTGCATTCAGGTAAATGGCGCTATTTATGACACAGACCAACAGTCTGCTGAAATGCGCCGACGTGAACGCGAGGAACCGCAGTCCAAGAAGAAAGGAGGATTCTGATGACCATCTACATCACTGAGCTAATAACAGGCCTGCTGGTAATCGCAGGCCTTTTTATTTGGGGGAGAGGGAGTCATGAAAAAACTAACCTTTGAAATTCGATCTCCAGCACATCAGCAAAACGCTATTCACGCAGTACAGCAAATTCTTCCAGACCCAACCAAACCAATCGTAGTAACCATTCAGGAACGCAACCGCAGCTTAGACCAAAACCGAAAGCTTTGGGCCTGCTTAGGTGACGTCTCTCGTCAGGTTGAATGGCATGGTCGCTGGCTGGATGCAGAAAGCTGGAAGTGTGTGTTTACCGCAGCATTAAAGCAGCAGGATGTTGTTCCTAACCTTGCCGGGAATGGCTTTGTGGTAATAGGCCAGTCAACCAGCAGGATGCGTGTAAGCGAATTTGCGGAGCTATTAGAGCTTATACAGGCATTCGGTACAGAGCGTGGCGTTAAGTGGTCAGACGAAGCGCGACTGGCTCTCGAATGGAAAGCGCGATGGGGAGACAGGGCGGCATGAGACGACAGCGACGAAGTATCACCGACATAATCTGCGAAAACTGCAAATACCTTCCAACGAAACGCTCCAGAAATAAACGCAAGCCAATCCCAAAAGAATCTGACGTAAAAACCTTCAATTACACAGCTCACCTGTGGGATATCCGGTGGCTAAGAAATCGTGCGAGGAAATGACAATGGATTATTCACAGTTAAGTGATTTTGAAATTAACAAGCGAGTGGCAATCGCAAATGGACTTTTGGTTCAGGGCATTGATGATAGTAAAGCCACTGGAATGACTAGCAAATATCACGAACTCCGGCCGCACACTGTTTGGGGGAGTGATGGTAAAAACCCATGGGTGCAATATGCACCAACTCTTTGCTGGGAGGATGCTGGACCTGTCATCTTGAAGAATCGCATCAGTCTTGTTTGGGATTGCGCTGAAGATGGCAGTTCTGAATGGTGGAATTCTGTTGATCAGTTCGATTCTTGCCGAGTTCAGTACCAGTCTAATCCCCTCCGCGCCGCCATGATTGTATTTCTCATGATGCAGGACGCCAATAATGCTTAGCCCATCCCAATCCCTTCAATACCAGAAAGAAAGCGTCGAGCGGGCTTTAACGTGCGCTAACTGCGGTCAGAAGCTGCATGTGCTGGAAGTTCACGTGTGTGAGCGTTGTATATATGAATGCTTAAATATGGTGGAACATAATGAGAAATATAAGCAACATAGACGAATTAAGAAATAAATTATCATATGATGATGTTTTAGGTGTGCTTAGATGGAAAGTGTCTCCTTCTAATAATGTTAAGGTTGGCAGTGTTGCTGGTTACATTAGGAGTGATGGTTATAGGATGTTAACTATCGATGGTGTAATTACTTATGCTCACCACGTTATATGGATGATAAATAATGGTGAGATTCCATTAGGGTATAAAATTGATCATATAAATGGAGTAAGGTCAGATAATAGGCTATCTAATCTTCGATTGGTTACACACCAACAGAATGCACAGAACCAAAAGAGAAAAATAACCAATTCGTCAGGAGTGACTGGAGTATATTTCAATAAAGAGAGATGTAAGTGGATTGCGAATATATGCGTAGATGGGCGCACCAAATATCTTGGAATATTTGCAAGCATCATTGACGCTATTGCAGAAAGGAAGAGGGCAGAAAAAGAACTGGGTTTTCATGAAAACCATGGCAGACCATAACTGCGCAGAACTGATGAGCGATCCGAATAGCTCAATGTACGAGGAAGAAGACGATGAGTGATTTCTCTGAGCTTATTTCCTTCAAAAAAGACAGAGAAGAAATGCGGACTGAATCTGTCTATTACGTTCAACACCGGAATAAACGCTCTGTGCTTGATCAGGAGCTGGTTATTACCGGAGACCTGGCATTCAGAACATATAAGGCCAGCATGGAAATGAAGGATTTCCCTAAATGTGGTTCTGAAAGAGAAGCCGCGTTAAAGCTGGCAGAGTGGATGCAGAGAATGGCTGCTGCAATTGAGAATTACTGGAGCGAACCATAATGGCTAACCTACGCAAAGAAGCACGCGGCAGAGAATGCCAGGTACGTATTTACGGCGTATGCAATGGCAATCCTGAAACTACAGTTCTGGCACATTACCGGATGGCTGGAATTTGCGGAACGGGAATGAAACCTGACGACCTGATCGGTGCATGGGCTTGTAGCGCGTGTCACGATGAAATCGACCGACGTACCCATAACCTCGACAACAAAGACGCCAGACTTTACCACCTCGAAGGCGTGATCAGGACGCAGGCGATACTGCTGAGGGAGGGGAAGATTAAGCCATGAACGAATATCAGTTTGTGCTTCCATACCCGCCGTCGGTGAATACCTACTGGCGAAGACGGGGAAGCCAATACTACATCAGCGATAAAGGCCAGAAATACCGAAAAGATGTACAGCAAATAATCCGCCAACTCAAGTTAGACATTTTCACCAAATCACGACTCCGCATCAAAGTCATCGCAGACGTTCCAGACTCCCGCCGCCGCGACCTCGATAACATCCTGAAAGGTTTACTCGATTCCCTTATCCACGCCGGATTTGCGGAAGACGACGAGCAATTCGATGACATTCGCGTAATTCGTGGTGTGAAAGTACCAGGCGGACGGCTTGGAATAAAAATCACCGAACTGGAGAACGCATGAACGCCACAATTCAAACGATACCAGAGCTTCTTATTCAGACACGAGGCAATCAGACCGAAGTGGCGAGGATGCTTTCCTGCGCAAGAGGAACAGTGCTCAAGTACAACCGAGACAGCAAAGGCGAGCGTCACGTAATAGTTAACGGCGTCCTGATGGTCAAACAGGGCAAGAGGGGTAGACCATGAGACTCGAAAGTGTAGCTAAATTTCATTCGCCAAAAAGCCCGATGATGAGCGACTCACCACGGGCCACGGCTTCTGACTCTCTTTCCGGTACTGATGTGATGGCTGCTATGGGGATGGCGCAATCACAAGCCGGATTCGGAATGGCTGCATTCTGCGGTAAGCATGAACTCAGCCAGAACGACAAACAAAAGGCTATCAACTATCTGATGCAATTTGCACACAAGGTATCGGGGAAATACCGTGGCGTGGCAAAACTCGAAGGAAATACTAAGGCAAAGGTACTGCAAGTGCTCGCAACATTCGCTTATGCGGATTATTGCCGTAGTGCCGCGACGCCGGGCGCAAGATGCAGAGATTGCCACGGTACAGGCCGTGCGGTTGATATAGCAAAAACAGAGCAGTGGGGGAGAGTTGTCGAGAAAGAGTGCGGAAGATGCAAAGGCGTCGGCTATTCAAGGATGCCAGCAAGCGCAGCATATCGCGCTGTGACGATGCTAATCCCAAACCTTACCCAACCCACCTGGTCACGCACCGTTAAGCCGCTGTATGACGCTCTGGTGGTGCAATGCCACAAAGAAGAGTCAATCGCAGATAACATTTTGAATGCGGTCACACGTTAGCGGCATGATTGCCACGGATGGCAACATCTTTACGGCATGATATTGACTTTTTGAATAAAGTTGGGTAAATTTGACCCAACGATGGGTTAATTCGCTCGTTGTGGTAGTGAGATGAAAAGAGGCGGCGCTTACTACCGATTCCGCCTAGTTGGTCACTTCGACGTATCGTCTGGAACTCCAACCATCGCAGGCTGAGAGGTCTGTAAAATGCAATCCCGAAACAGTTCGCAGGTAATAGTTAGATCCTGCATAACGGTTTCGGGATTTTTTATTTGGGTCAGTCGTATAAAGGTCATTACGGAAGGCTGTTAACCTTCTTATCGTGGTTCGAGTCCACGCTGTCCCGCCAAATATGCTGGTTTAGCTCCAATGGTAGAGCAGTCGCCTTGTAAACGAATGGGTAGCGGTTCAAGTCCGTTAACCAGCACCATAACTGAGCCGTAGCCACTGACTATCCTGAATTCATCAGTGATAGTTACGCTGCGGCCTTCTACACATGATATTCGTGAAAGCGGGTGGCAGGAGGTTGCGCTAACAACCTCATGCCGTTTTGCCCGTGCATATCGGTCACGAACAAATCTGATTACTAAACACAGTAGCCTGGATTTGTTCTATCAGTAATCGACCTTATTCCTAATTAAATAGAGCAAATCCCCTTATTGGGGGTAAGACATGAAGATGCCAGAAAAACATGACCTGTTAGCCGCCATTCTCGCGGCAAAGGAACAAGGCATCGGGGCAATCCTTGCGTTTGCAATGGCGTACCTTCGCGGCAGATATAATGGCGGTGCGTTTACAAAAACAGTAATCGACGCAACGATGTGCGCCATTATCGCCTGGTTCATTCGTGACCTTCTCGACTTCGCCGGACTAAGTAGCAACCTCGCTTATATAACGAGCGTGTTCATCGGCTATATCGGTACTGACTCGATTGGTTCGCTTATCAAACGCTTCGCTGCTAAAAAAGCCGGAGTAGAAGATGGTGGAAATCAATAATCAACGTAAGGCGTTCCTCGATATGCTGGCGTGGTCAGAGGGGACTGATAACGGACGTCAGAAAACCAGAAATCATGGTTATGACGTCATTGTAGGCGGAGAGCTATTCACTGATTACTCCGATCACCCTCGCAAACTTGTCACGCTAAACCCCAAACTCAAATCAACAGCCGCCGGACGCTACCAGCTTCTTTCCCGTTGGTGGGATGCCTATCGTAAGCAGCTTGGCCTGAAAGACTTCTCTCCGAAAAGCCAGGACGCTGTGGCACTGCAACAGATTAAAGAGCGTGGCGCTTTACCGATGATTGATCGCGGTGATATCCGTCAGGCAATCGACCGTTGCAGCAATATCTGGGCTTCACTGCCGGGGGCTGGTTATGGTCAGTTCGAGCATAAGGCTGACAGCCTGATTGCAAAATTCAAAGAAGCTGGCGGAACGGTCAGAGAGATTGAGGTATGAGCAGAGTAACCGCGATTATCTCCGCTCTGGTTATCTGCATCATCGCCTGTCTGTCATGGGCGGTTAATCATTACCGTGATAACGCCATCGCCTACAAAGAACAGCGAGATAAAAAAGTCAGTGAGCTGAAGCAGGCGACCGCCACCATTACTGACATGCAGCAGCGCCAGCGTGCTGCTGATGCACTCGATGCTAAATACACGAAGGAGTTAGCTGATGCGAAAGCTGAAAATGATGCTCTTCGGCGCAAGCTTGATAATGGTGGTCGGGTGTTCGTCAAAGGAAAATGCCCTATGCCATCCTCAGCCGAAACCTCCAGCGCCTCCGGCATGGGCAATGATGCCACCGTCGAACTCTCTCCAGTTGCTGGACGAAACGTTCTCGGTATCCGGGACGGAATCATCAGCGACCAAACAGCACTGAGAACGCTTCAGGAATACATCAGGACGCAATGCCTTCGATGATAGCGATAATTTTACTCATCATCCTTCACATCTGGCTCTGTAGACAGGGTGGTGATCACTTCTGGAGTGAATCCAGATTAAACATCTCATTGCTGATGCTTGATATTGAGCATCTTGCGCGCGGTAAGGGGCTGCGTTGAGATAAGAGCCAGTTCATTACAAATACCAGGATTTAGCCTCGCATTCGCGGGGTTTTTTATTCCCAACTCCATAGGTAATTTTATGACCCAGCATATTGGCGTAAAACTGATTAACGCCTTTCCGATGACGAGACAGGCATATAACGATTTTCGTGGCTGGCAGCTTCCTGCCGGAGAAAACGGCGAGGACGAAGGCTATCTGGTTGAATATCTGGATGGCGGAAAACCTAACACCGATCGCTTTGATGGCTACGTTAGCTGGAGTCCAAAAGAAGTATTCGAAAAGGCTTATCGTCCGGTATCAGGACTAAGTTTCGGCCTTGCCATGGAAGCGTTAAAACAGGGCAAAAGTTTGCAGCGGGCAGGATGGAATGGGAAAGACCAGTTTGTTTATCTCGTGAAAGGGGAAAAATTAGCGTCTGCGTTGGGTTATGGCTTTGGCGAATATGTTGGCGAGCCAACTTTCAATGACACGCTTGTATTGAAAAACTCACAGAACCGCCTTGCTACATGGGTTCCATCCATTGGCGACCTGATGGCTGAAGACTGGCAAATCATTTAACCATGTAGGCATTACAAAGCCTATCTACGGGTGGGCTTGATAATGAAACCGGAATTTATTCTGGGCAACCAGTTACGGCAGTACAGCGAAGCAACCCAAGCCAGAAAGTGGGGAAATAACACTGGCAGCCACTGAAAGATGAACCTCCTGCCTTATGGCAAAAAAGATTCTTTGTGGTGGCGGACTGATGGAAAGACATCCTAATCAAGCAACCACTCCACAGGGTCATAATTATGAACGACCAGCAAATCGAAAAAGAAATCGTTGAGAAAGGCAAAACGGCACCGCGCGTTACGCCAGACCATATCGAAGGAATTATTGCTCAGGAGGCATATTTCACAGCAGAGGATGGTGCCTTTGGCAAAGCCATAAAAGATAAACATACTGGCGGAGAGGTAAACTACCAGCCGCACGAATCACTTTCTCTGCTGACGTTCTGCGTCCTGGTGCTGCGCAACGGCTTCACCGTCACCGGAGAGAGTGCCTGTGCAAGTCCGGAAAATTTTGATGCAGAAATTGGTCGGAAGATTGCCCGGCAGAATGCTGTAAACAAAATCTGGATGCTCGAAGGTTACTTGCTGAAGCAGAAGCTAAGCGAACAGTAGTTATTACAAAAGCCATTCCCTACAGAGTGGCTTTGATAATGGCTTATACCCTACACGGGATAACTTAACTGATATCCCTTTTAACGGATAAACGGAGCCAACAATGGCAGAGATTATTCCCATGACTGAAGAACAGAAATTCCAGTTAGAGATTTACAAACTGGTCATGAACCAGAACGCAGCCGCAGAAGAAGCATTTCAATTCATTGGCACTGACGAACTGAAGCTTGAGCTATTCAAAATTCACTTCCAGTCAGGCGGCGCTAATTCGGATATCACGACCCGCACTATCGAAGCGGTGCGTAAATCGAAGGAAGCGTTAGACCTGTTCACTACCGGAGCATGATGCTCAACCTGAAATAACAAATAAGTGAGATGAATATGGCAGCACCAAAGGGCAACCGATTTTGGGAGGCCCGCAGTAGTCATGGGCGAAATCCTAAATTCGAATCGCCCGAGGCGCTGTGGGCTGCTTGTTGTGAATACTTCGAGTGGGCTGATGATAACCCGCTATGGGAGGGTAAGGTATTTTCATATCAGGGAGAAATAATTAAGGCTAACGTTCCTAAGATGCGAGCCATGACTATTTCAGGATTGTGTACCTTCCTTGATATCACCAGGCAAACATGGGGAACCTTCCGGTCAATGGAAGGTTTTTCTGACGTCACATCACGAGCGGAAGACATCATCTACGACCAGAAATTCTCTGGCGCAGCCGCTGACCTTCTCAACGCTAACATCATCGCCCGTGATTTGGGCCTCAAAGAGCAGTCGCAAGTTGAAGACGTGACACCTGATAAGGGAGATCGCGATAAGCGGCGCTCTCGTATCAAGGAGCTATTCAACCGTGGAACTGGACGCGATTCTTGATAACCTGAGCGACGAAGAGCAAATCGAATTGCTCGAGCTACTTGAAGAAGAAGAGAACTACCGTAACACACACCTGCTATATGAATTTACGCCATACAGCAAACAGCGTGAGTTCATCGACGCCGGACATGACTATCCAGAGCGATGTTTTATGGCTGGTAACCAGCTTGGTAAGTCATTTACTGGTGCTGCTGAAGTCGCGTTTCACCTTACAGGGCGTTATCCGGGCACAAAAGGCTATCCTGCTGATGGTAAATATGGCGGTGAGTGGAAAGGTAAGCGTTTCTATGAGCCTGTTGTCTTCTGGATTGGCGGCGAGACAAACGAGACGGTAACCAAAACGACTCAACGCATCCTGTGCGGTCGTATCGAAGAGAATGACGAGCCAGGCTACGGTTCCATACCTAAAGAAGACATCATTAGCTGGAAGAAGTCTCCTTTCTTTCCGAACCTTGTTGATCATCTTCTGGTTAAGCATCACACGGCTGATGGCGTTGAAGATGGCATTTCAATCTGCTACTTCAAGCCATACTCGCAAGGCCGTGCTCGCTGGCAGGGTGACACAATCCACGGCGTGTGGTTTGACGAAGAGCCACCATACAGCATTTATGGCGAAGGTCTTACCCGTACCAACAAATACGGGCAATTCTCAATTCTGACGTTTACCCCGCTGATGGGGATGTCTGACGTTGTTACCAAGTTCCTGAAGAATCCCAGCAAGTCGCAGAAAGTGGTCAACATGACCATCTATGACGCTGAGCACTACACAGACGAACAGAAAGAGCAAATCATCGCATCCTATCCCGAACATGAGAGAGAGGCGCGTGCTCGCGGTATTCCTACGATGGGTAGCGGTCGAATCTTCCAGATACCGGAAGAGACGATTAAGTGTCAGCCGTTCGAGTGTCCTGATCACTTCTACGTCATCAACGCAATGGACTTCGGATGGGATCACCCACAGGCACATATCCAGCTTTGGTGGGATAAAGACGAGGACGTGATTTATCTTTCTCGCGTCTGGAAGGCCAAACAGAAGAAGGCGACAGAGGCATGGAGTGCTGTTAAAGCATGGAGCAAAAACACCCCTACGGCTTGGCCTCATGACGGGCATCAGCACGAAAAGGGAGGTGGCGCTCAGCTCAAGGAACAATACGCCGACGCTGGGTTCGACATGTTGCCAGATCATGCAACATGGCCTGATGGAGGTAATGCGGTCGAACCCGGGATAGCAGAGATACGCGACATGATGCTCGACGGTCGTTTCAAGGTATTTAACACCTGCGAGCCATTCTTTGAAGAGTTTCGCCTGTATCACCGCGATGAGAACGGGAAGATCGTCAAGCTAAACGACGACATCCTTTCTGCTGTTCGCTATGGCTACATGATGAGGCGTTTTGCAATACAGATGCGAGACATCAAAGATCCTAAAGAGATTGATTACTCAAGCTACAACATACCTTGCGGAGTTGGATGATGGCTGATGATAGAAAGATGACTGACTGGCATCGCAAGGTGCTGTGCAACTTTGATAATGCCTGGTCAGCAACGCAGGATATGCGAGAGCAGATTATTGAGGCTCAACGTTTCGTCCGGGTGTCCGGCGCACAGTGGGAAGGCAGCACAAACGCTGGTTACTCATTTGATGAAGGCAGGTTTGAGCATTACCCGCGTTTTGAACTGAATAAGATTGCCCGTGAATGTGATCGCATCATTGGCGAGTATCGACAGAATCGCATCAGCGTTAAATTCAGGCCGAAGGACGATAAGGCATCGGAAGCGTTAGCCGAAAAGATGAACGGCAAATTCCGCGCTGACTATCAGGAAACATCCGGTGGCGAAGCGTGTGATAACGCATTTGATGATGCTGTAACGGGCGGATTCGGTTGTTTCCGCATGTGTGCTGATTACGAAGATGAAATGGATCCGAGTAACGAGCAGCGACGCATCAGCCTTCTTCCTGTTTACGACCCAGCGACATGCGTTTTCTTCGATCAGGACAGCAAGCAATATGACCGCTCTGATGCTATGTGGGCTATGGAAATGTTCTCCATGACGCCTAAAGCGTTCGAGGCTGAATACCCTGATTCCATCGCGGCAAGCCTTCCTCGTGATGACACTGGTACTCAGTATGACTGGTCAACGCCCGATGCCATCTATGTTGGACGCTACTACGAAGTTCGCATAGAGAAGGTGAAGCTCACGGCGTGGCGCAATCCTGTCAGCGGAGAAACGGCAATCTATGATGAAGAGCAAATCAAAGATATTGTCGACGAGCTGACCGATGGTGCATTCGAACTGATTGGCGAGCGAACGGTGAAGAAGCGCCGCGTTTATTGCGGTCTTCTGTCTGGCGCTGAATGGCTGGAAGAACCGAAGCGTATTCCGGGCGAACATATTCCTCTCATCCCGGTATATGGGCGTCGCTCATTTGTTGATAATCAGGAGCGAATAGAAGGCCACGCAGCAAAAGCGATGGATGCACAGCGTCTTGAGAACCTGATGGTTTCCATGATTGCAGATAACGCTACTCAGGCTGGCGGTGATGGCATTCCTATCGTGGATGTTGATTTCATTCCCGGTCCATTAATGAATCACTGGGCAGAGAGGAATAAGAAAAGACCTGCAGTTCTTCCCATGACCAGCAAGAAGGACAAAAACGGAACGGTCATTTCAGAGGCTCAGGTTGCTGGCTGGACACCTCCGACACAAATGCCTCCTGCTCTTGCCGGGCTATTGCAGTACACCGGAACGGCTATTCAGCAAATTACAGGTGCGTCGCAGCTTGAGAACATGCCGAGCAACGTCGCTACCGATACCGTTGATAGCATCTTTAACCGGATGGACACGCAGTCCTATATCTACATGGACAACATGGCTAAATCCATGCGCCGTGCTGGCGTCGTGTGGCTTTCTATGGCTCGTGAAGTCTATGGCAGCGATACGCCAATGCGCATCGTTAATGAGGATGGAAGCGATGACGTGGCGCTGATGACTGGTGAAGTGGTTGACCGTCAGACAGGGCAGGTTATCGCGCTTAACGACCTTTCGCAGGGTAACTATGAAGTGACTGTCGATGTCGGTCAGTCGTTCGCTACTCGCCGTGATGCAACGGTTAAGTCGTTACTTTCCATGCTGGCACTTATCCCGCCAGGAACGCCGAAGCATGACCTTGTATCGTCGATGATTCTCGACAATATGGACGGCGAAGGGATGGACGACCTGAAAGAATACAACCGCAATCAGTTGCTTCTGTCTGGCGTTATCAAGCCGAGAACGCCTGAAGAACAGCAAATGGTTGAGCAGGCGAAACAACAACAGGCCAGTCAGCCAGATCCGGCTATGGTTGCTGCGCAAGGTCAGCTTCTTGCTGGTCAGGCTGAATTGCAGAAAGCGCAGAACGAACAAGCAGCCATTCAGGTTAAAGCATTCCAGGCACAGACGGATGCTCAGGTTGCTGCGGCAAATGTTGTGAAAATCCTCGCATCTGCCGATAGCCAGCAAAAATCTGATATCCGTGAGGCGCTGAAACTGCTCGGACAGTTCCAGCAACAGCAAGGAGATAATGCCCGTGCTGATGCAGAGCTTGTCCTGAAAAGTCAGGCACAGGGCCATGCGCAGCGCATGGACATCAGCAGCATCCTGCAAAAATCAACTCAGCAACAACCACAGCAGTAATTAACCCATAACGTGCAATGGCTGTCTTTATGAGGCCTGGCACCCTATTGCCTTCCGATGGGCTGAACATCGAGTAAACAGGGGTAACAAATGGACCAGATGGCAGAAAACAAACCAGAAGTTGAAATCGAAACCGACGCGTCAGAGCAGATTCCTGATGATGTCGAACTGGCTGAAGAAGTCGAAACAGAAGATGGCAGTGAGTCCTCTGGCAATTATGCAGAGGAAGCTACTGAAACTGATGACGACGAATCAGAACAGGAATTCTACTTTGGTGACGAAAAGCTGGATTCGCCAACCAGCGAAGATAGCGCAGAGCATGGACTGGTAAAACACCTGCGCAAGACGATTAAAGAGAAAGACCGTGAGCTGAAAGAGCTGATGCGTCAGTCTCAGAAACCCGTCGAGCAGCAGCCGGTAATCACTCAACCACCGCGAATGCCAAAACTGGATGATGAGGACATCGGTTTCGATGAAGAAATCTATCAGCAACGCATGGCTAAGTGGGCAGAGGATAACGGAAAGTACCAGCAACAGGAGATGGCTCGCAAGCAGAAGGAGCAGGAGCTTCAGGCTGCCTATCAAGAGCGATTATCCAAATATCAGCAACGTGTTAAGGCTCTCAAGGTTCCTGGCTATCAGGAAGCAGAACAGGCCGTACTCGAGGAAATCCCCATCGAGACACAAAACGCGATCCTGTTTGAGTCAGAGAAGCCGGAAATCGTTGTTCTGGCGCTTGGTCGCAACGCTGAACTGCGCAAGCAACTGGCAGAAGCTACCAACCCCGTAGCAATTGGTCGTCTGCTGGAACGTATCGAATCTAAGGCCAGAATCATGCCAAAAGCAAAAACCACGGCAGCCACAACCCCGACAGTTAAGGGGAGCAACGGCGCAGTAATCAATAACCTCGACAAACTGAAAGCCAAGGCGCTGGAAACTGGTGACTGGACGCCGTATTTCGCCGCTAAAAAGGCAAAAAAATAACCTATCGGAGCATTAAGCATGGCTAACCAATTAGCAAAAGACCTTGAAATCATGTTCGAAAACTACGTTGAAGGCTTTGAGGCCGCCTGCGTAGTTTCCCGTAACGCTAAAAAATTCCGTCCCGGTGATACAGCAATGCAGCGAGCAGGTGATGTTCTGTATCGTCCGCAGCATTACCACATGAACATTGAGGAAGGCCTCGATCTCAGCAGCAAAACGCCAACAGCACTGGTTCAGCGCCTTGTTCCTTCTGTGTTCAAGGAGCCGAAAAACATTCTGTACACTCTGGATGCGCGTGAAATGCGTGACCCGGAACATAAAACTGAAGCTGGTCGCGCCGCAGGTATGCGCCTTGCTGCACAGATTGACTCTGACCTGATTTCCATGGTTACGCAGCGTGCTACTAACGTGATCACCATGTCTGACTCAACCACAGGTTCACAGGGCCGTGATTTGTGGAACTGTGCGGCAGGTATTGATGCCACCATGACGGCGATTGGTGTACCTCAGGGTATCAACCGTCGCTCTTTCTGGAACCCCTTCAACTACAAAGACCTTGCTGGCGAGCTTGGTCACCGAGCCTACGCTCAGGGCGCAACCCTGACAGCATACGAAAAAGCGCAGATCCCTCCGGTTGCTTCCTTTGATAGCTACAAGACCGATATTTCTGGTCGATTACCGAAAGGAAGCACTGAATCCTTGACAGTATCAGGCCAACCTGAACACAAGGTTGAAGCGAAAGATTCAAATGGTATGCCAGTTGATAACCGACAGGGGACTATTACGGTATCTGCATCTGGCTTGCAGGTTGGTGATGCGTTCACCATTGCCGGTGTGAATTCCGTACACCAGATCACAAAAGATACCACCGGTCAACCGCAGGTATTCCGTGTTCTGGCTGTTAGCGGAACTACCGTAACAATTTCTCCAAAGATTCTCCCTGTTGAAAATACTGATGTTGCGAGTCGTCCATATGCAAACGTCGATGCCAAACCGGCAGAATCAGCAGCAATCACCATTCTCAACAAGAACGCAGCACCTGCTAACCTGTTCTGGGCTGATGGTTCTGTTGAGCTGATGTACGGCAAACTGGCGTTCCCGACTGGTCAGGGTCCACAGGTAATGACAGCAACCACCGAGCAGGGCGCTACGCTGATCATGTCTTACGCCTTCGACCACATCAAAGGCGTAACCACTGCTCGTTTCACCACTCTGTACGGTTGCTCTGTACTTGTTCCTGAATATACGGGCATCGTTATTGCCGGGCAGTAATTTTGGTGGGGCTTCGGCCCCATTTTTATTGGGAGAAGACAATGGCACGAACAATGCTCTATAAGCCTGGCAACATGATCACCTGCGGTCAGTTTGCTGTCGATTACATCATTGTTGATGACGAAGAAGTTAAATCTCACCTGAAAAAAGGTTGGGTAAAAACTCCTGAAGAAACCGCAACGAAGCAAAAAGTGGCTAAGGCGGAAGAAGATGGCGAAAACGAAGGGTGATCTCGTTCTAAAGGCTTTACGAAAAGCCGGGCTGTATTCCAATGCCACGTTGACAGATGCTGACCCTCAGGCAATTGAAGATGCCATTAATGACCTCGAAGACATGATGGCAGCATGGCAGGCTAAAGGTATCGAGCTTGGGTATCAGTTTGCTGATACAGAAAACGGCATCATGCCGTTACCGGACGATGATTCAGGTATCCCTGCATGGGCAAATGATGGCGTCGCTTTGAAACTCGCTGTGCAAGTGTGCATGGATAACGTCATTCAGCCGTCAGACGCTCTCCTTACCGCTGCTGACAGTGCATATCAGACAATCTGTATCGCTTTAACCAAAATACCACCACTTGAGCGGCGAAATGACATGCCTCGCGGTAGTGGTAACAAAAGCGCGTTTACGTGGAATCGGTTTTACATCGAGAAAGATGATCCGAGTACGTGAGGTGAATAAATGCCGATTCAGCAACTTCCGCTTATGAAAGGCGTCGGCAAAGACTTTCGAAACGCCGACTATATCGACTATCTGCCAGTGAATATGCTGGCTACACCCAAAGAAATCCTGAACAGCAGCGGATATCTTCGCTCATTCCCGGGCATTGCCAAACGTTCTGATGTGAACGGTATATCGCGCGGCGTCGAGTACAACATGGCGCAGAATGCTGTCTATCGTGTGTGTGGCGGCAAGCTCTACAAAGGCGAAAGCGAGGTCGGTGACGTCGCCGGAAGTGGTCGTGTATCAATGGCGCATGGTCGGACATCACAGGCGGTAGGGGTTAAAGGGAAACTGGTCGAGTATCGCTATGATGGCACGGTTAAAACCGTCTCAAACTGGCCTACAGACAGCGGATTCACTCAGTATGAGTTAGGTTCAGTTCGCGACATTACGCGCTTGCGTGGGCGTTATGCGTGGTCAAAAGACGGCACTGATTCATGGTTTATCACTGACCTTGAAGACGAATCGCATCCTGACCGTTACAGCGCACAATATCGCGCAGAATCGCAGCCGGACGGCATCATCGGCATCGGCACATGGCGAGACTTCATCGTCTGCTTTGGTTCATCGACGATTGAATATTTCTCCCTGACTGGTGCAACCACCGTTGGTGCCGCTTTGTATGTCGCACAGCCATCGCTGATGGTGCAGAAAGGTATTGCCGGGACTTACTGCAAAACGCCGTTTGCTGATTCGTATGCGTTCATCAGCAATCCGGCAACGGGTGCGCCGTCTGTATACATCATCGGCTCCGGTCAGGTATCACCAATCGCCAGCGCGAGCATTGAGAAAATCCTCCGCTCCTACACTGCTGATGAACTGGCTGATGGCGTGATGGAATCATTGCGGTTTGATGCTCATGAATTGCTGATTATCCACCTTCCGCGCCATGTTCTTGTTTACGACGCATCTTCAAGCGCCAATGGTCCGCAATGGTGTGTGCTGAAAACAGGCTTATATGACGATGTGTACCGCGCTATCGACTTCATTTACGAAGGCAATCAGATAACGTGCGGCGATAAGCTGGAATCTGTTACCGGGAAATTGCAATTCGATATCAGCAGCCAGTACGACAAGCAACAGGAACATCTGCTGTTTACTCCGCTGTTCAAAGCGGATAACGCAAGAGTGTTCGACCTTGAGGTTGAATCTTCAACTGGTGTTGCGCAGTACGCCGACCGCCTGTTCCTTTCTGCAACCACTGACGGCATCAATTACGGACGTGAGCAGATGATTGAGCAGAATGAACCTTTCGTTTACGACAAACGTGTTTTGTGGAAGCGAGTCGGGCGCATCAGGAAAAATGTCGGCTTCAAATTGCGCGTTATCACGAAGTCACCTGTCACTCTGTCTGGCTGCCAGATAAGGATTGAGTAATGGCTGATTCGAATCTCAATGAGCCGGTAATCATTCAGGCTACACGACTCGACACATCAGTCCTTCCACGCAATATCTTCTCGCAGTCATATCTGCTGTACATTATTGCACAGGGTACTGATGTTGGTAACGTGGCAAACAAGGCCAACGAAGCAGGGAAGGGGGCTTATGATGCACAGGTGAAGAATGATGAGCAGGATGTCACCCTTGCAAACCATGAATCCAGAATTGAAGCTGCTGAAGCAACTCTCATCAATCATGAACATAGAATCGCAGAAGCGGAAATCACTCTTGCAGATCATGAAACAAGGATTACGGCTGCCGAAACAGAGCTTGCTGATCACGAGACGCGAATTGCTACCAATGAATCTGAGTTAGCAAACCATGATGCGCGAATAACTCAGAATACAACCGATATCGACGCACTTGATACCAGGCTCACAGCGGCAGAGGGAAGTATTTCGACGCTACAAAGCACAGTTGGTGATCACTCAACAAGAATATCTGCGCTTGAGTATGCCACCACGCGCAAGAAATCAGAGGTTGTTTACTCAGGAGTATCTGTAACCATCCCGACAGCGCCGACCAACCTTGTTAGCCTGCTGAAAACGCTCACGCCGTCATCCGGCACATTGGCACCATTCTTCGACACTGTTAACAACAAGATGGTTGTGTTCAACGAGAACAAAACCTTGTTCTTCAAGCTGTCGATCGTCGGGACGTGGCCCAGCGGAACCGCCAACAGGTCAATGCAGCTAACCTTTTCCGGCTCTGTTCCTGACACGTTGGTCAGCAGTCGTAATGCGGCGACAACAACCGACAACATCCTGTTAGCTACGTTCTTCAGCGTGGATAAAGACGGCTTTCTTGCCACAAATGGCAGCACGTTAACCATTCAGTCGAATGGTGCGGCGTTTACTGCCACAACCATCAAAATCATTGCGGAGCAGTGATGGAAATAAAGCTCATCGATAATCCGGTGAAGCTTGCAGAATTCCTCAACAATCCGGCAAACACGGGAAATATCGTAGACAGTGGAGATAAATACTACATCAAGCCTGATGCGGTATACCTCGGCATCTACGAAGGATTAGTGCTGGCTGGCGTTCATGAAGTGCGTAACTTCTGGCATAGCGTTGTTGAATGCCATGCGGTGTACGACCCCGGATTCCGTGGTGAATATGCACTGCAAGGGCATCGATTATTCTGCAAATGGCTTCTCGAAAACTCACCATTCCTTAACAGCATCACTATGGTTCCTGACACCACGAAATACGGACGGGCAATTATCCGTTTGCTTGGCGCTACCCGTGTTGGTCACCTTGATGATGCTTATACCAGCAATGGAAAGCCTGTAGGCATCACGATTTATCAGTTACCGCGCTCAAAATACGAGGAGCTAAAGAATGTTAATTTTCCAGATTGCCAATAAGCACCTCAGCAAAACTGTTTACTGCAAAGGTAGCAGTGATGGCGGTTCAAAAGCCCAGGCACGCGCAACTGAAAAGGGCATCGAATTGCAGCGCGAAATGTGGCAGACGAACATGCAAAACCTTGCACCGTTCACGCCACTTGCTCAGCAGTATGTATCAGAGTTGCAGAATCTTTCCTCTCTTCAGGGGCAAGGTCAGGCTCTTAACCAGTATTACAACTCTCAGCAGTACAAAGACCTTGCAGGTCAGGCGCGCTATCAGAGTCTGGCAGCAGCAGAGGCAACGGGTGGATTAGGCTCTACAGCAACCGGAAACCAGCTGGCAGCAATCGCACCTACACTCGGTCAAAACTGGCTATCTGGACAAATGAACAACTACCAGAATCTGGCAAATATTGGTCTTGGCGCGCTTCAGGGACAGGCAAACGCCGGGCAGACATATGCCAACAACATGAGCCAGATTTCACAGCAAAGCGCAGCACTGGCGGCGGCAAACGCTAACAGACCTTCCGGCCTTCAATCTGCAATAGGCGGGGCTGCCTCTGGAGCAATTGCTGGAGCACAGCTTGGCAGCATTGTTCCCGGTATTGGTACTGGTATTGGTGCCGCTGTTGGCGGCGGTCTTGGTCTTCTTGGTTCACTACTTTATTAAGGGGTAATCAATGACTACGTGGCAACAGGGTATTAATTCTGGTGGTTTTCTGGCTGGCATTGGTGCGCAAAACGAGAATGCGCCAAAGGCAAGCGACATTAACGCAACGCTTGGTCTGATCCGCGAAAACAATGAACTGGCTCGCTCAGGTGCAAATAACGTTGGTCTGACCGCGTTACGTGGTCTGGCTGGAGTTGCTGATATTTATAAGCAGGAACAGCAACAGAAAGCGATTAGTGCGTTCAATAAGGTTCACGCTGATGCATGGGCTTCTGGTGATCCATCGGGACTATTTAAGTTTGCCAAGGAAAATCCAGCGTTTGTTGCGCAGGCACAACAGGCGTTTTCCGGTCTTAATGAGCAGCAACGCAACGATATGGGCGATTTAGCCATGAGAGCTAACGTCGCTCTTTCTCAGGGACCGGAAGCCTACAGTAAATTCATTACTGACAACAAGGACAGGTTAAATCGCGTTGGTGCTAATGCTGACTGGATGATTCAGACAGGTATCCAGAATCCAGAGCAGCTATCACACATGCTGACTACTATGACGCTAGGGGCTGTTGGTCCGGATAAAATGCTGGATTATCAGGATAAGATGGTTGGTCGCCAACTAGAGAAAGGGCGATTGGATGAAAGCATCCGTCAGGCTGATATGGAGAATGCGAGAGGATGGGCAAATATCCAGAACGCTCAACTAGACAGGGCTCAGCGGGCACAAATGCACTCAGATGAGATGGGATTGAAGCTAATGGAGCTGGGGCAAAAAGGTAAGCCGTCAGCAGACTTAATTAAGGGATTAAATTCTGATATTACCAATTTTGGCAAAAATTATAACTCTGTCAGAGCGGCGGCAAACTCTCTGCAAGCCCTTAGCAAGGTAAATACTGGCGCTGCCCAACTTGGGATTATCTTTAATTACATGAAGTCTCTCGACCCTCAGTCAGTTGTTCGCGAAGGTGAACAGGTTCAGGTCATGCGCTCTGATGGCATATGGGGGCAGATAAAAGGATATGTAGACCAGCTTAATGCAGGGAATGGCTTGTCACAGGAAGCGAGGGATAACATTGTTAACGCAGCCAAAATTAACGCCAACGCTATGGGGCAGCAGTTTAACCAGCAGGTAGACGAATATCTGGATACGTATGGAGATACTATTCCTCAAGGGCTGAAAAAAAGCTTAGGGAGAAGGAAGGCCAAGCTATTTGACGATGTCCCAGCGCAGCCTACACCACAAGGTGGTAATGGGCAGACAAAAGCTGCGCCAAGTGGGATATCAGAAGGCGCGACGGCAACGAACCCTAAAACTGGTCAGAAACTCATTTATAGGAACGGACAATGGCAACCGATGTAGGTTTACCCGAAGGATTTGTTCTCGATAATCAGCCTGATAACTCACAGCTTCCTGATGGTTTTGTGCTTGATTCCCAACCAGAGCAGCAGCAATCACCTTTGGTTTCACCAGAGGAAAATTCCAGACAGGAAAATGTTGTTAATAATGCTAACGGCTTCGACCGTTTTATGTATGGCGTTCTCAGTGGATTGATGGATGTTGGTAAAGGTGTTGGTCTATTTCAGGATATGACACCAGAAGAGCAAGCCGCAATTCAGTCTCTACAGCAGAAGTTAGCGGCAAAACCATCAACCGCACAAGATGTTGGTGAGTTCGTTGGACAAGCAGCACCATTTGTTAGTGGTGGTGGGATTATTTCTCAGGTTCCGAAAGGGGCGGCAAGGCTGGCTGCCGCCGCAGGGCTTGGTGCTGGAGAAGGGGCTATTGTAGCCAATGGAACAAATAGCGATGTTGCTTCTGGAGCTGCTATTGGCGCTGTGGCTGGCCCTGTAGCAGAGATTGTTGGTCCAGCGCTTGGGAAGATTGCAGGAAAAATTAAAAATAGTGCCGGAGATATTTATCGCTCATCCGTAGGGATGGGTAGTAAATCATCTAAAGCAACGTTAAAGAAAGCTGCTGGCGCAATGGACAATAAATTTATCGGCGGGCAACGAGCTATTCAAGATTTCGCCGATGAAGTTAATCCTGATTTTAACGCGATAAATGCTATTCGTGAGCTAGAACTGGAAAATTATGCCACTCCAGGCATGATCTCTAATAATCCTGCTGTCAGGGCTCTTGATAATGCAGTGGCAAGTCTCCCTGGAACAGAGATTAGTGAGGCGCATAAGCGTTTTATTACTGAATTAGGAAGAAAAGCTGATGAAATGATAACTTCATTTGGGGGAAGCCTTGATAAGCAACTGGTTTCTGACAGGCTTGCAGATAATTTTGATAAAACCATTTCATCATTACAAAATCAGTCAGATAACATCTACAACAAAATTGCCGAAAAGGTTCCTGTAAGAGACCGGATTGAGGCAACTAATACATTGAATTTTTTAGAGGATTTTGCTGATGATATAGGTGGAATTGATGAATTATCTCCAATAATGAAGCGGACATTGAACCGACTTGATCCAAACACCTTGCCAACGTATGGGCGTTTAGATCTCGCTAGAAAGCAGGTTGGACAAGCTATTGGCAAAGGCTCTGGTCCATTCAAGGATGAAGAAACAGGTGTTCTTAAAAAGTTATATGCGGCTATAACAGATGACCAACAGGCTGTCGCAGAAAAATATGGCGCAGGGGAGTTATGGACGCTTGGTAAGGAGTTGGTAAAAACACGAAAATCCATTGAAGATGATGCCGTAACCGTTTTGGGTAGAAAACTTCAGCAATCAGCAATTCCAAAAGTTGAAAGTGCCGTTGTTAATATGGCAAAAGGAAACGGTGGTGACTTTAGGCAATTAATGAAGTCAATTCCAAAGGATATGCGGCAGGAAGTTGCGCTCACCTCAATGAATAAAGCATTTACCAGCTATGCTAAATCACCAGGTCAGCAATTAGGGGTTGATGGATTTGTAAAATGGTATAACGGAATGTCACGCAATGGGGCCAATATGAAGGCTCTCCGTGATGCTATTGGCACAGATGCATCAAAGCGCCTTGATACGATTTATCAAGCAGCCAAAGCTATGAATAGACTCAATACTGGTAAGCAGTATGCTAGCAGCCTTGTGGATCAGCAAGTTAATAACTTCCTGAAAGAAAAGGGTAGTCTCGCAAAAATTTATGGAATAGCCTCAAAAGCTGCTGCGGCGGAAGGTATTACAAGCTTATCTGGTCTTCCTGGTGTAGGTGCAACAGGGGTGATAACGTCAGCATTGATGTCAGGGAAAACAAGCAGGATAAAGGCTGCTGATGCTCTACTGTCTTCTCCTGAGTTTAAATCAATGCTATTTCGCCTGCAAAACGCACCAGTAGACAGAGCAGAAGTGAGACGCGTAATAGAAAGGAAACTGATGCAATCTGGGGCATTTAAGAGATGGGAGAAAACCTTATCAACAGATGAAGCAAAAACCATTGCCCGCACGGGGATTATTACATGGCTCGCTAGTGACAGTTAGTCAACTTTGGTTATTTTGCCTTCTTTTTCTTGATGAACTTTGCATCCATCATCTTTTGATAGCCAAACTAAAAACTTTAAAACCTTAAACACAAGTACGGCTACTGCAATGAAAGCACCAATTGCAATTATTGCTAGCGAAATTATTTGCATTGGTGCTTTTAATGCAGGGAAAATAGTGTAAATGATCGCGAAAACAGTAATTATGAGGAACCATCGCTTCACACCAACCTCCTTAGTTTTGAGCAGGATACCAGATGGTTTGGAGTGAGATAAAGGTTTGTCCACTTTTGGCTATAGCTTTATGTATCCGTGACGGATGTAATTATCACGGATGCATAAAAATTATATTTTAGTGTAATCTCTGATCGTCTGAATCGTGTAAGAACTCCATGAGACTTTGAACCGGAATTGGTTCTATTGATGATAATGTGAACACAGGAATATTGAGACTTTTGCAACGCTCAAACACTCCCTTATCATGAGTCCATACCTCGTCAGCATTAATTGCTCTTGCAATTGCTATTATTTGTCTGTCAAACTTAATTTTGTTTGCTGTACCTTCTGTGCTAATTTTCCTTAATTCTTTTAATGTTGGTATCGATGCGCATTCAATAGCAGCCAACTCATCAAATGATACAGTTTCGAAGCACGATAACGATTTGATAACATTCAGTTTTTCTTGTTGGTAATCTTTATGGATTCCAACTAAAAACTCCGCCAATACAGGAGTTGGAACGATGATTGTCCCGTTCTTGTTATCTATTCGATCAACAAGAGCTTCTGCTCTTCTTTTGGCATCTGGAATCTCAGAACCAAGTATAGGGTCAGATAATCTATAATCGTGTTCTATATCTGATAGTAGGTATACCAGAATATTGGTATCTAAAATTACTCGCAATTTATCTTCCTCAGAGTCCTAAGGATTGAATCAACATCGCGTTCCTCGGACCACTGATCTCCAGGAACTTGCTTGATAGCATTAATAGCATCCTTGAGTGATGATTTTTTGAGCAATATAAATGAAGTTATTTTTAGTTTCTTTAGCTCCCATTTGTTGTTCTTTTTTTCCCAGCACCCATCTCCTTTAACCCTAATATATTTGAATAGATGGGACCCAAGAGCTGCCGCCAAATCAGGGGTTGCCTCGCACTTGAATGTTTCACCGTTGGCTCCCTCAATACGCACAGGTATTGAGTTGTCTTTTCCGCCAACACTGTATAGCCTTCCTTGAACTTCTGACGTTTTTGTTATGAGTAAAGGGATTGGCTCCTTTTTTACTCGCGGGAATGCGATAATGGTTGAGTGGTTTCGTCCGAGTAGTTTCGCTGAAAAACCATCATGCTCCAGTAAATTAACAATTTTTTGATACGCGGGTGATTTCTCTTTGGCTGAGAGAGAGGCCCTTGCTATGACAGCGTTATAACAAATATCATTATCGACCCATGCATTTAAGTCAGCCGATCCTTCACTTACACAGTCGAAGTGAACAGAATCTGCAGAACCGTATAGATCTACGAGAGCAGACATATACTTGACCAACTTAGCCATTGACAGCTGGCCAGGGGTGGTTCCGTCAAGTTTTAATGTGAGTCCATTGCTTTTTTTCATTTGTCATCACGCGAGCCAATATCGATATGGTTAACTGTACGTCATAAGCCTATAACTTACTTTTGCTATAAATATTTTTCAGCGTTTCAAAGACCATCTTCTTAACAACGTCAGATTGCTCATCCGCGACTCGCTCAGCTTCGTCTCGATGGCCTACAATTGATGATGGCTTTGAGAGAGCATCCTGAACGATTTGTAATAACTCAGAGTTCATTGACCTTCCGTTAGCCTCTGCTCTTAATTTCAATTTTTCTCTTACTTCCAAAGGCATACGGAAGTTAAAGTGCGGATCGTCTCTAGCCATGCCATCACCCCAAGTTAGTGTATTGACATGATAGAAGCACTCTACTATATTCTCAATAGGTCCACCGTGGACCTATATTGTGAGGTAAATATGAAAGGAATGAGCAAAATGCCGCAGTTCAATTTGCGGTGGCCTAAAGAAGTATTGGATTTGGTGCGCAAGGTAGCTGAAGAGAACGGGCGATCTGTTAACTCTGAGATTTATAAGCGAGTGATGGACAGCCTGAAGAGAGAGGGGATAACGGTATGAAGTTTATTGAGGTTGATGAGATTGGCTATGAGAATGCACTTGGTAGAGGTAAATCTTTAGTTAACGTTAATGGCATTGAGTCGATAAGGAGCGGTGAATTTACGGAGATCAGAATGATGTCAGGTGGAATCATTCCTTGCCGTGATTCAGTAGAGTCAATCAAAGCAAGAATGAGTGGTCAGTGGCTTTATAACTACAGTGACTTACAAAAACAGTGAAGCCCCAACTGCGGGAACAGTCAGGGCTTCGGGTGTCAGTAAATCCGTGGAGAAAAACCAACATGAATAGTATAGCAATTTTAGAAGCAGTGAACACCTCTTACGTGCCTTTCAATGGTCAGCAAATTATCACCGCCATGGCTGCCGGAGTTGCATATGTTGCGATGAAGCCAATCGTTGAAAACCTTGGAATGAGCTGGTCAACGCAGCAAACAAAACTCATGAAGCAGATTAGCAAATTCAACTGTGTTCATATGAACATGGTTGCCGCTGATGGGAAGCTTCGTAAGCTACTCTGCCTTCCTTTGAAGAAGTTAAATGGATGGCTGTTCAGCATCAACCCTGAGAAAGTTCGTGCTGACATCCGCGATAAACTGATTCAGTACCAGGAAGAATGCTTTACTGTGCTGCATGACTACTGGACAAAGGGAAAGGCAGAAAATGCACGTAAGAAAACATCTGTTGATGACAGGACTCCGCTTCGTGATGCTGTAAATATGCTGGTCAGCAAAAAGCATCTAATGTACCCAGAAGCTTATGCAATGATTCATCAGCGTTTCAATGTGGAAAGTATTGAAGAGCTTGATGCATCTCAGATACCGCAAGCCGTAGAGTACATCCACAGGGTAGTACTTGAAGGCGAGTTAATCGGCAAACAAGAGAAGAAAGCAAACGAGCTTTCTGCAAAAGAAGCAAACAGCCTTGTATGGTTATGGGATTATGCCAACCGCTCACAGGCATTATTCCGCGAACTGTATCTGGCGCTAAAACAAATTCAATCGAACTATTCCGGCAGATGCTACGACTACGGTCATGAATTCTCGTATGTTATCGGAATGGCGAGAGACGTTTTAATAAACCACACACGAGATGTTGATATTAATGAGCCAGACGGACCAACGAATCTTTCCGCATGGATGAGACTTAAGAATAAAGAATTACCTCCTTCAGTACATAACTACTGACAGATAACCAACGCAACGACCTAGCTTCGGCTGGGTTTTTTTATGCCCAAAATTCACCGTAGCCATGCTGCGGCGATTCCTTGTATTTGGAGCAAATTAAATGACAGATATTATAAATAGGAATTGTTATTTAATAATGTTTGAAAATAAAAATCATGGACGATAGGAATAAAGGTATTACTTGTTTTTATTTTTGTAAGTGACGCATTAAGCGCATAAATAATATGCCTGTTGATCAAGATTCTTGAGTATTGTAAAATAATCGTTTTGTTCATGTTGCATGGTTTTTAAATGAATAGAAGGTTATTTTTCAAAACAATTGCATCGTTGTCTGCAGTCATTCCGTTTTCTTCAATATCTAAATCTTCAAACAGGATGACTAATATGCCTGATATAACCCCAAATGTTGTGATAGGTATGCCATCGCAACTCTTCACAATGGCTAGCTCTTTTAAAACCGTAGCAAATGGAAAAATTTATATCGGTAAGATTGACACAGATCCGGTAAATCCAGAAAACCAGATTCCAGTATATCTGGAACGAGAAGATGGTACTTATGTTCAGGTGCCACAGCCAATCGTTATCAATGCTGCTGGATACCCGGTATACAACGGACAGATTTCCAAATTCGTTACCGTGCAAGGCCATTCTATGGCTGTTTACGATGCATATGGTACGCAGCAGTTCTATTTTCCGAATGTGCTTAAGTACGATCCTGACCAATTAAGACAACAATTAGAAGACCCGGAAGGTGCTAAAAAATATCATGAATTGCAGATGTCTCGGTGGCGTGATGACGCTGACCCTCGCGGATGGGGAGCAAAAGGTGATGGCATCACCGATGACACATTATCTTTTCAAGAGTTAGAAAAACAAATCACAGGAAGGATTGTTGATCTAAGGGGTAATACATATATAACAGATCAAGTTTTTGATGGAAATAAGTATATAAATGGCTATTTTCGCACAGAGAATCGATTACTGCCAGATGCTGATTTTACTGAAAAAAGAATACAAACTATAAAAAAGGGGATGTATACAGGTTTCAGACCTTCTACTCCTAATCATGTTAAGTCAGGGTTGCGACTGGCAACAATTAAAAATACTGTCATACAGGGTGCTGTTCTTGATTATTATGACAGTGTTCTTTATTGCTTGGTAAATGTGAGTGGCAGCGTTAGTTCTGGTGACGAAGTTAATAAAGTTGTTGCTTATAATTGGTTTGGGAATGAAGAGTTAACTCCTCTTTGGGAGACTAAAGGTAGTAGAGAATTAGGACATCAATGTCTTGGTTTAACCATAGGGCGCGTTGGTTTTCGTAACACAAGAGGCCAGTTACAGATATGGGGGTTAGCTGGCACAGCTAAAGGAGAGGATCGCGCAAAGTATATCACCAGATTCACCCCTACTGATGGTGGTGAAATTGAACCAGAGTTTTTTCTCATATGGGAAGATGGTTACGAGAATCAGGTAAATGTTTTATGCACCGACCCTATGAGTCGATGGCTGATTACTACAGCAAAACGTTATGTTGGCCCTGGTGAGAGCCCATCAACACCAGATCAAATTCGCTATTATGTAAAAGTATTTGATACCAGCAAATTTATTAACCCGCAGGCGTACAATTACGATTATCGTAATGAAGCAACTTTTGAATTTGAAATTGCCGATTTTGTGAGGGATATGCAAACAGTTGCGTGTGACGGTACTGCTATTTATTTTTGTCAGGCTGGATCTGCATATTCTTCAACCAGAAAATATTTGCATCAGTACACACTTGATGGTGTTTATCTTGGGGTGCAGCAAATACAGGCAGGTGCAGGAAGAGCCTATGAAATAGCAGATCCAAATGATACCGGAACGCCAGATGTTAGCAATCTTACATATGAACCAGAAGCAATGTTTTTCCGTATGATTGCAGGTGGGTATGACCTTGTAATGGGGAATACAAATGGCATACCAGATGGTGATAGTGGGCGAGAAACTACATTTTACACATTAATGCCACAACAGGTAATGCATGTAAAAACAACATCAAGAAATCAGCCTGGTATTATCATTGATTCAACCCATGATATTGTCACTAACTCTGGTTTGTTAAGCCTTGGTAAAATTATGCCTGGTGGTGAAGTCATAGAGCAGGCAAACCTTGATGACAAAGGATTCACTGTTTCGAGGGCAACAACACAAGCCGCCCGTTATGATGCAAAGAATACGTTACGGAATGTAACTTTTCATGTTAGTGAAAAAGGTGATACCGGTATTTATGACTTTACCAATGCTCAATGGATATTTAAATCTCCCTTATCAACATCTTCATATTCGTATATCGGTCAGTCAGCGGAGGTTAATGGCTATATAAGTGCTAATAAAGATAATACGTCATCATGTGGGACATCATCTAAACGGTGGACGCAAGTATATGCAACTAATGGGGCAATAAATACTTCAGACCAGACATTGAAAACAAAGCCACTGACAGTAGAGCAACTTTCAGAAATCATGGAGGTGGATCAGGATGCAATTCTTGACGCATGGGGTGACGTAAATATTATCGTTTACCAGTGGTTGTCCGATATTAAGGCTAAAGGTTCGGATACTGCTCGTTGGCATTTCGGAGCAATTGCACAGCAGGTAAGAGATGCGTTTCTTGCAAAGGGGATAGATGGAACAAGATTTGGCTTGCTATGTCATGATAAATGGGATGATGAGTACCAACCTGTAATGGCACAGCGCAAGGTGTCATTTATAGCTAAATCCCCTGAAGGGGAAGACATCGTTCGCGAATACTTTGAAGAATACGATACTGGTGACACGGAACTGGTTGTACATGCTGGTGAGCGTTGGGGATTGCGTCCAGATGAATGTTTGTGGTTGGAGGCTGCATTCCAGCGAAGAAGGTGTGAACGCATTGAGTCTCGTTTAACAGAGCTTGAATTGATAATTAAAAAAGCAAAAGAGATAGAGTAGATGGATAAAACCCCAATTCATCACGCACTTTGCGCTGTGGTCGCACAGGTACTGGTTGGTCTTTTTACCGGAAACTGGGCTTACGGTGCGATAGCCGGTTGTACGTTCTTCATTGCGCGTGAACACACCCAGGCAGAATATCGCTGGATTGAAATGTTCGGGCATGGCAAGCGGATTAACATGCCGTGGTGGGGCGGTTTTGATCCGCGTGCATGGGATGTGGCAAGCCTGATGGATTTTTCTTTCCCAATTATCGGATGCTTATTGGTATGGATTCTTGCATCGTAGTTAACACAGAGTTACCTATGAGACAAAACTAAGGTACACAAAGCTTTGCACTGGATTGCAAGGCTTTGTTCTTCTCTGGAGTGTGACATGTTTTTATGACAAAAAATTAGCGCAAGAAGACAAAAAATCACCTTGCGCTAATGCTCTGTTACAGGTCACTAATACTATCTAAGTGGTTGATTCATAGTGACTGGATATGTTGTGTTTTGTAGCATTATGTAGTCTATTTTTTAGACCAAAGATATTGTAACACATTGATATTAATGGATTTTAATGTTTCACGTTCAGCTTTTTTATACTAACTTGAGCGAAACGGGAAGGTAAAAAGACAAAAAGTTGTTTTTAATACCTTTAAGTGATACCAGATGGCATAGCGCCATCTGGCAGAGTGATTAACTAAACATCGCAGTAATCGAGGCGCTTGCCAGAGAATGGAAATGGACGTTAAACCCGACCATCGCGCCGCTGGCACCTTCATCGACATCAATACGTTCTACATCCAGCGCGTGAACGGTAAAAATGTAGCGATGGGTTTCGCCTTTCGGCGGCGCTGCACCATCGTACCCGGTTTTACCAAAGTCGGTACGCGTCTGCAAAACGCCGTCTGGCATTGCTACCAGACCAGAGCCAAACCCTTGCGGTAATACGCGGGTATCCGCGGGTAAATTAACAACTACCCAGTGCCACCAGCCGGAGCCAGTTGGCGCATCCGGGTCGTAGCAGGTGACAACAAAACTTTTCGTTCCCACAGGAACATCATCCCACGCCAGATGCGGTGAAATATTATCGCCATCGTAACCCATGCCGTTAAAGACATGACGATGCGGCAACTTATCGCCATCGCGCAGATCATTACTGATGAGTTTCATGAACCCTCCTTTCTAGTTTGCAGAAAGTGTAGCCAGAAACCCTCACGCTGACTTCCCGTTATTGGCAAAAAAATGTTTCATCCTGCACCGCACGATTAACCGCTGCGGTCAGACGCTGCAACTGTTGCGGGAGAATAATATAGGGCGGCATCAGGTAAATCAGTTTGCCAAAAGGCCGGATCCAGACACCCTGTTCGACAAAGAATTTTTGCAGCGCTGCCATATTCACCGGACGAGTGGTTTCGACCACGCCGATTGCCCCCAGTACGCGCACATCGGCAACCATTTCGGCGTCACAGGCGGGGGCAAGTTGCTCGCGTAGCTGCCCTTCAATAGCCGCCACCTGATGCTGCCAGTCGCCAGATTCGAGAATCGCCAGGCTGGCGTTTGCTGCTGCGCAGGCCAGCGGATTGCCCATAAAAGTTGGCCCATGCATAAAGCAGCCGGCTTCGCCGTTACTGATGGTTTCCGCAACCTCGCGCGTGGTGAGCGTGGCGGAAAGGGTCATTGTGCCGCCGGTTAAGGCTTTACCGAGACATAAAATATCCGGCGCGATTTCTGCATGTTCACAGGCAAACAGTTTGCCGGTACGACCAAATCCGGTGGCGATCTCGTCGGCAATCAGCAAGATACCTTCGCGATCGCACATTTTGCGGATTCGTTTTAACCATTCCGGATGGTACATGCGCATCCCGCCTGCGCCCTGGACAATCGGTTCAATGATCACCGCCGCGATTTCATGACGATGCGCCGCCATCAGGCGGGCAAAGCCCACCATATCGCGCTCATCCCATTCGCCATCCATGCGGCTTTGCGGGGCGGGAGCAAACAAGTTTTCTGGCAGATAGCCTTTCCACAGGCTGTGCATTGAGTTGTCCGGATCGCACACCGACATCGCGCCAAAGGTATCGCCATGATAACCATTGCGGAAGGTCAGAAAACGCTGGCGCGCTTCGCCTTTGGCCTGCCAGTACTGCAACGCCATTTTCATCGCCACTTCTACCGCTACGGAGCCGGAGTCCGCGAGAAAAACGCATTCCAGCGGTTGCGGCGTCATCGCCACCAGTTTGTGGCACAGCTCAATGGCTGGCGCATGAGTGATACCGCCAAACATCACATGCGACATGGCATCAATTTGCGACTTCATCGCCGCATTAAGCTGCGGGTGATTGTAACCGTGGATCGCCGCCCACCAGGACGACATACCGTCAACCAGGCGTCTGCCGTCAGACAAAATTAGCTCGCAACCTTCGGCGCTCGCCACCGGATAAACCGGTAGCGGGGAGGTCATGGATGTGTATGGGTGCCAGATATGGCGTTGGTCAAAGGCAAGATCGTCCGTTGTCATAATCGACTTGTAAACCAAATTGAAAAGATTTAGGTTTACGAGTCTACACCGAATTAACAACAAAAAACACGTTTTGGAGAAGCCCCATGGCTCACCGCCCACGCTGGACATTGTCGCAAGTCACAGAATTATTTGAAAAACCGTTGCTGGATCTGCTGTTTGAAGCGCAGCAGGTGCATCGTCAGCATTTCGATCCACGTCAGGTGCAGGTCAGCACGTTGCTGTCAATTAAGACCGGAGCTTGTCCGGAAGATTGCAAATACTGCCCGCAAAGCTCGCGCTACAAAACCGGGCTGGAAGCCGAGCGGTTGATGGAAGTTGAACAGGTGCTGGAGTCGGCGCGCAAAGCGAAAGCGGCGGGATCGACGCGTTTCTGTATGGGCGCGGCGTGGAAGAATCCCCACGAACGCGATATGCCGTACCTGGAACAAATGGTGCAGGGAGTAAAAGCGATGGGGCTGGAGGCGTGTATGACGCTGGGTACGTTGAGTGAATCTCAGGCGCAGCGCCTTGCGAATGCCGGGCTGGATTACTACAACCATAACCTCGACACCTCGCCGGAGTTTTACGGCAATATCATCACCACACGTACTTATCAGGAACGCCTTGATACGCTGGAAAAAGTGCGCGATGCCGGGATCAAAGTCTGCTCAGGTGGCATTGTGGGTTTAGGCGAAACGGTAAAAGATCGCGCCGGATTATTACTGCAACTGGCAAACCTGCCGACGCCGCCGGAAAGCGTGCCAATCAACATGCTCGTGAAGGTGAAAGGTACTCCACTGGCAGATAACGATGATGTCGATGCCTTTGATTTTATTCGCACCATTGCCGTAGCGCGGATCATGATGCCGACCTCTTACGTGCGCCTTTCTGCCGGACGCGAGCAGATGAACGAACAGACTCAGGCGATGTGCTTTATGGCCGGGGCTAACTCAATTTTCTACGGTTGCAAACTGCTAACCACGCCGAATCCGGAAGAAGATAAAGACCTGCAACTGTTCCGCAAACTGGGGCTAAATCCGCAGCAAACTGCCGTGCTGGCAGGGGATAACGAACAACAGCAGCGTCTGGAGCAGGCACTGATGACCCCGGACACTGACGAATATTACAACGCGGCAGCGCTATGAGCTGGCAGGATAAAATCAACGCGGCGCTCGATGCGCGGCGTGCTGCCGACGCCCTGCGTCGCCGTTATCCAGTGGCGCAAGGAGCCGGACGCTGGCTGGTGGCGGACGATCGCCAGTATCTGAACTTTTCCAGTAACGATTATTTAGGTTTAAGCCATCATCCGCAAATTATCCGTGCCTGGAAGCAGAGTGCGGAGCAATTTGGCGTCGGTAGCGGCGGCTCCGGTCACGTCAGCGGTTATAGCGTGGCACATCAGGCGCTGGAAGAAGAACTGGCCGAGTGGCTGGGCTATTCGCGGGCACTGCTGTTTATCTCTGGTTTTGCCGCTAATCAGGCAGTCATTGCCGCGATGATGGCGAAAGAGGACCGTATTGTTGCCGATCGGCTGAGTCACGCCTCATTGCTGGAAGCTGCCAGTTTAAGCCCGGCGCAGCTTCGCCGTTTTACCCATAACGATGTCACTCATCTGGCGCGACTGCTTGCTTCCCCCTGTCCGGGGCAGCAACTGGTGGTGACAGAAGGCGTGTTCAGCATGGACGGCGATAGTGCGCCACTGGCGGAAATCCAGAAAGTAACGCAACAGCACAATGGCTGGTTGATGGTCGATGATGCCCACGGCACGGGCGTTATCGGGGAGCAGGGGCGTGGCAGCTGCTGGCTGCAAAAGGTAAAACCAGAATTGCTGGTGGTGACTTTTGGCAAAGGATTTGGCGTCAGTGGGGCAGCGGTGCTTTGCTCCGATACGGTGGCGGATTATCTGCTGCAATTCGCCCGCCATCTTATCTACAGCACCAGTATGCCGCCCGCTCAGGCGCAGGCATTACGTGCATCGCTGGCGGTCATTCGCAGTGATGAGGGTGATGCACGGCGCGAAAAACTGGCGGCACTCATTACGCGTTTTCGTGCCGGAGTACAGGATTTGCCGTTTACGCTGGCTGATTCATGCAGCGCCATCCAGCCATTGATTGTTGGTGATAACAGCCGTGCGTTACAACTGGCAGAAAAACTGCGCCAGCAAGGCTGCTGGGTCACGGCGATTCGCCCGCCAACCGTACCTGCTGGTACTGCGCGACTGCGCTTAACACTAACCGCCGCGCATGAAATGCAGGATATCGACCGTCTGCTGGAGGTGCTGCATGGCAACGGTTAATAAACAAGCCATTGCAGCGGCATTTGGTCGGGCAGCCGCGCACTATGAGCAACATGCGGATCTACAGCGCCAGAGTGCTGACGTCTTACTGGCAATGCTCCCACAGCGTAAATACACCCACGTACTGGACGCGGGTTGTGGACCTGGCTGGATGAGCCGCCACTGGCGGGAACGTCACGCGCAGGTGACGGCGTTAGATCTCTCGCCGCCAATGCTTGTTCAGGCACGCCAGAAGGATGCCGCAGACCATTATCTGGCGGGAGATATCGAATCCCTGCCGTTAGCGACTGCAACCTTCGATCTTGCATGGAGCAATCTCGCGGTACAGTGGTGCGGTAATTTATCCACGGCACTCCGCGAGCTATACAGGGTGGTGCGCCCCGGAGGCGTGGTCGCGTTTACCACGCTGGTGCAGGGATCGCTCCCTGAATTACATCAGGCGTGGCAGGCGGTGGACGAGCGCCCGCATGCTAATCGCTTTTTACCGCCAGATGAAATCGAACAGTCGCTGAACGGCGTGCATTATCAACATCATATTCAGCCCATCACGCTGTGGTTTGATGATGCGCTCAGTGCCATGCGTTCGCTGAAAGGCATCGGTGCCACGCATCTTCATGAAGGGCGCGACCCGCGAATATTAACGCGTTCGCAGTTGCAGCGATTACAACTGGCCTGGCCGCAACAACAGGGGCGATATCCTCTGACGTATCATCTTTTTTTGGGAGTAATTGCTCGTGAGTAAACGTTATTTTGTCACCGGAACGGATACCGAAGTGGGGAAAACTGTCGCCAGTTGTGCACTTTTACAAGCCGCGAAGGCAGCAGGTTATCGGACGGCAGGTTATAAACCGGTCGCCTCTGGCAGCGAAAAGACCCCGGAAGGCTTACGTAATAGTGACGCGCTGGCGTTACAGCACAACAGCAGCCTGCAGCTGGATTACGCAACGGTAAATCCTTACACCTTCGCAGAACCCACTTCGCCGCACATCATCAGCGCACAAGAGGGCAGGCCGATAGAATCATTGGTAATGAGTGCCGGATTACGCGCGCTTGAACAACAGGCTGACTGGGTGTTAGTGGAAGGTGCTGGCGGCTGGTTTACGCCGCTTTCTGACACTTTCACTTTTGCGGATTGGGTAACACAGGAACAACTGCCGGTGATACTGGTAGTTGGTGTGAAACTCGGCTGTATTAATCACGCGATGTTGACGGCACAGGCAATACAACACGCCGGACTGACTCTGGCGGGTTGGGTGGCGAATGATGTCACGCCTCCTGGAAAACGTCACGCTGAATATATGACCACGCTCACCCGCATGATTCCCGCGCCGCTGGTGGGCGAAATTCCCTGGCTTGCAGAAAATCCAGAAAATGCGGCAACCGGAAAGTACATAAACCTTGCCTTGTTGTAGCCATCCTGTATTTGGTTAAATTGCGAGCGAGATCGCGTCTTCGATTGACTGCAATTTAACCAATTAAATTCTAAAATAATCACGAAAAAAATTTTACTTCCGCATCATGCGATGAATGTGGGAATTGCCCAGGCGGCGGGGGATAGGGGCTGCAGACAGTTATCCACTATTCCTGTGGATAACCATGTGTATTAGAGTTAGAAAACACGAGGCAAGCGAGAGAATACGCGGCTTGCACGCGAATTGGCGTTAAAGACGGCTCAAAGAAATATCTTTTATTTTTTAACTGGTTAGATAATTGCAATGGCAGTCACTGAAGAGGCATCTCTTGCCATAAAACTGTCATCACTCATCTTGACAAATGTTAAAAAAGCCGTTGCTTTGGGGATAACCCGGTAAGGCCGGAGTTTTATCTCGCCACAGAGTAAATTTTGCTCATGATTGACAGCGGAGTTTACGCTGTAACAGAAATATTATGGTGAGGAACTGTTTTTTTATCCAGTATAATTTGTTGGCATAATTAAGTACGACGAGTAAAATTACATACCTGCCCGCCCAACTCCTTCAGGTAGCGACTCATGAGTAAACCGTTCAAACTGAATTCCGCTTTTAAACCTTCTGGCGATCAGCCAGAGGCGATTCGACGTCTCGAAGAGGGGCTGGAAGATGGCCTGGCGCACCAGACGTTACTTGGCGTGACTGGCTCCGGGAAAACCTTCACCATTGCCAATGTCATTGCTGACCTTCAGCGCCCAACCATGGTACTTGCGCCCAACAAAACTCTGGCGGCCCAGCTGTATGGCGAAATGAAAGAGTTCTTCCCGGAAAACGCGGTGGAGTATTTCGTCTCCTACTACGACTACTATCAGCCGGAAGCCTATGTACCGAGTTCCGACACCTTCATTGAGAAAGATGCCTCGGTTAACGAACATATTGAGCAGATGCGTTTGTCCGCTACCAAAGCGATGCTGGAGCGGCGTGATGTGGTTGTGGTGGCGTCTGTTTCCGCGATTTATGGTCTGGGCGATCCTGATTTATATCTCAAAATGATGCTCCATCTCACGGTCGGTATGATTATCGATCAGCGCGCGATCCTGCGCCGACTGGCGGAGCTGCAATACGCTCGTAATGATCAAGCATTCCAGCGTGGTACTTTCCGCGTTCGTGGTGAGGTGATTGATATCTTCCCGGCAGAATCGGATGACATTGCACTTCGCGTGGAGCTGTTTGACGAGGAAGTGGAACGATTGTCGTTATTTGACCCGCTCACCGGGCAGATTGTTTCCACTATTCCACGTTTTACCATCTATCCGAAAACGCACTACGTCACGCCGCGCGAGCGCATCGTACAGGCGATGGAAGAGATCAAAGAAGAACTGGCCGCCAGACGCAAAGTGCTGTTGGAGAATAACAAACTGCTGGAAGAGCAGCGGCTGACCCAGCGTACCCAGTTTGATCTGGAGATGATGAACGAGCTGGGCTACTGTTCCGGGATTGAGAATTACTCGCGCTTCCTCTCCGGTCGTGGACCGGGTGAGCCACCGCCGACGCTGTTTGATTACCTGCCTGCCGATGGGCTGCTGGTGGTTGATGAATCTCACGTTACCATTCCGCAAATTGGCGGCATGTATCGCGGTGACCGGGCGCGTAAAGAGACGCTGGTGGAGTACGGCTTCCGCCTGCCATCAGCGCTGGATAACCGTCCGCTGAAATTTGAAGAGTTCGAAGCATTAGCGCCGCAAACCATCTATGTTTCGGCGACGCCGGGTAATTACGAGCTGGAAAAATCCGGCGGCGATGTGGTGGATCAGGTGGTGCGTCCAACCGGATTGCTTGATCCGATTATCGAAGTGCGGCCAGTGGCGACACAGGTCGATGATCTTCTATCGGAGATTCGTCAGCGAGCGGCAATTAACGAACGCGTACTGGTCACCACACTGACCAAGCGAATGGCGGAAGATCTCACGGAATATCTCGAAGAACACGGCGAGCGCGTGCGTTATCTTCACTCAGATATCGACACCGTCGAACGTATGGAGATTATCCGCGACTTGCGTCTGGGCGAGTTCGACGTGCTGGTGGGGATCAACTTACTGCGCGAAGGTCTGGATATGCCGGAAGTGTCGCTGGTGGCGATCCTCGACGCTGACAAAGAAGGCTTCCTGCGTTCCGAACGTTCGTTGATCCAGACTATTGGTCGTGCGGCGCGTAACGTTAACGGTAAAGCGATTCTCTACGGCGATAAGATCACCCCGTCAATGGCGAAAGCGATTGGCGAAACCGAACGTCGTCGCGAGAAACAGCAGAAGTACAACGAGGAACACGGTATTACGCCGCAAGGCTTGAACAAGAAAGTGGTCGATATCCTGGCGCTGGGGCAGAACATTGCTAAAACCAAAGCGAAGGGCAGAGGAAAATCGCGCCCGATTGTTGAGCCGGATAATGTGCCGATGGATATGTCGCCTAAAGCGTTGCAGCAGAAGATCCATGAACTCGAAGGGTTGATGATGCAACACGCGCAGAATCTGGAGTTCGAAGAAGCGGCACAAATTCGTGACCAGTTGCATCAGCTGCGTGAGCTGTTTATTGCCGCGTCGTGACAAGATGAAAAAGCCGGAATGTTCTTCCGGTTCAGATTAACGATCAAGTCAAAAAAGTGCTCGAACGTTCCCCTCGCCCCTCCGGGGAGAGGGTGAGGGGAACAGGTCGCATTGCACCAGAAGCCTGGTCAGCAATCTCGGCCACATTAACCCAGTGCCTGTAACGCCTTTTCCAGTGCGTTATGTAACAACTGGCGATCATGACGATACGGAATATCGCTGGCCTCCAGTACCTCCTGAATCACAATCCGCTCTTTAACCGCCGAGACATCCACTTTTGGCCCGACGATGACCGCATCAATGACCTTTTTACCGACATACTGCTCCATAATTGCCAGCTTGCTTTCCAGCTTCAAATTAGCCGCAGGTAAACTCAACTCACGCCCCAAATTGCCGATATAGACCATCGGCGCTGGAGTGCGGCGTAATGCCTGTGCGATTTCCTTCAGCAGCAGAATTGGCATCAGGCTGGTGTAAAAACTGCCAGGCCCAATAATGATGAGATCCGCTTCACTGATAGCGTGAACCGCCTCACGCGTTGCGGGTACATTCGGCGTTAACAGTAACTCCTGAATCGGCGTAGTTAACTGGTCGATATTGACCTCGCCGTAAACTTCATGCCCCTGATCGTCAATCGCCATCAGATCAACAGGATGCTCCGACATCGGAATCAAATGTGCGTCCACTTTCAGCAGATTGCGAATCAGATTGATCGCTTCAAGAGGTCGCACGCTAAGGTGATCCAGTGCCTTCAACATCAGGTTTCCAAGGTTATGCCCGGAAAGTTCGCCATTACCGCCGAAACGATATTCAAACATTGCGGAAGCGACGCTGGGTTCAGTTATCAGCTGGTTGAGGCAGTTTCGCATATCGCCCCAGGCAATGCCGCCTTCTGAGCGGCGAATACGCCCCGTCGATCCGCCATTATCCGTGGTGGTGACGATACCCGTTAAACGAGAACCCAAAGACGAAAGTGATGAGAGAACGCGTCCCAGTCCATGCCCTCCGCCGAGAGCAACGACACGATCAAGATCAGCCAGCGTACGATTGCGCATATAGTTTCCTGGAGTCAGATTATCCGCGCTACAGTAGCGCAAATTGCGGGGAAACAGCAATTAACCTGCCAATATTGAGGATACAAACTATTTTCTTCTACCTCTAAAGGACGATGTACGCTATGCCTCTCTGATGATGTATATCAAAGTAAAACCGCCATTTTCCCTTATTCTGTAGCGAAATAGCACGATCATGACGCTATATACATGATTACATAGCGAAAGTGTGGATGGTAAAAATCTCATTTACACGCTAGTATCGGCTTAACCACTAAACACTCTAGCCTCTGCACCTGGGTCAACTGATACGGTGCTTTGGCCGTGACAATGCTCGTAAAGATTGCCACCAGGGCGAAGAAAGAAATGACTTCGCCTCCCGTATCTGGAAAGGTGTACATGGCTTCACAACTGACTGATGCATTTGCGCGTAAGTTTTACTACTTGCGCCTGTCGATTACCGATGTGTGTAACTTTCGTTGCACCTACTGCCTGCCGGATGGCTACAAACCGAGCGGCGTCACCAATAAAGGCTTTCTTACCGTCGATGAAATTCGCCGGGTTACGCGCGCCTTCGCCAGTCTGGGCACCGAAAAAGTCCGTCTGACGGGCGGTGAGCCATCTTTACGCCGCGACTTTACCGATATCATCGCCGCTGTGCGGGAAAACGACGCTATCCGCCAGATTGCGGTCACCACCAATGGTTACCGTCTGGAACGCGATGTGGCGAACTGGCGCGATGCGGGACTTACTGGCATCAACGTCAGCGTTGATAGCCTTGACGCTCGCCAGTTTCATGCCATTACCGGGCAGGATAAATTCAACCAGGTCATGGCAGGGATCGATGCTGCATTTGAGGCCGGTTTTGAGAAGGTCAAAGTCAATACCGTGCTGATGCGTGATGTTAATCATCATCAGCTCGACACCTTTCTGAACTGGATCCAGCATCGCCCTATCCAGCTGCGTTTCATCGAATTGATGGAAACGGGTGAGGGCAGCGAGCTCTTCCGTAAGCATCACATCTCTGGTCAGGTTCTGCGTGACGAGCTACTGCGTCGCGGCTGGATCCACCAATTACGTCAACGCAGCGACGGTCCCGCGCAAGTCTTTTGTCATCCGGATTACGCCGGAGAGATTGGCCTTATCATGCCGTATGAAAAAGACTTCTGCGCCACTTGCAACCGCCTGCGCGTTTCCTCCATTGGTAAACTCCATCTCTGCCTGTTTGGTGAAGGCGGCGTTAACCTGCGCGATCTGCTGGAAGACGATACCCAGCAACAGGCGCTGGAAGCGCGTATTTCAGCGGCGCTGCGGGAGAAGAAACAGACCCATTTCCTGCATCAAAACAACACCGGTATTACGCAAAACTTATCGTACATTGGCGGCTAAAACGTCAAAAGGAGAGATCAGATGAGTCAGGTAAGCACTGAATTTATCCCGACCCGTATTGCTATTCTTACGGTTTCTAATCGTCGTGGTGAAGAAGACGATACCTCCGGTCACTATCTGCGCGATTCGGCGCAGGAAGCGGGCCATCACGTTGTCGATAAAGCCATTGTGAAAGAAAACCGCTACGCTATTCGCGCTCAGGTATCTGCGTGGATCGCCAGCGACGATGTACAAGTGGTATTGATTACGGGGGGTACTGGCCTGACGGAAGGTGATCAGGCTCCCGAAGCGCTGCTGCCGTTGTTCGACCGTGAAGTTGAAGGTTTTGGTGAAGTGTTCCGGATGTTGTCGTTTGAAGAGATTGGCACCTCAACGTTGCAATCTCGTGCGGTAGCGGGCGTCGCTAACAAAACGCTGATTTTCGCCATGCCGGGTTCGACCAAAGCGTGCCGCACCGCGTGGGAAAATATCATCGCGCCGCAGCTCGATGCCCGTACACGTCCATGCAATTTCCATCCACATTTGAAGAAATAAGTATGTCGCAACTGACCCATATCAACGCCGCTGGCGAAGCACACATGGTGGATGTCTCCGCCAAAGCGGAAACCGTGCGTGAAGCGCGGGCGGAAGCCTTTGTCACCATGCGCAGCGAGACGCTGGCGATGATTATTGATGGTCGCCACCACAAAGGCGACGTATTTGCCACTGCGCGTATCGCCGGTATTCAGGCGGCAAAACGCACCTGGGATCTGATCCCGCTCTGTCACCCGCTGATGCTCAGCAAAGTTGAAGTCAATTTACAGGCCGAGCCGGAGCACAATCGGGTACGTATAGAAACCTTATGCCGCCTGACCGGGAAAACCGGTGTCGAAATGGAAGCGTTAACCGCGGCCTCCGTGGCGGCGCTGACCATTTATGACATGTGCAAAGCGGTGCAAAAAGATATGGTAATTGGTCCGGTACGTTTGCTGGCGAAGAGCGGCGGCAAGTCGGGTGACTTTAAGGTGGAAGCGGATGATTAAAGTTCTTTTTTTCGCCCAGGTGCGCGAGTTGGTGGGAACAGATGCAACCGAAGTGGCTGCGGATTTCCCAACCGTTGAAGCGTTACGCCAGCACCTGGCTGCGCAGAGCGATCGCTGGGCGCTGGCGCTGGAAGATGGCAAATTGCTGGCTGCCGTCAACCAGACGCTGGTGAGTCTTGACCATCCGCTGACTGACGGCGACGAAGTGGCTTTCTTCCCGCCGGTAACCGGAGGTTAAGATGGCAGAAACCAAAATTGTTGTCGGCCCGCAGCCATTCAGCGTAGGAGAAGAGTATCCGTGGCTGGCGGAGCGTGATGAAGACGGTGCGGTAGTCACCTTTACCGGTAAGGTGCGCAACCATAACCTTGGCGACAGCGTCAAAGCATTAACCCTCGAACACTATCCGGGGATGACTGAAAAAGCACTGGCAGAAATTGTCGATGAAGCGCGTAACCGCTGGCCGCTGGGGCGCGTCACGGTGATTCACCGCATCGGGGAATTATGGCCGGGAGATGAAATCGTTTTTGTCGGTGTCACCAGTGCGCATCGCAGCAGTGCGTTTGAAGCCGGGCAGTTTATTATGGATTATCTCAAAACCCGCGCACCGTTCTGGAAGCGTGAAGCCACGCCGGAAGGCGACCGCTGGGTTGAAGCTCGGGAGAGCGATCAGCAGGCGGCAAAACGCTGGTAGTTTTTTGTTAGCCGGATAAGGCACCGCTGCGTCCGGCAATTTCACCGCTCAGTACATGCGTTTACGCTGCGTCGATGCACAGCCTCATCATTTTGCAGTATCCTTAAGATATTCCTTATATCTTCAGGAGATCGTCATGGACAGATTCCCACGTTCTGATTCAATTGTACACCCCCGGGCTGGCTTGCAAACTTATATGGCGCAAGTCTATGGCTGGATGACCGTTGGCTTGTTGCTGACCGCATTTGTTGCCTGGTATGCGGCTAATTCCGCGGCCGTGATGGAGCTGTTGTTCACTAACCGTGTCTTTTTAATCGGTCTGATCATCGCGCAATTAGCATTGGTTATTGTGTTATCAGCGATGATTCAAAAGCTGAGCGCAGGTGTAACGACGATGCTCTTTATGCTTTATTCGGCGCTGACGGGTCTTACGCTTTCCAGTATTTTCATTGTCTATACCGCTGCTTCTATCGCCAGTACTTTCGTCGTTACTGCCGGGATGTTTGGCGCAATGAGCCTGTACGGTTACACCACGAAGCGCGATCTAAGCGGCTTTGGCAATATGCTGTTTATGGCGTTAATCGGCATTGTGCTGGCATCGCTGGTCAACTTCTGGCTGAAAAGCGAAGCATTGATGTGGGCAGTTACCTACATCGGCGTGATTGTCTTTGTCGGATTGACGGCGTATGACACTCAGAAATTGAAAAATATGGGTGAGCAGATTGATACCCGCGACACGTCGAACCTGCGCAAATATTCCATTCTTGGCGCGTTAACCTTGTATCTGGACTTCATCAACTTGTTCCTGATGTTGTTGCGGATCTTCGGCAACCGCCGTTAATTCTTTTTCACCATCAATATCCCGGCCATGTGTCGGGATTTTTTTCTTACTAAAAACGACACTTAACAAGTACCAGGTATAAAATATGCCTTATGGCCGAGCGGAAGTGTTTTCCGTATCCATAAATACAAAAATATTTTGTATGCGTGGTTTTAAATTTATTGATGGTGAATATTAATATTTTTTCTAAGGACAACTAAAAGAATGGAATCATACTCGCAAAACAGCAATAAATTAGATTTTCAGCACGAGGCCAGGATATTAAACGGTATATGGCTCATTACCGCTTTGGGTATGGTGGCAACCGCAGAGCTGGCCCTGGTGATCATCATGGATGCCGCATTAATGAGTGAACGACCCGTTTGGGTAATAAGTTGCTTAATGATTGTGTTATGGTCAGGCATTATCTCGCATGGACGAAATAAGCTCCTTGAACTGGCAGGAAAATGCCATAGCGAAGAGTTGTGGAGTCCGGTTCGTTGCGCTTTTACAGGTGCATTAACACTCTATTACTATTTTATCGGCTTCTTTGGGATACTTGCCGCGATAGCTATAACGCTTGTCTGGCAAAGGCATACGCGTTTTTTTCATTAGTCGTAAATGCACATACTAAAGAACTTAACTAAACTTCACATCGCCGCTTCATTTTTCGCTCGTAGCTTCTTCGCCTGGCTTTCCAGTAGCAGGTAACAGATCAGCGCCAGCAGCAGTGGGATAAAGTAATACAGCACACGGTAAGCGAGTAGGGCGGCGATAATTGTACCTTTGGAGGTATGCTCCCCAGCCAGTAGCGCGATAAATACCGCTTCCAGCACACCAATTCCCGCCGGAATATGCACGATGACGCCAGCAATACTACTAACCAGTAACACGCCCAGTACAAAGAAATAGTTTACGCTTTGACCGAGTAACAGCCAGATAATCGCTCCCATTACCATCCAGTTAACGCTGGAAATCAGCATCTGGGCGAGGGCAAATTTCCATGAAGGCAGCACCAGTTTTTGTCCTTTGATGGTCATATGGCGGTGCTTCGCGAAAGCGCAAAACCACAAATAAACCGCGATAATCATCAGTAAGCCAATGCCGAGAATGCGCAGCGTGGTTTGATCGACATACCAGTGGTCCGGCAGCTCCACCACGCCTGCGGTAAAGATAATCCCGGCCAGCAAAATATAGCCCAGCCAGTTGGTGGTAATACTGAGCGAGAAAATCCGCGTAATAGTGCTGCCCGGTAACCCTAGCCGGGAGTACAAACGATAGCGCATACCAATGCCGCCGACCCAGGTACTAAGCGTCAGGTTGAAGGCGTAGCAGATAAACGACACCAGCATCACCTGGCGCTTCGCCAGTTTGTGACCGCAGTAAAAGCGGGCGAGCAGATCATAGCAGCCGTAAATCAGATAACTGACGACCACCAGCCCGACCGCACTGAGCAACGCAACGCGATTGTAGTCGCGGATGACCTTCCAGACCTCTTCCCAGTCCACCTTTTTGGCGTAGACCACCAGCAACACTATCACCGCGATAAAAAACAGCCAGGTGAGGATCTTCTTTGCTAAGCGCCAGCGTGGGTGTGATTTACTCATCAGGGTTTTACCCCCGTGTTTTCAGTTTCTACCCGATCCTGCGTTTCCATTGTCGGCTGAGCGGGCGGGTCAACCTGCGCCAGACGTGGCGTGTGTGCCGGAAGCCAGCCGACCAGCGCCGGGAAGTGGCGTAAAAAGTGGAAGGCCAGCACGCTTTTGGTCAGATTCCACCAGGTGCGTTTGGGCAGCATGGTTTCATCCACCTGCTGGCAGTCTGCGGCGATAATGCCGTTTAGATTATCGCGCAGCGTCTGGTTAAAATGACGATCGTGGATGATGACATTTGCTTCGAGATTCAGTGACAAACTGAGCGGATCGAGATTACTGGACCCTACTGTCGCCCAGTGATCGTCCATCAATGCTACTTTGCCGTGGAGCGGGCGGCGGCGGTACTCAAAAACCTGAACGCCACCTTTAACCAGATAGTTATACAGCAAGCGTGCACCGACTCTGACAATCGGCATATCCGGTTCGCCCTGAATGATCAGTTTGATCCGCACCCCGCGCCGTGCCGCTTTACGCAAGGCGTGTAAAAATCGATAGCCGGGGAAGAAGTAGGCGTTGGCGATAATCACTTCCCGCCGCGCCTGAGTGAGCATTTTCAGATAGTGGCGTTCGATATCATCGCGATGTTCTTCGTTATCGCGCCAGACCAGCAATACCTGCGCTTCTCCCGGCTGGCGATTTTCTTCCGCTTTGTGATGACGTCGCCACCAGCGTCGCGCCGCGCTCTGTCCTGGCAGGTTTTCCAGCTCAAACTGGAGAATATCTTCGACAATCGGCCCTTCGAGGCGTACCGCGTAATCCTGTTTGGCCTCCGGGCCGTAGCTGGACATATGCTCGGCGGAGTAATTCAGCCCGCCAATAAAGGCGATACGCGCGTCGATCACCACAATTTTGCGATGCATCCGGCGAAACACATTGGTGCGCATACCAAAAAGGCGAGGGCGGGGATCGTAGTAGCGAAATACCACGCCAGCTGCCGTCAATTCATTGACAAACTCATCGCTGAGATCCGGCGAACCGTAGCCATCCAGCAAGACTTCCGCTTTCACCCCGCGTTGCGCTGCTGCCAGTAGTGCCGCATGCAGTTGTTTGCCGACGTCATCCTCAAACCAGATAAACGTTTCAAGAATGATGCGTTCTTGTGCCTCGCCAATCGCCTTAAACACCGCGGGATAATATTGCTCGCCGTTTTCCAGCAACTGGATCTTATTGCCTTCGCGCCAGCTACATTTCATAAATGAATCTCCGCACTTAAAGGGGCATGATCAGAAAGGTGTCGCCATGTCCGCAGCGGCAACGCGGTTGGCGCGCTGGCGCTGGCATTTTTGACGTAGATCCTGTCCAGTCGTAGTAGAGGAAATTGCACCGGAAACGTGCGCGCCGGGCGTCCGTGGGCGCGGGTAAATATCTCATCCAGCCCGGCCTGCACTTTTAACGGATGATTAGCTTTTTGCCGCCAGTCATTGAAATCACCCGCCACCAATACCGGTTCGCCGTCCGGTAGCTCATTCACCCATTCGGCGAGCATCGCAAGCTGCGCCTGACGGTGCGCCTCACGCAGGCCCAGATGTACGCACATCACATGAATCGCTTTTCCGGTCATCGGCGGCACAATGCGGCAGTAGAGCACGCCGCGCTTTTCCGCACCATCGACCGAAACATCGCGATTCTCATAATGTTCAATGGGATAACGTGAAAGAACCGCGTTACCGTGATGCCCTTCCGGGTATACGGCATTGCGACCGTAGGCAAAATCGCTCCACATCGTGTCGGCGAGAAACTCGTAGTGCGAAGTATCTGGCCAGTTTTCCACATGCAGCGGATGAACTTCGTGCGCGCCCATCACTTCCTGCAGGCAAACAATATCGGCGCTGACGGTACGCACGGCGTCGCGAAGTTCCGGCAAAATGAAGCGTCGGTTAAACGCGGTAAAGCCTTTGTGAATATTGATGGTGAGCACCTTGAACGAAAATTGTTGTGTTTGATCGGGCATAATTTTCCTGTCTTTGCCTCTTATCTCATTGAAATAGTGTAGTCGGCGTCACAAAAAGGTGCGGTCTTACGGAATTTTCCGTAAAGTTCGGTACTCTGAGTAAGTAGAGATAAATTCTTCAGGAGAGAAGCCATGAAGTGGCAACAACGTGTTCGTGTCGCAACGGGTCTAAGTTGCTGGCAGATTATGTTGCATTTACTGGTAGTGGCGCTGCTGGTGGTGGGCTGGATGAGTAAGACTCTGGTTCACGTCGGCGTGGGATTATGCGCACTGTATTGTGTCACGGTAGTGATGATGCTGGTGTTTCAGCGCCACCCCGAGCAACGCTGGCGTGAGGTGGCAGACGTGCTGGAAGAGCTGACTACGACCTGGTATTTTGGCGCAGCGCTGATTGTGCTGTGGCTGTTGTCCCGCGTACTGGAAAACAACTTTTTGCTGGCGATCGCAGGGCTGGCAATCCTTGCCGGCCCGGCGGTAGTGTCTTTGCTGGCGAAAGATAAGAAGTTACATCACCTTACGTCTAAACATCGCGTACGCCGCTGACCCTGTCGTGGCCGTTATCACCAGTAGCGGCCACAAACTATTCCATACAATATCCAGACTCGCATCTTTCAAATAAATCTGCTTGGTAATGTCCGTAAAGTGGCGAATAGGGTTAATCCACGTCAGGTTTTGCAGCCATACTGGCATGTTTTCCACCGGCGAAACGTAACCGGAAAGGAGAATGGCGGGCATCATAAAGACAAACACGCCGATAAACGCCTGCTGTTGTGTCGAGCAGAGTGATGAAATCAACAGACCGAATCCCACCAGCGATAAACCGTAAATCACCATCGTAAAGTAGAACAGCGCCAGCGATCCGGCGAAGGGGATTTGATACGCCCAGATACCAATCGCCAGCACAATGGTGGCCTGGAAGGTGGCGACAATTAATGCCGGTACGGCCTTGCCGATGAATATCTGCCAGGTGGTGAGCGGCGAAACCAGTAACTGATCGAGCGTACCTTGTTCACGTTCGCGGGCAACAGAAAGTGAAGTGACGATCATCACGCCAATAGTGGTGATCATGGCGATCAGCGACGGCACCACAAACCATTTGTAGTCGAGATTCGGGTTATACCAGTTGCGTACCACCAGCTCGCTGTTGTTGGGTTTCGGTTTTCCTTCCAGCAGCTCCTGCTGATAATTTTTGACGATCTGTTGCAGGTAGTTGGCGGCAATTTGCGCACTGTTGGAGTTACGCCCGTCGAGGATCAACTGCAACGGCGCGGTCTGGAAGGTATCCAGTTTGCGCGAGAAGTCAGCCGGGAAACGCACCAGCAGTAACGCCTTTTGTGTGTCGATGGTTGGGCGGATCTCCTGTGGGCTTTTCAGTAGCAGCACATGGGTAAAGGCGCTGGCGCGGGCAAAACGTTGAGTAAGTTCTACCGAATGTTCGCCGTTATCTTCATCGTAGATGGCGATGGTGGCGTTAGTCACTTCCAGCGTGGCGGCGAACGGGAACAGGATCACCTGAATCAGCACGGGTAAAATCAGAATCGCGCGGGTTTGCGGTTCGCGCAGCAGCGACTGCAACTCTTTGCGGATTAACGTCCATAAGCGATGAAACATGCTCTTCTCCCTAATCCAGCCGACGTTTGGTTTTTAGCCACGTCAGGCCGATAAACATCACCGCCGAAGCGATCAAAAACAGCACGTTCACCACCAGCACCACTGGAATATTTCCGGCGAGGAACAGGCTTTGCAGGGTGCTGACGAAATAACGTGCGGGAATAATGTACGTCACCGCGCGGATCACCGCGGGCATACTGTCGATCTGAAAAATAAAGCCGGAAAGCATAATCGACGGCAGAAACGCGGCGTTCAGGGCGACCTGAGCGGCATTGAACTGGTTGCGGGTAATCGTGGAAATCAGCAGCCCCATCCCCAGGGTACTGAGTAAAAACAGGCTGGAGATAAAAAACAGAATCAGCAGTGACCCGCGATATGGCACGCCGAGAATAAACACTGACACCAGCATACACAGCAACATCGCCAGCATCCCGAGAAAGTAATAAGGGATCAGCTTACACAGCAGCAGTTCCGTGCGGGTAATCTCCGTAGAGAGCAGGGCCTCCATAGTGCCGCGCTCCCACTCCCGCGCCACCACCAGCGAGGTGAGGATCGCGCCGATGACCGTCATGATAATGGTCACCGCACCGGGGATAATAAAGTGCTGGCTAATCGCCGCCGGGTTAAACCAGTAGCGGGTTTGTACATCAATAAGCGGTTCAAAAGTCTGCCCGTTGTCCTCCGCTCGCTGCATTTGCCAGATCTGCCAGATCCCTTCGACATACCCCTGGACAAAGTTAGCGGTATTCGGCTCACTGCCGTCGGTGATCACCTGAATCGGTGCGGTGGCGTTGGCGCGCTCCATCTGTTCGGCGAAATCCACGGGAATAACCACCAGACCGCGAATTTTCCCTGCCTGCATTTTGGCGATCAATTCCTGACGGTTATCGCTGATGGTGGCGTCGATGTAGGGCGAACCGGTCATGGTGTGGGTGAAATCCAGCGCCGCTTCGCTACGCTGTTCCAGTAAAATCCCGACCCGCAGCTTGCTGGAGTCGAGGTTAATGCCGTAACCAAAAATAAACAGCAGTAGCAGCGGGATCACCACCGCAATCAGCCAGCTACTCGGATCGCGAACGATCTGCCGCGTCTCTTTGACGCACAGTGCCCGCACGCGACGCCAGGACAGGATCGGATTACTCATTGCCATGCTCCTTATCCCAGTCGTGGATCAACTGAATAAAGGCTTGCTCCATGGTGGGATCGGGTTGCTCATCGTTAGCCGACTGTGCTTTCAAATCGTCCGGCGTGCCGCTGGCAATCAGCTTCCCGCGATACACCAGGCCAATGCGGTCGCAATATTCCGCTTCATCCATAAAGTGGGTGGTAACCATCACCGTGACGCCTTTCTCTACCATGCTATTGATGTGGAGCCAGAATTCGCGGCGGGTGAGGGGATCAACGCCGGACGTCGGTTCGTCGAGAAACAGAATGTCCGGTTCATGCATCAGCGAACAGGCCAGCGCCAGCCGCTGTTTAAAACCTAATGGCAGTTCATCGGTGGCGTGGGAGGCGATACTTTTCAGGCCGAACGCCTCGCTCATGCGGGAGATCTTTTCGTTCTGCGCCCGACCGCGTAAGCCATACACACCAGAGAAAAAGCGTAAATTCTGTTCGACCGTCAGGTTGCCGTAGAGCGAAAATTTTTGCGCCATATAGCCGAGATGCTGGCGCGCTTTACCGGAACTCTCTTTCAGATCCATGCCCAGCACCAGCGCCTGACCGGAAGTCGGCACCAGCAAACCGCACATCATCTTAAAGGTGGTCGATTTACCCGCGCCGTTTGGCCCCAGCAAACCAAAAATCTCCCCGCGTTTAACGGCAAAGTTGACGTGATCGGTGGCGGCAAAATCACCAAATTTCTTGGTCAGTTCTTTCGCTTCGATCACCGTCTCGCCGGGTGTGCCTTCTACCGTATGCAATATTGCACCCAGCGGCGATTCTGAGGTTCCGGCACCGCCCAGCAAATCGATAAACGCATCTTCAAAACGCGGCGTAGTTTCGTTGATGTTGATTTCCGGCATCCCGTCGGCATGGCGAATATCGTCTGGTGTGGCCTCTTTTTTGAGGATCAGACGTACCGATTTCCCCTGAATCATGCCGTCGCTGACCTGCGGTAGTTTCAATGCCCGTTGCAACAGTTTGCGGTTGCCCTCGTGTGGACTGGTCATCAGAAAGCTGCGTCCGGCCATGGTTTGTGTCAGGGCCGTCGGTTCTCCCTGGTACAACAATTCGCCTTCGTTCATCAGTAACACGTCACGGCACTGCTCGGCTTCGTCGAGATACGATGTGCTCCAGAGGATTAACATCCCTTCGCCCGCCAGCTCATGCACCATCTGCCACAGTTCGCGCCGTGAGATAGGGTCAACACCGACGCCGGGTTCATCGAGCAGCAACACTTTCGGTTCGCCCACCAGGGTACAGGCCAGGCCAAGTTTTTGTTTCATCCCACCGGAGAGCTTGCCCGCCAGGCGTCCGGTAAACGGGCCAAGAGACGTAAACTCCAGCAGGCGAGCAAAAGTTTGCTTCCGTGCCTCGCCGGTGACGCTGCGCAAATCTGCGTACAGATTGAGATTCTCCATCACCGTGAGATCTTCATACAGACCGAATTTCTGCGGCATATAGCCGAGCACGGCGTGCAGCGCGCCGTCGTTTTTGATCGGATCAAAGCCAATCACCGTGGCATTGCCGCTGTCGGGTTTCAGTAATCCCGCCAGCATCCGCATTAGCGTGGTTTTACCTGCACCATCCGGCCCCACCAGCCCCGTCACATAACCGGCGTGAATGGTACAGTCGAGCGGCGCGACGGCGGGCTTGTCCATGCCCGGAAAGCGTTTTTCCAGGCCGTTCAGCGTGATAACGGCATCATTCATGTCCTGCCTCGTCACCGAATTGTACCGTCACTGGCATGCCCTGGCGTAACGCATCATCGGCGTCGGTCACCACAATACGCAGGCGATAGACGAGGTCGGTACGCAGATCCGGCGTTTCGACGGTTTTCGGGGTAAATTCAGCAGTCGGTGAAACGAAACCAATCTGCCCGTGATACGGCTTGTCCGGGCGACCATCGGTATAAAGTAGCACTTTGCGCCCCGGCTGGGCCTGGTCAAGATTACGTTCATCAACATAAGCGCGCACCCACACCGGACGCGTTAGTGAAACGGTAAACACCGTGCCACCTTCGTTGAGGACCGTGCCTGGCTCCACCGCGCGCGTTAACAGCGTGCCATCAGACGGTGCTATCAACGTTGAGTCCTGTAAATTCAGCTCCGCCTGCGCCAGTTGCGCCTGCGCCTGTTCGAGGCTGGCTTTTGCCTGGGCGATATCCTGTTCGCGGTTACCGGAACGGTACTGACGCAATTTATCCTGTGCCGATTTCAGCGTTGCCTGCGCCTGGTCGCGCGAGGAGCGGGCATTTTCCAGGTCATTTGCCGAAATGGTGCGGCTTTTCCACAGTCCTTGCTGGCGGTTGTAGAAGTTCTGCGCATAGTCATAGGCGGCTTGCGCCTGTTTCACCGCTGCGGCGGCCTGAGCTATTTCTTCATCGCGATACCCGGCAAGCATCAGGTCATACTGCGCCTGAGCCACCGAAACGCCCGCTTTCGCCTGCATCAGGGCAATCTCATACGGCTTGTGATCCAGTTCGCCCAGCACCTGGCCCGCTTTGATCGCATCACCTTCGTCCACTGCCAGCGACTCAACGCGCCCCCCAACACGGAAACTAAGATTCACCGTACGAATATCCACGTTGCCATACAGCGTCAGGCCGTTATCCTGGCGGCTTTGATACCACCAGTAGCCTCCGGCAACCACGGCGGCAAGTACCACTACCGCCAGTCCGATCACGACAGGTTTTTTCATCACTACAAACTCCTTTGCGATAATCCTTGCAAAATCAGGTCGATATGACAGGTCACCGTCTGGTTGATCAGTTCGGTCTTTTCTTCATCGAACGCGGTCCAGCCGGTACGTAACAAAATGGTTTCTTTGCCAAGACGAAACGCCAGAATCTCACCAATCAACGCATGGGTATGAAGGATCATGCGGGTATCGCTAGCGTCGCAGCCGGTCCAGGCGGCAATCAGGCGTGTAAGGTGGCTGTGTAGCGGACTAATCACCTGTTCGTGCACCAGGTGGTAGGCTGCCGTGGGAGAGAGCTGCTCACGGGAGATAAATTTGCTGAGGTTGACGGTGTCATCCTGGGTGAGCAGCTTAATCATGTTTCTGCAGGCGCGAAGGATCAGTTCACGGATGGCATCCCGATCCGGCTGTGGTTGCGCGAACAAGCGTTCGGCTTCTTCGGCGTGCGGACGGAACTGCTCGCCAATAAAATCGGCAATCCACTGGGCGCAGGCGAGGTACAAATCCTCTTTCGAACCGAAGTAGTAGGTGATGGCAGCGATATTCTGCCCGGCCTGGGCGGCTATCTCGCGGGTGGTGGCGTTCATTCCATATTCACCAAACTGCGCCAGTGCGGCAGCAATCAGCTGTTTTTTCGCCTGTTCACCCTTGATTGTCATGGCAGGATTATTCATCGCACAGTCCATTCTTAATCAAATGATTGATTAAGATTATGACTCCATATGGGAGTTGTCCAGTATGACCAGGAATTTTAGCAACGCCAGTCACAGGGATAATTTATGCGCTGCGTCACAAAAACTGCTACACTCCGCTCCCTCATGACATTGTGGTTTTTGTCATTTTCCTTTTCAGTATCTCCCTGAAAACTACACCGGTAACGGTCGGGGCGGTTCGGAGTAGTTATGTCTTTCGATTCTTTGGGTTTAAGCCCTGATATCCTGCGCGCCGTTGCCGAGCAGGGTTACCGTGAACCCACCCCTATTCAGCAGCAGGCGATCCCTGCGGTGCTGGAAGGCCGCGACCTGATGGCCAGTGCCCAGACCGGTACCGGCAAAACAGCGGGCTTTACGCTGCCGCTGTTGCAACACCTGATCACTCGCCAGCCGCACGCCAAAGGGCGTCGTCCGGTACGTGCGCTCATTCTTACCCCGACCCGTGAACTGGCGGCGCAGATTGGCGAAAACGTCCGTGATTACAGCAAATACCTGAACATTCGTTCGCTGGTGGTGTTTGGTGGTGTGAGTATTAACCCGCAGATGATGAAGCTGCGCGGCGGCGTTGATGTGCTGGTGGCAACGCCGGGACGTCTGCTGGACCTGGAACATCAGAATGCGGTGAAGCTGGATCAGGTTGAAATCCTCGTCCTCGATGAAGCTGACCGCATGCTCGACATGGGCTTTATCCACGATATCCGTCGCGTGTTAACAAAACTACCTGCGAAGCGCCAGAACCTGTTGTTCTCCGCGACCTTCTCTGACGATATTAAAGCTCTGGCGGAAAAACTGTTGCACAACCCGCTGGAAATCGAAGTGGCACGCCGCAATACCGCGTCTGATCAGGTGACCCAGCATGTTCACTTTGTTGATAAGAAACGCAAACGCGAATTGCTGTCGCATATGATTGGGAAAGGGAACTGGCAGCAGGTGCTGGTGTTTACCCGTACCAAACATGGCGCTAACCATCTGGCTGAACAGCTCAATAAAGATGGCATCCGCAGTGCGGCGATCCACGGCAATAAATCGCAAGGTGCGCGTACCCGTGCGCTGGCTGATTTTAAATCGGGCGATATTCGTGTACTGGTGGCAACTGACATCGCTGCGCGCGGCTTGGATATTGAAGAGCTGCCGCACGTGGTCAACTATGAACTGCCAAACGTACCGGAAGATTATGTCCACCGTATCGGGCGTACCGGTCGTGCGGCTGCTACCGGTGAAGCGTTGTCGCTGGTGTGTGTTGATGAACACAAACTGCTGCGTGATATCGAAAAACTGCTGAAAAAAGAGATCCCGCGCATTGCGATTCCGGGCTATGAGCCGGACCCGTCAATCAAAGCCGAACCAATCCAGAACGGTCGCCAGCAACGTGGCGGCGGCGGTCGTGGGCAAGGTGGTGGTCGCGGTCAACAGCAACCACGCCGTGGAGAAGGTGGTGTGAAATCAGCTAGCGCGAAGCCCGCAGAAAAACCATCTCGTCGTCTTGGCGATGCCAAATCGGCAGGCGAACAACAACGCCGTCGCCGTCCGCGTAAACCTGCCGCTGCGCAGTAATACCATGTAAGGGCAAAAGAGTATCACAGGCTTTTGCCCATTATTCAGGTAACACGGTCAGACATGCATGACATGTCTGATTTTATTGTTTTAATAAATTTGCTTTATGATCTATCTAGTGTATCTAAAATGGCAATGAAATTATTTCTTCTTGCAATCTGAATTATTGTTAATAACATTGGTTGATATTCATAAACAAATTCTGGGAAAGTCTGGAATAAACATGCTATTGCATAAAGAGTTTGTTCATCATCTGGGAAATTATTATGAGATATGTGATTCAGTATTAGCTTGATTCTGTCCCTGATTTTATTATTTTCATTGTCTATAGTGTATCCGACTATCTCCCTAAGCAAAATAAAGTGTGCAGTCGTTTCATTACCGTATATTTTTAGTAGTTCTAATAAACTATCAAATTCTGACGCCTGAATATTTTTGGCACATAACTTTAACACTTTATCGAGTAACTCCAGATGCCCCGGTTCATAAACTGTTTTTTGTAGAATATTAAGCAATGTTGGCAATGATGAATATGCATAAGGAATATCTGTATTCAATAACAATTTCAAAGATTGAGCGGCAATTTTAGGTTGATACAAATGCCGGGATTCAATTCTGCTAATTAAAAAAGCAGTTGTATTCTTTTTAGTTTCATTATCAGTAATCTCTATCATCTCAAAAAGTCTGCTAAAATATCCTCTCAGATCGTACTGAGTAACAATAGAAATACAATCCGTGAATAAGTCATTACATTCAGTGATTAAATTTGGATAGCTATCAAAAAGTGTATAACACATCTCCATATAATTATGCAGTTTTAATATTTGCGAAGAGGTTTTAATTGTCGTGTCGTTAATGCTGGTTGTTTTTATCGATTCAATAGCGAAAATAAGTGGGCTGATACATTTCGATAAATCATCATGTTGTAACTTCAACACTAAAACTATATCTTTTATCCATTTTATTTTTAAGTCAATATCTGTTTGTTTTGAGATGATGTTAATCAGTGCGTGTTGGACGCAGCGATGCCTGATTAAACTATGTTGATTTAAATATCCTCTGTAAACGGAGTTATGTGCAATATCCAGTATAGCATCAAAGAGCAAACCATCAGGATTTGAATTTGTGGATGTAAAGATGTTCGTTATAAGATAATTTAATATCAATATTTTATTTCCGTCGTTATTTATATAGCGTAGTGGTGCCACTAACTTGTTATAGAATTCTTTCTTTTCCGCAGTTTTGTATTTGCTATTTGCCTCATTAATATGATTAAGAAATTTAACCAAAAGGATGATTATTTTGTTCTTATAATCGAGTAAATCTGGCTGAACATGATACGTCGAGAGGTATCCCTGGGTATCAAAAATAGAAGATGCATCGGGACTATCAAAAATCATTAAATCTTCCGGAGTATTTATATCGAAAAGTTCGATATTTTTTATAAATAATTGTGAAAAAAACAAAATGCTTTCTTTATGAAATACGTCAGAGTTATCATATAAAATATTAATTATTGGTAAGGCTATCTGCTCATTCGAGATTTTTTGCGGTTCTAAATGATAAGGATTGTTTAATACCTTGTTATTATATAAGGTTGATGTTAAATGCTGAATGAACATTTGCTTTTGTTCATGGTTCGTGGTTTTTTTAATAACATCTAACAGTTTTTTGGCATTGTTATCGAACCAGAAAACCATATCTGTAATAGATAAGTTGTCAGGGAAATAGTTGGAATTGCCTGGTGTGTTAGGTTTAAATAATGGCCACTGCTCAAACAAATTATGCATATTAACTCCTTTAATACGTCAAATTGAAATTGATAAAAATAATAAGTAATCATTATGTGCAAGCTATAGATAATCAAAGTATTACAATGAAGTAATTTAAATTAACTATCAAAAATCGCTCATTTCTGCTTATTGATAGAAAGATTGATTGCCAGCCTGTTTAGATCCGTACAGCAGCAGACTTTCATAACCCGGTTGATCCTGAGCTTGCAGTACGAAAAGTTAAAAATGAGCGATTTCTGTAAGATTCCCCATTTTGCCAGGCTTATGATTCGCAGATCATTCAAGTGCAAAGGAGCGGTGTATGGATTGTTCAAAATGCAATGGTTATGCGACGATGTTATTAAATATGGTGCATGGTTCTGACCCGGTTAATTTACTGGAATTACATGGTTTCCTTGAACATTTCGCATATTATGTTTCATTTGGCAAATTTAATGCTGGCCACCAGCGCTATAATGCATTTAAAAAATTCGTCAGTGAGATTTCGGAGATCAGCGCAAACGATATCAATATGACGATTAAAACCGGGCAATCCAGACATGAAAATGTTATCTCTATAAATATGAATGATGCAATTCCTCATGATGAAAAAGGGATCACCGTCCGAATAGATAATATTAATGGAAAGAAAAGCAACTCTACTTTGTCAGATGTTTTTATTCCCTATATAAATACATTTTCCGACCTCAAAAATAAAATACTCAGGATGAAAATTGAACTGACTGAAGGTAGTGGTTTTTCTAAAAGTCTTTCTGACAGTCAGATTGAGATGCATATTCTGAGGAATGTTAATTCGCTAAACGTTGGCGAGAAATTGAATGATGATAATCTTGTATATCATTCTATATTCACTAACGAATTCTCTGTTATTATTCCGCCATCCTATTATGATGCGACTTCTGCAGTAAACGCCAATAATGGTGTGAGAGAAAAACTATTTGAAAGTGATAGTAAAGTTAAAGATATCGTCGATGAAATGTCTAATCATGATGTGGAGAGCGAAAAAGATATATTTGTTATCGGAGGAATGATAGAAAAACTGGATTCTCTGGTAGACGAATCTTTCAATGAAAATACTGATAACATACAAACAGTAAAAGATTTGTTAACGCAATTAACTGATGGCATGGAACTCTTCGCGCTGCGGGACATAGTGGCATTCCCATCGTCCATAATAGCAAAATTATTAAAATCCCCACTTAATAGCGATCATGAACTTGTTATGCGCGCATTGGATACGTATCTGTGCTACTTCAGAAATAAAAATCTGAGTAACGATGCGGAAATAATTAACTTTTTCCATGCTCTCTTTTTAAAGAAACCAGAGTTGATGGTTTCTGAAAATTATAGATTTATTCAATTTATTGATTTGCTTTTTGAAAACGGAAGTGTTGAAGAGAAAAACTTAGCATTTGACCTTTATCACAATTATCTTGCATTACCTGAAATAAAACAATTCGTTACTGAAGAAATAAAATTGAATTTCAATGAGCAGCAAGGATTGTTAGACAAAGATAATAAATGTTATATCCTGTTATCATCCGATAACTCTGGGCGAGTAATGCGCTTATCGCACCAGGCGTTAATCTCAATGCTTGAGCCAGAGGTTAAGAAAAAGACTATCTGGAATAATTACTCTATATATCCATCTTTGCAGGATACCCATGAAGTTGTCAGAGATGATCCAGAAACGATTTGTATGCGTGCATTTCCTTTATTTGCAAAAGGATGGGAATATGCGCAGAAAAATAAGAAACATCAATTAATTCTCAATGCTCTTGGATTCAAAGGTTATATTCGTGATATATTTATATCAGCAATAATGCGAAAAACAGATTTTGTGCCCGAATGCAATAATCAGCCAACAGAACTTAATTCATCACTTTCCTCTTTGATGACCGATTCAGACCAATGGCAACAGTATACTCTGAAAGATAAACATTACGCTAGTCTATTAACGATGCTGGATCTCAACGAGGCCAGTGAAAGTGATAAGTCTAAAATATTTTTCTGCCTGTCTGCCGTATTTGCAAATATTTCTCACAGTAGTGTCTTTAACGGTATTCCTGATGCGTCAAAAACTTTAAAACGTTATGCATTTGCTTTATTGGCGAAAGCTTATTCTTTAGATGAAAGTATGATAAGCAGTCAAACTTTTAATACATACAAAACGGTATTGCTTGATTTCAATAATCTGTCTAATGAAGAGGCCAACCAGTTGCGTATAAGTTCGTTATATCGTGATATGGTCCGCTACGCACAATATCGTTTTTCTAAAGTTTTATCCGAGTGGACGCCAGACGCATGGCTGTAAAGATCGCAGCAGGATAATGGCATTGATGGCCCTGGCTCAGGCCAGGGCGGGCAATACCGGCACCTGCGAAGCGATGACGGCGGCAAGTGTAACCACGAAATGCGGTATCACTTGCTGGTTTCTGCCCTGAAGACTGGCGCTCACTGTGCCGTCGAACTTTCAATCAAATATATTGCGATAGGGCGTGTTTGCGAGCCGCTTTCCAGAAACAGAAAAACCATTACCCCTGAAAACCGAAAAATGCCACAATATTGGCTGTTTATACAGTATTTCAGGTTTTCTCATGGCATTAACCGCCGCGCTTAAAGCGCAAATTGCCGCCTGGTATAAGGCGCTTCAGGAACAGATCCCCGACTTTATTCCCCGTGCGCCGCAGCGGCAGATGATTGCGGACGTCGCCAAAACGCTGGCCGGAGAAGAAGGGCGGCATCTGGCGATTGAAGCACCCACCGGCGTTGGGAAAACGCTCTCCTATTTGATCCCCGGCATCGCCATTGCCCGCGAAGAGCAAAAAACGCTGGTGGTGAGTACCGCCAACGTGGCGTTGCAGGATCAGATCTACAGTAAAGATTTACCGCTGCTGAAAAAGATCATTCCCGATCTTAAATTCACTGCCGCTTTTGGGCGTGGGCGCTACGTTTGCCCGCGTAATCTGACGGCGCTTGCCAGCACTGAGCCCACGCAACAGGATCTGCTGGCGTTTCTTGACGACGAACTGACGCCGAACAATCAGGAAGAGCAAAAGCGTTGTGCAAAGTTGAAGGGCGATCTCGACACTTATAAATGGGATGGTCTGCGCGATCATACGGATATCGCCATTGATGATGATCTCTGGCGTCGGTTGAGTACCGACAAAGCCAGCTGCCTCAACCGCAACTGTTACTACTATCGTGAATGCCCGTTTTTTGTCGCTCGTCGGGAGATTCAGGAAGCGGAAGTGGTGGTGGCAAACCATGCGCTGGTGATGGCGGCGATGGAAAGCGAAGCCGTATTGCCTGACCCGAAAAATTTGCTGCTGGTGCTGGACGAAGGCCATCACCTGCCAGATGTGGCGCGGGATGCGCTGGAGATGAGTGCCGAAATCACCGCGCCCTGGTATCGACTACAGCTGGACTTGTTCACGAAACTGGTCGCTACCTGCATGGAGCAGTTTCGCCCGAAGACCATCCCGCCGCTGGCGATCCCTGAACGTTTGAATGCGCATTGTGAAGAGTTGTATGAGCTTATCGCCTCATTAAACAACATTCTCAACCTCTACATGCCTGCCGGGCAGGAGGCAGAGCACCGTTTTGCGATGGGCGAACTGCCTGATGAAGTGCTGGAGATCTGCCAGCGGCTGGCAAAACTCACCGAGATGCTGCGTGGTCTGGCGGAGTTATTTCTTAACGATTTAAGTGAGAAAACCGGCAGCCATGACATTGTACGTCTTCATCGGTTGATTTTGCAGATGAATCGCGCGTTGGGGATGTTCGAGGCGCAAAGCAAACTCTGGCGGCTGGCGTCTCTGGCGCAATCTTCCGGTGCGCCGGTGACCAAATGGGCGACGCGGGAAGAGCGCGAAGGGCAGCTGCATCTCTGGTTTCACTGTGTGGGTATTCGTGTCAGCGATCAGCTGGAAAGGCTGCTGTGGCGCAGTATTCCGCACATTATTGTCACTTCCGCGACCTTACGTTCGCTGAACAGTTTTTCGCGTTTGCAGGAGATGAGTGGTCTGAAAGAGAAAGCGGGCGACCGCTTTGTGGCGCTGGATTCGCCCTTTAACCACTGCGAACAGGGCAAAATTGTTATTCCCCGGATGCGCTTTGAGCCTTCCATCGACAACGAAGAGCAGCACATTGCTGAAATGGCGGCCTTTTTCCGTGAGCAGGTGGAGAGCAAAAAACATCTCGGTATGTTGGTACTGTTTGCCAGCGGACGGGCGATGCAGCGCTTTCTCGACTATGTGACGGATTTACGCCTGATGTTGCTGGTGCAGGGCGATCAGCCGCGTTATCGCTTAGTTGAACTGCACCGCAAACGCGTTGCCAACGGTGAGCGTAGTGTGCTGGTGGGCTTACAGTCCTTTGCCGAAGGGCTTGATTTGAAAGGTGATCTGCTCAGCCAGGTGCATATCCACAAAATCGCTTTTCCGCCCATCGACAGCCCGGTGGTGATCACCGAAGGGGAATGGCTGAAAAGCCTCAACCGCTATCCGTTTGAGGTGCAAAGCCTGCCGAGCGCCTCGTTTAACCTGATTCAGCAGGTTGGGCGACTGATTCGAAGCCACGGTTGCTGGGGCGAAGTGGTGATTTACGATAAACGCTTGCTCACCAAAAACTACGGCAAGCGGCTACTGGATGCATTACCGGTATTTCCGATAGAGCAACCGGAAGTCCCTGAAGGTATAGTTAAAAAGAAAGAAAAAACGAAATCCCCACGCCGTCGGCGGCGTTAATGATGTGAGTCAGGTAAGGAGTCGTAAATGGACTATCGCAAAATCATTAAAGAGATCGGGCGCGGGAAAAACCACGCGCGCGATTTAGATCGGGATACTGCGCGCGGTCTGTATGCCCATATGCTCAATGGTGAAGTCCCTGACCTTGAGTTGGGCGGCGTATTGATTGCGCTGCGTATCAAAGGGGAAGGGGAAGCAGAGATGCTCGGCTTTTACGAAGCCATGCAAAATCACACCATCAAGCTGACGCCGCCTGCAGGCAAGCCGATGCCGATTGTCATCCCCAGTTACAACGGCGCGCGTAAACAGGCCAACCTGACGCCGTTGTTGGCGATTCTCCTGCACAAACTCGGTTTTCCTGTGGTGGTTCACGGGGTTAGCGAAGATCCAACTCGCGTGCTGACAGAAACCATTTTCGAACTGATGGGTATTACGCCAACGTTGCACGGCGGGCAGGCGCAGGCGAAGCTCGACGAACATCAACCGGTGTTTATGCCAGTCGGTGCGTTTTGCCCACCGCTGGAAAAACAACTGGCGATGCGCTGGCGGATGGGCGTGCGTAACAGTGCACATACCCTGGCGAAACTGGCGACGCCATTTGCCGAAGGTGAGGCACTGCGTCTTTCCAGCGTTTCGCATCCGGAATACATCGGGCGAGTCGCGAAGTTCTTTAGCGATATCGGCGGGCGGGCGTTACTAATGCATGGTACTGAAGGCGAAGTGTATGCTAATCCGCAGCGCTGCCCGCAGATCAATCTCATTGACCGTGAAGGGATGCGGGTGCTGTATGAAAAACAGGACCCTGCTGGTAGCGAGTTACTGCCACAAGCAAAAGATCCGGAAACCACGTCGCAGTGGATTGAGCGTTGCCTGGCTGGCAGCGAACCGATTCCCGAATCGCTGAAAATCCAGATGGCTTGCTGCCTGGTGGCTACGGGTGAAGCGGCAACTATCAGCGATGGCCTGGCGCGCGTTAATCAGGCATTTTAATTTTTATCTCAGCCGGATGAGCCACGTCATCCGGCTTTTACCCCACCGCAATATGAAATTCCTGCATCTTTATTGACCTTCCCGCGCCCGGCGTGCAGCATAAAAAAACAACAAACACATAACATAAACAGGAGTTAACCATGGAAAGTGGTCATCGCTTTGATGCTCAGACGTTGCACAGTTTTATTCAGGCTGTATTTCGTCAGATGGGTAGCGAGGAACAAGAAGCGAAATTAGTTGCCGATCATTTAATCGCGGCAAACCTGGCAGGGCATGATTCACATGGTATTGGCATGATCCCAAGCTATGTGCGCTCCTGGAGTCAGGGGCACCTGCAAATTAACCATCATGCCAAAATCGTTAAAGAGGCGGGCGCGGTGGTTACGCTTGATGGCGATCGCGCATTTGGTCAGGTCGCGGCACACGAAGCGATGGCGCTGGGGATTGAGAAAGCGCATCAGCACGGTATTGCTGCCGTGGCGCTACATAACTCGCATCATATCGGCCGTATCGGTTACTGGGCAGAACAGTGCGCAGCGGCGGGGTTTGTCTCTATCCACTTTGTTAGCGTGGTCGGTATTCCAATGGTCGCGCCGTTCCACGGTCGCGACAGCCGCTTTGGCACCAATCCCTTCTGTGTGGTTTTCCCTCGTAAAGATAAGTTCCCGCTGTTGCTTGATTACGCCACCAGCGCCATTGCATTTGGCAAAACCCGCGTCGCCTGGCATAAAGGCGTCCCCGTGCCGCCAGGTTGCCTGATTGACGTTAACGGCGTGCCGACGACCAATCCGGCGGTAATGCAGGAGTCGCCGTTGGGTTCGCTGTTGACCTTTGCCGAACATAAAGGCTACGCCCTTGCAGCAATGTGTGAAATTCTTGGTGGGGCGCTTTCTGGCGGTAAAACGACGCATCAGGAAACGTTACAAACCAGTCCCGATGCCATTCTTAACTGCATGACCACTATCATCATCAACCCGGAACTGTTCGGCGCGCCGGATTGTAGCGCGCAGACCGAAGCCTTTGCCGAGTGGGTGAAAGCCTCGCCGCATGATGACGATAAGCCGATTTTGCTACCGGGCGAGTGGGAAGTTAACACGCGTCGCGAACGGCAGGAGCAGGGGATTCCATTGGATGCGGGAAGCTGGCAGGCCATTTGTGATGCGGCGCGGCAGATTGGTATGCCGGAAGAGACGTTGCAGGCTTTCTGTCAGCAGTTAGCCAGCTAAAAAAAAGCCCGTCCAGTGGCGGACGGGCAAACAAGGGTAACATAGGATCAATGAGGGTTAGAGCATATGCGTCTGTCGGCAAACAGACAGGGAAATACTTGTGCTGGACGTAGCGTAAACGCCTGATCCGGCTTACGAATTACTTATAAATTACCGCAGTACCGCTTAATTTATTGTTGTTGGTGGCAGAAGTGATGCTGTATCCACTCGCCCCAGCTGCCGCAGCTTTCTCAGCCAGTTTCGCTTCCAGGGCATCGAGGGTGGATGCACCATCGGCAGAAACCACGCCGATTTTATTCATGTTCTGTGCCTGGGATGCCGTTACCGGTTCCGCGGCAAACACACCAAATGACAGAGTTGAAAGAGCCATAGCAGCAACAACAGTATTGATAGTTTTCATAATTAATCTCTCGCAGGTGATTTTTGTATAAGTGACGTTGTTTCGTCGATGTGATGAGTATCACGTTTTTTTTCGAGAGATAAAATCGAAGAGAATTGACCACCTTGTTCAAATAAATTGATTGATATCTAACATACTGATAATCCATTTATTTGTTGAACTTATGGACTTGTTTTATGCAGCGTGGCAGTCACGACAGCGTTAAAGGCACGGAATGCCACGCAAAATACAAATTATACTCGCTATACATCCCGCCAGTTGTAGTTAACGTAACTGGCTGTCTTTCGAACCTCTGCGATTATATCCTGTATAAGCTGGTTTTTGTAAATCTTTCTCCTGCTGACAATGAATGCATAAGCGCACGCCAGGAATGGCTTCCCGACGGGCCTGTGGGATAGGTGCGCCGCACTCTTCACATTCATACAGGCTTTCACCACGCGGAATTTCACCCCGAGCGCGGGCAATCGCATCTTCAATTGTACTGTTGATCTGTTCGTTGACGGCGTCATCGTTAGCCCAACCGGATGCCATATCGTCCTCCCCATATCAATACTTGTACAGTTAAGTGTAGCTAATATAGGGACGAACTCGGGCAGTTCAAGCGTCAGATCTCCGACCATTCCCGCAGCAGATTATGATAAAGATTGAGCAGCGACAGGATCTCTTCACTTTCGCCGTAGCGGCTTTTCAGCGACTGAATATTGTTGTCCAGATCGAACAGCATGGCGCGCTTTTTATCATCGCGGATCATCGACTGGATCCACATAAATGATGCCACTCGTACGCCGCGGGTTACGGGCGTCACGCAATGCAGGCTGCTGGAGGGATACAACACCAGATCGCCTGCCGGAAGTTTTACCCGATGTTGCCCGAAGGTGTCATTAACGACCAGTTCGCCGCCGTCGTAGCTTTGTGGATCGCTTAAAAACAGCGTGGCAGAAAGGTCAGTGCGCATCCAGCCGTTTTGTGGGTGACTGCGTACTGCGCCATCCACATGAAAACCATAAGTTTCATTGTTCTGATAGCGATTAAACAGCGGCGTGGAAAGGGTATGCGGCAAGGCAGCGGCAAAGAACAATGCATGTTGGTTAACCGCGTTCAGCACCTCATTTTGCAGTGCGGCGTATAACGCGCTGCGGGTGTCTACCTGTTGATTGTTCTTAACTTGCGCACCTTGTGCGCCGGTGGTGACGCGTCCATCCACCCATTCGGCTTGTTCCAGTTGTTCGCGAAAACGGGCGACGTCCTTTGGCGATAGCACGCCGGGAATGTGGTACATCATACAAGTTCTCCAAAAAGTGGGGCCTGCGCCCCACATCTGAATCAGAAATGCATATTGGCCGTGAGCAAGAAGGTTCTTGGCTCGCCCGGGTGATAACGGTAGCCGCTCTTGTTGATTGAGGCGACGTAATCGGTATCAAACAGGTTGTAGACGTTTAGCTGGAAGTCGAGATTGCGATTAACCCGATACCCCAGTTTAGCGTCGGCGACCCAATAACCTTCGGTAAACGCTGGCGTTCCCACCGCGCCGTCAGAACCTTTATGCATACTGCCGATATAGCGTGCGCCCGCACCAACGGAAATATCATCGGTTGCCTGATACTGGCTCCATAAGGTAAAGGCGTGCTCCGGGGTATACGGCAGCGATGAGGAACCATCCTGGGCAACATCTTTGCCGTTTTTGATGGTTGCTTTTTGCTGGGTATAGCCGCCAATCACCTGCCACGCGGGAGTGATATTCCCGGCCACGGATATCTCATAGCCTTCGACGCGTTTCTTACCGTATTGCGAGTAAGTTCCGTCATCATTTTGCTCAACTTCATTTTCGATATCAGTACGGAACAGCGCGGCGGTGAGCAACAGGCGTTTATCCAGAACCTGCCATTTGGTGCCAATCTCGCTGGTGTTGGCTTTTTGCGGTTTAAAATCGGTGCGGTTGGCACTGTTACCGCTGCCAGACTGCGCAAGGGCGAAGTTGTTGCCGCCCGGAGGCTGCTGGGAAACGGCATAGTTAATATAGACATTGCCGTTTTCCGTCAGGTGATACAGCGCCCCGGCTTTCCAGTTCACCAGATTGCCCGACTTGGCGGTGTCGACGGTGGTGACCGGAGAACCTTTTGCCACGCCAGCAGGGCAGGTGATGGCACCGCGCCCGCTGCCGCCGCAGGCGGTGGCACTGTCATATTCAGTATGATAATTATCCAGACGGATCCCGCCGTTCAGCTCAAAATCACGGGTGATTTGCAGCGTATCGAAGGCGTAAATTGCGAAGGTATCCGTCTGACCATTGGCGTTTGCGCCGTTGCGCGTCAGGCCGCCGGGATGAATGCTGCTGTCAGGATGATAAATATTTACCGCAGGTAACGTCACCGGATTAACGCCGTAGTTAGTCTGCGTTTCACGGGTAAATTCCACGCCGGTACTGACATCATGACCGATAGAACCGGTATAGAACGTCGAGGTCAGGTTGGTCTGGTTGGTGAGAATTTTATTACTTACATCTTTAGTATTCGCCGTGCGTGACCAGGTCCAGCTATTCACATCGCTGGTGGGCTGGGTAATATTCGACGCCCCGCCCATAATCGCCGTCATCAGGTAATCCTGCTTCACGCGCGACCAACGAGTAGTATTGCGAATGGTGGTGTTATCGTTGATGTCGTGCTCAAAACGCATGGTAGCGGTGTCGGTGGTCGAATCGTCGTAATCGGAATCCGTGCCGTAAAAGTGATGAGTATCAACTTTTCCGGAATGATTCAGGGCCGCCGTTCCCGCAGATGGGGCAGAATAACCCGGTAAACCGATAGTCGGAATGCCACCGTCTGGCGTGTTGTGCTGGGTGACATGCAGATAATTAAGATACAAACGATTCGCTGTACCAAGGCCAAAAGCGACAGAAGGGGCGACGCCGTAACGCTCATTTTTGACTTTGTCGCGTCCGGCATCGTGCGTTTTTTCGCCCATTACATTCAGGCGCACCGCAGTGGTATCACCAATGACCTGATTGACGTCCAGCGTGCCGCGGCGGAACCAGGCGCTGCCAATACTGGCGGAGGCGTCAATGCCCGAATCATTGCGCGGCTGTTTGCTGATCATATTGATCGAGCCTGTCGGCGCGCTGCGCCCGTAGTCGGTGCCGGACGGCCCTTTAATTACTTCGACCTGCTCGGTATTGAAGGTGTCGCGCGAGACGCTGCCGATATCGCGAATGCCATCAATATAAATACTGTTAGAGGTATCGGCACCACGCATATAAATGGCGTCGCCAGTGGTGGAGTTACCGTTCTCACCCGCAAAAAACGCACCCACGCCGGGGACGTTTTTGAGCGCGTCGGTAAGGTTGGTTGCGCCCTGATCTTTAATCACTTGTTCAGAAATCACCGTCATCGTGCGGGTAGTATCCGCTACCGGACGCGAGAATTTCGGATCAGCAGATTGTTGTGGCGCATAAAGCGAAGGCGTTGATGCTTCGACAACCAGCGTGTCATCCGCGTTAGCTTGCCCTTCGGCGGCGAGTGCCTGTGCCACAGGCGTAATACCAATACAAAGACCGGCAAAGAACGTGAGCGAATGAAATTGTCTGGCAGGGAAATTGCGATTGTTTTCCATTTTGCAGGTGACTTTTTCTTATATGTTGAAATTTTCACTGCCACGAGAAAGCATCTCTGCGGATGCGATGCCACTGTTAATCCCGTGATAGCGTTCGTGCAAGTGATAATAATTTTGATAAGCATTATCACTTGGCGCGATTTTCTATCACCCATTGCGCGAAAAAGAAATACATTTATTTACATTGCGTTCATATTTGATGTTTTTTGATTACAAAACAGGCGAAAACTGCATCCAGAGGCGAATGCAGTTACGTTGGTGGGGTTATTTGTAGATGGTTGCAGTACCGAACATCTGGTCATTTCCGCCCGCGGAATTAATGACATAACCTTTCGCGCCTTGCTCGCGCGCTTTTTCTGCCAGTTTATCCTCCAGATCGCTTAGGTTTGATGCGCCAGTTGCCGAAACGGTACCGGCGGGCCGTAGCTGACCGCTGTCCAGGTTACTCATCGGTTGCGCGGCATAAGCCGTGAGAGAGATTCCGCTCAGGACGGTGGCAATCAGTAGTGTGAGGCACTTTTTCATAATGACATCCTCATAAATACAACGGGTAGTGCCTGATAAGTGTAGGTCGCCTGGACGAGGAAAATGACGCAAAAAATTGACAGAGATGTGCTTGTTTTTTGAACGATATATTTTTACAAAATAAGACAAATCAATAACATGCATGATGCTGATTTTTATGGTGAATTGCCATAAACCATAGTCATGTTAAGGTTTTTGGGAATGATAAACGCAGCCAGATATTTACCCTGTCGCGTTATGCGGGTATCTTACGCCGCTGCTTAAAGGAGAATGCTATGTCCGCCCAGAAACCGGGGTTGCATCCGCGCAACCGTCATCACAGCCGCTACGATCTCGCCACGCTTTGTCAGGTCAATCCTGAACTCAGGCAATTCCTCACGCTTACACCCGCCGGGGAGCAAAGCGTAGACTTTGCCAATCCGCTGGCGGTGAAGGCGCTCAATAAGGCGTTGCTGGCCCATTTTTACGCCGTAGCGAACTGGGATATCCCCGACGGTTTTCTCTGCCCGCCAGTACCGGGCCGGGCGGATTATATTCATCACCTTGCCGATTTACTGGCAGAAGCAAGCGGAACAATTCCAGCTAATGCCAGCATTCTGGATATCGGCGTTGGTGCGAACTGTATTTACCCGCTGATTGGCGTACATGAATATGGCTGGCGTTTTACTGGTAGTGAAACCAGCAGCCAGGCGTTAAGCAGTGCGCAGGCGATCATCAGTGCTAATCCGGGGCTTAGCCGCGCCATTCGTCTGCGTCGGCAAAAAGAGAGTGGGGCGATTTTTAACGGCATCATCCATAAAAACGAGCAATACGACGCGACCTTGTGTAACCCGCCATTCCACGATTCCGCCGCTGCGGCACGGGCAGGTAGTGAACGTAAACGCCGTAACTTGGGGCTGAACAAAGACGATGTACTGAACTTTGGTGGTCAGCAACAGGAGTTGTGGTGTGAAGGCGGTGAAGTCGCTTTTATCAAAAAGATGATTGAAGAGAGCAAAGGCTTCGCGAAGCAGGTGATGTGGTTTACCTCGCTGGTATCTCGTGGCGAAAACTTGCCGCCGTTGTATCGTGCTCTGACGGACGTGGGCGCGGTGAAAGTGGTCAAAAAAGAGATGGCCCAGGGGCAAAAGCAGAGCCGCTTTATTGCCTGGACCTTTATGAACGACGAGCAGCGCCGCCGTTTTGTCAATCGCCAGCGTTAAAGCGTTGGCTCCCCCGGCGGCAGCGGTTCAGCCGGGGCCGCGCCCGGAGCAGGCAGCACCTGATAAGTCTGCACTGGCGCGCGAACGCCCGCCAGGTCGAAATGTTTTTTCACCTGGCTGTCGAGGGCAAAGCGTACCGTCCACTGTTTGAGTGGCAGCGTGGTGAACGAAACACGCAGTGTAAACGCGGTATTGCTTAAGCCGACAATCCCGGCAAAATTCGGTTCACCAATAATCAGCCCGCGAATTTCTTCGTTTTCCATTAATTCCGCTACCGCATCTTTCAGTGCCTGATTGGCTTTATCAGCATCTTCATGGCGATCAACATCATAATTTGCCACTACCGAACCAATGCCGCGGACAAAGTTAGCAAAGGTGGTTATCGAAGACCACGGAATGATGTGATACGCCCCGGTATCCTGGCGTACGCCCACGGAGCGAATCGACATCCGTTCCACAGTGCCGGTCAACGGCCCGATAGTCACCAAATCTCCAGTGTTCATGCCGTTTTCAAACTGAATAAATACCCCGGTGATAATATCTTTCACCAGCGTTTGCGAACCAAAAGAGATAGCCAGACCTAATGCCCCGGCACCTGCCAGCAATGGCGCGATATTAACGCCGATTTCCGACAACACAATCATGATGGTGATGGTACTGATAATCACCGCCAGCGCGTTACGAAACAGCGTCAGCAGGGTACGCGTACGGGCGCTGGGTAGCGGGCGGCCATGAATATCCGAAGCCAGCCGGTTTTCGATCAAACTGGCGAGCACTGTCCAGCCAACCGCCGAGAAGAAAAGAATGAGTGCGATACGGATCAGGATATCTACGGTTTTCTGCCCCGCACCGTTTTGCAGCCAGTTCCAGAAATCGAACAATCCCCATGCGCTCAACAGCAGCATTACCGCCACGCAGACTGTCAGAATACGCGCCGTTTTCAGCGCCGCCGACAGCCAGCCATTCAACCGTTTTTGCAGCTCCGGATAGTTACGCTGAGTATGTGGCGAGAGGGTGATGGTTTTCGCCAGCCAGCGGGAAAACATACCGGAAACAAATGCTGCGATACCAATAATCGCCAGGCTGCGCACCGTTGCACCCATCATAAATTTCAGGCTGTTGCCCGGATCGAACAACGAAAAGAAAAACAGCACGATAAAATAGGCGCTTGCCAGCCAGTGCCACACCAGCGCAAAGGCGCGGATAAACAAGCTGAAAAAGGCCAGCGAATGCTCCGCAAAGTTGAGCAAATGTTGGGTAATCTCTTTTTTATTACGAAAGATCAGGTACAACGCCCAGACGGTCATGCACAGCATAATGATGACGTTCGCCAGCGCACCTATCTGTACATTCACCTGATTAGAGATAATCGGCACGGCGACAATCAGGCCATAGCCAATCAGGCTGCTTAACCAGCTCAGGCGACGGCTCCAGTAACGGGCGGTCTCGTCATGAATCGTGAACGGGCGCAGTTCCGCCACGTTTGGGCAAAAAATCAGGCGTAGTACAGCTTTGAAAAATTCAATCAGGGCAAAGGCGTTGAGAAACAAACTTTGTTGGAAAGCGATGGTGCGACTGCCCGCATTCAGGTTGTCGCTTAAAACCTGACCGACAAATAATGTCAGTGCCAGTAACAGCAGGTCGATAATAAACGCCCCGATAATCATCGCCGGAAGCTGCAACCAGTTACTGCGCTCACGATTTTTTTGCCGCGCCCACTGGCCCATTTTGCGATACAGCGGAAGTGCGCACAGGCGAATCAGCCAGTAAAAACCAAACACTAATACCGCTAATATTGAAAAATGGGTCAATGCATTGCTGAAGGTTTGTGGATTAAACGGCTTATGCGGGGAGCCGGTGATATTGCGATAAAGTTGTCCGAAGCGGGCGGAAAGGGCTTCACCATAATGGCGGCTGACTTCGGTGACTTTTTGCAGCACGGTTTGCTCTTCAACCAGCGTCGGCGGCCCGATCTTCGGTACGGGTTCCGCAGGGGGCGTCGCGGCGACGGTGCGCAACTGGTCGATCAACTCTTTACGCGAGGTGTCATTATCCAGCACATCCGCCAGTGCGCCATAGGCCGCTTTTTTTTGTTCGATATCCGGTTCCGGGGCCGGTTCAGTCGTTGAGTCCGTTGTCGTTGTGGTTGTAACGCCGGGTATGGATACCGCGTGGGCAGGTGCGCCCAGCAGGCAGAAGAGGATGAACAGGATCCACCGCATGACTCCTCCAGTGAGAAAACAGAGCAAAAAGATAAGTATAGATGCTGGGGGAGGGGCGATTTTAAATGAGAGGAATCTGGTGTGCCTCCCTTTCGGGGGAAAGGGAGGCTGAGAAGTTAAGAGACGTGCTGCAAAAATTCCTGCAAGCGCTGGCTCGGTGGGTTCTTGATCAACACCTGCGGATCGCCATCTTCCGCAATCCGGCCTTTGTCGATAAAGATCAGGCGCGAAGCTACTTTCTCGGCAAAACCGATTTCGTGTGTCACGATCACCATCGTCATCCCTTCTTCAGCCAGATCCTGCATAACCTTCAGCACTTCATGGCGCAGTTCCGGGTCAAGAGCGGAAGTCGGTTCATCAAACAGCATCATTTTCGGCTTCACCGCCAGCGCGCGTGCGATCGCCACACGCTGCTGTTGACCACCAGAAAGTTCGGAAGGGTAGTGATGTGCACGTTCTGCCAGACCGACTTTCGCCAGCAGCTCACGCGCCAGTTTTTCCGCCTCTTCTTTGTTCGCGCCACGCACGCGTAGCGGACCAAACATGACGTTTTCCAGCGCCGTCAGATGCGGGAAGAGGTAAAACTGCTGGAACACCATACCTGCTTCCTGGCGAATCAGGCGCTCGTCAACTTTCGGATCGTTAACCTTCAGGCCATCGACAATCAGATCGCCGGAGGTGATTTCTTCCAGTTTGTTGATGCAGCGCAGCAGGGTCGATTTACCAGAACCGGACGGCCCGATAATCACCACGACTTCGCCCTGAGCAATGTTCAAATCGATATTGTGCAGCACCTGGGTTGGACCAAAATGCTTGGAGACGTTTTTAAATTCAATCACAGGATTTTCATCCTTCTTTCCAGACGACGCAGAATAAAGCTCAGCACCAGGGTAATAATCAGATAGAACACCGCCACGGCGCTCCAGATTTCAAGGGCGCGGAAGTTACCGGCAATAATTTCTTGCCCCTGACGGGTCAGTTCCGCCACGCCGATAACAATAAACAGCGAGGTGTCTTTAATGCTGATGATCCACTGGTTACCCAGCGGCGGCAGCATACGACGCAATGCCAGCGGTAAAATGACGTAGCGAATGGTTTCCCAACGTGAAAGACCGAGCGCCAGTCCTGCTTCACGAAAACCTTTGTGAATAGACAGCACCGCACCACGCGTGATTTCTGCAATGTACGCGCCGGAGTTGATCATGATGGTGACCACCGCCGCAGTAAACGGGTCGATGCGTAAGTCGTTAAACGCCATCGGCAGGGCAAAGTAGATAAACATCACCTGGACGACGATAGGTGTGCCGCGGATCACTTCAATAAAGACCAGCGCGACGTGGTTGGCTATCCAACCACCGAAGGTGCGTGCAAAACCTGCCAGCAATCCGATCACCAGGCCGCCAGCCAGACCGAGGACCGAAATCCACAGGGTCATTTTGGCACCTTCAATCAGAAGCGGAATGGCAGGCCAGATGGCACTCCAGTCAAACTGCATATGTTGTTCCTGTTACCGTGGTGTAAATAATCAAATTCAGGGTAATTAATGGCCCCGGAGCGGGTTTGCGCCCCTCACCCTAATCCTCTCCCCAGAGGGGAGAGGGAACTGCCAGTGCGCTTTACAGGTGTAGCGTTATTATTTCGGTTCAGTACCGAACCATTTTTTGTAGATTTCGTTGTAAGTTCCGTTCTCGCGCAGGGTTTTCAACGCGCCGTTGACTTTGTCACGCAGCTCGTCGCTACCTTTCGGGAACGCAATACCGTATTGCTGTGCTTCCAGAGAGTCACCTACCGCTTTGAACTGACCGTTACCGGCGGTTTTGATGAAGTACAAAATGTTTGGCGTATCGTGCAGAACGGCATCTGCGCGGTTGGTGCCCAGTTCCATATAGGCGTTATCAATGTTCGGGAACTGACGCAGATCTTTAGTTTTGATGTTTGCTTTCGCGTAATCAACGGAGCCAGTGCCGCTCTTCACTGCAACCACTTTCCCGTCGAGATCTTTCACGCTTTTCACATCGTTATTGTTAGCTTTCACCATCACTAACAGGCCGCTTTTGTAGTAGCCGTCAGAGAAATCGATCGCTTTTTTACGCTCGTCGGTAATGGTGATGCCCGCCAGCGCCAGATCGACGTTTTTGGTTTGCAGTGCCGGAATGATCCCACTGAAATCCATCGGCTTCAGTTCGTAATCCAGCTTCAGCTCTTTAGCGATGGCAGCCCACAGATCAACGTCAAAGCCCACGTATTTATCGCCCTGTTTAAATTCAAACGGAACGAAGGCGGTATCCGTCGCGACAACTAATTTTTTATCCGCGGCATGAGAAGAAACCGCAAAAGCCAGGGTCAGTGCAGCCAGTGAAACTTTTAATACAGACTTCATAGCATTTCCTTTTTTCTATCCACGGGACGATCCCCTGCGTGACATTCACATATATGAAAAAATCGTGCCAGTTTTGCAACTCATTGATTTATCGAGATGCGGTAAAAACGTGATGCACGATTTATAGGGCAATACCCTGAAGATGCACCATTCTGGGGCACCAAACTGGTGCGCTAAAATTGTGCACTCAACACAGTGATTATTTAGCGTAAAACCTGATGAAAAAACAATCTTTATGTAACGATTGTGTGATGATGTGGATACAAAAAATTTACTTAACCAGCTGGGGATAGCAGATGGATGCACTAAATAAGTGCGTTGAGGCTGGCTACAAAACAAAACGGCCTCCTGTCAGGAAGCCGCTTTTATCGGGTACTAAAGTTCTGCACCATCAGCGATGGATTTATTCGATGTTAGACTCGATAAACCACAGGAATTTATCCAGGTCGCGAGACGCGGCGGTCAGGATATCTGCGGTGTCGTCATCTTTCGCTTCGCCAATCGCTTTGCGTACGTCATTAGCGACGATTGCGTAACGGTCAGCCAGCTCTTTCAGGTGATCCTGAACGTTGTGGATGTCCAGCGGGTAACTTTTCAGCGGAGTTTTGCTGTTGATAACTTGAGTGGTCCCCAGAGCTACACCGCCCAGCTGCACTGCACGTTCTGCCATGGTATCCAGATGATCGATCAGTGCGGTGCGGAAGCCATCCAGCATTTCATGTACGGCAATGAAGTTAGCGCCGCGCATGTTCCAGTGCGCTTGTTTGGTAATCAAAGAAAGATCAATAAACTGGATAACCTGGCGATTCAGCAACTCTACTGTTGCTTTTTTCTCGCTGTCGGAGACATCGTTGCGGGTATAAAGCAGATTGGTCGCTTTTGATTTAACTAATTTAGCGGTACTCATAATTTCATATCCTCTTGATGTTATGTCCCAGTAATTAACGAGACTAAGTATAGCACCGGCTATGTGTTCCGCTATTCTGGCTGTTCCTATCACACTAATAGTGGTAACAAGCGTGAAAAACAAAACTAATAAAAATTCAATGGGTTAGTTATATTGATAAGAACAATTCTTATTTATTGGCTCGCCAGGAATTTTCGGAATAAATATGCTTTTGCATAATTCGATATATAAAGACGGTGTAGAGGAAAAGTAGCGAGAAATTCTGCATGGTTATGCATAACCATGCAGAAATGTAAATTTAATTAATGTCTAATTCTTTTATTTTGCTCTCTTTGCGTACTGTCAGCGTAGACCCCATTGAAGCGGCGATGATAGCGCCGAGCGCCAGCAGCTGTATGGGTGTCAGTGTTTCTCCGAGGAAAATCATCCCGGAAACGGCAGCCAGCGCCGGTTCCATGCTCATCAGCGTACCAAATGTCCGTGTTGGCAAACGGGTGAGGGCAATCATTTCCAGCGAATAAGGCAGAGCGGTCGAGAGAATAGCGACCGCCAGACCCAATGGAATAACCGACCAGTGCCAGAGTGCTTCACCAGCCTGAAGCGCTCCAATTGGCACGAAAATTAACGCTGCAATCAACGAACCAATTGCCACCGTCGCAGGGCCATGTTCCGCTCCTGCGCGTTGCCCACTTAAAATGTAAATAGCCCAACAAGCCCCGGCCCCCAGAGCCAGCGCACAGCCGGTTAAATCGACATGGGAAACGTCTTGCCCCAGCGGTAGCAGGAACCACAGACCAAGAACCGCCAGAACAACCCAGACGAAATCTACCGGGCGACGAGAAGAGAACAGCGCCACCGCCAGTGGTCCGGTGAACTCCAGCGCCACCGCAATACCCAGCGGTACCGTCTGAATAGAAAGATAAAAAAGATAATTCATCCCCCCCAGCGAAACGCCGTAAAACAACAGCGGTAACCGCTGCTCTTTGGCAAAGCGCAGTCGCCATGGCTTAAAGAACGCGATGAGGATCAGCGTTCCTAATGCCAGACGCAGCGCAGTGACACCCGGTGCGCCCACCAGAGGAAAAAGTGACTTAGCTAACGAGGCTCCACCCTGAATAGACGCCATGGCAACGAGCAATATGACTATTGGTAACCAGACCGGCATTTTACGTAATGAACCAGGCATCCTTTCTCCCACAAATATCTAAACCTAAGTAAAGCGTGGAGTGTACTGGATATACCCAATGCTGGTTGAGCATTTGTTGAAAAAATTTTCCCCCGTTTTGACTAAAATGCGCCAGGATTGATGGAATCATTAGTCTGGTGATTAGGAATAATCTGGATGAATGACAGGGAAAACATGCGTAATACTTACGCAGTTCTCTGAAAAAGTGATTTAAATTTAGATGGATAGCGGTGTATGGAAACGTTCTGTTACATGAAATGGCCCGTTAGACATCACAAATCGCGAAGAGTTTCCCATTAATTTTTGATATATTTAAAACTTAGGACTTATTTGAATCACATTTGAGGTGGTTATGAAAAAAATTGCATGTCTTTCAGCACTGGCCGCAGTTCTGGCTTTCACCGCAGGTACTTCCGTAGCTGCGACTTCTACCGTAACTGGCGGTTACGCACAGAGCGACGCTCAGGGCCAAATGAACAAAATGGGCGGTTTCAACCTGAAATACCGCTATGAAGAAGACAACAGCCCGCTGGGTGTGATCGGTTCTTTCACTTACACCGAGAAAAGCCGTACTGCAAGCTCTGGTGACTACAACAAAAACCAGTACTACGGCATCACTGCTGGTCCGGCTTACCGCATTAACGACTGGGCAAGCATCTACGGTGTAGTGGGTGTGGGTTATGGTAAATTCCAGACCACTGAATACCCGACCTACAAACACGACACCAGCGACTACGGTTTCTCCTACGGTGCTGGTCTGCAGTTCAACCCGATGGAAAACGTTGCTCTGGACTTCTCTTACGAGCAGAGCCGTATTCGTAGCGTTGACGTAGGCACCTGGATTGCCGGTGTTGGTTACCGCTTCTAATCACTTCGGTGATATAAAAAATCCGCCTCTCGGGGCGGATTTTTTGTTTTAAGGTTTCGGGTCGAAAATATCGGTTCCGAGATGGTTGTAATCCACCTTCTGTAACTGGAAGTTGGTGATGTATATCGGCCCGGCTTTCTTCTCAGATATAAACGGGTATTTGATGTTAATTTCCTTCGCTTTAATTCCCGTCCACTGGGAGAAAAAACCTAAGAAGTCATTGGCTGAGCGGCGGGCTTTAATCACCCGATGCGCTTTATCGTCGCTGGAAATGACCATAAAAGGCACCTGGAAATTTTGCTGATACTTATCATCATGGGCAAGGTATTGCACGTCTTTGCCGCGCTCTTTAAAAGCCAGACCGTGGTCAGAAAAGTAAACCAGCGAGAAGCTGCTGCCGCTGTTGCGTAACTGATCGTACAGCTTGCGCAGTAAATCGTCCGTTTGCGTCATGGTATAGAGATAGCACGACGTTTCTTTCGATTGCACAAAGGTTTCGTATTTGCCTTGTGTCCGGTCGCAGGCCTGCGGATGTGAGCCCATCAGATGTAAAACAATCAGCTGCGGTTGCGAGTGCTCTTGCGCCAGCACTTGAGCGGTCATATCCAGTAACGCTTCGTCTTTCGTGTTTTTATCTGCTTCAAAATTACCTTCTTTCAGGAAATACACTTCATCGGCACGTTTGGCGATGCTGGCGATGGCGGTATCGTATTCGCCGATTTGGCCCTGGTTGGAAAACCACCAGGTCTGGAAGCCCGCGCGATTTGCCAGGGTGACAAAGTTATCCTGAAACTGTGGTTTGCCATCGACAACGCGATTGAGCGTTAAGCCAAGCGATTTCTGCGTGGAGCCACTGGCGGCAATGTAGTCAGCAAATATCAAACCGTTAACGCTGCTGGCAAACGGGGTATTGTCCCAGTGACCGCCAAAGGCACCGAGGGCATCGCGACGCGCGCTTTCACCGATCACCACCACATAGGTCTGATACTTCGGCTTAACGGCAGTGACCGTCCAGGTATCTTTCATTCCGGAAAGTTTTGCCATCCGTTCTTGCTCTTCAATCACCTCGTTATTATTGACGATGACATCCTTAGCAAAACGAAATACCGGATAGCCAGTATCTTTCAGTTTAAATACGCCGCCCCAGGCCAGGTTTTGCACGGGAGCAACAAAAAATGCCGCCACACTGAATACCAGACACAGGCTGTCGAAGGTATTCCAGCGCGCTTTTTCATTCTCTTTTTTTCGCCTGATTGCTATTACGCCGAGCGCAAAAATAAATAAGCCGACCAGGTAGCTGTACCACGGAAAAATCGTCAGGATTTCGGTCGACTCTTCCATATTGGTGGAGTGCAATGCCAGCAATGTATTGAAATTAGGCGCGCCGTAGGCCTGAGCAAAAGGGAAATAACAAGCCGCCACCAGCGAACTGACACCGACCAGAACTTTTTGTACGCGAGGCAATGTTCGCCATAGCAAAAGCAAAATAGCCGTAAACGCAGCGGTGTAGAGCAAACTGAAGGGATAACCTAAGCCGAGGTTAATTAATAGCGACTGTAAAAAGTAGAACGCAGTCCACGGGCTAAATACCCGGCTACGGGTAACAAGCGATTCTTTGAGGGTTAAATTCATATGCCACTATCGTAACAAACGCCATGTGCTTACCCTGGCGTCAAGGGTCAATACCTGCAAGAGTGCGTGAAGAGGGGAAAGGGGTCCGCATCCGCGAGCCGCAATATACGCAGGGCTGCAAGAAGATAGAGCGAGCCGCCGTTCAGGTCAACTACTGACGAACAAATCTTTTGCGAAGGGGATTGCAAATCCGACAAAAAGTGGGGTTTTTCAGACCAAAACGCGTTGTGCCTGCATAAAAGCAGGAGTGAAGCGGCGTACCGCGACGCCGCTATTTATCGGAAGGTTTATCTTGCTGCGGTTTGTTGTTGACCATATCGCACAACATAGAGAGCAGCATTAACCGTACTTTAAAGGGAGAATGACTAAACACGCGCATACACCTCTTGAACTCATTCATAAGACCTCCTGACTTGCTAATCCCGTCGATCCTTGAGGGATGATTGCATTACATACAGATATAGCACAGGCTATATTATATAGCTATTGCTAAAACGTTAATTTTTTGTACCTTCGCAACTCTGGTTTACAATGTGCGCACGAAATGAGAACGCTATGTATGCGTCACCATAATGAGGAAGCACAATGAGTCGTCGCGCAGGTACGCCAACAGCAAAAAAAGTGACGCAGTTAGTGAACGTGGAAGAGCACGTTGAAGGGTTCCGCCAGGTCAGAGAGGCGCATCGGCGCGAGCTTATTGATGATTACGTTGAGCTGATTTCTGACTTGATCAGGGAAGTGGGGGAAGCTCGTCAGGTGGACATGGCTGCTCGTCTGGGGGTTTCGCAACCGACGGTGGCGAAAATGCTTAAGCGGCTGGCAACCATGGGGCTGATTGAAATGATCCCCTGGCGTGGCGTGTTTTTAACGGCAGAAGGAGAGAAACTGGCGCAGGAAAGCCGCGAGCGACATCAGATAGTCGAAAATTTCTTGTTGGTGTTGGGCGTCAGTCCGGAAATCGCCCGTCGCGACGCGGAAGGCATGGAGCACCATGTTAGTGAAGAGACGCTGGATGCCTTTCGTTTGTTTACCCAGAAACACGGTGCCAAATGAGCCTGCCTTTTTTACGCACGCTGCAAGGCGATCGTTTTTTTCAGTTATTAATTCTTGTTGGCATCGGATTAAGTTTTTTCGTTCCCTTTGCACCGAAATCCTGGCCTGCTGCTATCGACTGGCACACCATCATCACCTTAAGCGGTCTGATGCTGCTGACTAAAGGTGTGGAGCTAAGCGGTTATTTTGATGTGCTGGGGCGCAAAATGGTGCGCCGCTTTGCTACGGAGCGTCGGCTGGCGATGTTTATGGTGCTGGCGGCGGCGCTGCTTTCTACCTTTCTGACCAACGATGTCGCGCTGTTTATAGTTGTTCCGCTGACTATCACGCTAAAAAGACTGTGTGAGATCCCGGTTAATCGGCTGATTATTTTTGAGGCGCTGGCAGTCAACGCTGGTTCGCTACTGACGCCAATTGGCAACCCGCAAAATATTCTTATCTGGGGACGTTCTGGTCTTTCGTTTGCCGGATTTATTGCCCAAATGGCACCGCTGGCTGGCGCAATGATGCTGACACTCCTGCTGTTGTGCTGGTGTTGTTTCCCTGGAAAGGCGCTGCAATACCATACGGGGGCGCAAACGCCGGAGTGGAAACCGCGGCTGGTGTGGAGTTGTCTGGGGCTGTATATCGTCTTTCTGATGGCGCTGGAGTTAAAACAAGAACTGTGGGGACTGGTGATTGTGGCGGCGGGCTTTGCGCTGCTGGCACGTCGCGTGGTGCTCAGTGTGGACTGGACGCTGCTGCTGGTGTTTATGGCGATGTTTATCGACGTCCATTTACTAACCCAACTGCCAGCTTTGCAGGGGGTGTTAAGTAACGTGAGTCATTTATCCGAACCCGGATTATGGTTAACGGCGATTGGTTTATCGCAGGTGATCAGTAACGTGCCGAGTACCATTTTGCTGCTCAATTATGTGCCACCGTCTTTATTACTGGCATGGGCGGTAAACGTGGGTGGCTTTGGTTTATTACCCGGATCGCTGGCAAATTTGATTGCGTTACGGATGGCGAACGATCGCCGTATCTGGTGGCGTTTCCATCTCTATTCAATACCGATGCTGTTGTGGGCGGCGCTGGTGGGATATGTTTTGTTGGTTATACTCCCAGCCAACTAGGGTCTGGCCAAATAAAAAAGGCGGATTATGAATCCGCCTCTGTTTTACGTTTTCACGATTAATTCAGACGAACCGGCATCCCGGAACGATTTTTGATCGCTTCATCCAGAACAACCTGGTCAACATCAGGCTGACCGGTCACTGTCTGCACGCTCTTCGTCAGGGTAATTGGCACAATTTCCTGACCTTCAAACTGGGCTTCGGTGGTAGACAGCGGATTATGGACTTCAATATAACGGCTGCCGTCTGGCTCGGTGGTCGCTTTTACCGGCTCATCAATAAACTGTACGCGGGTACCGACCGGTACTTTCTCGAACAGGAATTTGATGTCTTCGTTACGCAGACGCACACAACCATGACTTACACGCAGGCCGATACCGAAGTTGGCGTTGGTGCCATGGATAGCATACAGGCGACCGATGTAGAGTGCATACAGACCCATCGGGTTATCCGGACCTGCCGGAACGACAGCCGGAAGCGGTTCGCCCGCAGCGCGGTACTCTGCGTGCATTTTGGCGGTCGGCGTCCAGGTCGGGCCTGCTTTCTTACGCTCAACTTTGGTGGTCCAGTTGATAGGCGTATCTTTGCCTAACTGACCAATGCCGATCGGCAGCACGATAACGGTGTTGGTCCCTTTCGGATAGTAATACAGACGCATCTCTGCACTGTTAATGACGATGCCTTCATGAACGGTATCCGGCAGGATCAGCTGCTGCGGAATGTTCAGTACAGTACCGCCTTTCGGCAGGAAGGTATCCACACCCGGGTTCGCTTCCATCATATTGGAAAGCCCCATCTGGTACTCCGCGGCAAAATACTCCAGCGGCTGAGTGTTACCTTCAGGAATGGTGATCACCTGATTCTGACCAACCAGGCGACTCCCGTCGGTTGGCAGAGGATAAGTTACCGCAGAGGCGGTACTGCAAAAGCCGACAACAGCGAAGGCCGCTGCGAATAATGTTTTCAATTTCATATTCATGTTAAGCGAGATTTTGTGCCTGGCAGGCCATTGGGTTGAGAATATTAGAGTATTGGAAGCGCATTATAAGTTCATTCCTGCTCACAGTGAAATCAGATGTGTACGAAATCACATTTTTTGCCTTTGGCTTGAGTGTAGACCTTAAGCGAGGAGCAGGATCTTCTTTCAGACTTATGGCATAATGTGCGGTTTGTCATATCTCTTTTCAGGATACGCCTGTGTTAGTTTCCAGTAACGTCACCATGCAGTTCGGCAGTAAGCCGTTGTTTGAAAACATTTCCGTCAAATTTGGCGGCGGCAACCGTTACGGCCTGATTGGCGCGAACGGTAGTGGTAAATCCACCTTTATGAAGATCCTCGGCGGCGACTTAGAGCCGACGTTGGGTAACGTTTCCCTCGATCCCAACGAGCGCATTGGTAAGCTGCGTCAGGATCAGTTTGCCTTTGAAGAGTTCACTGTGTTGGATACGGTGATCATGGGGCATAAAGAGTTGTGGGAAGTGAAACAGGAGCGTGACCGCATCTATGCTTTGCCGGAAATGAGTGAAGAAGACGGCTATAAAGTGGCCGATCTGGAAGTGAAATACGGCGAAATGGACGGTTACTCTGCGGAAGCTCGCGCCGGTGAACTGTTGCTTGGCGTGGGAATTCCAGTGGAACAGCACTACGGCCCGATGAGTGAAGTTGCTCCTGGCTGGAAGCTGCGTGTGCTGCTGGCGCAGGCGCTGTTTGCTGATCCAGACATTCTCCTGCTCGACGAACCGACCAACAACCTCGACATCGACACCATTCGTTGGCTGGAACAGGTGCTGAACGAGCGTGACAGCACCATGATCATCATCTCGCACGACCGTCACTTCCTTAACATGGTTTGTACCCACATGGCGGATCTGGATTACGGCGAGCTGCGCGTTTATCCAGGTAACTACGATGAGTACATGACGGCGGCGACCCAGGCGCGTGAGCGTCTGCTGGCTGATAACGCCAAGAAGAAAGCGCAGATTGCTGAGCTGCAATCTTTCGTTAGCCGCTTTAGCGCCAACGCCTCGAAATCTCGCCAGGCAACTTCGCGCGCGCGCCAGATTGATAAAATCAAACTGGAAGAGGTGAAAGCCTCCAGCCGTCAGAACCCGTTCATCCGTTTTGAACAGGATAAGAAACTGTTCCGTAACGCGCTGGAAGTGGAAGGTCTGACCAAAGGGTTTGATAACGGTCCACTGTTTAAAAATCTCAACCTGCTGCTGGAGGTCGGTGAAAAACTTGCGGTACTGGGTACCAACGGCGTCGGTAAATCAACGCTGCTGAAAACGCTGGTGGGCGATCTGCAACCGGACAGCGGCACCGTAAAATGGTCTGAAAACGCGCGCATTGGTTACTATGCTCAGGACCACGAATATGAGTTTGAAAATGATCTGACCGTGTTCGAATGGATGAGCCAGTGGAAGCAGGAAGGCGATGACGAGCAGGCGGTACGCAGCATTCTCGGTCGTTTGCTGTTCAGCCAGGACGACATCAAAAAGCCAGCTAAAGTGCTTTCCGGTGGAGAAAAAGGGCGGATGCTTTTTGGTAAGTTAATGATGCAGAAGCCGAACATTCTGATCATGGACGAACCGACCAACCACCTGGATATGGAATCTATTGAGTCGCTGAACATGGCGCTGGAACTGTATCAGGGCACGCTGATCTTTGTTTCACACGACCGTGAGTTCGTAAGCTCCCTGGCGACCCGCATTCTGGAAATCACCCCGGAACGCGTGATCGACTTTAGCGGTAATTACGAAGATTACCTGCGTAGTAAAGGGATCGAGTAAGTTATTATCAGTAGCCCTGATATGGTCAGGGCTACTGAAACTGATGACAAATGCAAAATTGCCTGATGCGCTACGCTTATCAGGCCTGGCAGTACCTGTAATATATTGAATCTGCTGGACTTTGTAGGCCAGATAAGGCGTTAACGCCGCATCAGGCATTAAGAAAGCGCACTTGTCAGCAATCTGAGTAACGTCGAATCGATTTTCTTAATCCCACATCAATTCACTTCCATTAACTCTCAAACATCCATGCCCAACGCTCGCTTACCGTGAATGTTCAGATCCTCCAGCGTAAAGCGGCCTTCCCAGTTTGCTTCATAATCTTCCCGCGGGAAGTCGCCAGGTGATGCGCCTTTTTCCAGCGCCATTTTGACTTTGTGTGCATAAGCCCGATTTTTCTCGCACATTGGCGCAGCAGGGATATACATCACGTTGCCCCAACCCTGTTGATTGTCTACTGGCGCGACGGAGTGAATCACATCGCAGTGCCACCAGACGGAATCCCCTGCTGTTATCGCGGGAATGGAAGTCAGCGCTTTAAGCAGTAGTGGATGCCATTTCTCTGAAATGGGCAGAACTTTGCCAGGTGCAACCCCGCACAGTTCATCGTCCGGTACGTCATCCAGCAGCGGGCGCAATAAAACATACGCCATCGCTTCCGGGATAGGCACCACATGTAACAATCCCTGACCCGATAACATATCAGAGAGCGCCGTCCAGCCCTGAAACGTGCGGAACACCGAACATTTTGTAGTGTTATCTACCGTGTACTCTTCGACATCGGTCCGGTGTGCAGCAATCCCAGGGATCGTAATCATCGAAATTACCATTAAACACATTGGCAAAAACGCGCTGATAAGCGGGTAATAACCACCGTTCCAGCGCACCAGAATCGGTATGCGCGCCCAGGCCTTTAGATGTAGTACCTGGAGGGCGGCGGCGGATCCTGTCTGGATAAATCACACTGATATCAGGATTAAACCACTGTTTGCCGTTGCTTTCAGACGTCCACAGTCGGTTTAGAAAAGATTGCACAGCAGCCATGTTTTCGCTCTGCCGCGCCTGCATCTGTGCTTGCGACCAGTAAATGGGATAGATTTCGGGACGAGAAGCCTCCAGCGAGCCGAAAAAACTGTCGCCAGGGCCTTTATAAACATCATCAAAATGATTGATATCAAGATAATCGAGCATGGCACGATCCCACGCCATCGCCTGCTCGCGAGGGAAATGGCCTTTTATGACTGCACAGCCGCGACGTTTAATTTCATTGCGAGTGGCATCGCTTACTGTACCTGCGGCAATATCACTATAAGAAACTTCCGGCCAAACCGGCAGCCCTTGCGCTTTTAGGGCATCGATTTCAGCAACACGCGTTTCGATTTTTGCAGAGAGTGTATCGAAAACCTGTTGCACATCACTGAGCTGTTCCCGCAGCGCAGCTTTCATCTCTCGGATAGCTGCTTTCGCATCTGTGGGCAGCGTCTCACAGGAAAAAGTCATATCAACCTCGCTTCTTTCATTCGAAAGTAAAATGATTACGATTGATACATTAAGTTAAAAATAAGTTAACGCAAGATAAAAATCTTGAGTCAGTGCACAAAGCGAGCAAAAAGGAGAGAGGCCGAAGTGGTCACTTCGGCCAGGGGGAAGATCAACTATTGAAAGGAGCGATATTATCCAACACCGCCTGAATCACATTCAGCGCGCCTTCATGATTATTATCATCGGTAGCGTAACGGG
>OAQX01000017.1_pt1 | contig 130862 bp, 110 predicted proteins | sample 1475521 | NCBI WGS metagenome assembly OAQX01 (sample SAMEA3360657, study PRJEB22359) | human gut metagenome | biome: ENVO:urban biome; feature: ENVO:human-associated habitat; material: ENVO:feces | place: Bangladesh | collected 2011 | reverse complement strand
ATATAACGAAGATGAAAAACGTTATGTTGCAATGCACCATCCGTTCACAATGCCTCGTCATGAAGATCTTGATAAATTGGAATCTGATCCTGGCAGCGTAAAAGCGATTGCTTACGATATGGTATTGAACGGTGTTGAAATCGGTGGCGGTTCCTTGCGTATTTACCAATCCGATGTACAAGAAAAAGTATTCAAAGCAATTGGTTTATCTGAAGAAGAAGCTAAATCTAAATTCGGCTTCATGCTTGATGCATTCCAATACGGTGCACCTCCTCATGCTGGTTGTGCATTCGGCCTTGATCGTCTTGTTATGTTGATGGCAAAACGTCAATCTATCCGCGACGTAATCGCATTCCCTAAAACTCAATCTGCTTCTGATGTAATGAGCCAAGCTCCATCTGAAGTAGAACCTAAGCAATTAAAAGAGTTGCATATTAAACCAGATATCGAGGAAGAAGAAGAGCAATCTTTGGTGTAAAAACATAGGCAAGAATTGATTAAATTTGAAATGTCAAGACTTGTTAATTACGAATCTTTCTGATACTATTTATGTATAAGATATCCCTGCCATGTGCGTGTGATATCGCAGTTTTGAGCCAACACATTTACTTCGGGAGTCCGAACTCTCGTCTGAACGTTACGCCCTTACGGGACAACTGAAGGATGAGGAGGACACCCACCTGCCCTAAGCAGGATCAAAACGCGGTACATTACGGCATGGTGGGGCTTTTTTGCGTGTAAAAATGGCATGTAATGTCATATACTATATATAGAAAAGACCAGTCAATATCGCTATTATGGGCTATTGATATATAAATTCTATTCTTAATGAATAGAATTTGCTGGACTGTACGATTTATAAAATTTTAGAGTCAATAGATAAGATGTTATGAATTGAGGTGATAGAATGGATAGTTTATTTGATATGGCGCCTACCAATACGTATGAACCGTTACCGGTGCGTATGCGTCCTACCACATTAGACCATTTATATGGTCAAGAAAAAGCGGTAGGAAAGGGGACTTTCTTGCGCGCCATGGTTGAAAAGGATACAATTCCATCTATGCTTTTTTATGGCCCTTGTGGAACGGGTAAAACTACACTAGCAGGTATTATTGCGAAGGTTAGCAATAGTCATTTTGTAAATTTAAATGCTACTAATGCGGGCATAGGTGAGCTGCGTAATATCATAGAGGATGCTCGTAAGCGGGTGCGTTCTTTACAACAACGAACCATTTTATTCCTCGATGAAATTCATCGTTTTAATAAAAGCCAACAAGATGTACTATTACCTTGTGTAGAGGATGGTACCATCATCCTCATTGGCGCTACCACAGAAAATCCATTTTTTGAGGTAAATAGACCACTTTTATCTCGTCTAAGATTAATTACCCTAGAGGCGCTTACACCAAAGGCTATAGGCCAAATTTTGCGTCGTGCTATTACAGATGAAGAGGTAGGTCTTGGTAAACGTCATCTACAGGTGACCGATGAGGTTCTTGAAGATGTGGGGATTTTCGTCAATGGCGATGGGCGTATGGCTTTAAATATTTTAGAGCAGGCTGCAGCCATGGTACCCGATGAAGGGACTATTACTATAGAGGTCCTTGAAAAGGTCGTAGGCCGCCGTATTTATACATACGATAAAAAAGGTGATAGCCACTACGATACGATCTCTGCGTTTATTAAAAGTATGCGTGGCTCTGATGTGCAAGCGACGATGCACTACTTGGCACGTATGATTGAAGCTGGCGAAGATCCTAACTTTATCGCTCGTCGTATCGTAATTTGTGCTGCTGAGGATGTAGGTCTAGCAGATCCTCAAGCTTTGATTCTCGCCAATGCAGCCGCTCAAGCCGCTCATATGGTAGGCTTCCCTGAAGCGCGCATTATATTATCTGAAGCGGCTTGCTATGTAGCCTTAGCTCCGAAAAGTAATTCTGCTTATATGGCAATCGATGCAGCCATTGCCGATGTGCGCCACAAGGAATGTGGTCAGGTGCCAGATCATTTAAAAGATAGTCATTATAGTGGTGCTAGCAAATTAGGCCATGGGAACACCTATAAATATGCTCATAACTATCCAAATGGCTATGTAAAGCAGCAGTATTTACCAACACCTCTTGTGGATGCTACATACTACAATGGTATTAAGAGAGGGAAAGAAGAACAGTTACTTCGTGACTGGGAGGAACGGCGTAAAAGCTAACTAAATACTTCGATATATGCTATAATATAATGATAAGTTAATTTACAGTAGTGTTATATAGTAAGGGGTTTGTATAGATTTATGGCAGAAGAAAAAACTTCCACCAAAAAACGCAATACACGACGAAAGCGAACTAGTACAAAACAGCAAAATAAATCTCAAGGATTTTCCTTGCGTAGCGAAGTTAAAGGTTTAATTATCATTGCCTTTGCAGTTATTTCCCTGCTCGGGTTCTTTGGCTTTGAACTCGGTCTTGTCGGTGAAATCTTAACAGGTATATTCCGCTACGGCTTCGGCCTAGGTGGGATTATTCCTTGTTTGTGTGTTTTCTGGGTAGGCTGGCGATTATTGTATAAGGGGACATTTATTTCCATTACAAAACGAGGCATTGTAATGACCTTGTTTTTCTTATTCTTGTTAGCTCTCGTTCCATTGTGGCGCGTTCCTGAGGGGCAGGAACTCATTACTACACAACTAGCTAATCAAGGTGGTGTTGTAGGTGGCGCCATCGCTACATTCCTTCGCACATTATTAGGTGAACTAGGGGCTATCATTTTAGATGTGTTCTTATTACTTGCCTTTGGTATTCTAATTACCCGTTTATCCTTGCGCAGTGGCTTGCAAAAAGCGGCGGATAAAACTCAAGTAGGATTAGATGTAGCTAAAGAAGTGGCTGCTGAAAAGGTGGCTGTAGCTAAAGAGGTCTTTGAAGACTGGAACGAACAACGAAAAGAAGCAGCAGAGCAACGTAAAGCGTATAACAGGGAAAAGGATACACGCTTTGCTGATGCTGCCGATCAAGCGCTAGATACATTGGAAAAACGCGGCATAGCTACCGATAGAGATAATGTTGAACCTAGTACGGTTGTAGACCATGAACCTATGGTAGACACAGTGACAACTGTGGAAACACCAAAGGCTCCTACATCTTGGAAAGAATTAGCTGAGATAGAGGCCCGCAATCGAGCAGCGGAACAATTGGCGAATATTTCTGAAGCTTCTGGTGATGCTAAGTCTTATGATGCAGATGATTTCGATCAATTCTCTGATGCTAGTAGATCTACAGGTGATGATTATGTATATGTTCCAGATGAGGATTATACATATACTCCAGATGAAGGGTATACAGATGATTCTGAATCAGTAGACAATACTCATGTGGAACATCCGGAGTTCACATATCAAAATACAACGATTGGTCCGTTAGAAACTAATCACGCTGCGATAGCTTCTGCTGTACCTGGAACAGGTGCTGCTGCAAGTTCTGTAAGTGCTGGTGCAGGTATGAATGGCATGAGCTTGCAAGTACCGTCTACCATTAGTACTACAGAAGATACCGCACAAGTGGCAGTGTCTAAAGAGGGTCAAATTCACCGTACCTATGATAGACCTTACCATTTCCCAAGCCTTGATATTTTGGCGAAAGGGAAGGGGAGTCAAAGCAATGGTGAAGAAGTAGCACAAAATGCAATAATGCTTGAAAATGTATTGAGCAACTTTGGCATTACTGCTAAGGTCGTTAATGCAACGCAAGGCCCAACTGTTACACGTTATGAAATTGAACCTGCACCAGGTGTGAAGGTTAGCCGGATCGTTAATTTAACAGATGATATTGCCCTTAATTTAGCGGCTCAACATATTCGTATGGAGGCTCCAATTCCTGGTAAATCCGCTATTGGTATTGAGGTTCCTAATAAGACAACAGAGGCCGTGCATTTGCGCGATGTTCTTGATTGCAGTGACTTCAAGGATGCGCGTGGTGGCATTCCTGTTGGTCTTGGTAAAGATATTGCAGGGAAACCTGTTATTACAGACCTTGCGAAGATGCCTCACTTGCTCGTAGCTGGTACTACGGGTTCTGGTAAGTCTGTATGTGTTAATACGTTGATTTCCAGTATTCTCTTTAGTCGTAAACCGGAAGAGGTCAAGTTATTATTAATCGACCCTAAGATGGTTGAATTGTCTATTTATAACGGCATTCCTCATTTGATGGCGCCAGTTGTAACAGACATGAAAAAAGCAGCTGCTGTATTGCGTTGGGCCGTTCGTGAAATGGAGGCTCGCTATAAAGCCTTTGCAGCATCTGGTAAGCGTGATATCAAGAGTTATAACGAAGCGCATCCTAAGGCGGCTATGCCGTTGATTGTATTAATCATCGATGAGTTAGCTGACCTTATGATGACAGCTCCTGATGATATTGAAGAATCTATTAGCCGCTTAGCACAAATGGCGCGTGCTGCGGGTATTCATATGGTACTTGCTACACAACGTCCATCTGTTAATGTTATTACTGGTTCTATTAAGGCCAATGTACCGAGCCGTATTTCCTTTGCCGTAGGTTCTCAAATTGACTCCCGTACCATCCTCGATATGGCAGGGGCAGAAAAATTACTTGGTAAAGGTGATATGTTGTTTGCTCCAATCGGGGCGAATAAACCAATTCGTGTACAAGGTGCATTCATCTCTGATGATGAAGTGGAACATCTTGTGGAATTTGTAAAAGCTCAACGAGAACCAGAATATGATGATACTGTTACGCAAGAGGCTGAAAAGGAAACAGAGAAAGAATCATCTGAAGAAAATGATATTTACCGTGATGAATTATTAGAGCGTGCTGTTAATCTTGTAATGGAATCTGGTCAAGCTTCTGTATCCATGTTGCAACGTCGATTCCGCATAGGTTATACTCGCGCGGCTCGTCTTGTAGATACGATGGAAGATCTTAAAATCGTTGGCCCTAGCATGGGCAGTAAAGCTCGAGAAATTTTAATGAGCCCTGAACAAGCAAAGGCTCGCTATTTCTCGGACTCCAATGATGAACAATAATTGAATGATTACGATTGAGTAGTATGTAGAGTTAGAAAGGAACGAAAATGGCTGAATTAGGCGAAGAATTACGACGTGAACGGGTAAGACGTAATCTAACCTTTAAAGATGTGGAGCAAGTACTTCACATTAAGACAACCTATTTGGAAGCTATCGAAGATGGTAAGTATGACATCATTCCTGGTCAGGTCTACGTAAAAGGCTTCATTCGTAATTACGGTAATTATTTAGATCTTGATGGTGATCGCTTGGTGAAAGCTTATCAAAGTCAGGTAGGTGATATAGATACGTTTTCTTTGCGTTCTGTTACACGGCAGAAAGCGCAAGCGACACCAAATTTGGTGCAAAGTGAATTCGTTGAATATCAAACATCTAAAAAGCGTATGTCCTTAGAAACGCGTCAACGTAAACGTCAACGTTCTATCGTTCAAGAACGTATTATTTTAGGCATAATTTTATTCTGTATGGCATTATTTTTACTATGGTTATTCCTTTTCTGATTAAAGGAAAGAAAGGCATTTACTCAATCGATGGATAGATTTTTAGTAACAGAACCTTCGGATATGAAGGAACGTGGCTGGGCCGAATTAGACTTTGTCCTCATCAGTGGGGACGCCTATGTAGACCATCCGTCCTTTGCTCCTGCCGTTATCGGACGGTACCTAGAGTCCAAAGGCTATCGTGTAGGCATTATAGATCAACCAGATTGGAATGATGTAGAGGCTTTCAAAAAACTAGGTAAACCGCGTCTAGCGTCCCTTGTTACAGCAGGGAATCTAGACTCAATGCTCAATAAATTTACAGCCGCAAAGAAGATTCGCCGTCAAGATGATTATTCTCCCGGAGGTGAATCTGGTCATCGTCCAGATCGGGCTACCTTGGTATATGCGAACCGCATGAAAGAGGCATATAGTGATGTGCCGCTTATTATCGGTGGTATAGAGGCATCCTTGCGCCGATTTGGTCATTATGACTATTGGTCAGATACTGTACGTCGCTCTATCTTAGTTGATTCTAAGGCTGATGTACTTGTTTATGGTATGGGTGAACTTCAAATTGTGGAATTAGCAGATGCTCTAGATCAAGGTCGCTTTAAAGAGTCCTTGCCATCTATTCGCGGTATTTGTTATATGGCAAAGGAAATTCCTACTATAGATTATGTTGAATGCCCGTCTTTTGAGGAAATTAAAGCCGATAAGATGGCCTTTGCTGATGCATTTCGTATTCAATATGATGAACAAGACCCATTTTATGGTCGTATGGTAGTCCAAAAGCATGGGGACAGATATCTTATTCAAAATACGCCTGCTTTGCCTTTGACTCAGGAGGAAATGGATGGTGTATATAACTTGCCATATACACGTAAGTGGCATCCTAAATACGATGATAAAGGTGGCGTACCAGCGTTAAGTGAAGTACAATTTAGCCTTGTTAGTCAACGCGGATGCTTTGGTAGCTGTTCATTCTGTGCCATTACCAATCATCAAGGTCGTATCATCCAAAATCGTAGTCATGAGTCTTTAATTGACGAAGCTCAAACTATGATTGAGATGGATAATTTTAAGGGCTATATTCACGATGTTGGGGGCCCTACGGCAAACTTCCGTCATTTAGCATGTGATAAACAAGCTGTATATGGCGCTTGTAAAGGTCGTACCTGTGCGGCTCCAGAGCCTTGTGAAAATCTTAATACAAATCATGATGATTATATTGCACTACTCCGTAAATTACGTAAGCTAAAAGGGGTAAAAAAGGTATTTGTTCGCTCTGGTTTGCGCTATGACTATGTTCTAGCAGATAACAATAAAGACTTCGTACGAGAGCTGTGTGAGTTTCACGTTAGTGGCCAATTGAAGGTAGCACCAGAACACGTATCTAAACGGGTTACAAATATGATGGGGAAAGCTGGTAAGGAAGAGTTTCTCACGTTCAAATCTTGGTTTGAAGAGGCTAATAAAAAGCTTGGTAAGAAGCAATATTTAGTGCCATACTTTATGAGTTCTCATCCTGGTTGTGCCTTGGAGGATGCTATTGAATTAGCAGAGTTCTTGCGTGATCAACATATGTATCCGGAACAAGTACAGGATTTTATTCCTACACCAGGCAGCCTATCGACTTGTATGTATTATACGGGTATTAATCCTCTAGATGGAAAGCCCGTATATGTAGCAAAAAAAGGTAGAGATAAAGCTAAGCAACGGGCTTTAATGCAATATAAAAATATTGAAAATTATGATCTTGTAAAAGAAGCACTCATTGAAGCTAATCGGCGTGATTTAATTGGATTTGGACCAGAATGTTTGATTCCACCACGCCCAATTGGTCGCAATAGTAATCGTACTGGTACGGGCGGTGGAAACCGCAATAGTGTACAAGCTAATAATCGTCGCAGCGGACGTCAGTCCGGTGAGCAGCGTAGTAAGGGAAACACGCGCTCTAACCAACAGGCTGCTTTTAGTAAGGGGAGATCATCCCGCAATGGTATGACTAAAGGTCGTCCATCTAACAAAAGCCGTGGTGGTCGTTAATTATAGAGATTGGTTTTACTAATCTCATTTGGGGATACTTTATGTCTTATAGGAGGCATATATGAAACGATGGATTGCTCCGGGCATTTTAGCCCTTTTTGTGGTAGGAATGTTGACCTATGGCGTAAACTTTTACCATCAAGAACAATTGGAACATGCAAAAGAGCCTGTTCGTGGTGAGATTACAGTTTATACAGACTTACCAAATAATATAACTACATTGCTTGCCGATCGTTATGAAGATGAGAAGAATGTAAAAGTTACAGTTATGCCTCTTACAGAGGAGCAAATGGCGCAACGTTCGGCCTCAAATGTAGCTGATACATCTGGTGATATTGTACTTACCTCTGAGGATAACCTCGTTGTAGGTGCCAATACTGGAAAATATGCACCTATCGTTAATGAGAAAATTGACGAGGTGCGTGACAATCTAAAGGATACAAATGGATATTGGGTAGGCCTTTGGTATGATCCTATCGTATTTGTTCAAAATGATATCTTCTACAATGGGGTTGGTAAATATATTACTACATGGGATACCTTGGCAAAACAAGGGGATTGGACCATTGTAATGACCGATTTTGTAGCCTCTCAGAATGCGGCGAACTTGTTATATAACATGGTGGAATATAGAGGAGAGCCTGAAGCATTAAACTATCTATATAGCTTAAAACCTCATGTAATACAACATGCTAAGTTCTTGTCTACCCCAGTTCGTTTAACAGCGCTTGGAGAGTCTAATATCGGCATTGGTAATTTATCTGATGCGGCCCAATATACGCGTCATGGATATCCAATTAAGGTCATTTACCCAACAGATGGGACCTCTTATTATGTAACTGGGGTGGCCGTATTAAAAAATTCAAAACACAAAGCAGATAGCGTCGAATTTATTAATTGGTTGTTATCTACAAAGACTGCAAAGTATATGGTTGAAAATAACTTCACCTATATATTTACAAACCCAGAAATGGATGAGCCAAAAGACTCATTGGGACATGAGCTAATTTTATGGCCTGTAAATGGCGGTTACACCATTGATGGTAAAAAATTATTACTAAATCACTGGGTTAGCCAAGTGCGTTTCCGTAAGGAATAACTCAGTTATATAGATCCTATTAAGGTAGTAAATTGAAAATAATCTTGTTAAGAAAGGATATAGAATGGGTAAGAAATTAGGATATGTTAGCCTAGGTTGTGCTAAAAACTTAGTAGATACAGAGGTAATGTTAGGCTTATTGAAAGATAATGGCTATACGATTACAGAGGACCTAAGCGAAGCAGATCTTATCGTCGTAAATACCTGTACTTTTATTGAGAAAGCCAAAGCGGAGTCTATCAATACCATTCTTGAGGTAGCTCAATATAAAGAAGATGGTACATGTAAAGGCCTTATTGTAGCAGGTTGCTTAAGCCAACAATATCAGGATGAGCTATTCAAAGAAATCCCTGAAATTGATGCTTTGATCGGTACAGGTGCATGGGACCAAATCATGGTTGCTGTTGATGCTATTGAGCATGGCAATCGTAGTTGTATCATGGAAAATATTACAAATATCTATGATGAACGCATGCCTCGTATTCAAACAACACCTCGTTACAGTGCGTATGTAAAAATTGCGGAAGGCTGTAACAACGGTTGTACCTTCTGCATTATTCCAAAGGTGCGCGGTGCATTCCGCAGTCGTACTATCGAGTCTATTAAGGCCGAAGTGGAACGATTAGCTGCAGCAGGTGTTAAGGAAGTTGTTCTGATTGCTCAAGATACAACTAGTTATGGTATTGACCTTAACGATGGCAAGCCTTTGTTGACTACATTGCTTAAGGAGTTAACTACGGTAGATGGAATCGAATGGATTCGTATGTTATACCTATATCCAACATTCTTCTCCGATGAATTGTTAGATCTTATCGTTAATGAGCCAAAACTTTGTAAATATGTAGATATCCCATTACAACATGTTAATAACGATATTTTAAAACAAATGAATCGTCGAGATGATCGTAATGATATTGAACGGTTGCTTAAGAAAATTAGAAATGCTCCTACACATATTACATTGCGTACATCTATTATCGTTGGCTTCCCTGGTGAAACAGATGAGCAATTTGAGGAACTTTGCGACTTTGTAAAAGAAATCAAATTTGATAATATGGGCGTATTTACTTATTCTCAAGAGGAAGGTACACCAGCTGGTGCGCGTGAAGACCAAGTGCCAGAAGAGGTAAAAGAAGAGCGTTATCATATTCTCATGTCCATCCAAGCCGCTATTTCTGAAGAAAATAACCGCGATTTAGAAGGTACTATTGACTATGCAATGGTAGAAGAAATCGAGGAAGGTGAGAATGGTACATTACTCGCTAAAGGACGCTTAAAATCTCAAGCACCTGATGTAGACGGTAATATGTACATTGAAGACTGCGGAGAAGAGATTCAACCTGGAGATATTCTTAAGGTACAAGTAGAGCAAGGCTTTGCTTACGACGTAGTAGCTACGGTTGTAGAATAAAACACAGCTCGATACATTCGATTGTGGAGGTGATCTGATGATTGTAGAACTCATTTCTACAGGTTCAGAGTTATTGCTAGGTGATACAGTTAACACTAATGTATCTTGGTTAGCACAAGAATTAAATAAATTAGGATATACTATTGCTCATCAATCGGTAGTAGGAGATAATCCAAAGCGTATGGCTGAAGTTTTTCAGTTAGCTAGCTCTCGGGCAGACATTGTTATTAGTACTGGTGGGCTTGGCCCGACACAGGGCGATATTACACGGAATGTATTGGCCGATTCTGTGGACCGAAAGATTATATTTAATCAAGAGGCGATGGATGAGGTTGAAAAATTTTTCCAACGTGTAAAACGTACTGTGCCTGATGCAAGTCGTCGAGAAGCACAATTGCCAGAAGGTGCAAAGGTACTGCATAATCCGGTAGGTGTAGCACCAGGTGTTGTCGTTGAAGATGGAGATACTACATATATTCTTTTGCCAGGACCTCCTGGTGAAATGAAAGGCATGTTCCAAGATAGTGTAGTTCCATATTTGCATGATCGCTTTGGTTCACAAGGTGTGGTTACCTCTTATCGATATGGTGTATATGATATTCGCGAAATCGATTTGGAAAATACCTTGATGGATCTCATTAAGAATCAATCAAATCCGACTATAGCGTTATTAATCAAAAAAGGCTATATTGAGGTGCGCATTACGGCTAAGGCTGATACCTTAGAGGCTGCACATGAGCTTCTCAATCCTTGGGATGCTATCATTCGAGAACGGTTAGACTCTCGGGTAGGTCGCGATTTATCTATTTCCATGGAGGAAACTCTGGGGCGTGCTTTACTAGAGGAACATAGTACGATTAGTACTGCTGAATCTTGTACCTCTGGCTTAGTTGGTAAGTTATTGACTAATGTCAGTGGTAGCAGTGAATACTATATGGGCGGTGTTATTTCCTATAGCAATGATGTCAAACATCGTGTATTAGGTGTACCTCAAGATATGTTAGATACCTATGGGGCCGTTAGTGAGCAAGTTGCTAAGGCTATGGCAGAGGGGGCACGAACTGTTGGTCAAACAACATATGCCGTTTCTACGACTGGTATAGCTGGTCCTGGCGGTGGTAGTCCTGAAAAGCCTGTTGGTCTTGTATGGTTTGGGGTTACCGGACCTCATGGAACAGTGGCTCACAAGGCTAATTTAATTGGTAATCGCGAAGATATTCGACAAAGTGCAGCAGAGCTAGCACTATATTATGTGTATACTTATATAACAGAAAAGGGGAAATAAAATAATGGCTGTAGATGGCAGACAAGCAGCGTTGGATAACGCGTTAAAACAAATTGAAAAAGACTTTGGTAAAGGCGCTATTATGCGTCTTGGTGAAGCAGCAGATCGCATGAACGTAGAGGTTATCTCCTCTGGTTCTCTTGCAATCGATATCGCTGTTGGCGTAGGTGGGTTCCCTCGTGGCCGTGTAATTGAAATCTACGGTCCAGAATCCTCTGGTAAAACAACAGTAGCTCTTCACGCTGTAGCAGAAGCGCAAAAACAAGGTGGCATTGCAGCTTTTATTGATGCGGAGCATGCAATGGATCCTGTATATGCTCGTAATTTGGGCGTAGATATCAATAACTTGTTGATTTCTCAACCAGATAATGGTGAACAAGCTCTTGAAATTACAGAAGCCCTTGTTCGCAGTGGTGCTGTAGATATCGTCGTAGTTGACTCCGTTGCAGCCTTGGTTCCTAAAGCAGAAATCGACGGTGAAATGGGCGATGCTCACGTAGGTCTCCAAGCTCGTTTGATGAGTAAAGCATTGCGTAAATTGACTGGTATCATCAGCAAATCTAAAACTGTTGTTATCTTTATCAACCAATTGCGTGAAAAAGTAGGCGTAATGTTTGGTAATCCTGAAACTACAACAGGTGGTCGTGCGTTGAAATTCTATTCCTCCGTACGTCTTGATGTTCGTAAGGGTGAATTAATTAAAGCTAATAACGAAAATGTTGGTGCTCGCACTAAAGTTAAAGTTGTTAAGAATAAAGTAGCACCTCCATTCAAAACAGCTGAGTTTGATTTGATGTACGGTGAAGGTATCTCAAAAGCTGGTACACTTATCGATATTGGCACAAATATGGAAATCATCAATAAATCTGGTGCATGGTATTCCTATAATGGTGAACGCATGGGCCAAGGTAAAGAAGCAGCTAAACAATATTTGTTAGATAATCCACAAATCGCTGATGAAATCGATCGTATTATTCGCGATACATTAGCTGTTGGTACAGAAGAAATTGATGTAATCGGTGAAGAAGTAACTGAAGAAGTATAATCATGAGTGACGAAACGATGCAAGCTGCTATGGATCAAGCGTATCGCTTCCTGGCTCAACGATTTCTTAGTTCCTATGAACTGACACAAAAAATGAGACGTAAACAAATCGAGGACCCAATCATTGAGCGGGTCCTTGAACGCCTTAGAGACTATGATTATATCAATGATGAGCGCTTATCTGAGCAAGTATTGGCGTACTTGATGAAAGAACAAAAATACGGGGCCTATATGATTAAGCAAAAGATGAAGCTGCGAGGTCTTACAGTGCCTCAGGAAATCTCTAATTATGATGAAGTGAAAGCCGCTTATCGCGTAGTAGAGAAAAAATTTGGCTCCATTCTCAATGAAGAAGACACTCCTCGTGTAAAAGTATTTAATTTTCTCAAATATAGAGGATTTTCAACGAGCACTATCCAAGTTGTATGCAATGATTTTTATGAATAAATAGTGCTTTTTAAGAGGCCTTACTAGGCTTGTAAAATCTTGACAGAAAGGGCTTTCAAGTCTAAAATTAATAATAGCCTTATTTATTTATATGATGATATGGCTAAATGATAATTTTAATGCATGAAGGGCATAAAAAGGAGCATGAAAGCTCAATTTTGAGAATTTAAGAGGAGGTGAGACTAATTTTAGAGTATAGTCTAATTGCAGTGGTAATGGTACTGATTGGACTAGGGGTAGGCTATTTTTTAAGAAAAAATATTGCTGAAGGAAAACTGAATCAAGCTGAGCAAGAGGCTGCACGTATCATCGCTAATGGTGAACGCACAGCTGAGTCTAAAAAGAAAGAAGCTTTATTAGAAGCGAAAGAAGAAATTCATAAGCTCCGTTCTGATGTAGAACGAGAAAATAAAGATCGCCGTTCTGAACTTCAACGTATGGAACGTCGTATTCTTCAAAAAGAAGAATCTTTGGATAAAAAATTAGACAATATTGAGCACAAAGAGGAAGCTTTACATCGCAAAGAAGCTGACTTAGCCCAAAGCCGTGAAAAAATTGAAGCTTTGTATGAAAAACAAATGGCAGAATTGGAACGTATTTCTGGTATGACATTTGAAGAAGCTAAGAATATCTTGTTAACGAATGTGGAACAAGAAATTCGTCATGAAACGGCGATTATGGTTAAGGAAATGGAGCAGCAAGCTAAGGATGACGCGGAGAAAAAAGCAAAAGAAATTATCTCCTCTGCTATCCAACGTTGCGCAGCTGACCATGTAGCGGAGACTACCGTATCCGTAGTGGCATTGCCTAATGATGAAATGAAGGGTCGCATTATCGGTCGTGAAGGCCGTAATATTCGTGCACTCGAAACATTAACAGGTATTGACTTGATTATCGATGACACACCAGAAGCAGTTATTCTTTCCGGCTTCGATCCAATTCGTCGTGAAGTGGCTCGTATTGCTTTGGAAAAATTGATTGTAGACGGTCGTATCCATCCAGCTCGTATTGAAGAAATGGTTGGTAAAGCTCGCAAAGAGGTTGACCAAACTATTAAAGAAGCTGGTGAACAAGCAACATTTGAAGCTGATGTTCATGGCTTACATCCTGAAATTGTAAAGATTTTAGGTCGTTTGAAATATCGTACTAGTTACGGTCAAAACGTTTTGAAACATTCTATTGAAGTATCTCATTTAGCAGGTTTGATGGCAGCTGAACTAGGCTGTGATGTAACATTGGCTAAACGAGGTGGTTTAATCCATGATATTGGTAAAGCATTGGACCGCGAACTTGAGGGTTCTCATGTTCAAATCGGTGTTGATGTGGCTCGTAAATATCGTGAAAGCGCAGCAGTAATTAACTGCATTGGCGCTCATCATGGTGATGAAGAGTTCCAATCTGTAGAAGCTGTATTAGTTGCAGCTGCTGATGCTATCTCTGCGGCTCGTCCTGGAGCACGTCGAGAAACATTAGAAAACTACTTGAAACGTTTATCTAAATTGGAAGAAATCGCTGAATCCTTCGAAGGCGTTGAAAAATGCTTTGCTATTCAAGCAGGTCGTGAGATTCGCGTTGTAGTAAAACCGGATAAGATTGATGAAGCTGAGTCTACATTGCTCGTTCGGAATATCGTAAAACGCATCGAGTCTGAACTTGAATATCCAGGCCAAATTAAGGTCGTAATTATTCGTGAAACTCGCGTTGTGGATTACGCAAAATAATATGCTATAAGCGATAAGTATAGGCTGCAATGATTTCATTGCAGCCTATTATTATCAAATTATTATTCGCAGACTATTAAAGAATACGGCGTATAGGAATCACCATGTATTGATCCATAATAGATGGTGATTCCTATGATTCGTATCAGTTACTAAATCGGTTTGACTTGATAATTGATTAAATTACTTTACAAATAGAGGATTTTTTATTTGTATATCGAATTAATATATATATAAGGGAAGGAGGCGTTGGCTATGAGCCGATATTTTGAAAATGAATTGATTGAACAAATCAAAGATGCAAATGATATTGTATCTGTAATATCTGAGCATGTAGCTTTAAAGAAACGGGGCAAGAACTATTGGGGTTGTTGTCCGTTTCATAATGAAAAGACGCCGTCCTTTAGTGTTGCCCCTGAAAAGGGCTTTTATTATTGTTTTGGCTGTCATGCATCGGGGAATGTCATTAAATTCCTTATGGAACTTGAGCATTTAAGCTTTGTTGAGGTCTTAGAGCGCCTTGCTAATCGCGCTAATATTCCATTGCCAGAGGCTAAGCTTTCACCAGAACAACGAGCTCGAGATGAACGACGGAAAAAACTATATGAAGCGTCAGAATTAGCGGCTACATTTTTCCATAATTGCCTTACTCAAACATCGATTGGTAAGGTGGGCCTTGATTACTTAAAAAAACGGGGCCTTACAAAAGAGACGATTGAAAAATTTAAATTAGGCTTTGCTCCAGATGGTTGGGATAAGTTGTATCGTGCCTTTCACGAACGCGGCATCGATGATTCAATTCTCTTGGAGTTAAATCTAGTTCGTAAGAATCAAAAGGGGCAGTTTTACGATTTCTTTAGAAACCGTATTATGTTCCCCATTATGGATGGTAAAGGTCGTGTAGTTGCCTTTGGTGGACGTGTCATGGATGACAGTACGCCAAAATATTTGAACTCACCAGAATCAGCCATCTTTGAAAAGGGGAAACTATTATTTGCCTTTGATAAGGCTTATAAATCCATTCGTCAAGAACGACAGGCTATCCTTGTGGAAGGTTACATGGACGTTATCTCTGCCCATAACCATGGTGTTACTAATGTAGTAGCATCCTTGGGGACAGCTTATACACGAGACCATGGGCATATCTTGATGAGGCAGGCCGATGAAATTGTGCTGGCCTATGATATGGATGGAGCAGGTCGTCAAGCGGCGGCTAGAGCCATAGAATTATTGCAAAATACGGACTTCAAGGTGCGTGTCCTCGCTATGCCAGATGGCAAAGATCCAGATGATTATGTACGCAATCATGGGGGACAAGCATTTAAAGATTTGGTGGCTAAAGCGGTTAAGCCTCTTGATTATTTATTGAGTGAGTCCCTAATTAAACACGATACAAATGATACGGAAGGGAAGCAAGCTGTATTGGCTGATGTATTCCCGTATATTGCTAATATAGATAGTCAAACACAACGTGATGATGCATTAAAAACATTGGCATTACCATTGTGGCTTGATAATAGTAGTATCTTTAGATATTTCAGAGACTATGTAAAAAAAGGACAAATTGAATTAGTAGATACTGCATCTGCACCTTTGCCAACACAGGATTTACCTAAAGGCGATGCAGAAAAATTACTGTCCTTAGCCTTTACAGATGGTGAAGTGTTACAGCATATGATGAGCTATTTGCCATTAGAGGACTTTGAAAAAATTGAATATCGCGGTATAATAGAAAAGATATTCACCTTATTTAAACAAGAAGGTCGTCTAGATGATACTACCATTCAGTCTGTTTTATCCCCATCGGAGTATGATATTTACTCTAGATTGGTTGTTATGAGTGACGATGAATATAAGGTGCAAGTGCCTGGATTAATCCGCAAAATAAGGCTTCATTCATTGCGTGAACAGTATAAAGCGCATTCAATTATGGCGGATCAACTAAAACGGGCAGGAGATTCGACATTTATTAGCGAATTACATAAGTGTCAGGAAATACAGAACTTAATTAGAGAATGGTCTAAGTAATATAATGTAAAAGGAGAGCGCTGTGGCTAAGAAAGTACAAAAAAGTCAAATAGAGGAGATTGTTGAACAACTTCTTGAAAAAGGCCGGAAAACCGGTGTGTTGACACAATCAGAGATTTCAGATGCTCTTCATGAGCAGACTGATCTTACTGCAGAACAATTAGATGATATTTATACTACATTTGGTAAAGTAAACATTGAAGTAGTAGCTGATATCGACGGTGAGGACGCTGATGCTAGCCCAATAGAGCCAGAAGAAGAGGATGAAGAGGATACTTCTAGTGAAAAGAATATCTCCATCAATTTAAGTGTAGACTCTGGCGTTAACATTGACGATCCTGTACGTATGTACCTCAAGGAGATCGGTCGTGTCCCATTGCTTTCCGCTGATGAGGAAATTGTTTTAGCTAAGCAAATTGAAGCTGGCGCAGCAGAAGATGCTACATATAAAGACGTTCAACTTGCTAAAAAGGCTAAGAAAAAATTGGTAGATGCTAACTTGCGCCTCGTTGTAAGTATTGCAAAACGCTATGTAGGTCGTGGTATGTTATTTTTGGACTTAATTCAAGAAGGTAACTTGGGCCTTATTAAAGCTGTAGATAAGTTCGACTATACAAAGGGTTATAAATTCTCCACATATGCTACATGGTGGATTCGTCAAGCCATTACCCGCGCTATTGCGGACCAAGCTCGTACGATTCGTATTCCAGTACATATGGTAGAAACAATCAATAAATTGATTCGTATTTCCCGACAATTGTTGCAAGATAAAGGTCGTGAACCATTACCAGAGGAAATTGCAGAAGGTATGGGGATTACGGTGGAGCGTGTGCGTGAAATTCAAAAAATCGCACAAGAACCAGTATCATTGGAAACTCCAATTGGTGAAGAGGAAGACTCTCACTTGGGGGACTTCATTGAAGACCAAGATGCTATTGCTCCAGATGATGCAGCTAGCTACATCTTATTACAAGAACAAATTGAAGATGTATTTACATGCTTAACTGACCGTGAACAACAAGTATTGATTTTGCGTTTTGGTTTGAAAGATGGTAAACCACGTACATTAGAAGAAGTAGGTCAACATTTCAATGTAACCCGTGAACGTATCCGTCAAATCGAAGGTAAAGCGCTTACTAAATTGCGCAATCGTGGTAAACGCGATAAAATTAAAGACTTCTTATAAGAGGTTGAATCTCTTAAGGGTTGTAATACAGTGCTATTGTGCTGTGTTGCAACCCTTTTGTGATATAATTAAAGATAGTAAACGTAAGTGATAAAAGTACGTTAAAGCCTTTTAATGTAATACATAGCAAATATTAAAGTTCATATAATATTTAGGAGATATAATGTTTACAGTTACAAAACGATTAGAGGTGAGTGCGTCTCACCAATTGAAATTAGATTATCCAAGTAAATGTCAAAATCTACATGGACATAATTGGATTATTACGGTTCATGCTCGTTCTGAAGAGTTAGACCATAATGGCATGGTCATCGACTTTACTATTATTAAAGAAAAAATACATGGTCGCTTAGATCATCGTCATATCAATGATGTATTAGGCGATATCAATCCTACTGCTGAAAACATGGCAAAATGGATTGCCGATGAGTTGGGCCCTAAATGTTTCAAGGTAGAGGTTCAAGAGTCTGAAGGGAACACAGCTATTTATGAACGTGATTGAAATCTTCGCTTCTATTGATGGTGAAGGAAGTCGACAAGGTCTATTAACCACATTCTTACGCCTTCATGATTGCAATATACGCTGTTCATATTGTGATACTACCTATAGTTATGGTGTTGATAGTACTTTCACAGACATGACTGTCCGAGAGGTAGCTGATGCTATTGAAAATTTAGGTAATCATCGCATTACCATTACGGGTGGTGAGCCACTATTACAACAAGCTGCTGTAGTGGAGCTAATCGATGAATTAAATCGTCGTAAATCTGCTAAATTAGAGGATAAACGGTGTGCTGAGAAACAATCGACTACGGGAAATAACGTATCTGAAGACGCTCAAGACGTATTAAATAGTGAAAGTCCCTACGATTTTAATATTGAAACGAATGGCACCATTATACCGAGCTTTTACCGAGATAATGTGTGGTTTACCTACGATTATAAAACACCATCCTCTTTAGCTGAGGAATCTATGAATTTAGATATATTCAAAGTTTCTAGGAAGCAGGATTTAATTAAATTTGTAGTAGGTTCCGTAGAGGATTTAGACTGTATGCGTCGTATGATTAATCAATATCCTACAAAGGCTCAAATTTATGTATCGCCAGTGTGGGGGAAAATAGAGGCAGCTACCATTATTGATTATATGAAGGAGCATAATCTACAAAATGTACGATTCCAATTACAGATTCATAAATTTGTATGGGATCCTGATGCGAAAGGTGTATAGTATAGTTAGGGTGTAGGTAGAGTATCGGATGTAGAGTATCGAGTGTTTTCTAATGCAGTATGATACATTATGATATGATGACATCTTGATATAAAGGGGAACAAATGGATACAGAAAAAATAGAATCACTTGTATATCAATTGCTAGAAGCCTTGGGGGAGGACCCTAATCGTGAAGGTTTAGTAGAAACGCCTAAGCGCGTAGCTCAAATGATGGCAGAGGTATACGAAGGAATTCAGTATACGAATGCTGAGATTGCAGAGATGTATGGTAAGACCTTTGAAGTTGATACAAATCAAATGGTTGTAGTAAAGGATATTACGTGTTTTTCCCATTGTGAACACCATATGGCTTTGATGTATGATATGAGTATTAGCATTGGCTATATTCCTAAAGGGCGTGTTATTGGCTTATCAAAAATACCTCGTATTGCTGAAATGTGTTGTAAACGATTGCAATTACAAGAAAAAATTGGAGAAGATATCTGTGAAGTTATTTCACTGGCTACAGGGTCAGAGGATGTTATTGTTCATATTACATCTTCTCATAGTTGTATGAGTGCGAGAGGGATTAAATCTACAGATAGCCAGACTACTACATTAGCTACAAAGGGTGTATTTAACGAAGATAATATGATTCACCGTTTTATGTTGATGAAACAGTCCTAGACCAGATATCTTGACTAATAGTCAGGCTATTCGGTATAATTAATAAGCTAGAAACTAACTGTGGGCCTATAGCTCAGGGGTAGAGCAACCGGCTCATAACCGGTCGGTCCCTGGTTCGATCCCAGGTGGGCCCACCAATTATGTTGATATCTACCGTCCTTGAGAATTCAAGGGCGGTTATTTTTATATGTAATCCATTTATTTCTTAGATACAATAGTCATTACTAAGGTGGATAGTAGATGATACTCTACAGTATTCATCGTCTGATTTATGAGTGTACTAAGGGATAAATAGGAAATAGAGGAATTATGGAACCTAGACCTATGATGGATCGCTTAGAGGCGGTTTTTTCGATTGTGCCAAAGGCTCGTGCGATAGCTGATATTGGTACTGATCATGGATATTTAGCAGTAGAACTTATCAACCGTAATCGTGCTGACTTTGTTATAGCCGGTGATGTTCATAAGGGGCCTTTAGAGTCTGCAAAGGAATATGTTCAATCTTGTGGATTAAGCTCTATAATTGATTGTCGTTTAGGAGATGGACTAAAGGTTACCGAGAAGGGCGAATTAAATGGTGCCATTTGCTGTGGTATGGGGGGATACCTCATGCGCGATATTGTAGATGCAGGGCCGGAGCCGTTGGATTTCTACGTATTACAACCACAGAATGGGCAAAAAGAATTGCGTCAATATATGGTGCAAAAAGGGTATGTTATTGTTCTTGAAATTATCGTTGAAGATACCGGTAAATTATATACTGCGTTTTTAGCGATTCGCGAGGATTGCCTGGAAAACTATACAGGTACAGCAAATCATGAAAATGTGTATGCCGAATTGCCTGAAGAATCCTTGCTGTGGTCAGTAGGGGCTCTTCTTGAACAAGAACGTCCACCTCTTTGGAATAAATATATTGAGTATTTGATGTATCAACGACAATGTGCCTTAGATGGTATGACAGAGAAATTGAGCCATACTGATAAATATCGGGATTTAGAGCGCGAAGTCGAATTTCTTCGTAGCCTTTTAGAAAGTAGATAGAAAGAAGTGAGTTTTATGACAACTGTTCAACAAGTCATTACCTTAATGGAACAATTAGCACCTCGATCCTATGCGGAATCTTGGGATAATGTAGGCCTTATGGTAGGCGACAGAAACGTTATGGTTACAGGTGTATTAACTACATTAGATGTAACAGAGGAAACCCTTTCGTATGCCATTGAACATGACTGTAATTTAATCATTAGTCATCACCCGTTAATTTTTAAAGGATTAAAACAACTATCTTGTGATACGACTCAAGGGCGCATGATTCATAAATTGATTCAACATAAGATTGCCGTATACAGTGCCCATACGAATCTTGATATTGCACCAGGTGGCTTAAACGATATGTTGGCAGAACGATTAGGCCTTATAGACGTTAAGGGCTTTATCAAAACCGGTGAAGATGCGCTATATAAAATAACTACATTTGTGCCTGAAAATGCAGCTGATGCAGTTCGCCATGCTATGGGGGCTGCTGGTGCTGGCAAAATTGGTAACTATGAGTTCTGTAGCTTTAGTATTCATGGTGAAGGTCGCTTCATTGGTAACGAAGACTCTAATCCTGTTATCGGTGAAGCCGGTGCTTTAACGGTAGCAACTGAGGTACAAGTTAATGCTGTCGTTGATAGTACACATTTAAGCCAAGTTATAGAGGCAATGAAAGAGGCCCATCCTTATGAAGAGGTAGCTTATGAAGTAGTATCCTTGGTTGAGCCAAAAGGTTCAATTCAATATTTAGGTCGTATTGGTCGTTTGCCAAATGCACTCAATTTAGATACATTCCGTGAATGGGTTCAGGAAGCATTGCCAGACGCTAATATTCGTTTTGCAGGGGTAGCGCCTCAAGAAATCCAATCTATAGCACTCTGCTCTGGTGCTGGCGCGGAATTTATTAAGGATGCAGCTCGCTTGCATGTGGATGCATATATTACAGGTGATGTGAAATATCATGATGCACAATTGGCCAAAGAGCTGGGATTGCTCGTAGTTGATGCGGGGCATTTTGGCACAGAATCTATTGTTGCGAGAGGTTTATGTGAGTATTTACTTAGTAAAGATGTACCTGTTCCTGTGAAAGCGTTTACAGAACAGAATGATTTCTTCTTCTTATAATATTGCATTTTCTTGCAACAAATAGGCTAGCTATGATAAACTGAATTGAAGCAAGTATGAAAGACGGTTGCGAGTCCATTGGACTCGAGGAAAGTCCGAGCTCCATAGGGCAGGATGCCAGATAACGTCTGGCGAGGGTAACCTTAGGGAAAGTGCCATAGAAAAGGAAACCGCCACGTCAGTGGTAAGGGTGGAAAGGTGAGGTAAGAGCTCACCAGCAGTCTGGTAACAGGCTGGCTCGGTAAACCCCATCCGGAGCAAGACCGAATAGGGAAGGGTTAAGGGTGGTCCCGCCTACCTTCCGGGTTGTGTCGCTCGAGCGTGCAGGCGACTGTACGCCTAGAAAGATAATCGTCACCGCGCAAGCGGAACAGAACTCGGCTTATTGATTGCTTGCTTCCATATTTTAGATATAATTTATAGTATATAAGATTGTAGATCTTTGTTAGGAGAACTTCATGGCAATTACAGCGATTACTAGTGTACAAGAATTTGATGAGAAGGTACTTGGCTCTAAAGGTTTAGCTATTGTCGATTTCTGGGCTGCCTGGTGCGAACCTTGCACTGTTATGCGTCCAGAAGTAGAAGCAGTAGCTGAACGTTTAAAAGGTCAAGTAGAGTTCTTTAGTGTTGATGCAGAAGATAAAAATCTTCGCGGCGTTTTGTTGAAAGAAGATATCGATGGTATTCCATCCATGGTATTCTACCGTGATGGCAAAATGCTTGATTCCCTTGTGGGCTACAAGAAAGCTGATGTGCTTGAGTCCCTAATCAAGGAAGTTATCTAATTTATTGATAACTAATGAATTTTACAAAAAATATATAATACAAGGCTGTATGCAAGTTAAATAAAATTTCTTGCGTACAGCTTTTTTATTTGAATTATATAGTTTTCATAAATATTAAGTGATATAATAAAGTAGTAAGAATATGATTGTTATCATAATAGCTGTGACGAATTAAATAGTATATTATTTAATTTTCATAGTATGATTATTATCATAATAGTTGTAGTTCATTAAGTAATATTGATATATTGCGCAAAGTTGTTGTAAGGAGGCTATATTCCGTGAAGAATCGTGTAAACAGTTTATGGACACTCTTCCAAGAGCGACGTTTGAGTCGACGCACATTTATGAAATCCTGTGTAGCGCTCACCGCTATTTTAGGCTTGCCACCAACGATGTTAGATACCGTTGTTAAGGCTGCCGAAACAACTGAATTGCCTACGGTAATTTGGCTACATGGTCATGAATGTACTGGTTGTAGTGAGTCCTTTATTCGCTCATCTTCTCCATTTACATCTGATGTAATTTTGAATATGATTTCTCTTGAATATGATGATACCTTGGCGGCTGCATCTGGTGCACCATTAGAGGAACATTTAGAGAAAATCATCAAAGAAAAAGCAGGCAAATATATCTTGGCTGTTGAAGGTGGTGTGCCACTTGATGAAAATGGCGTTTACTGTACAGTAGGTGGTCGCACATTTAAAGAATCCTTATTAGAAGCTGCTAAAGGTGCAGCAGCAATCATCGAATATGGTTCCTGCGCAGCTTGGGGTGGCATTCAAGCGGCTAAACCAAATCCAACAAATACAGTATCTGTATCTTCTGTTGTATCTGGTAAGCCTATTATCAAAGTTCCTGGATGTCCTCCAATTCCAGAGGTTATGACTGGTGTAATCATGCATTATGCATTATTTGGTCAAATCCCACCTCTTGATTCTCAAGGCCGTCCTAAACAATTTTATGGCAATCGTATTCACGACACATGCTACCGCCGTGCCTTCTTTGACTCTGGTCTCTTCGTTGAAAAATTCGACGACGATGCATCTAAATCTGGTTGGTGCTTGTATAAAGTAGGTTGTCGTGGACCTCAAACATATAATTCTTGTGGTAACTTACGTTGGTGGAATGGTTTGTCCTATCCAATTCAATCTGGTCACGGCTGTATTGGGTGCTCTGAAAAGGGCTTCTGGGATAATGACGTATTCTACAAACGTTTACCAGATATTCCATTAGCTAATACCATCACAACTGCTGATACAATCGGTACAGTGGCTGCTGTTGGTGCTACTGCAGCAGTTATCGTTCATGGTGCTGCAACTCTTACGCGTAATAAAATTCTTGATATGAAAGAAGAAAAACGCTTAAAAGAACAAGGCTTATGGGATGAAAAGAAACATAATAATGGAGGAGGTCACTAATGAAACGCGTAGTAGTAGATCCGATTTCCCGTATTGAAGGTCATTTACGGGTAGAAATAAAAGTTGATGAAGCGAGTGGTAAAGTAGAGGACGCATTGTCTTCTGGTACTGCTTGGCGCGGTATCGAACTTGTTGCTAAAGATCGCGATCCTCGTGACCTTTGGGCGTTCGTACAACGTATTTGTGGTGTATGTACTTCAACACATGCCTTAGCAGCATTACGTGCTGTGGAGGATGCGATTGGCATTACAATTCCTAAAAATGCAAACTACATTCGTAATATCATGCATAGTTGTTTAGATGTACATGACCATATTGTTCACTTCTATCATTTGCATGCTCTTGACTGGGTTAGCCCTGTAGCAGCGCTTAGTGCAGATCCAGCTAAAACAGCACAATTACAAAATGATGTATTAGCTACTTATAATGTAAGTGGTTTAGCGCCTGCTGAAACTGCGTCTAAAGACTCTGCATATCCTAAAGAGTTCCCTAAAGCTACAACTGCTTATTTCACAGCTATACAACAAAAGATTAAGAAAATTGTAGAATCTGGTCAATTGGGTATTTTCTCCGCTCAATGGTGGGATCATCCTGATTATAATTTGTTGCCACCAGAGGTTCATTTGATGGCCGTATCCCATTACTTGAATATTCTTGATCGTCAACGTGATATCGTAATTCCTCACGTTGTATTTGGTGGTAAAAACCCTCATCCGCACTATGTTGTAGGTGGCATGCCATGTTCTATTTCTATGAATGATATGAATGCGCCTATTAATACACAACGTCTTGCTGCGGTAGAAGAATCTATTGCATTGGCTAAAGATTTGGTAAATAATTTCTACGTGCCAGATCTATTAGCTATCGGCAAAATGTATGTAGAAAAAGGCATGATTGATGGCGGTGGCCTTGCGAAAAAACGCGTTATGTCCTACGGTGACTATCCAGATGATACATATTCTGGCATTTCTAATGGTGACTACCATAAAAAATGTGTCGTTCGTTCTAATGGCGTAGTTGAAAACTTTGCATTAGGCGTAGATAAAGCTACATTTATTCCATTAGAAGGTAAAGACTTCATGGATCCTCAATACCTCAGTGAAGAGGTTGATCACTCCTGGTTCACATATCCAGATGGTAAAAGCTCTCTTCATCCTATCGAAGGTGTTACAGATCCTAAGTTTACAGGCCCTAAATCTGGTACAAAAGAAAAATGGGAATTCCTTGATGAAGATAAAAAATATTCTTGGATTAAATCCCCAACTTTCAAAGGCAAAACTGCAGAAGTTGGCCCATTAGCAAAATATATCGTTGTATATACAAAAGTAAAACAAGGTATCATTAAAGATCCAACTTGGGCAGAATCCATGATTGTTCGTCAAATCGATACAGTATCTCAAGTACTTGGCGTTCCTGCTCACGTATGGATGACTACAATGGTTGGTCGTACAGCATGTCGTGGCCTTGATGCACAAGTAGCAGCAAATATGAGTCAATACTTCTTTGATAAACTCGTTGCTAACATCAAAAATGGTGACACTACTGTAGCTGATATGACTAAATTTGAGCCAAATACATGGGATAAAGATGCTAAAGGTGTTGGCCTTGTAGATGCTCCTCGTGGTGGTTTGGGTCACTGGATTCATATTAAAGATGGTCGCTCTGCAAACTATCAATGTATCGTACCATCTACATGGAATGCATGTCCTAAGACTGCAGCTAACGAACATGGTGCCTACGAAGACTCCATGATTGATACACATGTAAAAATTGCAGATAAACCACTTGAAATCTTGAAGGTAATTCACTCCTTCGACCCATGTCTCGCATGTGCAACCCATTTATACAATAAAAAAGGCGAAAAAATTGTTTCCGTCAATACAGATGCATTGTGTAAATAAAGGGTGGTGGGCTTATGTTAATACATACTGACAAAAAGGCGTATGTCGTATTTAGTTTATGGCTGCGCATATTCCACTGGACTATGGTGCTTAGTGTAACGGCTTTATTCTGGACTGGCCTATATATTGGTGATCCAGGGTTTGCAGCTATTACAGGTAATCCAGAGCCAACCTTTGCTATTGATGGTTGGTTCTCTATGGAAACTATGCGTCGTATCCATTTCATTGCGGGTGTTATCTTAACATTCTCCTTCATCTTCCGATTTGCTGGTGCTCTTTGGAATCGAGGGGACAGATTATTACCTAAATTCCGTCAAAAACGGTATTGGTACGGTCTTAAAGAAACTACATTGCACTATTTGATGATTCCTCAAAAACACGAACATCATTGGCTTCGTAACTCCTTAGCAAGAACTGCGTACATGATGGTGTACATTATGTTCTTCTTTGAAATCTTAACGGGTTTTGCAATGTTTTCAATGGTTAATCCTAACGGTATTTTAGGAACTTTATTTGCTCCAGTTGTTACATTATTTGGTGGTGAATACAAGGTTCATATTATCCATCACTATATTGCTTGGGGCTTCTTGTTCTTTACTATCGTTCATGTGTACATGGCATTCCGAGAAGACGTTATGGAAGAATCTGGCGAAGTATCTGCTATGGTTTCTGGTATGAAGTATTATGCGCATGACCCAATCGATATTGAAGACCTCAATGGCAAACGCCGTCGTGGTGAACGTATCGATAAACCATCTGGTACAACATATCGTCCAAGTGATCCTAACGACCCTAGAGAAAGAGAATTACAAGAAAATGACTAATACAAGTACTGAAATCATCAGTGGCTTGGAACAATACGCGGACTCAGAGGGTCCGCGTATTGATTTAAATAGCCTTTATGATGATGGTAATAATGAAATCGTCCTCCTCGGTGTAGGTAATATATTACTTACTGACGAGGGATTAGGGGTTCATGTAGTAAAAGAGTTAAAAGAGTCTTTCACATTTACACCGTCTATTTCTATTATTGATGGTGGAACGATGGGAATGGAGCTACTTACGTATATGCGTGGTATGAAGAAAATTCTTCTCGTAGACGCTATTAATGGTGGAGAAGCTCCAGGAACTATATATGAGTTCCCTCATAAAGAATTAGAACAATATTTCACAGAACATATATCTGTACACGAAGTGGGAATGCAAGATATTTTACGTATCCGCGCCATTCAAGAGGATCCCTTAGAGGATGCAGTCGTTATTGGGGTGGAACCAGAATCGTTAGAGATTGGTTTTGAACCTAGTGCACTTGTACAAAGAGCTTTACCAGAGGTGAAAGAGCGTGTACTCAATGTGTTACGAGAATGGGGCGTAACTGCAGAACCTAACACTTAAACGAATCGGTTTATAAGATGTAAATTATCTCTGATAGGAGTATTTATGATTGAGAATTATGGTAATGTTCGCGCTGTGTTAAATGAGTTGCGTTTAGCACTTAAAAATTTGCGTGAAACAGGTGAGACTTATTCTATTTATATAGAGAAAACAGGTCTTGCAGAAGAAGAGCAAGTGGAGGTATTAGAAACACTTGGTCGTGGTCATATTACGATTAACTTCAATGAAACAGATCAGCCTGTAGAGTGGTATGAATCTCAATTCTCTGGAATTTGGATTGGCACCTTTAAAAATGGCCGAGATGATTCGATTTTGCACACTGTAGAGGTTGCTAAGTATCCAGTCGTAGCTGGTGCATATGAAGAGGATATGGAACTAGCAGAGGCGGATTTACAATCTTGGATTGATGCTGCTGGCCTATAATATGAGAGACCCTTATCAGGGTCTCTTTCTTCTCTGTAGGAGAATATTTTGGTGATTTAGTTAGTTGGAATCATTAAATTAGCTTTATTTTTTATAATGTTAGTATTTTATTCATATTTTGGGTATATATAATTGGTTTATATATAGAAAAATTTGTAAAATTACGATGGGCTTTATGAAAATAAAATGAAATCAGTTAAATTTCTTGTATTTGGTTCATAAAATATATTTTATTTTTTGATTAATTCTTGATTTATATAGTTAATAACAGCATTTATTATCTTTTCACTGATATAAATTTATTTTATAATACTATTTGTTAAGTAGCTCTATATATAAAATAATACTTTACTTATTTGATACACTTATATATAAGGTAAATGAAGAGGAAAAGCGGTAGAGTGCGAAGAAATCGCTTATTTACTGAATTTGTAGATATAAATTCGCCTATTGTTAACCTTGACGATTTGCCTTAATTTACTAATTAACTTAAAATATGTGAGTAAAATACTTTGGAGGATTTATGTTACTTTCTATTGTAGTGCCTGTATATAACGAAGAAGAGAACATAGCGAATTTTTATAAAGCTGTAACTGATGTTATGTCAGGACTCACGTACGATTATGAACTAATCTTCGTAGACGACGGTTCTAGTGATTCGTCATCTATGATATTGCGTGAAATTGCTTACAATGATAAACATGTCAAAGTGTTATTGCTTGCTCGTAATTTTGGGCATCAGACTGCGCTTACTTGTGGTCTTGATTATGCTCATGGAGATGCAGTTATTACAATGGACGGTGACATGCAGCATCCACCGGCTTTGATTCCTGAACTCGTTCGGTTGTGGGAATCGGGGTATGATGTGGTGCGCACCATACGCGATTCAACTGAAGATGCTAGTTGGGCTAAATCTTTCACGTCTAAGTATTATTACAAACTAATGAACAAAATGGCCGATGTTCCTATTGTTGAAGGGGGATCTGATTTCCGCCTCATGAATAGTAAAGCATTGGGCACATTGAAACGGTTCAGAGAACATGGTCGTTTCTTGCGCGGTATTGTCGGTGCCTTAGGGTATAGACAAGCTGAGTTGCACTTTGTGGCGCCACCTCGTTTTGCAGGGGTCTCAAAGTTTAGTGTGCGTAAAATGATACGATTTGCTCTCGATGGGGTAACAGCCTTTTCAAGAGTTCCTTTACGGGCTGCTTTGTACGTCGGTGTACTATGTGGTGGGTTAAGCTTCTTGCTTATATTACACCTCTTGTATGTATATCTTACGGGTCAAGCCTTGAATGGATGGACTACCTTGGGCGTATCAATTTTGTTTATTGGTGGGATTCAACTCGTCGGACTGGGAATTATTGGCGAGTATGTAGGTCGTATTTTTGAAGAGGTGAAGCAACGGCCTTTGTATTGGGTTAAGTCAGCTATAAACTTTGATGAGCATGAAGAGGCTCCATTACTTGGACCTAGTAGTGCCGATGTGTTTATGGCACCTGAGACTTATACTAACAAAAGCAAAGAAGACTAGCTGTATTTGTGAATGCAAATAAATAGACGGTTAGTATATTTTGAATAAATAACTTACTTTAAAAGTTTTTGGAAAGGAAGCATATGAAGTCAAAATATAGTAAGGTTAAAATAACGGCATTAACATTAACTTTTGTGTGTGCCACAACAGCCATGGTAGGTGCAACAACATTACAATATGGTGATAAGGGCAAAAGTGTTACAGCGGTTCAACAACAACTAATTAAACACGGTTATAATGCTACAGACAAAAATGGTGTATATGGTAAAGAAACGAAATGGGCAGTTCGTCTGTTCCAACAAGATCGTGGTTTACCAGTGGACGGTATAGTAGGTCCTGCTACGTATAATGCGTTGATGAGTGCTCCTCGTTCTACGAAGGCAGTATTGACTCAAAATGCAGCGACAAAAGCAGTAGCGACGAAATCCGCTTTCACAAACAACAATGCGACGTCTCGTCGTATTGCAGGTCAATCCATTACTGGCAAAAATATTAAATTAAATAATATTACAAAAAATGAAACACCAAATAGCATTCATGCTATCTTGGCAGAAGCGGACAAATACCGCGGTGTACCATATGTATTTGGCGGTACTACTCCAAGTGGTTTTGACTGCTCTGGTTATGTTAAATATGTATTTGCGAAACAAGGTATCTCTTTACCACGTTTGGCAGATGAACAATATAACGTAGGTGTTGAAGTTTCTCGTGCAAACTTGAAAGCCGGGGATTTGGTATTCTTTGAAACATATGAACCAGGTCCGTCTCACTCCGGTATTTATATTGGCGATGGCAAGTTCATCAGCGCCACTTCCAGTCGTGGTGTTGCAGTAGCAGATCTTGATACTGGCTATTGGGGTGAACGCTATATCGGCGCAAAACGCGTTATATAGGCTAATATATAACTAGCTTTAAAAGAGGCTATACGAATCAATTATGTTCTGTTGATTTGTATAACCTCTTTTTCGTTTATGTAAAACTTGAATTTTATCCTAACTTTTTCTTGCTGTAAAAGTAGAGGAACTCCGCATGACTTCAATGTTTTTGATAGATTTTATATCGTTTTTACGTTATAATGAAGAGTAAATAATTTTAGGAGGAATATACACATGAAGGGTAATGAACTGCGTCAAGCATACTTGCAGTTTTTTGAAAGCAAAGGACATTTAAAATTAGATAGTTTTTCTCTTATACCAGAAAACGATCCATCTCTATTATTGATTGGGGCAGGTATGGCGCCATTAAAGCCTTTCTTTACAGGTAAATTGGTACCTCCTTGTCATCGTATTACAACAAGCCAAAAATGTATGCGTACAGGCGACCTTGAAAACGTAGGTCGCACAGCTCGTCACCATACATTCTTTGAAATGCTTGGCAACTTCTCCTTTGGTGACTACTTCAAAAAAGAAGCAATTCACTGGGCATGGGAGTTCTTAACTGAAGTTATTAAACTCGATAAAAATAGATTGTATGTTACTGTATATCCAGATGACCAAGAAGCATATGATACATGGCACAATGATTGTGGCGTAGATGAAAGTCATATTACACGCCTTGAAGATAACTTCTGGGAAATCGGTGAAGGCCCATGTGGTCCTGATAGTGAAATCTTCTTCGACCAAGGTCCTGAACATGGTTGTGATGATCCTAACTGTGCACCAGGTTGTGACTGCGATCGCTATCTTGAAATCTGGAACTTAGTATTCACTCAATTTAATAAAATGCCAGATGGTTCTTATGAACCATTGCAACATAAAAACATCGATACCGGCGCTGGCCTTGAACGATTGGCTTCCGTATTACAAGGTTGTAAAACAAACTTTGAAACAGATTTGATTTTCCCAATTATTGAAGCTACAGCTAAACGCGCTGGTGTTACATATAACGAAAATCCAAATACTGATGTTTCTTTAAAGGTTATCGCTGACCATGCTCGTGCTGTCACTGCATTAATTTCTGATGGCGTATTGCCATCTAACGAAGGTCGTGGTTACGTATTGCGTCGTATTTTACGTCGTGCTGTACGTCATGGCCGTTTACTTGGTATTGAAGGTATCTTCTTAACACCACTTATTGATGTAGTAGTAGATATTCTTGGCCCTGGCATTAAATCCATCGCTGAAAAACAAGACTTCGTTAAACGTGTTGTACAAAATGAAGAAGAACGCTTCAACCAAACATTGGAACAAGGTCTTGAGTTATTAAACTCCTTGATTGATACACTGGCAGCAGAAAAAGCAACTGTTGTGCCTGGTACAGAAGTATTCAAACTATATGATACATACGGATTCCCTTGGGAATTAACAGAAGAAATTGCTTCTGAACGCGGCTTTACAATCGACCATGAAGGTTTTGAAGCAGCTATGAAGGAACAACGTGAACGCGCTCGTGAAGCTCGTGTAAAAGAAGATGCTAAGGTAGCAACACCTGACATCACATTCTTGAAAGACGAAGAGCTTCTTGAAGATGAAGCTGTAACTGCTTCTTCCGTATTAATGATTGGCAAAGGCTCTGAACGTTTACAAACAGCTGCTGATGGCGATGAAATTACTGTTATCGTACGCACCACACCATTCCACGCTGAAGGGGGCGGTCAATTAGGTGATACAGGCTTTATCGTTGGCCCAATGGGTAAGGTAGAGGTTCATAATACAAAACGTTTACCTGAAGGCACTGTATACCATATCGGTACTGTTGTAGAAGGCTCCATCTCTGAAGGCGATGATGTAACACTTGAAGTAGACACAAATCGCCGTGCAGCAATGGCTCGTAATCATACAGCAACACATTTGTTACATGCAGCATTGAAAAAGGTTCTAGGCGAGCATGTTAACCAAGCTGGTTCCTTAGTAACTCCAGATTACTTGCGCTTTGACTTCACTCACTTCTCTCCTGTAACACAAGAGGAACTTGATCAAATTGAAGCTCTTGTAAATGAAGAGATTTTAAAAGCTACAGATTTAGCTATTGCTGAAATGTCTATGGACGAAGCAAAAGCCAAAGGTGCGATGGCACTCTTTGGTGATAAATATGGTGATGTAGTTCGCGTTGTAGAGGTGCCTGGTTTCTCCGTTGAATTATGTGGCGGTTCTCACGTAGGTAATACAGCTTTCATCAGTTCCTTCCGCTTAACATCTGAAGCGGGTATCGGCTCTGGTGTACGTCGTATTGAAGCAATTACAGGTCGCGCAGCTCTAAATGCAGCAAAACATGATCGCTTGACTATCGAACGCATGGCAGGCGAACTTAAAACTAAAGCACCTCAAGTAGAAGAACGTTTACATCAAGTATTGGCAGAAGCAAAAGAAACTGCTAAAGAATTAGAACAAATTCGCAAAGAGGTTTCTGCAGCTGGTGCGGCAGATATCATTGCTGGTAAGGTAATGATTGGCGATGTAGCATTTGTAGCGGCTGCTGTAAAAGCATCCTCTATCGATGAATTACGTGACTTAGCGGATATGGGCCTTGATCAATTAAATGGCTCTGGCGTAGTCCTCGTAGGTGCTGCTATGGGTGACGATAAGGTTAACTTTGTATGTAAAGTATCTAAAGACGTTGTTGCTAAAGGTGCAAAAGCTGGTAACATCGTAAAAGCAGCAGCTCAAGTAGCTGGTGGTAATGGCGGTGGCCGTCCAGATATGGCTCAAGCAGGCGGTAAGGAACCAGCTAAATTGGCGGAAGCATTAAAAGCTGGTGGTGAAGCTTTAACATCTATGTTACAATAGGCATATAATTTTATAATTATACTTGTATCTGTTATAGAAAAATTTTATGATGCATAAAAAGTTACTGACTTTGTACCTTTAATTCAAGTATAATAGTAGGCGAGGGTTCACTTTTACAGTGAAACCTGCCAATGTAATAAAAAGGAGGGATACGATGAAGGTTTCTGATGAAACTATGTTATTCCGTAAAGTAGACGATGAACCGATGACAGCTGAAGAGGTTCTTACTCGTGTTTATCAATCTATTCAAGAAAAAGGTTACAATCCAATCAATCAAATCTTAGGGTATCTTATTTCTGGAGATCCAGCGTACATTACAAGTTATAATAATGCACGTTCTGATATCCGTCGTTTAGAGCGGGATGACTTGATTGAGGAATTGTTGAAAGAATACGCAAAGGCAAAACAACTATAATGAGAATTATGTCATTAGATGTGGGCAGCCGTACTATCGGTATTGCCTGTAGTGATGCACTGCTCATGACAGCACAAGGTATTGAAACCATTCGTAGAACATCTCTTGAAAAAGATTTTAATCGCTTACAAGAACTCATTGCTGAATATGAAGTACATGAGCTTGTAGTAGGTATGCCGAAGAATATGAATGGTACAAAAGGTGAACGAGCTGAAAAGACTGAAGAATTCGTTGAAAAGATGAAAGAAGTCATCGATTTACCTGTTTCATATTGGGATGAGCGGTTATCTACGGTTATGGCTGAACGCCAACTTATTGCAGCTGACGTAAGTCGTAAAAAGCGTAAATCCGTTATTGATAAAATGGCAGCGGTTGTAATTTTGCAAGGATACTTAGATCGCTTGCAGTTCAATAAATAAATCTTTTTTTCCACAAGGAGGGTTTCCAATGGTTGACCAAAACTTTGAAGGTGAAGTGTATTATTTAGAATTCGAAGACGAAAACGGCAATAAACAATACTTCACAGAAGATGTTGTTCTAAACCATGAAGGTCGTGAGTATGCAGTTCTTGTACATGTACAAGACGAAGAGGCAGACCACGAAGGTCAAGATGACACATACATGATCTTGGCTAGCATCGAAAAAAATGAAGAAGGCGTAGAAGTATACGTACCTTTAGATGAAGAAGATGAAGTTTTTGAGACTCTAGTAAAATTGTATGAAGAAATGGAAGATGGCGAGTAGTTGTTTTCTTTATAAATCTAGCGTGTTGTCTTTGGGCAATACGCTATTTTTATTTGTTATATATTAAGATGCCCATAATATGATAATGTCCTTTTATATAGGGGAAATATGGACTTTATGGTATAATAAGATGATAAATACTGTTATGTTACAGAAAGGAACTCAACGTCGTGAGAAAAGCCTTAAGATATATTTTAATCCTTATTATTGTAGGCGTATTAATCATCGCAGGTGGTTTGGGAGCGATTTATTTAGTGCCAAATACCTTTGCGCAAGATGATGGTACACAGGTACTTGTCATCGAAAAGGGGCAGACTGGTACTGAAATTGCAGACATGCTCTATGAACGAGGTCTTATTCGTTCCACACAAGGATTTAAGCTTTGGTTATATTTGAGCGGTACCAATGATAAACTTCAAACTGGTCACTATCAAATTCCTAACAAGGTAACTGTGCGCGAACTCATTTCTTTATTACAAGAAGGTCATGTAGAATCTATTCGTGTTACAATTCCTGAAGGATACACAGTTGGTGATATAGCTATCGTTCTTGAAAAAAATCAAATTATGAAGGCAAAGGATTTCTTAGCAGAAGCAAAGACCTTTGTACCATATCCATATATGAAAGGTACAAGACCTGCTACATATCCGGTAGAGGGCTTCTTATTCCCAAGTACTTATGAAATTCCAGTAGGGGCAACGCCACGTGAAGTGATTCAAATGATGGCTGACGAAATGAATCGTTACCTCACACCGGCTGTAAAGAAACAAATTCAAGCTCAACACATGAGTATTCATGACTTTGTAACATTGGCATCCATTGTTGAACGTGAATCTTTATTTGATGCAGATCGTCCAACAATTGCAGGGGTATTTAAAAAACGGTTAGCCCATGGTATTCCATTGCAATCTGATGCGACAATTTCCTATGTACTTGGTTATGCAAAAGAAGATGTAACTATTGGTGATACGCAATTACAAAGCCCGTATAATACATACGTATCTAAAGGCTTGCCACCTGGTCCAATTGCGAACCCTGGTAAAAAAGCATTAGATGCAGTTTTACATTCTGAAGATACAGATTATTTATACTTTGTAGCAGATAAAGATGGACATAACCACTTCTCTAAAACATATGAAGAACATTTAGCGGAAGTTCATAAAATCTATGGTAATGATACGGCTACATCCTCTAATACAGAGGCCGCAGTACAAGCTGGTCCTAACTATGACGTGGCTGTGGCAACGACAGAGCCTAACTACAATTACAGCTCTCAAGAAGCGGTGGAAGCAGATTCTCAATATGTTGATGTGGAACCTACGTACAAATATACACCAACAACGGTTCCAGCTGCTGAAATTCCAGCACCAACACCAGCTCCACAAGCACCAGCTCAATCTGCGCCGGCTACGCAATCATCTAGTTCTAACTCTTATGTACCGACTACAACACCTGCTCCAGAATCTATACAAAATGTTGTACCAAGTACACAACAAGTACCTCATATTGAAGTAAAGCCAGCTGAATCTGTGGATCGTTCTACGTTGGTAGTTCCTAGTGGTAATAGCAATAAATAATGTAGGAGATTGAATCTACTTTCATGACATTAAATGATATTTTAAATGAACAGCGTATTTACGCGATGATTAATGATGTACCGATTCTACGAGAATCTGAGGTTCATCTCTTTGAAGAATTAATAGGTTTGTACCGGCCCACCTCTGTGTTAGAGGTGGGCACCGCCATTGGTTACTCTGCTTTGTTGATGGCTCCGCTACTCGACGAAGAGGAGGGACATATTACATCTATTGAACTAGATGATGTGCGTCACGAAATGGCGAAATATTATATTAACCAATCTGATTATGCCGATACAATTACATTGCTGAAAGGTGATGCGTCTCAAGTCTTAACGGAACTCACCGGTGAATATGATCTAGTATTTTTAGATGGTCCCAAAGGACAATATCTTAAACAATTAGAACTCATTTTGCCTCATGTGAAAGAAGGAGGCGTTATTCTCGCAGACAATGTACTTTTTAGAGGTTATGTAAGAGGCGATAAGGAGCCGCCAAAACGGTTTAAGACTATCGTAAAACGGTTAAAAGAATACTTAACGTATGTTGAAAATAAAGAATTGTTTAACACCACCATCTATCCAATGGGGGATGGTATGAGTGTGAGTGTGTGGAAAGGGCACAACAAATAATGGCAGAACATTTTATGGAATTGCTTTGTCCAGCCGGTAATATGGACAAGCTTAAAATGGCTATTCGCTATGGTGCGGATGCTGTATATTGTGCAGGCAAACGTTTTGGCTTGCGCGCAGGTAACTCTAATTTCTCCGACGAGGAATTAAAGGAAGCTGTAGAATTCGTACATGCTCATGGTAAAAAAATCCATGTTACATGTAATATCATTCCTCACAATGAGGACTTTGAAGGTTTAGAGGATTATTTGAAATTCCTTGAAAGCATCGGTGTTGATGCGATTATCGTTGCCGACATGGGTATCTTCAGTCTTGCTAAACGCGTTGCTCCAGGCCTTGAACTTCACGTAAGTACTCAAGCATCTACTACAAACTGGCACACAGTTCAAATGTGGAAAGAATTGGGCGCTACACGTGTAGTAGCAGCTCGTGAAGTGTCTTTGGCTGACCTTAAAGAAATGAAGGACAATGTAGACATTGAAATCGAATCCTTCGTACATGGTTCTATGTGTATTTCTTATTCTGGCCGTTGCCTATTATCTAACTACATGACAGGCAACCGCGATGCGAACCGTGGTCAATGTTCTCAATCTTGTCGTTGGAAATATTCCCTTGTTGAATCTAATCGTCATGGTGAATACTATCCAATCGAAGAAGATGAGCATGGTACATATATCTTTAACTCTAAAGACTTGTGCTTGATTCACCGTATTCCAGATCTCTATGAAGCTGGTATCGACAGTCTTAAAATCGAAGGCCGTATGAAATCCGTTCACTACTGTGCAACAGTAGCAAAGGTTTACCGTACAGCTATCGATACATACCTTAAAGAAGGTAAAGATTGGTATGTTCGTCCAGAATGGATTGCAGAATTAGAAAAAATTTCTCACCGTCCATATACTGATGGCTTTGCAGAAGGTCGTCCTGACGAAACAGCTCAAAACTATGGTAAATCTACAAATACACAAAGCCATGATTTCATCGGTTTAGTTTTGGGTTATAACGAAGAAGAAAAATACGTTGATCTTGAACAACGCAACAACTTTAAGGTAGGCGATAAAGTAGAATTCTGCCAACCTAAGGGTGAGCTTGTTGAGACTGTAATTGAAAAAATGACAGATGAAGATGGTAACTCAATCGATGTAGCACCACATGCCCAAATGAAAGTGCGCATTTACATGGATACACCACTTGAACCGTACTCCATGATGCGTCGTGAGTGCAAACCTAAAGCGGAGTAATTATGCGTGGTACACCATTAGAACCGAGTAAATCTATCGGTGCATTTCCTGATGTACCAGATCTAGAGACCTCTGGAGAAGAAGCGTATGTGTTCTTTCATCTTGAGCCGAAGCATACAAACTATATCAATCGCATCATTGAAGGCTATGAATATTTAGGTGTTATGACATCTGTAGATACGAGTGGGCGGTGCATGTTGCGCTGTACACCATCTACAAAGCCATTAGCCATTGAAGTATTAACTAGCTTATCTGATTATGTCACTATAGAGAAATGAGAGTATATCTATGAAACAATCTATTTTGAAACGTGCATTATTAACAGCTTGCCTTAGTGTATCTATGGCCGGTGTAGCTATGGCGGGCCCTGTAGGTCCTGTTATCATCCCTCAAGCAGGGGATGTAGTAGTCATCAACCATGGTCCTGATATGACCTTCACTGGTAATATCAACTTTGATGTGGAAAGTCAAACTAATAACAACTTACAAATTGGTTCCACTGTGATTCCTAATGTAGTATATGGTGCTGCTTTCAACAAAACTGGTGCGCCAGATAACATTATCCCAGCTCAAACTTACGTGTATGTAGGTACAAAGGATGGGGCAAATGCTTTCACAGAAGCTAGTGACGCCGACAAAAAAGGGGCTAACTGGAATGTAGAAACGTTGAAAAAAACTAAGTCTGGTGATGTACAATTGGCAAGCCGTGGCGTTCCTGAAAAACCATTGGCAAACCAAGTCGCAACTATTAAAGACTCTATTATGCTTAGCGCTGTAGATCTCAGTACAACAGAGGTAGGCCGCAATAGCAAAGGCGTTCTATATATGACAGTTCCTAAGGAATTGAAATTAACTGCGGATACAGGTATTCCTGAAGACGTACGGGAAACAATGCCAGCTATGTTCCGTGGTAAAATGGGTGACTCCCTCATGGTAAACCTTATGCCTCTAAATGATGACGAAAAACAACAATTAGCGGCAAATCCTCATAATGCTAATGCAATCGTATTCAACCGTGGCATGAGCATGGCGAAAATGATTGGTTCCTCTGCTCGTACAAGCAAAGTGTACACATACATGAAGGATCATTATTTGAACCTTGTTATTGTAGCAAAAGATTACGATGATAACGGTGCTCGTGGTAGCGGTGTTATGATGGTGTCTAAACAAGATAACTCTAATGATGTACTCTTAACACTCTACAAAGGCCCAGATCTTTCCAATAGCAAATTGGAAAAAGTAATTGGCGCTATGTTATCTACAAACTTTAAACGCTAATAGATCTAATAAAATCTTCAAAGTTTAATAGGTCTTACAAAACGGCTCGATATACGGGCCGTTTTCTTTTTGTTTTAGGAAGTAAGAGTGTTATGTTGAATTTATAGAATTTATGAAATTTACTATTGAACCGTATTGAATTTTTTAATTTCCTGTGATACTATAATCTAGTAAAAGTTATGCAAAGGACAAGATTCTCATATCCCTGTGTACCAGAGAGAGGCTGATGCTGGAAATGCCTTACACATATATCAGAGTTACCCCCTTTAAACTGATTTGTCGAACCTAAGTAGGCAAATACGGCCGCCACCGTTATCGGGCTTAATGAAGTGAATTAACTATACACATATATTCGTATAGGTAGTTAACTAGGGTGGAACCGCGAATGATCTTCGTCCCTTGTTTTGTAGGGATAGAGGGTCTTTTTTTATTACAAAAATCCAGTCTATCCTAGATAATAATTGGAGGAAATAAAAATGGCAGATGTAAAAATCATTTTACCTGATGGTAGTGCAAAGGAATACGCTGCTGGCACTACTCTTGGGGAAGCAGTAAAACAATTATCTAACAGCTTGGCTAAAAAAGTACTAGCTGCAAACGTAAATGGCGAATTAACAGACCTTCGCGAAGAACTCGTTGATGGTTCTGAAGTAGCATTCTTAACATTCGAAGAAGATGGTGGTAAACATACTTTGCGCCACACAGCTTCTCATATCTTGGCACAAGCGGTAAAACGCTTATGGCCTGAAGCTAAATTGGCTATCGGTCCTGCAATCGATAAAGGTTTCTACTATGATATCGATATGGAACATACTTTGACTCCTGAAGATTTAGGCAAAATCGAAAAGGAAATGAGCCGTATTGTAAAAGAAAACTTGCCTATCACTAAATCTGTTATGTCCCGTCAAGAAGCTATCGAGTTCTTCAAATCTAAAAACGAAGACTACAAGGTAGAATTGATTGAAGATCTTCCTGAAGATGCTGTTATCTCTTGCTACGCGCAAGGCGACTTCATCGATCTTTGTGCAGGTCCTCACGTGGCATCCACTGGTAAGGTGAAAGCTTTCAAATTACAAAGCATTGCAGGTGCATACTGGCGCGGCGATGAAAAGAATAAAATGTTGCAACGTATTTACGGTACAGCATTTGAAAAGAAAGAAGAACTTGATGCATACCTTCACTTGCTTGAAGAAGCAGCTAAACGCGACCATCGTAAACTTGGTAAAGAACTTGGCTTGTTCGTTATCAAAGAAGAAGGACCTGGCTTCCCATTCTTCTTACCAAAAGGTATGGCACTTCGCAACGAATTGGAAAACTTCTGGCGTGAAGTTCACCATGAATTTGATTACGAAGAAATTCGTACACCAATCATCTTAAATAAACAATTGTGGGAAACATCTGGTCACTGGTTCCATTACCGTGAAAATATGTACACTACAATCATTGATGATGAAGAATATGCTATTAAACCAATGAACTGCCCAGGCGGTATCTTGGTTTACCAAAACGAAATGCATTCTTACCGTGACTTCCCATTGCGTTACGCTGAACTTGGTTTAGTACACCGTCATGAATTGTCCGGTGCTTTACACGGCTTATTCCGTGTACGTGCATTTACACAAGATGATGCTCACGTATTCATGTTGCCAGATCAAATGCAATCTGAATTGATGAAAGTTATCGAATTATTCGACCGTATTTATAGCCAATTCGGCTTGAAATACCATGTTGAATTGTCTACTAAACCAGACAATGCAATGGGTGATGATGCAATTTGGGAAGCAGCTACAGAAGCATTGCGCAATGCCATTGAAGCAAAAGGTATTCCTTACGTAATCAACCCTGGCGATGGTGCATTCTATGGTCCTAAACTTGACTACCATATCGAAGACTCCTTAGGTCGTACATGGCAATGTGGTACTATCCAATTGGATATGAACTTGCCTGAACGTTTCCAAATTGAATATGTTGGTGAAGATGGTCAAAAACATCGTCCTATCATGATTCACCGTGCATGCTTCGGCTCCATGGAACGTTTCATCGGTATCTTAACTGAACACTATGCAGGCGCATTCCCAACTTGGATGGCTCCTGTACAAGTTAAAATCTTGCCTATCTCTGAAAAACATGTTGAATATGCTAAAGAATTGGCAAAACAAATGCACCGCGACTATGTACGTGTAGAAGTAGATGATCGTAGCGAAAAAATTGGCTACAAAATCCGTCAAGCACAAATGGCAAAAGTTCCTTACATGCTTGTTGTTGGTGATAAAGAAGTTGAAGAAGGTACAGTTAACGTTCGTAAACACGGTGGTGACGAATTAGGTTCCGTACCATTCGAAGAATTCTTCAATTCCATTAAAATTGAAATTAAAGAACGTAACTAATGGATTCATATGACTCATCCATCAATATAGTTGATGCGGATATGATGAGTTGTTAAATTTAATTGGTTATAATCTAATCTCTTATATGTGTTACAATAAACATGTATAAATTTAGCCCCATATACTAAGCCTTTCATTAGACTTAAGTCTAGGAGTTGGCCATTCGTATATTGGGGCTATCTCTTTAATTGTTACCCGTGAGTAGCGAAAGGAAATAGTATGAAAGAAGTAAATTCATATGGCTGGAAAGCAGTCATTGGTTCCTCTATTGGTTATGCAATGGATGGTTTTGATCTCTTGATTTTAGGCTTTATGCTAACCTTGATTTCTGGAGATTTAGGCTTGACCACTGGTCAAGCAGGTTCTTTGGTGACATGGACCTTGGTTGGTGCCGTACTTGGTGGTTTCATCTTCGGTACCTTGTCCGATAAGTTTGGTCGCGTTCGCGTATTGACTTGGACTATCGTGCTATTTGCAGTATTTACTGGCCTTTGTGCCTTTGCTCAAGGCTATTGGGATCTTCTTATTTACCGTACAATCGCTGGTATCGGTTTAGGTGGTGAATTTGGTATTGGTATGGCTTTAGCTGCTGAAGCTTGGCCTGCACAACATCGTGCAAAAGCGACAAGCTATGTTGCCCTTGGTTGGCAATTAGGCGTGTTGGCTGCTGCTTTGTTAACACCATTACTCATTCCTATTATTGGATGGCGTGGTATGTTTATGGTTGGCATTATTCCAGCACTAGTTGCTTGGGTATTCCGTGCGAAACTACATGAACCAGAAATCTTTGTACAAAGTAAAGAAGATAATGAGCATTCACATACAAACTCTTTCAAGTTATTAGTAAAAGATGTAAGAACTACAAAGACATCTATTGGTGTTGCTATTTTAACATCTGTCCAAAACTTTGGTTATTACGGTATTATGATTTGGTTACCTAATTTTTTGAGTAAGCAATTAGGTTTCTCCCTTACAAAATCCGGTTTATGGACAGCGGTTACTGTATGTGGCATGATGGTAGGAATTTGGTTATTTGGTCGCTTAGCTGATAAAATAGGTCGTAAACCTACATTCATCCTATTCCAAGTCTGTGCTGTAGCATCTATTTTGATTTACTCTCAACTATCTGATCCAACAGCTATGCTATTTGCTGGGGCAATTTTAGGGGCCTCTGTGAATGGTATGATGGGTGGTTATGGTGCTTTGATGGCAGAAGCCTACCCAACAACTGCCCGTGCAACGGCTCAAAACGTACTATTTAATATCGGTCGTGCTGTAGGCGGCTTTAGCCCAATGGTAGTAGGCATGATCATCTCTATGTACTCCTACCAAGTAGCAATTGCATTCCTAGCTATTATCTACGTACTAGATATTCTAGCAACTGTATTCTTAATTCCTGAACTTAAAGGTAAAGAATTAGAATAATGTATTGAATTAATTTAGAGTAAATATATTGTGCTCTTTAGGTTATTAATCAATTGAAAATAGTGAATTTAAAAGGCTCTGTCTTATGACAGAGCCTTTTGGTTTATATATAATTTTTATGAAAGTACATACAGTATTATGCGATACCAATCCAGTGCCAGTATGTTAGGGCAAATACGAGTATCATAACATAGCCGATGATGGTTAATGGAATGCCTGTAGTCATAAATGTTTTTACGTCGAATGTGTCGGTACCGTAAGCTACCATACCTTGTGGAGAGTTTACTGGTAATACTAGACCGAAGCAGATCGCATATTGCATAAGCATGGTTACACCAATTGGATTAAGACCTTCTGCGTTATGTCCTACTACAATAGAAATTACAATAGGAATCATAGCAGAGGAGAGGGCTGTAGCAGATGCAAAGCCTAGGTGAATGACAATGAGGAAGGCAGCCATTACAGCAATTAAGATAAATACGCTAGCGCTTTCAAGGGAGAAAGCATTTACGAATACTTGAGCAAGCCATGTGGCTGCTTTTGTTTTAAGTAATACAGAACCAAGACCGATACCAGCACCAAACATAACGATGGAACCCCAGTCAATGTTTGGCTGTGCAAATTTCCAGTCCATAATACCAATTTTAGGGAAGAAGAATAATGCAATGGCAACGATCGTTGTAGTTGTTGTATCGATAGAATGAAGCTTGCCACCGGTAGCCCATAATGCGAGTAGACCAATAGAGATACATAATAGTTTCTTTTCGTCAGTACTCATAGGGCCGATTTCTTGGCGCATTTTAGCGAGCTGTACATCGCCACCTACAAGTTCTTTGAACTCAGGCTTAATTAATACTTGTGTTAAGAAGTAGGCGATGATGACCATAATAATAGAGAATGGAGCCGCTGCGGTTAACCAATCTATCCAACTGATGGATGTATTCATCTGAGTTTGCATAAAGCCTACGGCCACAAGATTTTGTGCGGCCGCCGTTTGGATCATAATATTCCAAAATGTATCAGCCTGTACGGCGCCTACCATGAGGAGAGCTGCTACGCGGCTTTTACGTTCAATACCCAAGTTCTCAACAATACCGATGATGATTGGTGCGAGACAAGCAATACGCGCTGTTGCACTTGGTACGAAGAAGGCGAGGATAAGACCTGTAATAATAACACCTAAATAAATACGGCTAACCTTAGTACCAACGCTAGACAGTACTAACATGGCAATACGACGATCGAGACCTGTTTTATGCATAGCTACAGAGATAAACATAGCCGCGCCTACAAGAATCATGGCTGGAGAAGAATAACCAGAAATGATAAGCTTCAAAGCATTGGCTGTGCCCATCGCCTTAGCAGGTGCTTCGGGATTCGGTGAGAACCCTAATAGTAAAGCCGTAAGCGCTGTAATCATGGTAGCACTTACTGGATAGGAAACAGCTGATGTCATCCACAAGATGATGGCAAAAGCGAGTACACCGATCATACGATGACCACCAGTAGATAATGTTTCTGGTGTAGGCAATAATAAAATGCCACCTAGAACAATGAAAGATAAAATAAGACCAATATTTTGAGCAGTTGTACGCGCCTTTTGTGGAGGGGCAGTAGTTGTTACACTCATAATAAAACTCCTTTCAATTTGTATCATAACTATTACTGTATAATAATAAATAAGATAAATTATATAAGCTAGACTATCCTATAAAGTTCACTATCCTATAATGTACACTATCCTATAATGTACACTATTCTATAAAGTACACTATATAAGCTAGACTACTCTATGAATATTATTGTATCGTATTTTCTATAGAATTAGTTGTATAATTTATAAGAATATTGTATACATAAATGGGGATAGGTGTCAGTAAGTATACCTATATACAGAAATTCTAATGTCTATTATACTATAAGAGTTGTAATAATAAATTTATTGAGAAAGGATCAATATTCTTGTTGACTTTCACTATTCAATTTGTTATTATAATTAAGTAATTTATGAAGCAGAGGCCATCCGCCACTCACCTAATACCGAGAAGTATGAGGTTAATATAGAGAACTCTATTCGGATGGTGTTTGCCGTCCGTTTTTTTTATTCTCTTGGAGGTGAACGCTATTAGCAAGGATACACCACGCATTAATGAAGAGATTCGTGCTCGTGAACTTCGTGTCGTAGGTCCTGAAAACGAACAAATCGGCATCATGTCTGGCCGTGAGGCGTTGGCATTAGCTGAAGAAAAGCATCTTGATCTTGTGGAAATTGCACCTAACGCTAAACCACCAGTAGCTCGCATTATGAACTACGGTAAATATCGTTACGAACAACAAAAACGCGAGAAAGAAGCGAAGAAGAAACAAAAAATCGTAACTTTAAAAGAAGTTAAGTTACGTCCACATATTGAAGACCATGACTTTTACGTAAAAATGAAAAACGCATCCAAATTCTTGGGTGAAGGTAATAAAGTAAAAGTAACTATCATGTTCCGCGGTCGTGAACTTTCACATCCAGAACTAGGCATGGCAGTATTGACACGTTTCGCTGAAGAACTCAAAGAAACAGCGTCTATTGAAAAAGCAGCTAAATTAGAAGGTCGTAACATGACCATGATTTTAGTAAGTAAATAATGTTTTGGGAGGATTATAATTATGCCAAAAATTAAAACTCGTCGCGCAGCGGCTAAACGTTTCGCAGTAACTGGTACTGGTGAATTCAAGCGTGCAAAAGCTTTCAAAAGCCACATTCTTGAGAAAAAATCTCCAGCTCGTAAACGTAATTTGCGTAAAGCTACATTGGTTGCAAAAGCTGACCACAAACGCGTAGCTAAATGCTTACCATACGCTTAATCGTTAACTATTAGATCGATATATCGTAATTTAGGAGGAATATACAATGGCAAGAGTGAAAAAGGGCGTTACAGCTCATGCACGTCATAAAAAGATTTTAAAATTAGCTAAAGGTTACCGCGGTACACGTTCCCGTTTGTTCAAAAAAGCAAACGAAACAGTAATGAAAGCGTTGTACTACGCTCGTCGTGACCGTCGTGCGAAAAAACGCGAATTCCGTCAATTGTGGATCGCTCGTATCAACGCAGCGGCTCGCATCAATGGCACAACTTACAGCCGTTTCATCGCTGGTTTGACTAAAGCAGGCGTTGAAGTTAACCGTAAAATGTTGGCTGACTTGGCAGTTAACGATGCAGCAGCATTCGCTAAACTTGTTGAAGTAGCAAAAAACGCTTAATAGCATAACAATACAGACTAAGGACTCTCTTTGGAGGGTCCTTTTTTGTATGGTGAAAGTATGATATAGTGAAAATACATATGGTGTTGTGTAAAAGCGGGAGAATAGAGGAGGAGTAGGTAATGGAACAGTTATTTTATCTGTTGATACCTTTAGGACTTTGTTTGTTTTATTTAGGTATTAAATACACGATTCGCTTTGGTAGAGCTAAGATGCTCTATGAAATGCCCTATGTAAATAAAGAAGGCACTTTTACGTTAGAGCGAGCAGGTACTTATGGCCTATGGCTTAGTGGAAAAATGTTTACAAAGGCGCCTATTGGCGAGTTTGGTTTTAACTTAGTTGATGAAAAAACGGGAAGGACAATTCCTTTATTTCTATCTATTATGCGCGCCCGAGTTAATGGCATTACTCACTCAAGAATGGAATTATATACCTTTGATGCGGGGCCAGGCAACTATAGAATGTCCGTTACAGAAGATCCTTTTGTACTAGATGCAGTTATGAAGACAGTAGGCGATAAGGTAATTAAAGGTGCTATTGATTATAATCAATTTACTATACAAATCTATACACATACGTCCTTTGTTTTAAGGTTTATATCAATTTGGATGATTGCACTTGGACTTATTATTGCTGTATTGGGCGGAGTTCTTCCTAACACTTTAGTGTGAAATAGTAGATAATTTTGGCTATTTTATATAATGAATAAATTATGAGAAAAGTGAAATAGAAAAAGAGGAGTTTTATCATAGCCTGTAGAAGTAACACAGTAATGAACCTATTTAAAGGTGTTTGTAAAAGGAGACCGTATTATGGGAATGTTAAAAAAATTATGTGTGACCTCTATGTTAGGTGTTATGATTGCTGTGCCTACCTATGCAACTGTTGTTACAGGTAGTCAATCTGATGTAAATTTAGATTTAAAATATCCTTTAGTTTATACAGATCATGCTTATGCTCAAAGAGTTATTAATACAGATATTGCCAATTATGTGCTCGAAGCAAAGGATATGTATTACAACCAACATATTTATCAAGTTTCTCAAAACTATAAGGTTACCTATGAGGATAGTCAAGTTGTTTCAATCTTACTAACAACCTATTATTACTACGCTGGAGCAGCTCATGGTATGTATAATACAAGAGGTCTTGTATATAATAAAGTAACAGGTCAACGTATTCCATTATATAACTATGTGAAAATTGCAAATGCAGAACAATTGGATAACGGCCTACGATCCCACGTGTTAAATTATTATACAGGTAATCATACAAAGAGCTATATTCCAAGTGGATGGAGTGTCAAATATGTGACAGATAATTACTGCTTACGCGGTAAGGGGAATATAGATTTAGTTTACCAACCATATGAATTAGGTCCGTACGCAGCTGGTAATACTTATATTGGTTTTACACCAAAATCTATTGAATACTTTAACAGAATGAACTCCTGATAAAAGTATATTGCCATATTGATCCAAACTGTATTTTGATGAATTAAATAGTATTCTTGTAATATACGACAAAAGCCTATAGTACATTTTTAGTACTATAGGCTTTTAGTATACTTACCAAATTATCTTCTATATCCGCCGCATCCTCTAGTATTAGAGTTTTGACCGCAATAGTTTTGGTTATTATTGTTGCATGGTCCATAGTTAGCATTGTTATTGCAGTTGTATTGTGTGTTAGTATTGCAATTGTACTGAGAGTTATTGCATACATAATCGTAAGCAAATCCTGTAGATACAGCAGCAGTCACGGCTAAGAATGTCATGACAATTATACGTTTTGTAAATTTCATAGATATCATCTCCTTGTTCCTATACATATATTATACTACTATGAGTCAAATGAAATATGATATTCTATATATATAATATTGGGGAGACATTATGTGAAAGGATGAGAGTTTATGATGAAACGTGCGTTAATGGCTGCACTATGTTTTAGTTTTGTGACATTAGGTAGTCAAGCAATTGATATTAATATACCAGGTGCAGATCCTACAATTTCAAAGGATGCATATCAAAACTATCGTAAGTCGGATGCTACAGCTAAGCAAATGGAGTCTGAAGTAAATACTATGATAAGAAAACAATATGCTGACAATAAGCCTAAAAACTGGTCTATAGATGAATTAGTTTACTTTGCAGAGGAATTAAATCACTCTGCAGGCTTTTCATCTTCTGTGTTTATTTTAAAGAATGATGGAGCAAATATAAAGTTTACAATTCCTTCAGGTAGTCGATTCGGAGTAACTGTTAAAGGGGATCCTATGACTACAGAAGTAAAACGGGGCAATTTTATCTTTAATGAAGGTAATTTAAAATACTCGATTCACAAGGAAAAAGAAGGAAACTCTATGGCCAATACATTCTCATATCCGACCATTAAAAATGGTTCATGGGAAGTTAGACAAAATCAAAAGGGAACTTTAGAAGGAGTCCTAAGCTTTAGAATGAAAGCTGATCCTTCATTATCTTACCAAGTTGCTTATGATTTAAGAAAAAGGAACTAGAACTATTAAAGACACATGATCAGGAGTACGTATATAAAGATCTAATGTCACCATTAGTTAATTATGTATTACCTTCAATTGAACCAGCAAAACAAGTACTTTCAAGAACTAAACCTTTTACTATAAAGGGATTTACATTCCAAACACTTAAATCGAGTAATTTAACGTACAGCGGTACTGAGGATGATGCTATTTATAGTTATGATGGTAAAGGATATCGTGAGGGTGTTATGGTAAGAGAATTAACTCCAACAGAGATAGCTAATAAACATAAATTATTTGCGCAAGTAATAGAGTTCTTTACGATGTATAAGCCTTATTCAGGATATAAACCAATCCAATATGCTACTGTATGGAATGATGCTACTCCAGCTATTTATATGGAAGTAGAACGATCTTCATCGAAAATGTATATTCAATCTCTATATGATGATAAATATTTATATACTCACTTTATAATGACTGATTTAGATATTAAAATTCCTTCAAAAGAATTAAGAGATATTGTTCAATATGCTGAAAATATAAATGATAAAGAACAATATTCAAAACGAATGGCTGGTATGAGTGCTATACCAAAGGGAATGTATGAAAGGTCAACTGTTAAATAAGCTAGAAAATTATGAATCGTAATAATTTTATTAACTATTTACAACAAGAATATATTTGTGATGTTAATTATCCCTGGGAGAAATGCCCAGACTATGTTGTTATCCGGCGTAGAGATAATCAGAAATGGTTTGCTGGAATCTTTGCTATTAAAGGCTATCAAGTAGGTTTAGATACAAATGAACCTATAGATGTGGTTAACCTAAAATGTGAACCTGATTTAATTCCTACCCTAATTCGTGAAAGTGGAATCTACCCTGCGTATCATATGAATAAACAACACTGGATCTCGGTGGATATTGAAAGATATGAAGATATAGAGAAACTTAAAATGCTAGTGGATATGAGCTATCAGTTGGTGGGGAAGAAGTAAGCGTATTTAGGCTAAATTGAGATTTAAAACAAAAGAATAGTCATATATTATTGTTATATGTAAAATTTGCCACATATTTTCACTGTTACTTTAGTAAAGTGTTTATATGTGGTATTTTTTGTAGTAGAATAAAATTAATTACTATGAATAAATAATGAAAAATTAGGAGATATTATGGATGCCGAATTAAATCAAAAATTATTTAGTGCTGCAGATAGTTTGCGTGGCAAAATGAGTGCTGATCAATATAAGGATTATCTATTAGGCTTAATATTCTATAAGTATTTATCCGATAAGTTATTAGAATCTACGGTTGTAAAAGCGTATAAATCTCTTGATGAATACAATACTGTGGCAAAGCAAACAGAATTATATAAATCATATATTTTGGATGATAAAAGTAAAGATTTCTTTATTGCTACCATGTCTGATACATTGGGGTATCATATAGAGCCTCAATATTTATTTAGTGAGCTTGCCAATGCTGTTAAAGATAATTCTTTTGAATTAGTTCATTTAAGAAATGCTTTTGTACGTTTAGAAACAGCATACAAACAATTTGAAGGTTTATTTGATGATATTGACCTAGATTCAAAACAATTAGGCGTTGATGCTAATCAACGTAATATTACAATTAGTGAAGTGATAAAAAAACTTGATGAAGTTGATGTATTAGGTCATGATGGTGATGTGATTGGTGATGCATATGAATATCTGATTGGTGAATTTGCTGCTGGTTCAGGTAAAAAAGCAGGTGAGTTTTATACTCCTCAACAAGTATCTGATATGATGGCTCAAATTGTAACAATTGGACAAGAGAATACACCATCATTTACTGTATACGATCCTACAATGGGTTCTGGTTCTTTGATGTTAAATGTGCGTAAATATTTAAATAATCCAGATCGTGTTCAATATCATGGTCAAGAACTTAATGTAACCACATATAATCTAGCACGCATGAACCTTATTCTTCATGGGGTAAGTGCCGAAGATCAACGACTACATAATGGGGATACCTTAAATAAAGATTGGCCTACAGATGAACCATATATGTTTGATTCCGTTGTTATGAATCCTCCGTATTCTGCTATCTGGTCAGCAGATCCTACATTTTTGGATGATGCACGTTTTAATCGGTACGGAAAACTTGCACCTAAGTCTAAGGCTGACTTTGCCTTCCTTTTACATGGTTTTTACCACTTAAAAACATCTGGTACAATGGCAATTGTTTTGCCACATGGTGTTCTATTTAGAGGTGCAGCAGAAGGCACAATTCGCAAAAAATTATTAGAAGATGGAAGCATTTATGCTGTTATAGGTATGCCTGCAAACCTTTTCTTTGGCACATCTATTCCTACAACTGTTATTATTCTTAAAAAGAACCGTAAAGGTCGCGATGTATTATTCATTGATGCAAGTAATGATTTTACTAAGTTAAAAAATCAAAATAAATTAGAACCTGAGCATATTAAACGTATTGTTGATACATATAAAAACCGTGAAAGTATCGAAAAATATGCTTATTTAGCTTCTTTTGAAGAGATTAAAGAAAATGACTTTAATCTTAACATTCCGCGCTATGTTGATACATTCGAAGAAGAAGCACCAATAGACATGGTTGCTCTAGGTGCGGAAATGAAAGCCATTAATGAAGAAGAATCAAAATTAGAACAAGACATTTATGATATGCTTCTTCAATTAGAATGTGCTGAGGAAGATAAAGAATGGTTAAATGGCGTACTAGAGGTGTTTAATCATGAGAAATAAACCTAGAATACGATTTAAAGGATTTGCGGAAGATTGGGAACAGCGTAAGTTGGGGGACGTTGTAAAATCTTACTCTGGTGGGACGCCAACAGCCTCAAATAAAGAGTATTATGGTGGTGATATTCCATTTATTAGATCTGCTGAAATCAACAGTGATACTACAGAATTATATATAACTCAAAAAGGGTTAGATAATTCTTCTGCCAAAATAGTTGAAAAAGGAACTATTTTATATGCTATGTATGGAGCTACTAGTGGTGAGGTTGGAATCAGTAAAATCAATGGTGCAATTAATCAAGCTATTTTAGCTATGATACCATTAGAATATAATGGTAAAATTATTGCACAATATTTACGGAAAAATAAAGAAAGTATCATAGGTAAATATTTGCAAGGTGGACAAGGAAATTTATCTGCGAATATTATTTTGGAACTGCCTATTCAATTGCCTGGATTAGAAGAAAGTAATCAAATAGCAAATTTTTTAGAGTCCTTTGATAATATTATTACCCTTCATCGGCGTAAGCTTGAAAAACTTAAATTAGCCAAAAAAGCGTTATTGCAAAAATTATTCCCTAAAAAAGGAAGTCAATTTCCAGAGATTAGATTTAAAGGTTTTACTGATGCTTGGGAACAGCGTAAGTTGGGTGATTTTACCAATCAAATTAATACTTTTGTAAATCCAGAAGATGCAAAGTTACCTTTATGGTCACTAACCGCTGAAGCAGGTTTAATAGAAAAGTCCGATAGATATGAACGGGATTTCTTGGTAAAGAAAAAAGATCAGTTTAAGCGCATTGAAACTAATACACTTGTTTATAATCCAATGAATATAACTATAGGTTCTATAGATATTTATACTGGGCTTTATCCTATAGCTGTTTCTGGTTACTATGTATCAATAGTTTATGATAAAAATATTGATACAGATTTCCTTAAAGAAGTGCTATTATTACCTTCAAGTTTGAAAATGTATAAAAATTATGCTACAGGATCATTGATTGAACGACAACGTGTTCAATATCCTACATTTTCAAAGCTACAACTATTACTTCCTAATCTCGATGAACAAAAAGCAATCGGTCAATTTTTTAAATTACTTAATTTAAATATTACTCTTCATCAGTGTAAGCTAGATAAGTTACAAGAGGTGAAAAAAGGGTTGCTTCAAAAGATGTTTGTATAGTTTTGTGGGGTTGTGTGGGGTTGTGTTATATGGTTAAATTGAAAATTACAAAAGAAGCTCAGCTTGAACAAAATTTAATTGAATTGCTTTGTGAGGGGCACGGGCAATGGACCTATCGTCCAGATTTAAAATCTGAAGCTGACTTATGGCGGAATTTACGCGATAAAATTGAAAATCGAAATAAGAGTGAACTAGATGGTCATGATTTAACTGATAGTGAATTTGAAAGAATTAAATCTGAAATCCTAGCTAGTACCAAAACGCCATTTGATGCGGCTAAATGGTTGCGTGGGGAAAAGGGAAAATGTTCTATTGTTCTTGAACGTGATAATGGTTTAGGACGTATAGAGTTAGTAGTTTATTCAAGTCTTGAGAAAAATGGCGGTTTTTCTTCTTATGAGATTGTAAACCAAATTGCAAAGGGTAGATCTAAATTAGAAGAGCGGGAACGTCGTTTTGATGTTACCTTATTGATTAGTGGATTACCAATTATTCAAATTGAGTTGAAAACTGCAATAGCTAAGGATGGAGTTAAACAAGCTTATTATCAGATTGAAAAATATGTAGATGAGGGGACTTTCTCTAATACTATTTTTCAAACATTACAACTATTTGTGATGTCTAATGAGCAAACAACACGTTATATGGCTGCAGCACCAAAAGGTGAGCTACAGGAAAAGTTTATGTTCTCATGGCGCACAAGAGATAATACAAAGGTTGAGAATATCAACGAATTTGCTAAACAGGTGTTAAATATACCTAGGGCTCATGAGTTGGTATCTGAATATATGATAGTCAGTGAAGAACCAAGTAATAAAGTTCTTATGGTATTACATCCATATCAAATTCATGCTATTGAAGCTATATTTAAAGGTGCTGGTAAACATGAGTCTGGCTATATCTGGCATGCTACAGGATCAGGTAAAACATTAACAAGTTTTGTATCTACTAAGTTATTGGCTCAAAAAGCTGGTGTAGACAGAACGATTATGTTGTTAGATCGAAAGGACTTAGATAATCAAACAACATCTGAGTTTACTAAATTTGCATCTGCTTATTCTACAGGGGTTAACACTAACAATAATACATTGATTGTTGGTACTGGCAGTACAAGAGAACTTTCAAAAGCACTTATATCGGATACAAGTACGAATGTAGTTATAGTTACTACACGCCAAAAGCTAAATAAGGCTGTTGCAGATCTGCAAGAATATAAGCCCGATAAATTAGCTATGTTACGTGGAAAACATATTGTGTTTATTGTGGATGAATGTCATCGTGCTATTAGTGCTGAAAATATGGATGATATTAAAAAAGTATTCCCTAAATCAACGTGGTTTGGATTTACTGGAACACCTATTTTTGAAGAAAATAAAAAAAGTGCAGATGGACAATACGCACGAACTACACATGACCAATATGGAGAAGTGCTACATCGGTACACTATAAAAAATGCATTAGAAGATGGTGCTGTATTAGGCTTTCAAGTGGAGCATGAGTCTACAATTCATGAAGATGAGATTGCTAATGTAGTATATCGTGCTATGCGTGCGGATCAGAAAAATATTAGTTTTACTGATGAGGAGCTGGTATCTGCAGTTGAATCAATGAAAGATATTGATAAAGAAGGATACCTTCAAAATGCTCACTATGAATCTGATGATCATATTTTATCGGTAATTCGTAAGATTTTAAGCCCTAATAATGCGTATCGTAAGTTCGTATTTAAAGACGGTAAACCAACAATGTCGGCTATTTTAACAACTAGCTCTATCAATATGGCGAAGCGTTATTATAAGGCTATTAAAGAGTTTACCTCTGATAAAAACTGGATAGAAACACAATTTCCGAATCAGCCTTTACGACAGGGTGCTGTTATGAATGATCCAGATTTTCCTCGTGTGGCCATAACGTACTCTTTAGAGGAAAATACAAAGGATTCAGCAGAAAAAGAAGCTGAAATGGCAGAGATTATTACTGAATATAACAAGATGTTTGGTACATCTTGGTCGGTTGAAAGTATCAATCGTTATAATGGAGATATTAACAATCGCCTGGCTCGTAAAAAAGGTGAGTTTAAAGAGTTCGGCAAACATCTAGATTTAGTTATTGTTGTCGATCGATTACTTACTGGCTTTGATGCACCAAGATGTCAGGCGCTTTTTGTAGATAGAAACCTTCAATATGCTGGTCTTATACAAGCTTTTTCTAGAACAAATAGGACGTATAAAGGGAAAGATAAAGGTCTTATTACGACCTTTAGAAAACCTGCTACTATGAAAGAGCATGTATATGCGGCAACACGCTTGTATTCTCAAACAAATAATAACAGTAGTTTAATATACCCAACATATGAAGAATCTAAAAAGAAATTTAATGCTGCTTATACGGCTTTAGTTAAATTAGATGCAGTAAATTCTAATAATCCTATTACAGAACATGCTCCCATATCAGATAGAATTAATTTTGTGAAGTGTTTCCAAGATTTAAATAAAGCATATCGTGCTATAGCCTCATATGATGAATTCAATATAGAGCTTGATGGGGACAAACATGGAACTTTCACTAAAAAAATTGCAATTATAGAAGATAATATAGGTTTATATAATACAATAAAATCATCTTTAAAGCCTGATGACAAGACCGAACCAGGTATTGAACTTATTGACTTCTTTGACTCTAATACAGTTCAAACTTATACAGTTGATAAAAGTTATATAGATGCCTTATTAAGTGAATATGAGCCGAATAGCCAAGACACTCGTGCAAAGATTGAAGATGCCTTAACTAAATTAAATAAGAGTGAATCCGTTCGAGCTATTTACAAAAATATCCTTGATGATATTGATACACACGTAATAGATCAAGATAGTAATTTATTGAAAATTAAACGAGAATACTTTACTAAGGCCTATGATTCTGTTGTTGAAGACTTTGCTTCAACGTGGTGTGTTGATGTAGATGAACTTATGGTATCCGTAAATCAATCTACAGTTGGTGAGGATATATATAATAAAAATAGGATAGTAGGCAGTGCTAACTATCCCGTATATGTACAACAACACCCAGATGCAGATCCATTCTCATATCCTCAACATATGATAGAAGCATGGGAAGTGTGTTTGTTTGATGACGTTATACCGTTAAGAGATGAACTAAAATAATATAGTTTAATGAAATTGGATTAAATAATAAAATACTTGTAGTTTTGTCCATATATGGTCAGGGAAGTTTAGAAGTAGTATTAGACACTATATGGTGTCTAGTACTACTTTCTATTTTTATGAAAATATAATATATAGGAGCTTAATTTATGTCAAAATCATCTATTAAATCATTATATATAAATGGTTTTAAGAAGTTTCTTAATTTCAAAATTGAGTTCAATAAGAACTTGAATATTCTAGTTGGTGAAAATGAGGCTGGTAAAAGCACAATTCTTGAGGCTATTAAATTAGTGATATTTCAGTCTTATAAAAATACTGATAAATCAGTTTTGCTAAATTTATTTAATATAAATAATGTTATTAAATATCAACAAAATCCTTCTTTAGAGACATTGCCAAAAATATTAATAGAACTAGAGTTAGATATTGATGGGAGCCATCCTAGAAGTCAAGATCTTTTTGGTCAGCATAATCATAAAAAGAAAGAGTTATTTGGACTTCGATTTATATGTGAATTCTCTGATGAATTAAGTGATGGAAATCTTAGCTTTAATTCAACGATTCCTGTAGATTATTATATTTTAAAATGGGAAACATTTAGTGGTCGATCTTATGTATATCAAAATAATTTACTTAAAGCAATATCAATTGATACATCAAAGAATGATACGAATTCTTCCTATAATTATTATAATAAACAAATATTTAATAATATTTTTGACTCTAATGAACGTAATAAAAATAGACATTTCTTTCGTGAATCTTTAAATAATATTTTCTCAGGGGATAATAGTTTATTAATTGATGATAATCGAGTATTTAATATTAATGAATCTAAATTAATATTAGAGAATTTAATTACAATTTATGATAATAACATTCCACTAGAATCAAAAGGGAGTGGGATGGAAAATATAATTAAAACGGAGATTGCATTAGCAAAAGCTGGTGAAACCATTGAGTTGATTTTACTCGAGGAGCCAGAAAATCATTTAAGTCATAGTAACTTACGATCAATGATTAATAGGATTAAGAATCATTGTGAAGATAGTCAAATAATTTTGACTACCCATTCAAATTTAATAACAAGTCGTTTAGGATTAAATAATATACTTTGGATCGGAACAACACAAAGTAAGTCATTTAATAATCTTGATAAAAATACAGTACAGTTTTTTCACAAATCTGATGATAATAAGCTGTTAGAGTTTTTATTATCAAATAAAGTTATACTAGTTGAAGGTAAAACTGAGTATTTATTGTTAGCATTGTTATATGAACAATGTTATAAAACCTCGCTAGATGAGGATAATATAACAATTATTTCATTAAATGGCTTATCATATAAAAATTATTTAGATCTTATGAAAGATAATGAGAAAAAAGTCGCCGTTATTACGGACAATGATGCAAAACAGAAAAAAATAAATGAGGCTAAGACAGCTAATGACTCATCTCCTAATATTAATTTCTTTATGGGAAAAACAATCAAAGATTGGACATGGGAGGTTTGCTTTTATAATATTAATTCTAAAGCTCTGGATGAAATTATTAATATAGAAAAAGATGCTGAATATCCTGTAAAGGAATATAGTGATGGAAGAAGTGAAAATCTACCTATTGTACTACGGAAAATGATTAATAGTAAATCTGAATCTGCATATACTATTTTGACAAGTGATAGAGTATTTAATATACCAGATTATATTGAGGAGGCCTTTGAATGGATAAGAAGTTAGTTTTAGCTGTTGCTGGTTCTGGAAAAACTTATTATCTTTGTCAAACGCTAGTTGAAAAAGAAAAAAATTTAATTTTAGCCTTTACACATGAGAATATAAAAAATATAAGTAATGAAATTATTAAAAGATTTGGGTATATTCCGGATAAAACATGCATACTGACATTTTCAGCTTTCTTATATAGATATATACTTTTTCCGTATGTTTTTTCTATAACAAAGGCCTTTGATTCGAATAAATCAATATTTGGTGTAGAAACAAGTGCATCTCCAAAGCCTAGAATTAATGGTCGTTTTAATCCTAAATATAAAAAAAAAGAATATATAGAGCATTATATCTCTAAAGACAATAAGTTTTATTGTGATTTAATGAGTGAGTTAGCTTTAAGTACTAAAGATGGTGATTATACAATTGCGGAAAAAGCTCTGAAAAAGCTTAATTGCTTTTTTGATAGGGTGTTAATTGATGAAGTACAAGATTATCGGAATAGTGATTACGACTTTTTAATCAAAATGTTTAAATGTATAGATAATATTATTACAGTAGGTGATTATTATCAGCACTCAGTATCTGGACTAAACAATACTGGTCGACCTTTTAGTCGGGGACAAGGAACGCGTAAAAGAGATATAACTTATGATGACTATATTTGTAATGTAGAGGCTGAAGGTATAACTGTTGATACAGATACATTATGTAGTTCGAGACGCTGTGGGCCAGCTATCTGTGATTTAATCTTTAAGAAATTATCAATACCTATTAACTCAGCTAATCTTGCTGACAGTGAAATAATTAATGTAGATGCTACATCTTTAAAAAGTATTTTGGACAATGATAGAATAATTAAATTAGTATATAGCAGAGCTAGTCATTATGTTTTTAATGCTATGAATTGGTCTTACTCTAAAGGCAGTACTTATGAGGAGGTTTGTATAATATTAACAAATACATATGATAATATATTAGATGATTCATTTAGCCTACCTAGTAATGTCTCAACTATTTCTAAGAATGTATTCTATGTAGCTTTATCTAGAGCTAAGTTAAAATTATATATTCTTAAAAATGACTTGTTTAGGACTATTGAAAATGAATACTTAAAACCAGAATATAAAGATACATAATTTTTTTAATAAGAACTATCAGATTTTATAAAGCGTTCTAATTAAATTTATGACTTGAATAATATTTTGTATGTTTCAAATACAATAGATAAGTGATTATTTATTAAGTATAATAGTATATTTTATTGTTTTATGTTATGTAGACCTAGAGGAGTTGCTAATTATTTATTGATTAGACTGGATAAACATTTAAATACTTAAGATTATAAATTATAAAGGGAGAGTTTGTTATGTATTTTGATACGTTAGACTCAGAAGCACAAATATCATATTTGATTAAACCAATTTTACTGGTATTACAGGAAGCTGGTGGTCGACTAGATCGTTCTGAAATACGTGAACGTATTTGTGATATGGATGAACATATTGCTGAGTTTGAACAGAAAATCTATACTTCTAAGAAAACAGGAAATCAATATAAGAAGTTCGATTTTAAGTTTAACTTTGCTATTAAAGAGTTAGAATATGTGAAATTAATCAATTATACGAAGTATAACCCACAAATTACATTAATACAGGCCGGGCTATCTCTTAATGTATCTCAATTAGATGTAGAGTTGGAAGTTAGAGATAAAGCAAAAGCTTATTGGGAAGAATCTAGTGCAAAAAGAAAGATTAAAAATAGTATTATTTCTAATCCGGAAGCAGATGATGAAGAAGCCGATGCAGATGTGATAGGTAATGATCCAGTTGATGATTTTAAAACAAAATTACAAGAGGCTATCAATAATATGTCACCTGCAAAGTTTGAACAATTCTCAAGGGCTTTACTAACTGAAATGGGGGTTAAGTTTACAGAGAAAAGTATTAAAATTTCAAATGATGGTGGTATAGATGGTTATGGATATCATCGTGATGAAGATGATTTTAGGACTACACGTGTAGTTATTCAATGTAAGCGTTATAATGCAGGCAAAGTCGGAGAACCTGAAATCAACCAATTCCTTGGTTCTATGAGTAAGTTTCAAGCTGATTATGGTGTATTTATAACGAATAATCTTTTTACTGAACAAGCACGTCAAGCCGCAGCTGAAGGGAAACCTATAACACTTATTGATAGTAGTGAATTGATTAAGCTTGTTATGAAATATGAGTTATATATTACACCTGTTAAAACATACTTATTAGATGACTTTTATCTAGATGTATAAAATCTTATCAGATAATTAGCATCTACTAAAAAGACCTGATTGTTTGAACTGCACCCCAAAAATTGGACACAATTTTTGGAGGTGCAGTTCAGTATACAGAATTCTTATGGCATCTTATTTGATGGTGCATGGTTATGGGAAGAATATATTAATATATTATTAAGTTCTCACTTTTATCATCCTAAAAATAAGAGTAAATTTGGTGCACAACAATTATTTTCAGATGGAAAAGGCTTAATATGTCCTGATTTTATTAGTAAATCAACTGATCCTCGTTTAATTGTAGATGCAAAGTACAAACCGATAGAAAATATTAGAGGACGAGATTATTTGCAAGTATTGGCATATATGTATAGATTTGATGCAAGTCAGGGATAATATATTTATCCTGACTCAGAAGGACAAGTACCCCTTGTATTAAATCTGAATAAGGGTTCTACCTATGAAAATAATGTTAGTACGCGTGATGATGTAAATATTATTAAGCTTGGCTTTAAAATTCCTAATAAATCTGCTAATTATGATGATTTTAAAATGCAAATGCATGAAAGTGAATTAGTACTACAAAATTTTATTAATAGTCAGATTTAGTATGTCAAATAGACTAAATTATTGTTATATAAGTAGGTTATAATACATAAAATTACACTATTTTGATTGGTTTTAGTTTATATATTTGTGTTATAATGCTCAAGAAGAAGTTTTGTCGGGCTTTTTCATGACTATTAAAATAGCTTAAGCTAGAAAACAATCACTTTGCTGCTATAATAATGGTCGCTACAAGTATGAATCCCCTTAATTACTATTTATAAGTAATTAAGGGGATTTTAGTCAATTAGTTAATATAAAACAGTTTTAGATAATTCCTGTCTTAATTATGATATAATTTATATCAAAGTGAGGCATAAATGGTTTGGACGCCAGCTCTCGCTTCTCGAATTTTAATATTGAAGAAACGGTCTGACTTCTATGTCGGGCCTTTTTTCCTGCCAGGATTAGAAAGCTAGCTTTCAGCTAGAGGTCAATCACTTTGCTGCCATGATAATGGTCGCTACAAGTATGCCAAAGGAAATCATTAACGATAACACTTTGAATGTACTCATATTGATCACCGCCAATCCTCGAGTTGATTAGCAAAGGCAGGACCCATTTAGAGGTCTCAAGTTCAATATAGTGTTGTCAATAATAAAAGTAAATAGATTAGAGGTTCCTAATAGTCACCTAGGTGACCAATAGGAACCTCTTTCGTTTTGTAATTAGTTCGGGGGATTTAACAGTATCTTTTATGCAGACCTCGTTTGCCGTATATTCTTAAGATTATAGCAATAATTGTATTTAATACGAATAGAAGAGCAAAGCATACTAAGGCTGTAGTATATCCATATCCTGCTTCGTGAAAGTATGATACGAGCATAGGACCAACTATACCAGCTAATCCCCAAGCGGTTAGAATGCGGCCATGAATAGTGGAGAGTTGGCGTATGCCATAGAGGTCTGCAAGATATGCTGGCATACAGGCGAATCCGCCGCCATAGCAGGTGATAATGAGAAGAATTAAAACTTGGAATGTTAGAGCATTATTGGTTTCGGCAAGTACGTAGAATGCGATGATTTGTATAATAAAGAATAGTATGTAAGTTTGTGCACGGCCAAAGTAGTCGGAGATAGTAGACCACACAATACGGCCTCCACCATTGAAGATACCGATGATACCAACTAGTGATGCAGCTGCTGCAGGTGTCATACCAATGGTTTCTTGTGCCATAGGGGATGCTAAGGATAGAAGACCTATACCACAGGTAATATTAATAAAGAAAATCCACCAAAGGGCACCAAATTGCCAAGTTTTCATAGCATCATTGGCTAGCATGCCGTGGTTATGAACATACATAGTGGATTTATCTTTCGCAGTTCGAGGTGGTTGTTTTTGTTGAGGTGCTTTCAAATAAAGAGAAGACGCGCCCATAATCACTAGATAGATTACGCCGAGGATAATAAAGTTATTTACTAATCCAACTTGAGCTACGAGGAATTGCATAAGTGGACCTGCAATGAGTGAAGCAAATCCAAAACCCATAATGGCTAACCCGGTGGCAAATCCTGGGCGATTTGGAAAGTATTTTACCAGTGTAGAAACTGGTGTTATATAACCAATACCTAATCCGATACCACCGATGATACCATAGAAGAGATAGAGTAAGGTAAGATTATGGACACTAAGTGCATAAGCAGTGCCTAATAGGCCTGCCACCCAGAATAACATAGCAAGAAGGCCGCTTTTCTTAGGACCTATTTTTTCTGCAAAGGATCCTAAAAAGCCTGCAGACAGTCCAAGCATCAGGATAGCTAGGGAGAAGGTCCATGTTGTTTGAGACATAGTAAATCCCATATCTGCCATAATAGGTCGTGTGAGCACGCTCCATGCGTACACACTACCGATGGATATATGCAGACCAATGGCAGCTAGTGCAATAAGCCAACGATTTCTCATAAGAAAACTCCTTTCATATCGGTGAAATGATTAAAAATTTATATAGCAAATTTGCTATGAGAGAACAAAAAAAGACCGCCTGAACAAAAGCTTGCCCAGACGGTCGGCTATCACACGATGTGCGCTACTGTGCATGTAGTCAATTCTACGAATCCGTCAGCCCAGTAGTAATATATTATAAATATAGCAATTAAGAGGATATCTTGTCGATGATATAAGTCACTATCGTATGCACCATAAACATTTGTAATTGAAAATAGGGAAAGAAATCCTTTGATTCCTTTCCCTATTTAGATATGATATAATTTATATCAAAGTGAGGCATAAATGGTTTGGACGCCAGACTTCGCTTCTAGTAAGTAAAATTGAAGAAACGGTCTGACTTCTATGTCGGGCCTTTTTTCATGCCCCAATTAGAAAGCTAGCTTTTAGCTAGAGGTCAATCACTTTGCTGCCATGATAATGGTCGCCACAAGTATGCCAAAGGAAATCATCAACGATAACACTTTGAATGTACTCATATTGATCACCGCCAATCTTCGAGTTGATTAGCAAAGGCTGGACCCATTTAGAGGCCTCAATTTCAATATAGTGGTGTTAATTATAAAAGTAAATAGATTAGAGGTTCCTAATAGTCACCTAGGTGACCAATAGGAACCTTTTTCGTTTTGTAATTATTTTAATCAATATCTTTTTATTTGTCGTAATATATTTTAGAATTCATCTTATAGTAAAAAGAGTCTTATCTATCGTTCTGAATTTTGGGTTTTATAGATTTATTTCAATAAATTTTTACTATATAATGAAATTATTATGAGCTGCACGTGGTATGATTTGTTTTATTGTAGTCAATTCAGTTATTAAGGCGCTAATGATTAGTTTTTCTTTTATTGAAGGCGGTGTCCTAGATGAATGTAAATCATGTATTATTAATATTTAAATCTGCATTAGAATATGCTGATTTTAAGGGGATTAATAATTTGTTAGCAGATAATTGTCAGTATATTAATGTTGAGAGGAATATATTAAAAAATGGAAAGATAGAAGTATATGATTTTCTAAATTCAATGGCAAAAAGGACCAGAGATGATAATTTAGCTGTGTATGCACATATGATGACACTTAGTGAGGGGACCAACGAAAAAGAGTTTTTTTATGAAGGTGAAAGAGGGCTCGCTATTGCATACAATGAAATGGACAATTATGCTATAGGTATGTTTATTGAGTTAGATTCAAATAATTTTATTAACAAAATTATTGTTAGTAATGAAATTCCGAGTTTTAGAATTGATAAACATCGTGCTGAATATAATTCCCCACCTATAGATTACATTTTTTATAAGAAGCCTGTTGATTTTTTGGATTGGCTTACGGCCATTAGTATTTGGTTAGAAACTGGATATGTAGATAAGCATTCTTTTTATGATTCACTTGCTGATGAATGCTGTGTACATTTTCAAAGAAAAAATCAAGAACCTATTTTGTTGTTAGGTAAGGAAGAAATTATAAATGACTTTGATAAGATAATGAATTTATTTTTCTATACTATGCCACATATAATTAATGATAAGAATAATAGATCCTTTATAAAGTATGGACCTATGACGATTGAAATCGGCCGTAGTTTAGCGGGGCCAGCAAATTCTGTACATATTTATATTGACGACAGTGAAGCTTAGTTTGCATATTATTTCTTGAATAGGTTCATTATGCTTTAAAATAAAAAAGAAATCGTATGAGCCTCCTTTCCCTATTTAGATATGATATAATTTATATCAAAGTGAGGCATAAATGGTTTGGTCGCCAGACTTCGCTTCTAAGTTTTAATATTGAAGAAACGGTCTGACTTCACAGTCGGACCTTTTTTCATGCCTTCAATCATCATTTTCATGAATATCTTCTTATTATGTTACAATACAGTTAATATTAGTGTTCAATGGGGGATGTGTGTATGAAACGTTATATTACACTACTTAGTCTAGGTTTGTGTTTAGCCGTACCAATGCTTTCACAAGCTAGCGATATAAAGCCTTTTATGCATGTTACGAATGTACATAATGGTCAATATGATGCGGCATTAGATGCTATTACAGATACAAAGTTTTATGGACCGTATCAATTCCGAGTATTAAAGAATGCTATCGAAACACAGGGTGAAACGAAGGACATTGATGGTAGGGCGTTTAGAACCTCTGATGGGGTATTTATGCATGTAAAGGCTAGATCTATTGATAGTACGAGTTCCACGTTAGATGCTGAGGTTAATGAGATTGTTAAAGATAGGACGGTTCCTGAACCTACCGTAAAGATGGTATTGCCTGTTAAGCATGATGTAATAGGGGTCAATAATGATGGTGTGCGTAGTTTGCTAGCCGAATTTATGTATGGCTGGCCATTACATAATAGGACGGATATGGTATTAGTTACTGATTATGAAGATACTCGTTACTATTATAATTTGCAGTTTTATAGAGACAAGCTACCTGAAGGTATTCGCATTGAGCAGTTGCGCCAAATGATTATGGATGCGCAGTTCAGCTATAAATAAGTGATATCTAATTAGCACAATATAGTTATAAATAAAAGAGGTTCCTAATGGTCACAGTAGTGACTTATAGGAACCTCTTTTGTCGGGCAAGTAATTTATATGAATTGGTTATAACGTTATATTATTTATAAGTGTTTTTTGATTCGTGGTGGTTTTATATGTTTTACAATTACGATAGATATAGCAATTGTAAAAGCTATCAAAAAGGATTCTTTTGCGAAGCTAATGGCAATAGTTTCTTGTCCCATTAGCATATAATAAATGGATCGATAAAAGCTGAGCCCTGGTAGTAAAGGGAATAAGCTAGTCATTAGGAAAACTATAGCAGGGCATTTCCGTTTAACAGCCAATATTCTTGATGCTATGGCGATGATAAAACCACTGATGAATATGGAGAGCATAACATTAGACTGTAGTGAAGATAATGTTAAGAACAAGAACCATGAGATGAATCCTAATATTGTACAATCGATAAAATGTTGTTTAGCTACACGGAATAAGATTGCAAATGCTGTCGTACCAATACCAGCCATTATACTACGCATAAACATAGAGGTTAAGGAATTAGTATCTAAATTAGAGGTATAAAGAGGAATCATTTGTGTGTTGAAGAGTAGTGATTGTACTACTGCGACCCCTACAGCCATTGAAATACAGGTAAGTAACGCGCCCATCATAAGGGTTATTCCTGTATTATAGTTATTCTGGCTATACTCTCTAATAGCATTGACGAAAGGAACTCCGGGAACAATGTCAATCATGGCCCCTAGTAATATAACTGATAGGTTGGAGCCTAATTCAAAGTGGATAAAGAGATTACCCAATAAGGCTATTAGAATACTACCTAAAATGGTAATCAATACATCAGAGCTAAGTATGCGTTTGATGGTACACATATAGACGCCTAATATTAAGCCTATAATACCGGCAATTATAGAGTCTGTTATAGAACTACCAATTGCATAGCTAAAGCCCGAAGCTCCTAACGTATAAGCTACTAATCTCCAAAAAAAAGAATAGTCTGACATGGTATCAATTTGATTAAGTTCACTTTCAATCTCCTCAATAGTAATATTTTTTTGTGTGATACGTCGGGAGAGAGCATTAACAGATTCAATTTTACTGAGGTTAATATCGACTTCAGGAACGTTATAAATACGAGTAATTTCAGTTCCATCAGCTTTCTTAGCAGTTGCAAAAATACCTCTATTGGATACGTAGGCTTCTAAATCTTTAAAATTCATAGCTCGTGCTATGTAGTTCATAGTATCCTCTGTACGACTGATTTCGGCGCCACTGCTAAGTAGTATTTTTCCAGCTTTTAGTATAATTTCTAATTCCACACCTGTCATTATTTCCTCGTTATTCATTTTACTTCATTGTTATTTATATTGGACTTTTTGATAGGTCTATCTTTAGAAGATTCAGTTGATTTTGATTCTTCCTGTTGTTCTTGTAGGATATTGATATTTTGATGTATAACTTCTTCGTCTATTGAGAGATGCTCTTCTACATAGTCTTTTAGCTCTTGAACTGTTTCCGTATTTGAAAGTATTTCTTTTGCTTCATTATGAATATCTTCTTTAAGAGATTGTGTATCTGCTTGACTAATATCACCTAATGTATGGAATAGTTCACGTTCTTTTTTTGAAAGATTTTTGTGAGGACTATGTTTTTTTAATGATAAATGGAGCATCTTTCTTCGGAAGAGTTTTTCCATAATGATATCTTTACGATCACGGAGCCAGCCATAAATAAGAATAATTAGGAGTAATAGCCCCATATAACCGAGAATTGGGTAGAGGATACTAATCAAATCTTTAAAACCAAAGAAACTACATATATATCCTATGATCACTACAAAAATAATAACAATTCTCATTCTTTTTGTACTGCCGTTGGCAAAACGTCTAGCAATAGAATAAAAAAGAGAGAATGCTGTATTAAAAATAAGTGAAAAGACTGTGATTGCATATATATATGCTAGCCAAGGATGAATTTGATTGGCAATAGCAAGAATCGGCAAATCTGCATCTTTTACTGTATCTAGATTTGCATAAATAGAGATAGCAGCTATAAAAACAACTAATCCGACTAATAGGCCGCCACGAGTGCCACCTTTTTCAGCAATACCAATACGAACAACAGAACCACCTAAAATAAAGGCCATAGAAACAGCTGTCATAGCACATAGAGAATAATAATTAATGACAGAAAACCATACATTGCTTGTGGCTGGTTTGATTGTGTGGGCTATAGTATCTAACGCAGCCCAATCATGACTTTTACCAATAAAAGAGTAACCTGTAATGATGAATATCATTACAATCATAATAGGTGTAAAAACACCTAGAACACTGGTAATTTTATCAAAGTCCATAAATGATACAGTTATGATTAAAAGTGAGCAAATTAATCCGCCAACCCAAAAAGGAAGTCCAAATTGTTGTTCTAAGTTTGATCCTGCACCGGCTATCATAACGAAGCCCATAATAAAACTACCAGCGATTAGTACAAAATCAAGTATTCTTGTAATAATAGGATGGGAAATCTGTGTAAAAACTTCTTCATGATTGTCTGCACGATAGTAGCTCCCCAAAGAAAGCATGATTTTACCAAATGCGGCATTTAATAGACCTAGTAATAGAACACCAATAAGACCTATTTGGCCAAAACTTATAAAATATTGTAGAAGATCTTGTCCACTCGAGAGTCCTGCACCTACAATAACGCCTATGTAGGCAAATGCAATTTTCCATGATTGTTGCATTATATTTTCCTCCTTTCAAATACATAACTTAGTATACAAAATAATATTATATCATACTAATGATTCAGTTGATGGAAACATCACCGCCAATCTCTATAAGATTAGCTAAAACTGGACCCATTTATAGGCCTTAAGTTCAATACACTAACTATCGAATTGACGGCGTGTCCATGTGAAAGTACTGCCTCATAAATGTAACTAAGAAGTAAATCGTTTATTTTATATGAATTTGTTATAGATTAATGATTATAATTTAGGATGTTATTTATTTAAGTTTTCCACAATGCTTAGAATATCTTCTGCTTTACGAGCAATGTGTGTTACGCCTAATTCTTGGTGGAGAGATTCTTCTCTAAAGCCCCAGGTAACACCGATACAGAGTAGGTCGGAGTTTTCTGCAGTAGCAACGTCAACTTCAGAGTCACCAACATAGATAGATTCTTCAGGAGTAGAGTTTAACTCTTTTAATGCTTGGAGTACCATGTCTGGTGCTGGTTTACGTTGTAATCCTGGTCTTTCACCAATAGCAACAGGTAAGCGATCGCCAAAATATTCTTTATTTAAAGGTGTAACGCCTTCTTGAATTTTATTAGATACAATGGCTAATTTATAACCTTGGTCACGCAATACATCAAGCATATCTAGAATGCCTGGGTAAGGAGCTGTTGTATCTTTTAAGTGCTCACCATAATAAGCTTTGAATTCCTCAATGTATGGAGCTAATTCGTTATCTGCCACAGAACTTGGTAAACATTGACGCATCAAGTACGTTACTGCATTACCAAGTGCTGCTTTTACCTCTGCTAGAGACTTTTCAGGGAAGTTATGTGTACGTAGTACATGATTTACAGCATTCGCTAAATCTGTAGCCGTATCGAGCAATGTGCCGTCGCAATCAAAAACGATGGTTGTATATTTCATGGGGACCTCCGATGTTAAATCAATATGTACTTTATAAGTATATGATAAATATGGAGAAAATCAAGAGAATAGCCGTATTTGTTACTATAATTGTGTTACAATAATAGCAGTATTAATTACAGCGTATAGGAGGCGTAGTATGACTGAAATACAAGCTCTTTTATTGATAAAATCTATTCTCGAATCCGCAGATATTCACGGCATTGAAAATATTCTAGCCGAGGATTGCGAGTACATGTCCATAGGGCGTGGTATTATTGGCCGCAATCGTAATGAAAGTATTGAGTTTTTATCCTCTATGACTGAGTCTATTAAGGCTGATAATGTGCCTGTTACGTGCAAGGTGATGCATATTACCGATGTGTATGAGGAGGATGCGCTATTCCATGAGGGCCGTCATGGTTTGACTGTTTCTTATGAAAGCGGCGATAACTATGTGTATATGATTTTTGTAGATGTAAATGATGAAGGCCTTGTAGACCGCATTGTTTCTAGTCAGGAAAACTATAGTATTGAGTATGATGATCTTCGTTTTGGCGATGATGAAAGCGAGTATGCTTTTATTTCTGCACCAACTACTGTGAAAGATTGGATTACAGCCCTCAGCATGTGGCTTGAAACCGGGAATGTTGATGTAGATGATTTTTACCAATATATAGATGAAGACACACGTGTTGTATTCCAAAAAGGCGATGCTGAATCCATCACCCTTGAAAGTGGCCTTGATGTAGAAGATTACTTTGATCAGCTCATGAACCAACACTTTGATGCGGTACCTCATATCATTCGCGATGAAGAAGATGGCCTTATTTTAACCTATGGTCCTATGAGTGCCATTGCAACCCTCAATGAAGAAGGCGCACTAGCGCTTATTAGTATCTATATCGACACACGCGACGAAGACGAAGCTACTGATGAAGTTGGCTATATTGAAGAAGAACTAACCAAGACAACAACTACTGAAGAAGATTTATTTTAATTAACTCTATCAGTAAAATGTACTATACTTAGTCTAAATATATATGGTTAGCGAGATACCACCAGCTAAAACTATTATGTTTAGTCTAACTACATATGATTAATGAGATACTACCAGTTAAAAGAATTATGTTTAGTCCAACTATATATGATTAATGAGATACTACCAGTTAAAAGTATTATATTTAGTCTAGAAATGTAAAAAACTACCAGTTAAGTTCACGTTGTAGTAGATCGATCTCCTGTTATTGAAAATCGGTTTACAAAACAACATGACAACTGGTAGTTTTAAATTTAATTAGAAATAATTATTTTTAACTGGTAGTATTTACATTTCATCATGGTCCTTAATGAGACCAGCTTTTTTCTTTTTCCAGTAGGAGTAGTAGAACGGCAAGATTATGATGCAGCCGCCTAGACCCCAAAGTAATTGATTAGTTTGAGCTTGGGCGAGCATCCATAGGGATGTGCCGATAGCGATGACTGGGATTAAATAGCCCCCAGGGATTGTGTAGGATCGAGCTTTGTCTGCCCATTTACGACGGAAGATAATAACAGCCAAACATGTTGGTAGGTATTGTGTAAAACGAGATACCGCACTGATAGCTGCTAGTGTAGTAAAGGAACCAGACCATGCAAGTAATACACTGGCAATGGCAGTAACAATAGCTGCTACATATGGTGCGTTGTAACGATTGCGTTTTGCCAAAGCACTTGGTAACATGCCATCTTCGGCCATGGATGTAGCTACACGAGGTGCATAGTAAGCTTCAGCAAAGTTGATGCCGCCCATAGAGATTAAGGTACCTACTAATACGATATACATGCCAACAGGACCAACGATTACATTGAATGCATCTTGTACTGGAGCCTTAGTATTTGCTAAATCTGTACCAAGTACACCAATGGACACGGCAAGGATTGCCATGTATAGAACGGATACGAGAAGCATACACATGATAATAGCACGTGGTAAATTCTTCTTAGGATTTTTCATATCCTCTGCAGCAATGGCAATAACTTCAAACCCTGTATAGGCAAAGAATAGAAGAACCGCGGCTTGAGCAAATGATCCATCTACATATACGTCTTGAGGGAAGACTGGTGTAAAGTTAGCTCCATTAATGAAGAAGATACCAATCGCAATGAATAGAGCAAGAGGGACCAGCTTAGAAATGGTAATTAAGTTATTAACGAATTTAGATACGTTAACACCAAAGATGTTTACAATGGTAAGACCTACAATCAAGATAAATGAAATGACATCCTTTGCAAAATCACCACTTAACGCTGGTACGGCAGCACCTAGTGCTGTAGCAAAGCCAACGGCCATGGCCGCCCAGGCAATAACGGTTACAATCCATTTAAGAACGCCTACTTCGAAGGCCCAAAAGTCACCTAATGCATGTTTTGCATATAGATAAGGGCCACCATTACGTGTAAATAGGCTAGCTGCCTCTGCAAAGCAAAGGGCGATACAGCCTGCAATAACGGCGTCAAATAGCAGGACGCCTAAACTAGCTGAACCAATGATAGAATACGCTTTGTTTGGTAGTAGGAAAATACCGGTCCCTACAATACCATTGATGCCTAGGAGTACAATACTCCAAAAGCCAAATTTTCCTGTTTCTTTCATACTAAAACCTTCCTACTATTTAGTTTTATTGTCTCGAGCTGCTTTTACAAAAGAAGCAAATAAACGTTTTGCATTGTCATCTGTTTCAGACATCATTTCCGGATGGAATTGGCAGGCTACTAACCAAGGATAGGAGGAGTCCTCTAATGCCTCTACAGTACCATCCTTAGCTCTAGCTACTACTTGTAAACCTTTACCAACATGCTTTACTGTTTGATGATGATGAGAATTTGTAATCCATGTAGAGCGGCCAATTGCACTAGCTAATTTTGATTCAAACTCAATGTCTACTGTATGAGTCCCAAGAGAAGGTGTTTGGTTTTGTGAATGTTTAATCGTACAGTTTTCGTCATACTTCAAATCTTGGTATAGAGTGCCACCACGATATACATTTAAAATTTGAATGCCTCGGCAGATACAAAAGATAGGAATTTGTTTTTCTTCCGCTGCTTTCAGTAATGCAAAATCGAATTGATCTCGTTCTGGAAATACGTCGCCCAAGCCTTGTAATGGTTCCTCACCGTAATTTAGGGGAGATACATCATGGCCACCAGATAATAATAGGGCATCTAGTTTTGCTACTGTTTCGCGAGCCACGTCAAGATTTTTAGTGAATGGAATAATTACTGGAATGCCACCAGCTTCCTCAATAGAACGTGGATAGTCTTGATTTACGTAGGAACGCAATAAATCTACGTAAGCCCCACTAGTATCCCGTAAGATATTGCCCGATACACCAATGAATGGTTTTGTCATAATATCACCTCATATGTGTAAAAATTTGTACAATTAGTATAGTTTAAGTATATCAAATATTCGTGAATAAATAATACTACTATTGCAATTAATTATAAAACTTATACATTCTAAAATATGTTAACATTGTTACATTTTTTGGAATTCATATTACTCTTATAGGAATAATTATATTCGTATCTGTTTTGGTAAAAACATGGTATGATAGATTACGAATAAACTGTACGGGAGGTTTACTATGGTCTTTCTTACATCCTTACAGAGCATTATACCAATTGTACTGCTTATATCGTTGGGATATATATTAAAAGGGCGAGGGATGTTTCACCCTATATTTAGTGGTAATCTATCTAGATTTATCATGTCTGTTGCCTTACCAGCCGGTGTTTTCATATCTGTATTACATCATCTACATACATCGGATTTATGGGACTTACGATATGGGATGCTAGCTGTTACATTAACCTATGTAATTACCTATATCGTTGCTTTCATCATGATGAAAGTACTAAAAGTACCTCGAGGTAGGCGTGGCATTTTTATCAATATGGTAGTTAATGATAACTGCTTGTTCATTGGATTGCCAGTGCAAATTGCACTCTTTGGTCAAGATGCACTACCATATTTCTTGTTATATTATATCGGTAACACTATTTCCGTATGGATGGTAGGGGTATTCCTTATAGAACTAGATCCACTGCCCAATGCCGAATTAGGTTTCAATAATAACAAAGCTGATGGTATAAATAATAGCAAAGTAGCTACAGAAACAAAGCGGAAACAGTTTAAATTTGATTTGAAGAAGTTATTACCTCCACCATTACTAGGCTTCTTTGTAGCCTTGATATTCTTATTCTTTGAAATTCCTTTAGCACCAATTTTACATACTACATTGAATTACTTAGGAGATATGGTAACCCCATTATCCTTGATTTATATTGGTATTGTACTTCATGATGCGGGACTTAAGAGTATGAGCCTCAATAAGGATTCTATTGGTGGTATCATAGGACGATTTGTTATCTCTCCAATTATTATGTTCTGTGTCATTATGGCACTACAATATGGTGCAGGCATAGTTCTAGAACCTATTGCGATCATAACCTTTGTAGCACAATCGGCAGGACCTGTTATTGCCGTATTGCCAATTGTGGCAAACGAAGCAAAATCTGATTTACCTTTTGCTACAGGCCTTGTAATGATTAGTACCATACTCTTTGCCGTAGTTATACCAATTATTATGGAAATACTTACAATGATAGGAATAACAGCATAAACAAAAGGTCTGACTGTATAGTCAGACCTTTTTCTTTGCCTATATTTTTTTCTATACAAGTAAAATTGATGAAATATAAAATAAGTGTTAAAATTATAAATAAATATATGTATTTAAGGAGAGAGATATGAAGTTAAGACGTTTGTTATTGTTGAGTTGTATTGGCTTTATGGGGGCTATAGGAATATCTCAGGCCATTGATGTTAATATCCCTGGAGCTCGTCCAGATATTGCGAAAGAAGCTTACCAAGAATATCGGATTCAAGGAGAATTTGCTAAGAAGGTTGATGACTACCAAGAGTCTGAAGTTAAAAAATGGGCACAACATGAGCCAAATTATGATAATAAAAAATTAGATGATGATATTTATTCTGTACAAGAATTGACTAGAGCAATCCATCATTCTAGGACTGTATATATTATTACAGATAATGGGGCTGATATTAAATTTACAGGCTCGAAAGAAAGTATAGTAGGTTGGTCTATTGATCCTAAACATATGGATAAGTCTACTATTAAGAGTGTTGGAGGAACTATTAGCGCCGTATCTGATTTTAGATATGAAACAAGACAACAGCCTAAAGGCTCTAAATGGGAAGATACAAATATAGAATATACTGATTTAAATAAATCTCTTTTACAGAATACCTTGAATGAGAGATTAGAAAAGAGAAAAGATTCGGTTCGATTTGTAGATGGCGATGTATTTACATATCCTGGACTTGAAAAAGCAACATGGGATGTAATCGGCTTTGATGATCATTTGGTTGTGGGGACAATCAATTTTACATTACCGAAAACACCTAATCTTTCTTATCATATTGGTCAATCCCTTAATAAAGATATTATAAAAAATTATATTAAAGATGATACTCAACGTTCCATTTCAGATACAATGGGACCTTTGGCTAATTTTGTTTTACCTTCTATTAAGCCAGCTAGTGATGTGTTAGCATATACTGATCCAGTTCATTTAGGACCTTATACATTTAGGGTATTAAAAAATAGTAAATTCAAGGAACATGAGGTTATAGGTCCAGCTGAATATGATATTTATATGTCTGGACGTATTAAAGCTGTACTTGGTAAGCAACCATTTATAAAAGGTGCTAGTGTTGAAAAACAAAATATTTTATATAGCTACTTACGGTCTGTTGTTAAAAAACAAGGTTTACAAGGTCATAAACGATTACAGTATGCCACAGTTTGGAATAATGGCGTTCCAGCATTATACTTTGAAGTTACCAAAGATAAAGGAACTCTTTTAGGAATGGTGTTATATGATGATCAGTATCTTTATACGTATTATTTATATAAACCTCATGATGTTCATGTAAGTAATTATAAATTGCGAGATGTGATTCAATATGTAGGTGCTAAACATAGCAAAGCGTGGAATGATAAGGCTTTTGTGGGTATAGGTATTTCGCCTATAATGTTAGATGTACTACAAACAAGTCCTACTATTAGAGATATTGTGAAAGATAAAAAAGCACATAATGATAAGAAGTAATACAATAAAAAAGATAGCCTGAAGTTAGTAGCGTAAAAAAGAGGTTTAACACTTGAGTGTTAAACCTCTTTTGTTATGCTTATCTAAAGAATCTACCGATGAGTGGCATGCTTGCACCATCATTTTTATTAAGTCCTTTTAAAAGAACCATGATAATAACGTAGAGTAATAAGCCTTCGATACCAGTGAGTATAAAGTTAGCCCACATTGGTAAGATATCTGTTAAATAGTGGTAACTCATAAAGATGAGTATACCCATAACACCGGCACTGACCACGTTTTTCCAAAGTAGAGAAATATCGAGGAAGTAGCCTGTGTATTTTTTGATGTAAATCAGGTTGAGTAACGCTGCAAAGCCAATATCAGCAACGGTTGCCCACGCAGCACCACCGATACCAAGCCATGGGATAGCCGTTAATGTCCAGTTAAGGATGACCTTGATAACTAGGGCAATACCCATATTAATTACAGGAATACGTGGCTTGTTAAGACCTTGTAAGATACCAGTTGTTACTTGGTGTACACCGAGGAAGAAGATAGAGAACGCAGTGATTTGCGTAGCTAATTCTGCCTTAGGTGCATTATAAATCAAGGTAACTGTTGGAGCAGCAAGTACATACAATAGCACTGTAAATGGTACAGTTGCCATGAATGTTAGTCGCATAGACCCTGCAGTGCGGTCATAAATACCTTCATGATCGCGTTTTGCATAGGCATGAGAAATAGCTGGTACAATGCTTGTTGCAAGGGCTGCTGTAATGATGGTAGCCAAGTTGATGAGCGGTACCGCCATACCTGTAAGATAACCGAACAGTTCTGTTACCTCGTTCATCGGGAAACCAGCATCTAAGAGACGACGTGGTACGATGAGCAAATCGAGATTGGCTGTTAACGGCAACATGATACTTGCTAGAGAAATTGGAATGGACAATGTTAAGAGTCGTGACAAAATTTCTTTAGCTGATTCACGAGGACCATCGTAGCTTTCACCAGTACTACTTGCCTTAGGCAATTTATAGTAATAGTACAAGAGCACAAGGAATGCACCAAAGGCACCTACGCCAGCACCTAAGCTAGCACCGCCTGCAGCAGCTGGTAAACCGTAAGGCAACAAAATAGCTGCGGCACCGAGCATGACGATAACACGTAACAGTTGCTCTACGATTTGGCTGACTGCCGTTGGCGTCATCATTTCATAGCCTTGGATATACCCGCGGAAGCAGGAAATCCACGTTACAAAGAATACTGCCGGAGCGAGCGCGATGATAGAGTAGTAGGCACGGCTTTCAGCAATGAGACCACTAGAGATCAACCAATCTGCACCAAAATACATGGCGAGGCTGGCGATAAAGCCTGTAATGGTTAACATTGTAAAAGATATATTGAATACTCTCTTAGCACCACCAAAGTCGTGTAAGGCTAATCGTTCTGCCGTCAAAATAGAGATGGCAATCGGCACACCTGCGCTCGAAATTTGTAATAGTAACAAATAGATAGGAAAGGCCATCTGGTAGATACCGATGCCTTCACCACCCAAGATGCGGGATAGAAGAATCCAGTTAATACTACCGATGGCTTTCACTACGAAACCGGCAATGGTTAAGATTAAGGTTCCTTTTAAAAATCCACTAGCCATTGATTATAGTTTGTTGGAAGAACCCAATACATTTTTAATTTTGTGAGCTACCATGCCTTTAATAGCATCACGAGCAGGTCCCAAGTATTTACGAGGGTCAAATTCAGATGGGTTTTGAGCCAAGTATTCACGTACGGATGCAGTCATAGCAAGACGAAGGTCTGTATCGATGTTGATTTTGCAAACTGCCATTTGAGCTGCTTTGCGAAGCATTTCTTCAGGTACGCCTTGTGCACCAGGAATGTTGCCACCAAATTCGTTACATTTTGCTACGAATTCAGGTAATACGGAGGATGCGCCATGCAATACGATTGGGAAGTCAGGTAACAATTCGCCAACTTTTTTCAAACGATCGAAGTCGAGGTAAGGGTCGCCTTTGAATTTGTAAGCGCCGTGGCTAGTACCAATAGCAATTGCTAAGGAGTCTACGCCTGTAAGATGAACGAATTCAGCAGCTTGTTCTGGATCTGTGAAGCGAGCATCTGCATCAGATACGTTTACATCATCTTCTACGCCAGCCAAACGGCCCAATTCTGCTTCTACTACAACGCCATGAGCGTGAGCATATTCAACAACTTGTTTAGTGATTTTTACGTTTTCATCGAAATCATGGTGAGATGCGTCGATCATAACGGATGTAAAACCACCATCTACACAGTCTTTACAGATTTCAAAGGAATCGCCGTGATCAAGGTGAAGAGCGATAGGTAAATTGCTGTCTTCAAGAGCTGCTTCTACGAGTTTTACAAGGTAAATATGTTTAGCATATTTACGAGCACCTGCAGATACTTGCAAGATAAGAGGGGATTGTTCCTCTTTTGCTGCATCTACGATACCTTGTACGATTTCCATGTTGTTTACATTGAAAGCGCCAACAGCATAGCCGCCTTCATAGGCTTTTTTGAACATTTCTGTAGTAGTAACTAATGGCATGTTGTCCTCCTTGGCCATAGGGCCTGTCATATCATGTTATTAATACTGTGACTGCCAGTCTTTCTAGCGCATATGAGCTAAATGAAATACTAGTGTATTGCAATCATATATCAATTCAAGTTAAGTATATCAAGAAACACTATAAAGGGCCAATATTTTTTGTATAACTTATGCATAAATTTCGTCTAATTTTATGACCCATGTGGGCTAATTTTTATGTATCGGTATTAATTTACCAGAAATACATTAGCTCAATTGGTGAGTAATGACTCCATATCCGATGGTATGGATGCCTGTAATTCTAGCCATTCATCCGTCATGGGATGGTAAAAGCTAATGCGCGATGCATGGAGTGCTTGACGTCCAATATAGTCTAAATGCCCACCATACAGGTCATCTCCAGCAAGTGGATATCCTAGTTGAGATAGATGGACCCGAATTTGATGCGTTCGACCTGTATGTAATAAACATTGCACATGGGTAAAGCATTGCTCAATCTTATTCTTTACAATGGTATTACTCTCAATGACAGTTATATCTGTATGAGCAGGTTTACCTTCATTCGTACAGCAACGCTCGATAATACTACCTGGTTTACGTCCTATAGGCCACTGTACGCTTATGTGATTAGTGGGTAATTGACCTTCTACAATAGCGTCGTAGTTTTTATGAAAATGAGTACGCTTTTTATCGAAAGCATGTTGTACTACAGAGGTTTTAGCAATGATAACAATCCCAGAGGTGTCCTTATCTAATCGGTGAACAGGATGGAAATCATAATGCTGATTTGTCTGTTGGTAGTAATGTAGAACGCCGTTTGCTAAGGTATGATCTCGTACCTTTGAGGTGGGATGCATCAGAATACCTGCCTCTTTATTGATGACTAAAATATACTCATCTTCGTATATGATATCTAAATCCATAGGACTTAAACTAAACTCTTGTTCAGGGGTTAACTTCATAACGAGATGGTCACCTCCATGTACGAGGGTATTCCACGTTGCTTTATTTTCATTGACTGTTATAATGCCGTCATTTCGCAAACGCCGTCGCATACGTTGGGAAATATGCTGTTGTTTTATAATATGATTCATAGATTGGGTATGTACGTTGGAATCTACAATCAAGTCGATAATAGTTGCTGTTTTCATACATAGTATTATATCAAATAAATAATGGATGAAGAATTTTTCATAATTCGTTGTCTTTATAGAGTGCATATAGTATAATTTTTATTAATGTTTTTTATATATTTTTTATGTATTGGTGTTTTATTTATTTGAATGCTTTGGCAGTTCAATTTTTTAAAATCATATATTGATGAGTATATGGTTTGCTTTGTAAAAGGAGAGATTTATGGAACTGAATAAGAAATCCTTATTAGTCGCTTGTGTGTTGGCGGCTATGTCTACAAGTGCTTTCGCAGCAACTACAACAACATCCACTAGTAGTACAACTGTGACAAATCAAGATACACCGACATCTACAAGTACGCGTGTAACTAGTGAGAAACATACAACAGCAACATCCTCTACTTCAGTTTCAACTATGGAAAAATCTACAGCTAAATCTAGTAGTGTATCCGTATCTGTTGGTGCTGGACGTGTAGGTGACTATGTTGCTGTACCTATTCTTTCTGCTCAACATCAGCCTCCAGCGGCTCTTAAATCAATCCAAGCTGTAATAGACAATGATAACTTTATTAAGTTGGGCCAATTAGCTACAGTAAAACAAAAAGGGAAATGGGGCGTAGTCGGTACAGACGGTAAAGTTTTGCTTGAACCACAGTATTTAGATATCGATCCATCATTATCTGCTGATGGTACATATTATGCATATACTAAAAAAACATTAGAACATATTAACATTGATGGTTCTGTGATTTCTAGTGGTGTTGACACCTATGGTGAGCATGATAAAGATATTTTGGCTCGTCGCGAAATGGTAAAAAACTTATCCAATGGTGATGTTAAAATAAACTCTATCTCTTATCCAAGTGATTCTTATACAGCCGTTTCTGTAAAAAATAAATGGGGATTTGTAGATGCTTCTAACAAAACGGTGATTGAGCCACAATTTAAGGAAGTGTATACAAAATTTAGTGAAGATCGTGCCTTTGTAAAAAGCGCTAAAGGTAAAACTATAGCTATTGATGGTAGCGGCAATTCAATTTTTGAAGCTCCTACAGACGATATTGATGAATTTAAGAATGGATTGGCTGAATATCGACGTCATATTAGTAAGTTTAATTTAGGTGGATTTTTAAGTATGGCCGTAGGCATAGGTTTAAGTAGTCAAGGTGGAATTTATTATGGTGATGCTTGGAACCCAGTTTACGATGGTGTAAAACGTGGTTATTTGGACCGCAGTGGCAATATTATCATTGACAGCAAGAATGATGCTGTATGGCCAATGACAGCTTATGGTACACTTGTTAAAAATCAAGGTAAATTAGGATTTATGAATCGTAATGGTGAATATATTATTCAACCTGGTAATTATGATGCAGGGGAAATGGATACCATTAATGCTTTGTTAGTACTCATCAATAAAGATAATGGAAAAGCTGGTATTTTTAATTTAGAAACAGGAAAACAAGTTAATCCATTTGTATATGATTCAATTAATTTTGTAAGTGCTACTCGGATGGTAGCTACAAAAGGTGAAAGTAAATACTTAATTGATATGCAATCCGGTAATACTGTATTTACAACAACTAAGGATATGACAATAGATGCATTTGGTGGGGCCTATGCTTGGGTTCATAAAGGGTCTAACGATTATCAATTAATTGATGAGAGTGGTAAAGTTTTATTCCATGATAAGAATAAGTTGATTAGTAAAACTGTACCGTTTAGACATGGTTATGGCGCAGTGAAGTCGAATGGAAAATGGGGTGTAATGAACTCCAACGGTGAATGGGTTGTTCAACCAATGTATGATGCGGTTAATGTACTATAAATCGTATTTGGTCAAAATTTTCTATGTATAATCTATTGCGCTATTTGCTACAAACTCATAACAAAAATTATAACTAAAATAATTGGTTCATTAAAAATTCATGATATGGTATACTGAGCCTATAATGTATAGTTATATGTTTTTATTTGTTTTTGGGGGTACATATGAAATCTTCTAAAGCACTTTTAAAATTGTTGGTTGTTGGTTGTATTGGTTTGGGTTGCTTAATGCCGACAGTTGCGCATGGGGAAAATACTACAGGACAAGCCGCAGGGGAGAACTCTGTTGTAAAAACAGAGATGCCATCAGGTGTTAATCGTATTCAACTGTTAAAAAATGAAGATTCATCTTCAACTGTACGCACAAGTTCTATTATTAATGGTCATGCTTATATTCCTAAGGATACAAAGATTGAATTAGAATTAATTACTCCAATTAGTTCCAAACGAAGTAAAGAAGGAAATACTTTTAGATTAAAAACATTAGAAAATCTTCTTATAAATGATGTTGTAGTAATTCCAGCAAATCAAGAAGTACTGGGAACAATTACAAAGTCTAGAAAAAACGGTATGTTTGGCCGCAAAGGTAGATTAGAATTTAGCATAAATGAAATTAAAACTGTTAATGGAGTTACAGTTCCTCTCGATGCTCAAGTAAAAGGTAAAGGTCATTCTGATAATGGCGCTGTAGCTGTGGCTGCTGCTGTTAGCCTAGTGGGTGGCTTATTTATGAAGGGGACAAACATTTACTATGAACCAGGCCAAAAGTTTGTTGCTGTGGTAGCTGCTGATACAGATTTAAATACAACAGTGGAAGATCTTCCAAATGCTATGAACCCAAGTAAACCATCTGGGCAAAATATTGTGTTGCCAACAAGATAGATTAAGATTCATATGAAAATATTATAGTGATTAAATATCCGGTATCGATAGATTACATCTGTTGGGTACCGGATATTTTGTTTTTTGAAATAGCTAATACTTACTTTTGTTTATAGTCTGAATAATTCTTCTATGATTAATAATAGTTATAATTAAAAAAATCGATTTACCTAGAAAATAAGCGTGTTATAAGGTATAATTATAGAGATATATTCCGATTTGGTGTACATTTACACTTTTACTTGGAATATGAGGATGATGAAAGTAATACTATGAGCCCCATGCCCAACGGGTTCAGGTGTAGGAGGTATAAAATGGCTAAAGATTGTTCCTTTGACGTTGTGTCCGAAGTGGATATGCAGGAAGTAGATAATGCGGTAAACCAAGCGAAAAAAGAGATTGGTACTCGTTATGATTTCCGTGGCTCCAAAGCGGAAATTAGTCTTGAAGGCGACACTATCAAAATCATCGGTGATGATGAATATAAATTGAATGCCATTATCGATGTATTAAAAGGCAAGATGATTAAACGTAATGTAGCGATTAAAAATCTTGACTACGGCAAGGTTGAACCAGCAGCTGGTGCCACAGTTCGCCAAGTAATTACTATTAAAAAAGGCATTACTAAAGAAAATGCTAAAGAAGTAGTAAAAGCAATCAAAAACATGAAAATTAAGGTACAAGCATCTATCCAAGAGGATCAAGTGCGTGTATCTGGTAAGGATAAAGATGATTTGCAAGCAGTTATCCAAATGTTAAAACAATTGGATATCCCTGTAGAATTGCAATTCGTTAACTTCCGTTCTTAATAACATATGTCCATAAGATAGGGTTAGTTTGATTCCATAGGATCGCTAACCCTATCGGTATAGGAGGCCTTATGAAAGTAGAGGACATGAAGGGTGGCTATACCACAGGTTCATGTGCTACGGCAGGTATGAAAGCTGGTTTATTGGCCCTCTTAGATAAAAGCATTGTGGACCAAGTGGTCATTGAAAATCCTCAAGGTCAGTATATTGAGGTGCCTATTAAAGCCGTAGAAGTACTATCTGATACTGAGGCTAAGGTAACCGTTATGAAGGACGGTGGCGATGATCCGGATGTAACACATGGCAATGATGTGGAAACAACGGTAACACTCGATGATACTGGTGAACTACGATTCCGAGCGGGTTTTGGTGTAGGGACGGTAACGAAACCGGGTCTTGCTATGCCCCCAGGAGAACCGGCTATCAATCCAGGGCCTCGTACGATGATGAACATCGTCTTTGAAGAGTTATGTGTACATGGTCAAGGTGTAACAGTAACGGTGAGCGTGCCAAATGGTATGGTCTTAGCTAAGAAAACCTTAAATCATACCTTAGGTATCGAAGGTGGTATTTCCATTATCGGTACTACGGGTATTGTTAAGCCCATGAGTGAAGAAGGGTTCAAAAACTCTTTAGTGCCTCAGCTAAAAGTTATGAAAGCCAATGGTTGTGAAACGGCTGTTCTCGTGCCAGGCCGTATTGGTCAAGACTTAGCTGAACAAGTACTAGGTATTCATAAGAACCAAATGGCCGAAACGAGTAACTTTATTGGTTTTATGCTCGAAAAAGCTGTTGAAATTGGCTTCAAACGTATCTTGATCATCGGTCATATTGGCAAGCTCATAAAACTAGCTAGTGGTAGTTTCCATACCCACAATCGCATGAGTGATGGTCGTATGGAAAGCATTGTGGCCTATGCTGCCTTAGAAGGGGCATCCCAAGCGGTGTGTGAAGAGTTGTTTAATTGCCAAACCACGGAGTCCACGTTCCCTATTTTGGAGCGGGAAGGACTGAATGGTGTATACCAACGCGTTGTAGATCGTGCCTCTCTACGCAGTGAGCGATATATTGCTAATGAAGCAGAGGTAGGTATCATTATTACGACTTTAAAGGGCGAGATTTTGGCAATGGATAAGCATGCAAAAGAGATAGGAGAGCTTGAACAATGGCACATACCTTGTATATCGTAGGCATTGGTCCAGGTAATCCTGATTATGTGGTACCTAAAGGCCTTAATTTAATTAAACATGCTACAGTATTGGTCGGTAGCGAACGGTCCTTAGAGGACTTTCAGGAGTCTGGCCAAATTACATATCCTGTAACAGGTAAGCTTAGCTTGTTAGCTGAGCAAATCGAGCATGAACTCAATAGCCATGACGTTGTAGTTATGGTTAGTGGTGATACAGGCTACTATAGCTTATTGCCATATTTAAAGAAAAAATTCCCTGCTAATCCTATTGAGGTTGTGCCAGGCATTAGTTCTATGACCTTTGCCTTTGCTCGACTCAATGAGGTGTGGCATGATGCGGATTTAATGAGCTTTCACGGTCGCCAACCAGCGCCTGAAAAACTCGTGTATGAAGCAGGTAAAAAGATGGGGTTCTTAACGGATCCAGAATATAATCCAGCGCATATTGCGCGTATTTTAATAGATGCAGGTTGGCCAAAAGAAACGAGAGCAGCAGCCCTTGAGCGCTTGAGCTATGATGATGAAAAAATTGTAGACTCCACGTTAGAGGTATTAACTGAGCTTGAAGGCTTTGGTCATTCTGTAATGGTGGTATTAGGATGAGACATTTTTTCGGAATTCCTGATGAGGAATTTATTCGCGGCGACGTGCCGATGACGAAATGCGAGATTCGCAAAGCCGTTATGAACGAGGCACGCATCGAGGAAGATAGCATCGTCCTTGACGTTGGTGCTGGTACGGGCTCTATTTCTATTGAAGCAGCCTTGGCCGCGCCTAAAGGGCATGTATATGCGATTGAGCGCTTTGATAAAGGCATCGACCTTATCAATGAAAACATGAAGAAATTCAATGTAAATAATATGACAGTTATTAAGTCCAAAGCTCCTGAAGGTATGGAAGAATTGCCTGAGCTTGATGCGGTTATCATTGGCGGTAGTGCTGGTGGTATGACAGGCATCATGGATGAGGCGCAACGTCTTTTAAAAGTAGGCGGCCGTTTAGTTGTAACAGCTGTAACAATGGAAACTGGTTATACAATCCTTAAAGAGTTGAAAGGTCGTCCTTTCACCTATGAAGGTTACCAAATGTCTATCAGCCGTTACCGCAAGGCTGGTCCCTATCATTTGTTAGACCCATTGAGCCCAATTTTCATTGTATCTGCAACGCGTATCGCAGAAGGAGAGTAATATGGTTGACGTACATATCGTAGGCGCAGGCCCTGGAGATCCCGAGTTAATTACTCGCAAAGGGTATCGTTTAGTGCAAGAGGCAGACGTTGTTATTTATGCTGGCTCCTTGGTAAACCCTGCTATTTTAGAGGCTTGTAAACCAGGCTGTGAAATCCATAACAGTGCTACTATGAATCTTGATGAGGTGTTGGCTGTTATGAAAGCTTCCGTTGAGGCTGGTAAAAGCGTAGTTCGCCTTCATACAGGTGACCCTGCTATTTACGGTGCGATTCAAGAGCAAATGGATGCACTCGCTGGCATGGGTATTTCTTATGAAGTCGTGCCAGGTGTAAGTTCTTTCCTTGCTACAGCAGCGGCATTAAAACAAGAATACACATTACCTAATGTGTCCCAAACAGTTATCATTACACGCATGGAAGGCCGTACACCGATGCCTCCAAAGGAAAAATTGCGCATGTTAGCAGCTCATGAAGCGACTATGTGTATTTTCCTTAGCGTTCAAATGTTAGATAAGGTTGTAGCTGAACTCATCGAGGGCGGTTATGACAAAACAACTCCAGTGGCGATCGTGGTAAAAGCGTCTTGGCCAGACCAACGCATTATCCGTGGCACATTGGAAACCATTGCGGACATCGTAGCGAAAGAAGGCGTATTGCGCCAAGCTATGATCGTAGTAAGCCATGTATTAGATAGTGAATACGAATTATCTAAACTCTACGACAAAGGCTTTGCTCACATGTACCGCAGTGCTAAGGACTAATATGATGAAAGAACTAGAAACTGTTGCATCTACGACTGGTGCTAAGAAGAATAGAACGGCTATTCTCTCTGTATCTGAACGAGGTGCAAAGCTAGGTCAACGCATCAAGTCTTTGGTGGCACCCCATGCGGATTGCTTTGAAAAGGAAAACCGGCCCTCTGGTGGTGAGGCTATTTATTTCGACTCCCTTAAAAACCATATTGGACAGATTTTCAAAGATTACGACCAAGTACTGTGTATTATGGCACTCGGTATCGTAGTGCGCATGATTGCACCGTATATTGAGCATAAATCCAAGGATCCTGCAGTAGTCGTAATGGATGAAGTAGGTCACCATGTAATTAGCTTATTGTCTGGTCACCTTGGGGGCGCCAACGAATGGACGCAGTCCATTTCGCTGGCCATCGATGCGGACCCCGTCATTACAACGGCTACGGATGTAAACGGATTGCCAGCGCCTGACGTGTTGGCGCGCCACGAGCATCTATTGGTAGATGACTTCCAAACCTTAATCAATGTAAACTCTGCCATCGTTGGGGGAGAACAGGTTGATTATTATATCGATGAAAGCTTACCTAATGCAGAGCATTTAGAAGAAGCAGCGAAAGCTCATATTGGTGAGCATGGTATGGTTCATATTGTTTCTTTGGGTCGACTTGAGTCTATTCCATGTAAAAATGAAAACGCTGAAGAGGGATTATCTCGAGTTGTAATTACTGATAAAGTAATTGCCGAGTATGGTCATCAATTGATTTTGCGCCCTCGTACCTATACGATGGGCATTGGCTGTCGTCGAGATACGCCAAAGGAGTTAATTCTTGATGCCATTCAACAGTCGCTAGCAGCACATAAGCTTTCACCAAAGAGCCTTGTAACGGCCGCATCGGTCATCGTTAAACAAGATGAAGTAGGCCTCTTAGAGGCTATGCAAATTATGGGGTGGCCTATCGTGTTCTATACACAGGACGAGATGGCACCACTCATCGAACAAGAAGAATTAAAAGAATCTAATTTTGTAAAAGGAACTATAGGAGTAGGAAACGTATGCGAGACAACGGCATTACTAGCGGCCAAGAGCCGAACATTAATACAGCACAAAACAATTTATCCCAAAACAACGGTAGCCATTGCACAGGTAACATCAAAGTAATCGGCATTGGCCCTGGCGATGAAGAGTTTATGACGCCTCAAGCGCGCGAAGCTATCTTAGCAGCTGACCGCGTGGTAGGTTATTTGACATACCTCGACTTGATCAAAGACCTTATCGAAGGTAAAGAGACTGTAGGTACTGCAATGATGCAAGAAGTAGATCGTTGCCAACAAGCAGTTGATTTAGCCGTAGAAGGTCATCAAGTAGTTGTAGTATCCTCTGGTGACTCTGGCGTATACGGCATGGCAGGTCTTGTGTTGGAACTTGCTAATAAAGTACCAGCAGAAAAACGTCCTTCCGTAGATATCGTACCTGGCCTTAGTGCTGTAAACGTTGCAGCATCCGTATTAGGTGCACCATTGATGCATGACTTTGCTGTCATTTCTTTGAGTGACTTGATGACTCCATGGGATCTTATCAAAAAACGTGCTGATCTTTGTGCACAAGGTGATATGGTTATTTCCTTGTACAACCCACGCAGTAAAAAACGTGTTACACACTTAGATGAAGTTCGCGAAATCGTTCTTAAATACCGCGACCCTAAAACACCTGTTGGTATCGTGCAAAAAGCAGGTCGTCCAGGTCAACATATGGTAATCTCTGATCTTGAAAACTTCACAAATGAAGAAGTAGATATGCAAACACTTGTTATCATCGGTAATAGCCAAACCTATGTTGAAAATGGTCGCATGATTACACCTCGAGGCTACAAATTATGATTTGGGTCATCGCTGGTACCTTGGATGGCCGCACCTTAGCGGTAGAAATCCAAAAACGGACTGGTGAAGATGTGCTCGTTACGGTTGTAAGCCAATATGGTGCAGAGCTTGCTGCCCATAAAGGCATTACCGTACATACGGGCCGTCTTGACCAAGAGGCGATGCAAAAATTGATTAAAAAGCACAATGTGCGTCTCTTAATCGATGCAAGTCATCCGTATGCTGCTATCGTTACGGCTACGGCTCAAGATGCAGCAAAAGCTGAAGGTATTCCTTTTGTTCGTTTTGAACGTAAAGAGGTACCATTGCCAGATTATGATAAATTGCATATCGTAGTGGACGAAGTAGAAGCAGCTAATCTAGCAGGCAAATTAGCGAAGGAAAATAATAACCATGTGTATTTGACTACAGGTAGTAAAACAATGCACATCTTTGCTAAATCTGAAGCCTTGCAAGATTGCGAAGTATGGACCCGCATTTTGCCTACCGCAGAGGTGTTACAAATGATGGAAGACCTCAATGTGAGTCCAAAACGCATTGTTGCTGTGCAAGGTCCATTTTCTTACGATATGAACCGCATCATGTTCCACGATACGAAGGCGAGCGTTGTAGTTATGAAAAACTCTGGCCTTGTAGGTGGTGCTGATACAAAATTACAAGCCGCTATGGATCTCGGCATCCATGTTATTGTTATCGATCGTCCACGTGTTAAGATTGAAAGCCACGTGGTATCATCTAATGATGAATTTTTCAAATTATGGGAGGACACTAATGGATTACGTTAAAAATCCTAAAGCCATTGAAGATAAAAGTATGGAAATCATTTACGATTATGTAAAAGATTTGGGTTTAACAGATGATGAAGTACGCGTAGTATCTCGTACTGTACATGCTTCTGGTGATGTTGAATACGCTCAACTCGTAAAAATGAGCCCTGATGCTGTTCAAAAAGGTATCGAAGCATTAGATAATGGTGCAGATATTTACACTGACGTAGAAATGGTTCGCACAGGTATTTCTAAACCAGCTCTTAAGATTCGCGGCAATGAAGTACACTGCTTAATTAAAGACGAAAACGTAGCTAAAATGGCTAAAGAATTAGGCGTGACTCGTTCTATTGCAGCTATGCGTACATTTGGTAAACAATTAGAAGGCCAAATCGTAGCTATCGGTAATGCTCCAACAGCATTGTATGAAGTATTGCGTTTAGCTCTTGAAGAAGGCGTTAAACCAGCTCTTATCATTGGTATCCCTGTAGGCTTCGTAGGTGCTGCAGAATCCAAAGATTACTTGATGGAAGTATCCCCAGTTCCTTACATCACTGTAAAAGGCAACAAAGGTGGTAGCCCAATCGCAGCTTCCGTATGTAATGCATTGCTTTATACAGATGTAAAACGCAATGACATGCTCTTCGTAGAAGGCAAAGAGTCTAAATAATACAAAACCCGAATCGTATGTTAGTAGTTTTTTGCGATTCGGGTTTTACTGTATATTTTTAAGTACCACCAGTTAAAAGTAAAATCTTTTTACTAGCAAAGGTATAGTCTTTTTTTAGATACTACCAGTTAAAAGTAAATTTTTTACTAGCAAAGGTATAGTCTTTTTTAGATACTACCAGTTAAAAGTAAATGTATTAGCCTGTAATGTTATCTTTTTACAGATACTACCAGTTAAAAATAAATATTTTTAACTGGTAGTACCTCTATAATAGGTGGTACTATGTCTGAAAATTTAGGATTTTCAAAATAACGTATTTGATATATGAAGATCTGGAGAGGGGGTTCGTATGGCATCAATTAATGAACGAAAATTATTTCGATTATCGGTTATCATTTTTTTAATAGTTGCTGTTGTAGCTAGCATGATTATCTCCCTTATTTGGGGTTCTACACCGGTGTCAATAACGGAGATTTGGCATACATTGTGGGCTAGTGAGCTAACAGATACATCATCACAAATTATTTGGAATATTCGCTTGCCCCGTAATATTGTGGCTGCTTTGGTAGGGGCCTGTCTTGCTGTTTCTGGTGCTATCCTACAAGCGGTTATGAAAAACCCACTGGCAGATCCACAAATTGTAGGGGTGTCCTCAGGTGCAGGCCTTGCTGGTGTTATTGTATTAATTTTATTCCCTGGTTATGATTATATCGTTCCTCTCGTAGCCTTCTTAGGTGCGATGGGGGCGGCCCTTATGGTGTATGCATTAGCTTGGAAGAATGGGGTGCGACCTAGTCGCATTATCTTAGCCGGTGTAGCAGTAGCTGCTTTTTTAGGTTCTGGTATATCAGCACTTCTCGTATTTTACGGGGATCGTGTACAAGGTGCTTTACTGTGGATGGTAGGTGGCCTATCGGCTCGTAGCTGGCCTCAGGTTGAGGTTTTATTCCCGTACGCCATGATAGGTCTTTTCTTAGCTTGCTTGGGTGCTAAACGACTTACTATTTTAAGCCTCGGCGATGAAACGGCAAAAGGACTAGGCCTTAAGGTGGAACAAACTCGCTTTATGATGACTGCCGTAGCAGCTTTATTGGCGGCCGGTGCTGTAAGTATTGCAGGCCTCATTGGATTCGTAGGCCTTGTGATTCCGCATATGCTACGTCTTATTATCGGCAATGATTATGCCTATCTATTACCAGGCTCTGCGCTGTTAGGAGCCTTTGTCCTCGTTGTAAGCGACACCGTAGGGCGCGTCCTCATGAGTCCTATTGAAATTCCTGTAGGTATTATCATGGCCTTCTTCGGAGCGCCGTTCTTCTTGTATCTATTAAGGAGGGATAGCTGATGAGTACAAATAATTCTGCTATTGCTGTAAAACAGCTATCCGTAACCCTTGGTGATCGTCAGATTTTACATGATATCAATGTATCAGTCCCAGTTGGGAAAATAACAACCTTAATAGGTCCGAATGGTTGTGGTAAAAGTACGCTATTACGGTCTATGATTGGATATATCCATAGTCCCCGTGAATGTGTAACAATACTAGGAAAATCATTACAGTCCTATTCTCAAAGTGATTTAGCACGACAAATGGCTTTTTTGCCACAGGTTCCCAATATGCCAAAGGATATGACTGTCGAAGAACTTGTTTATTGTGGACGATATCCATACCAAACCTGGTGGAAAAACACAGCTAAAGAGGATAGAGAAATCGCAGATTATGCACTGTCGATTACGAAAACAGATCATCTTCGTCATCAATTGATTCCATCTTTATCTGGTGGTGAGCGCCAACGCGTTTGGATTGCTATGGCGCTAGCTCAAGAACCAAAGCTTTTAGTACTTGATGAACCTACAACGTATTTAGATATTAATCATCAATTAGAGATTATGGAACTGTTAAAACGGCTCAATAAGGAGCAAGGTTTAACAGTTCTCATGGTGCTACATGATTTAACACAAGCAGTACAATATTCTGATTACATGGCTGTTATCAAAGAAGGACACTTGATTGCAGCAGGGGATACAAAGGATATTACCTCTGATTCATTATTTAAAGAGGTGTTCTCTGTAGATGTACAAGTTGATAACTTTGATAATAAACTATACGTACGTGTAAAAGGTTTATTATAGGTGCTTTCATAAAAATAAAGGGACTATAACTAGAATGTTAAATGCATTCTGTTATAGTCCCTTTATTTAGTTTAAAATGTAACGTCTATGCCGTATGCTTCTTTCACGAGGCGAGCCATAGCTTCAGGTGTTTGAAGACCTGGATTTAATAGGAATAGTTTAGATGGTAGATATACTACGCGGTTATTTTGAACTGCTTTCAAGTTAGCCCAGGCAGGATTATCTGTCATGGCTTTTTTCATAGCTTTAGTAATTTCTTCTTCTTTACCCATGGTAACGACGAAGATAATATCTGGGTTGTCTGCAGTCAACGTTTCAAGGGAGTATGGTACGGTTTTATCCTTAGCTGTACCATCTAGGTGAGCTGTAACAACATTTGTCATACCTAGCTCTTTTACCATAGAAGCAGTAACTGCTTCGTCAGTTTCAGCAGTCACACCTTTGCCTGTAGCACGTAATACAGCTACACGTGCAGGTTGTTGGTTTTTCACTGAATCTTTTACCTTAGCAATATTATTTTCGTAATTAGCGATAACTGTTTTAGCTTTATCCTGATGATTAGTTAATTCACCAAGGAATGTTAATAGTGGTACATTGTCCTTGATGCCATCATAATCAAATAATACTGTTGGAATATTGTTAGCCTGTAATTGAGATTCATATTTTTTATGTTGATTTACTAAACCTAATACTACATCTGGCTTCAATCCTAATAGTTGTTCCATATTAATATTAGCAGTTTGACCTAAAGCTGGTAGAGCTTCAAGTTCGGGATCTAACTTATCTGTTGTATTGGCACGACTTATGGATTTACCATCTACAGCATATAGCATAGATAACACGGAATTAGATAATACTGCAATTCTTTGAGGATCCTTTGGTACTGTATAGGTTTGACCGTTAAAGGTTAATTCCTTTGTAGTAGCAGAAGAGCTGGATGTGGATTTACCACACCCAGCTAGTGCTAGTACAATCATAACCAAAGCGATACTACCAAGTAGTAGTTTTTTCATGATGTACTCCTATGTACGTTATATAACGATACTAGTTAAATTTTAGATTGATTATTTTTGTAATGCGTCCCAAGATTCGTTAGCACGTTCAACGAATAAGTTACGGATGTTAGGGTTTTCACCTAAGCCATGGATGTAAGTGTCAACTTTGAAGCCTTCTTTTTGAAGGATGGATTTATGGGAATCTGGTTCGGCACCAGCCATGTCGTTGTTTGCATGGTCGCCAGCAACCATCATGAATGGCATCAATGTAACATGTTTAATACCATGTAATTTCAATTGAGGGATAACTTGTTCAAGATTTGGAGTACCTTCTACTGTGTAGATAAATACATTTTTCATACCAAGAGTATGGATACGGTCTTGAATTACAGAATAATAAGCATTGGAAGGATCTGGAGTACCATGAGCCATGATAAGAAGAGCGTCTTCTTTGCCTAATTTAGGGAACTGAGATTGAACAGCTTTTAATGTTTCAATAACTTGGTCAGTTTGGTTTTCTTGACCCATCCAGTACATAAGAGATGTACCAAGTGTCATTTTTTTGAAATTATCTTTGTACAAATTATATACTGCTGCATCGTAGTTGTATTCCATACCAGGAATTACATCAAGGGATGCTAATGCAACGCGAGTGTAACCGTCTTTTTTAAGTTCAGCCAAAGCTTCTTCAGGAGTTGGGTAAGTAATACCTTCTTTTTGTTGGATACGATCACGAATAATATGGCTTGTGAAAGCTGTAACTACTTTTGTGTTTGGATGAGCTGCTTTAATAGCATCTACAGTTGCATCGATTGTTTTCGCACGAGTATCTTTATAAGTTGTACCAAAGCTCATAACAACCATAGCATCTTTGTTTGGCAAGTTTTGTAAAGCTTCTGTATTGTGTGTACGAACACCAATTGCAGCAGCTTCTTTCAATGCTGGAGTAGGATCTTTTACTTCATCATTTAATTGGTATGCAGCGTGACCAAGCACAGGAGCACCAAATGTCAATGCGAAAGCCGCTAATGCAGCAGAAACTGTTAATGCACGTTTTTTTACACTAAACATAAGTGAATCACCTCATTAAACAACATCATCTGACTATGCAGACATAACTATAAATCTATAAATCAATCGTAGCAACCTAGGGTATGTATGTCAATAAACCCCATACCCCTAGAAGTATAGGAAAAATAAGGGTTTTTCAAGAAATTTATGTGATGAATATAGTATAGTATTAGCTTTTATAATTATATTCTTTTTGGTTATAAGGATATGAATGTGTGAATATATGAGTAGTTCTATTCCTTATTAAATAAAAATTTTGATATTATTTCTCATTGACTTATATTCGTGAATCTTGTACTATTATTACATAGTAGTTGATAACAATTTTCAGTTATGGAGGTTGTATCATGTATGAGCGATATGGAGGTCACATATGAAAGGCATAATTATTGCATCCTTTGGATCAATTTATCAAGATGCTGTGGAGAAATCCATCGGCAGTATAGAGAAAAAAGTACGTTCCATGTATAGCGATATGGAGGTACGCCGTGTATTCTTATCTGATGCATTAGTAGAGAAGTGGAACGAGAAATACGATGATAAGATTTCTTCTTTCACAGAGGCTATGCAGGATTTTGCTCGCATGGGCATCGATGAGGTATACATTCAACCTGTAACATTGGTAGCAGATCAGTGTTACCAACAAATGCGTAAACAAGCATTAAAGTTTTTACATAGCAATGAATATGGTTTCACACAAGTGAATATTGGTAAACCATTGCTTACATCATTAGGTGTAAAGAATTATGCCGATGATTATGAAGCTACATTAGAAAGCATAGTGCGTCATGTTAATACAAAGGCGCTTAATAAATCTGTAGTGCTCATGGCAAATGGTCAAAATCAATTAGAGTTCAGTACATTACAATTAAAAGCTATGTATGGGGCTGCACCAAATGTAGTAGTATTTACCACAAATGGTTTCCCTACATTTAAACAAGCGCTTACATTATTAGACCGTATGGGCCATAAAGATTTATTAGTAGTACCATTAGCTCTTATTGGTTCTACACATTTAATGGACTATCTCGGCGGTGACCGTTCTGATTCTATTTATGCATTGTTAGCTGAAGAAGGATACAATGTAGATATTTGGAATGAAGGTCTTGGTGAAAATCCTTACGTACAAGATTTATTCTTGAAACATTTAGGTCAAGCGATCCGTATGTCCGACCGGAAGCGTCCCATACCCCGTGAATCTGTAAAACCTGTTATGACAAACTCTCGCATGGAAGCGCGAGGTATGATTTCTTAATTTAGTCTCTCACATAATTAGACATACATCTCATCACACTCCTTTACATAAGTAAAAGTCCTCCTTGTTGGAAATCCAATGAGGAGGATTTTTACTTTTACTATGAAAGATATTTATAATATCTATTTTATACGTCCCATGGTATGCCCCTAATGTGTCGACTATGGTATGATTAAGATACATTATTAGTTAGATAAGGAGACTTCCATGAAACAAGCTATTTTAGTTGTTGCCTTTGGGTCCACTGTTGACAGTGCTCGTGAACATAATATTGACTCCGTTGCGGAGTATATCCGTAAATCCTATCCCGACTATACGGTGGAATTAGCATTTTCCTCTCGTATTATCGTTAAGCGGTTGCGTGAACGAGGGATTGAGATTCCTACTGAGCAAGGTGCATTAGAAAACCTTATTAAGAAGGCTATACACATATTTATGTGCAGCCCCTACATTTTACAGGTGGTGAAGAGTTTGATAAGTTGAAAAATAATATTCTCGCTCATGAAGGGGAGGGTCAATTGGAAGTATTGCGCGTAGGTAGACCTCTCGTATACTACATGGGCCAAGAAGAGCATCCTGATGATTATCAAATCTTGATTGATCATTTTATTAAGCCACTTAATATCTCCAAAGATGATGGTTTGTTATTGGTCGGTCATGGTGGGCTTGGTTCTGGTAACTCCTCATATGGTAATTTACAGTTTAAATTAATTCGTGATGGACTTACGAATGTGCGTGTTGCAGTGCTAGAAAATGCACCATATGTGGCAGATGTAGCTATGCCTTGGGAATGGCTCGATGGCAAACGGCCAAACACAATTTATGTGCACCCCTTATTGTTAGTACTTGGGGATCATGCACAAAATGATTTATTTGGTGATGAAGAGGATAGCGTTGTCAATGAACTTGCTGGGGCAGGTTATGAAGTTAAACCAATTCATAGTGCTCTTGGTGAATATGAAGCAATTCATGATATCTTCCGTCAACATGTGCAGGATTGTATCGATGATTTGTATGGTAAACGTAGTCCACATCGTCCTGCAATTCCAAATATTAAATAGTATCTTTGTATATCTTGTATAAATTAGTTATAATAAAAGATATGAAATTTATAAATAGATTGTAACTATAAGAATAGGAGAACCCCATGAAAGGTAAATTATATGGCATTGGCGTAGGCCCTGGTGATTCTGAATTGATGACTGTGAAAGCTGCTCGCATCGTAGGTGAAGCAGATATTATCATCACACCTAAAACAGAAAAGAAAGATGGTTCTGTAGCACTTAATATTGCATCCCCATACATTCAAGAACATACAGAAATCGTTCCTGTAGTATTCCCAATGGTATTGGATGATGCTACACAAGAGGAAGGCTGGCAAGAAGCAAAACGCATTATCTTGTCCTACTTAGATCAAGGTAAAAGCGTTGTATTCTTAACATTGGGCGACCCTATGTTCTACAGCACATACATGTATGTATATCGTTTGATCGAAAATACAGGTCATGAAATCGAAACAATCCCTGGCGTTACTGCATTCTGTGCTATTGGTTCTCACCTTGGTTATCCAATCGTAGAGAAAGAAGAAGTACTAGCTATCGTTCCTGCTACAGCACCTAAAGAAAAAATTGATGCTGTATTAGCCGTAGCTGATGATGCGGTAATCATGAAAGTATATAAAAACTTTGATGAAGTACAAGAAACATTGCTTAAACACGATATGGCAGATGATGCGGTTATGATTAGCCGTGTAGGTTTGCCTGATGAGCAAGTATATGTAGGTCTAGATAATATGCCTAAAGATACTAAACTCAACTACTTATCTACAATCCTTGCAAAACGTAAGGACCGTTAACAAATACGTCGTATTACGAGGTAATATCTATGAACACAGTACAGATTCCACGTGTTGTCATTGCAGGCACAAACTCTGGTGTAGGTAAAACAACAATCGTAGCGGGCTTATTGGCTGCTTATGCAAATGGTGGACGTATGGTGCAATCCTTTAAAGTGGGCCCGGATTATATTGATCCGGGCTTTCATAAAATTGCATCCGGTCGTGACAGCTACAATTTAGATACGTGGCTCGTGCCACCTCACAAATTAAATCCTTTCTTTGCTACCATGGCAAATGGTGTAGACCTTGCTATTATCGAAGGTGTTATGGGCTTGTATGATGGCGGTCGAGAAGGGGTTAGTTCCACTGCCCAAATTGCTAAACAATTGAATGCTCCCGTTGTGCTTGTTATCGATTGTAAGGCGATGGGTGAAAGTGCAGCAGCCATTGCTAAAGGATTCCGTGATTATGACCCAGAGGTAAACTTTGGTGGTGTTATTCTTAACCGCTTAGGATCTGCTAATCATGAGCGCATGGTTCGTGAAGGCATGGCCAAGATTGGTGTTCCAGTTATTGGTGCTATTTATCGCGATGACCGTATGCACTCTCCTGAGCGTCATTTAGGTCTCACACCGGTTACCGAAATTGATCCAACAGAGGCTATAAATACGATTCGTGAAGCCGTTGAAAAAATGGTGAATCTCGATCAATTATTAGCGATTGCATCTAGTGCACCAAGTATTGAATTACCAGATGCAGTTGATCCTAAGTCTATTGAAAAACGCGTGAAAATCGGTGTAGCCTATGATGAGGCGTTCTCTTTCTACTATCCTGCAAGTTTAGCAGCATTAGAGGAGAAGGGGGCGGAAATCGTATACTTTAGCCCGCTTAATGACTTTGAAGTTCCTGATGTAGACGGCCTAGTATTTGGCGGTGGTTTCCCTGAAATGTTCTTGTTCCAACTCTCTAGTAATGAGTCAATGAAGGAGTCTATCCGTCAAGCTAACGAAAAAGGTATGCCTATTTATGCTGAATGTGGTGGCCTTATGTATTTATGTGAAAGTATCCACGATTTTGAGGGTACCGTATATGATACGGTAGGTATTGTACCGGCTAATTGCATTATGCAACAAAAGTTGCAAAAAGTAGGGTATGTTACGGCTACAGCTAAGCGAGATACCTTGTTAGGTGCTACTGATACATCTCTTCGTGGTCATGAGTTCCATTTCTCTACTATGGAGCCGACTGTAGAGGACTTCCCATGGGCATTCCACTTAGAAGGTGGCCGCAAACCTCAATCCTATGATGGTGGCTTTGCCACAGATAATGTATTAGCATCGTATTTACATTTGAATTTTGCTGGTTCTGATGAAGGAGCACAACATTTCATTGATATATGCGCTAAGTATAAAGCTAAAAGGAGCTAATTATGAGTGAACGAGGCTTAATTTTAGTTAATACTGGCAATGGTAAAGGTAAAACAACAGCAGCCTTAGGCGTGGCATTACGCGCTGTTGGCCAAGGTCTTAAGGTTTTAATCTTACAATTTATTAAAAGTGGTAATGGCTATGGCGAACTAGCAGGTCTTTCTAAATTAGGGGACCAAGTAGAAATTCGTTCCATGGGTAAGGGCTTTATTTACTATAAACGAGATGAAGTAGGCGAGGCTGAATTGGCACGGCACAAAGAGGCAGCTCAAAAGGCTTGGCACACATTAGTGGAAGAAGTAAATTCAGATCGATGGGACCTCATCATTATGGATGAAATCAATAATGCCATTAATTATGAGCTTATTGATGTGAATTCTGTGGTAGATATGCTTAAACATAAACCTGAGCGCTTACACGTTATTTTAACGGGCCGTTATGCTAAACCTGAAATCATTGATGTGGCTGATACGGTAACAGAAATGAAGGTAGTAAAGCATGCCTATGAGAAAGGTATTAAAGCTGCTAAGGGGATTGAGTTTTAGTTTAAGTGGCATAAGAATAATTAAATCTAAAATTTTCGAAAAAGTTCTTGCTAAAAGTATATCGAAAATGTATAATATAGTCATAAGCACAAGGTGCTAAATATTCTTGACATTAAGTATGTATATAAGACTAACCAGGAGGTTAACTATGGCTGTACATGATTACATTAAATCCGGCGATTTCGCTACTGAAAAACACGTTCCTGTTATCGAAACTGTTGACACTGTAAAAGCAGGTGAAACTTTCCACGTAACATTGTCCGTTGGTAAAGACATTGCACATCCTAACACTGTAGAACATCACATTGAATGGATCAAATTGTACTTCGTAGCTGAAGGTACTCAATTGCCATTCGAAGTTGGTGAAATTTCCTTCAACGTACATGGTGACGGTGCAACTGCAAACGAAGGCCCTGTACATGCAATCTCTGAAGGTTCTTTAGCAGTTTCCTTGAACAAATCTGGTAAATTGATTGCTGTATCCTACTGCAACATCCACGGTTTGTGGGAATCCGAAAAAGAAATTACAGTTGCTTAATTAACTGAATCAACTAATAAAGACCAGCCTTAGGGCTGGTCTTTTTGTATGTAATTTTTTATAATTAACTAATTATTTTAGAGAAAAAACTTGTCCGCACTCAAAAGAGTTTTGTTTTTATATAGTGGATAGATTGCCTTATATCCCTTTACAGTGCTATTTGTTTATGGTAAAGTATATGCATATTGATTTTTAGTAGAATAAGTTAAATGAGGGATTATTGTGGCCTTAATCGTTAAAAAGTTTGGTGGCAGTTCCGTAGCTACACCAGAAAAAATATTTAATATTGTTGATCGCGTCCTTCGTGAGAAGAAAGAAGACGATAAAATCGTTATTGTTGTATCTGCTATGGGCGATACAACAGATGACTTAGTAGCATTAGCTAAAGAGGTAACATCTAAGCCTTATGGCCGTGAAATGGACCGCTTGTTATCTACAGGTGAGCAAGTAACGATTGCATTGATGGCGATGGCTTTCAACGAACGTGGTCATAAAGCGATGTCCTTAACAGGTGACCAAGCAGGTATTACAAGTAGTGATACCTTTAATAAAGGCCGCATTTTGGGCGTTGATCCAAATCGCGTGTTTGAAGCTTTGGATGAAGGCAATATTGTAGTAGTTGCTGGTTTCCAAGGTATTACTGAATATGGTGACATGGTTACTTTAGGCCGTGGTGGCTCCGATACAACTGCTGTTGCGTTGGCCGGTGCTATGAAAGCTGATGTGTGTGAAATCTTCACAGACGTTGAAGGTGTTTACTCTACAGACCCTCGCGTTGCAAAAGAGGCTTTCAAATTAGAAGAAGTAACATATGGCGAAATGCTTGAGATGGCACGTCTTGGTGCAGGTGTAATGCAACCTCGCGCCGTAGAAATGGGTTTCCGTTATGGTGTACCTATTCACGTACGTTCAACATTTAGTGACAATACAGGTACTATTATTCGGGAGGATTATACTGTGGAAGCAAATAAACACGTAATTACTGGCGTAGCTGACGATACTAATACAGCAAAAGTAGCCCTTGTAGGCGTTGAAAATAAACCAGGTGTGGCAGCAACTGTATTCAAAGCATTGGCTGCAAAAAATGTGGACGTTGATATGATTGTTCAATCTATCCGTGCCGTAGGCGAACCAAAAACTGACCTTATCTTTACGGTAGCGATGGATGATGTTGTACTCGCTCGTGAAGTATTAGAAGAATTGCAAAAAACTGTTGGCATTGAAGCTGTAAATATTGACGAAAGAATGGCTAAGGTTTCTATCATCGGTGCAGGTATGTTAGGTCAACCAGGCGTAGCTGCTCAAATGTTTGATATCTTGAGCCAAGAAGGCATCAACATTGAAATCATTTCTACTTCTGAAATTAGTATTTCTTGCCTTGTTGCTGAAGACCGTGTTAAAGATGCGGTTCGTGTAATTCACAACGGCTTATTGTTAGACCAAAGAGGTTAATTCATGGATAGTCTACGTAGTTTTATGGATGAAATGCTTAATGACCAAGGTCGTAAGGAAGGTTTCATTAGCGATCTACTAGGAAATCTTAAAAATCAGCCTATTCCAACATTGGAGCAAGCTCAAACTGGTTATACTACAGTAAGTAATTTACACGGCATATTCTATGATTATGATAAGGCCGAAGTTACTATTTCTTATAAGGTAGTACCGGATATGTATCCACCATATACATTGAGCTTTGTACAGTTCCAAGCTGTGTTAGAAGGCTTATTAACCTTGCGCCGCAATCAAAAGTGGCAAATGCAACATAATAAATAAAATGAACCCCATAGGCGCTGTGCCTGTGGGGTTTTGTATTTCGATAATTATTCTTAACATCTATATATAGGGTCGTCGATATGTTATAATAAATTGTTAGCATAAAATTAATTATATTTATATAGAAAGAAGGGACAGCATGGAAATAAATAAGGTTTATTCTGGCTTTCGCCTTGACCGCATTGAGCGCATTGATGAAATCAATGGTACCGCTTATGAAATGAAGCACGAAAAATCTGGTGCTCGTTTAATTTATATCGATTCACCAGATTCTAATAAAGTATTCAATATTGCTTTTAGAACAACACCTCATAATAGCACAGGTGTGGCACATATTATGGAGCACTCTGTTCTATGTGGTTCTCGCAAATTCCCATTAAAAGAGCCATTTGTTGAACTTGTAAAAGGTTCTTTAAATACGTTCCTAAATGCTATGACATATCCGGATAAAACGATGTATCCTGTAGCGAGTAAGAACGATAAAGACTTCCATAATTTGATGGACGTATATCTTGATGCTGTATTCTACCCACGTGTTCGTGAAGATGCAGAAATCGTAATGCAAGAGGGTTGGCATTATGAGCTCGAAAATGCAGACGATGAACTTACTTACAAAGGTGTTGTGTTCAATGAGATGAAAGGTGTTTACTCATCTCCTGACTCTGTATTAGAACGCCAAATGATGCGTGATCTTTTCCCAGATACTACTTATGGCGTTGACTCTGGTGGGGATCCTGATTATATTACAGATTTAACATATGAAGAATTCCAAGAGTTCTACCGTGTTCACTATCATCCATCCAATAGTTATATCTTTTTGTATGGTGATATGAATATTGAAGAGCAATTAGCATTCTTGAATGATGAGTACTTAAGTCATTTTGATAGTATCGATGTTCATACAGAGGTAGCTCTACAAGCTCCATTTACAGAAGGAAAAGTAGTGAGCTATCCATATAGCGTAGGTTCTGAGGAGCCAACAGATAATCGTACATTGCATTCCTTTGCGTATGTATTGCCTGATGTAACACCTGAACATAGCTTGGCATTTGAAGTGTTAACACATGCTTTGTTAACATCTCCTGCAGCACCTCTTAAACAGGCGTTGGTGAAAGCTGGTATCGGATCTGATATTAGTGGTTATTACTTAGATAGCATTCGTCAACCTATGTGGACAGTACAAGCTACAGGTTCTAATCTAGATAAACAAGCTGACTTGCAACGTATTGTAGAGTCCACATTACAAGAATTATGTGATAAAGGCTTAGATAAAGAATTATTAGAAGCTTCTTTAAATAGCATTGAATTTGCTCTTCGTGAAAGTGATTTTGGTGGTCGTCCTATCGGTTTAGCTTATATTATTCGCATGATGGATAATTGGCTATACGATAATGATCCATTGGAACTATTACACTATGAAGAGGCATTATCTAATATTCGAAAGGGCTTAACTGGTACATACTTTGAAGATTTAATTCGTCATTCCATCTTGAATAATAACCATAAAGTTCTTGTATCTATTTATCCTGAACGTGGTCTTCAAGAACGTAAAGATGCAGAGGTTAAAGAACATTTAGCTACTGTAAAAGCTAATATGACCTCTGAAGAGATTGACGCAATTGTAGAGCAAACAAAACGCCTAAAAATTCGTCAAGAAACTCCAGATAGCGATGAAGCTCTAGCGTCTATTCCTTTGCTCGAGTTGTCTGATTTAAATCCTAATATTGAAGCTGTAGAACGCCGTGAAAGTAAAATTGGTAATACTACAGTACATTTTGTACCTACTTTCACAAAGGGTATCAATTATGTAGGATTGTACTTTAAATTGAACTGCCTCACTGAGGAGGAACTATTCTACGCTGATATTTTAAGTGATATCCTCGGTCGTATTGATACATCTGAACGCGGTTATGAAGCACTGGCTAAAGATATTAATATGAATTTAGGTGGATTAAGTTCTGATATTACGGCCATCAGCAAAGATGGTAAGCGTGACGAATTTACGCCTCTTATGATTGTGCGTGCGAAAGCATTACATTCTAAACTACCTGATTTATGTCGCTTGATTAATGAAGTAGTTCAAAAAGCAGATTATAGCGATGATCAACGTTTGACTGAACTTGTTCAAGAAAGCAAAGCTATATGGGATAATGAAGCATTCCGCCGTGGTAATTCCATCGTGAGTCAACGCGTTATGGCTCAAGTTTCTGCAGTTGGCAAGTTTAGAGATAATGGTAATTTAGGATATTATCAAAAAATTAGCGAACTAGCATCTAATCCTGCAGCATTGCCACTTTTACCAGAGAAATTAGCCGAAGTGGCTCGTAAGATATTCCGCGCTAACAATGTAGATATTATGTTTGTTGGGGAAGAAGGCGAATTAGAAGCCTTTGAAAACCTTATGAAACCTTTCGTTGAAACTTGGGATGCTACAGAATTAAGCAATGATGTATTACAAATCACTCGTCTATCTGGCAATGATGGTATCGTTACAGCTGGTAAGGTTCAATACGTAGCACAAGGTGGTAATTTTATCGATCATGGTTTCAAACATGTTGGTCCAATGAGCGTGTTAGAAACGATTTTACGTTATGAATACCTTTGGATTCGTATTCGTGTACAAGGTGGTGCTTACGGAGCATTTGCTAATTTCTATGATGATGGCAATATGATTTTCTGCAGTTATCGCGATCCTAACTTGTTGGAAACTTTGAATGTATATAAAGAGTTGCCTCAATACCTTCGTGACTTCACATTGACTGATCGTGAAATGCGTAAGTATATTATCGGTACTATGAGTTCTCTAGACTTGCCTATGACACCTGCATTGCGTGGACCACGTGCAATGGGGATGTACTTCAGCGGTGCTAAATTAGAGGACAAAGTAGAGTTCCGTAAACAAGTAATCGCATGTAAGCCAGAAGATATTGTTGCACTAGCAGATGTGGTAGAACCTGTATTGAATGATAATCACATTTGCACAATGGGTAACGAACAAAAAATTAGAGATGCTGGTAATGTGTTTGATAACATTGTGTCTTTAGGATAAATAAGTTTATAACTATAGATGTTATTGCTTTATTGCTTTAGATTCTACTTTGACATATCTTCGGATCTATAAGTGGCATATTCATAATGGATATGCCACTTGTTTTCTACTATAGGAGAGTTCTAATGAAAGGTAGATTTGCGCCTAGTCCAACAGGATATATTCATCTTGGTAACGTGTGGATAGCACTTTTATCATATATCTCCACACGCCAACAAAAAGGAACGTATGTTGTACGTATGGAGGATATAGACCTACAACGGTCAAAACGAGAGCTAGGGGAAGCTTTACTAGATGATTTAGAATGGCTTGGCTTTGAATGGGATGAAGGTCCACGTGTAGGGGGCCCTGAACAATCATATTGGCAAAGTGAAAGACAAATATACTATGCGGACATTTTAGAACATCTTGCATTAGAAAAACTAATTTACCCTTGCTTTTGTAATAGAGCGAGACTACAATCTATAGCCTCTGCACCTCATGTAGGAGAAGTGGTGCATCGTTATGATGGAAAATGTCGACATTTACGTGATTTTGAAATACAAGAGTTATGTAATAGTAAAGAACCATCCTTGCGCCTTGCTATAGATTCTTGTGATCTTGAGTTTGATGATCGATGGCAAGGTAAGCAGCATATTCATTTGGAAGGTGAACTAGATGATTATGTATTACGTCGTGGTGATGGTATGTACGCATATAATTTGGCAGTTGTATTAGATGATATAGCTATGGGAATCACTGAAGTGATTCGAGGCGATGATTTACTCGATACAACGGGGAAGCAATTATATTTGTATAACACATTACAACAATGCTATCCCCATAAGAATATAGTGGTTCCTAAGTATGGTCATGCTCCACTTTTGGTAGATACAGATGGCCATAGACTTTCTAAACGCCAAAAGAGTATTACAATCCGCGAATTAAGAGAACAGCAATGGTCAGCATCTAGAATTTTAGGAGAGTTAGCTGTTGCAGGGGGGCTTATAGATGGTGCTAAGTATAGTCATCCACAAATAAGCCTTTCTGATTTAATTCATTTAGATCTATCGGCTCCTAGTTTGAGTCAAAAAACAATTGTCATTGAATGATAATAGATACATTGATTTTAGTTCTAAAATGTTTGCTAAAAGCGTATAATTCTTTAACTATAAAATTCGATACATTACATTGACAAAATTCGATATTTATTTATAATAGTATGTAAGAGGTGGTTGAAATGACAATTCAACAAGCTTTAGATCAAAAGGTGTGGGCCGTTATTGGAGCCACTCATAAAACCGAAAAGTTCGGCTATAAGATTTATAAATGTCTTAAAGATCATGGATATGAAGTATATCCAGTTAATCCTAATGTTGCAGAGATAGATGGAGATAAATGTTACTCTAGTCTTTCTGCACTTCCTGTTGTACCAGCTGTTGTGGATTTTGTTGTACCAGAATCAGCGGGTTTAGCTGCACTTGATGAATGCAAAGAACTTGGCATTCCAACTGTGTGGTTACAACCAGGAGCGGATAAACCATCTGTTGTTGAAAAAGCACATGCTTTAAACTTGCATGTCATTCAAGATTGTGTATTAGTTCAATTACCGTAGGAGGGTATAATGAGCGAATTAAAAGAATTAAAAACTGCTGAATATCAAGATTTAGTAAATCAAGGTGGCGTTACTGTTATTGATTTCTGGGCTCCATGGTGCGGTTATTGCGTACGTATGATGCCAATCATCGAAGAAATTGCAGGTGAGCTTGAAGGTAAAGCTAACTTTGTAAAAGTAAATGCTGACGAAGAACCAGAATTAGCTCGTAATTTACAAGTTGAAGTATTGCCTACATTTGTTATCCTAAAAGATGGCGAAGTAGTAGACCGTAAAATTGGCTTCTTGCCAAAAGGCGATCTTCAAGGTGCTATTGAATCTAAATTCTAATAATCGGAATAAATCTATATAGATAGAGTAAAAAAGACCTCATCAATGTATGTTGAATACATTGATGAGGTTTTTTTCATATTTTCTATAGAAGCAAATAAAAAGTATCGTATAAATATAAAATTAATTTAAAATATAAAATTTTGTTTTACATAATTCAATATTATTAATAACTCAGTATTTAAGCGGGTTGAGAGATATTTTTGGATGAGTAGAAAATGAAACATAAGTTTAACTTATTAATTTTTTTATGGAAGTTTAAAATAATATATGGTAGTATTATGTTAAATATTGTGAATATTTAGTGAAAAAGAGTGCAATATTTAATTTATTTCTTCATTGTGGGGTGAGAGCCACAAATGTTGGGAGGGAACTTAATATGAATAAGGTATTCAAAGTTGTTTGGAGTGCAACTAAGCACGCTTATGTCGTAACGTCTGAGTTGGCTAAGTCACATCAAAAATCTGCAACTACAATTGTAGCTGCAGTTATTTTGGCGGCTAGCTTTTCTGGAGGTGTTGCTAATGCATCCAGCCCTGAGGATTGGGCTAGAGCTGATCTTATTGGTAGCCAAAGATGGTTAACACCTGATCAAAATGCTTGGGGTCATATGCAAGATCAACATCAAGTTGATCCACAACAATTAGACCAACAGCAACAACAACAGCAGCAACAATGGCAACAACAAGAGCCACAGCAGCAACAGCAACAACAGCAACAACGACGTCAACGTCCTCAAGTGCCACAACAACAGCAACAACAACAGCAACAACAACAACAATGGCAACAACAAGTGCCACAACAACAGCAGCAACAACAAATCCCTAAAAAAGGCGGTTCCACTGGTAATACCGTAATTAATAACTACTATACTGTTGTAACTACTGATGTTGAAAATGTTAAGAAAAATACACATAACATTAACGTTGTAAATAAAAAGGTAGATATCAATACTACTAATATTAATACTGTTAATAATAAGGTTGAGAGTGTAAAAACTGACATTAATAAAATCAATGCTAATATTACAAATATCAATGCTAAAGTTGATAAAAATAGCAAAGATATTGAAGGATTAAAAGGTAAAGTCGGCACTCAAATCACTAACATTCAACAAGACATCACAAATATTAACAATAATATTGATGCTAAATTTACTGAAATTAATAACAACATCGATACAAGAATCGATAATAAAATTACTAATATCACAAATAATGTTGTTAATAATGTAAATACTAACATTGATGCTAGTGTAAAAAAACATATTGAAGCTAATAATACTAATATTATTAATCAAGTAAATCAAAATATTAATACTGCAGTTCAAAATAATAACACTACAATTTTGAACAAAGTTGATGAGAAGATTGAAAATAACAACACTACTATTATTAATAATGTTAATAAGGATGTAGATGTTAAGATTAATGATATTAAAACAAATATCAACAATGTTGATATTAAAGTTAACAACAATAAAAAAGCAATTGATAATCTAACTGTTAATGTTAACAATAATAGTAAATCTATTGCTGATTTAACTGCTAAAGTTGAAACTAACACACAAAATATTGATGCTAATAATACTTTCATCATGGAAAACCGTAAATTTATCGGTGATAACAAAAAAGCTATCAACGATAACAAAAAAGCCATCGATGAATTGAAAGGTAAAGTTGGCACAACAATCAATAATATTAACACTACAATTGATAATAAGATTAATGAAAATAATACTAAGATTATCAACGAAGTTAATCATAATGTAGATGTTAAAATCAACGATAGCAAAACTAACATTATTAGTGAAGTTAACAAAACCATTAATTCTTCAATTGAAGCTAACAACACAACTATTATTAATCAAGTAAATACTAACGTTGATAATAAAATTAATGCTGTTAAAGCTGATATTACTAAGATTAATAATTCTGTTACAGATTTAAGTGCTAAAGTAGATGCTAATAAAACAAACATCACCAACAACACTACAAATATCAATAAAAATGCAACTGCAATTACTGAATTAAACACTAAAGTTGATAAACAAGGTAAAGTTTTAGTTGATCATGAAGGTCGCATCCAGGCGCTTGAACAAGACAATAAAACTATTAAAACTGATGTAGCTAACACTCAAAATCAAATTAATATCAACACTAAAGATATTGCTGATTTGAAAGGTAAAGTTGGTCAAAATATTGGTAATGTTCAAGTAGATATTAAAGACATTAAAAACAATATCGCTAATATCAATAATAAAGTTGAAGCTAATACAGTAGCTATTAACAAAGTTGATGTAAAAGTTGATGGTGTTAAAGGCGATTTAAATGGCCTTAAAGACCGTGTAGATCGCCATGACCAACGTTTGGACTACTTACAAGACAATATTGCAGATAACTCTACACGAATCTCTATTGTTGAAGATGGTGTAAAAGCTAATACAAAAGATATTAATGTAGTTGGCACAATTGCAATGGAAAACCGCACACTTATCGGTGCAAACCAAAAAGCTATCGATGAGTTAAAAGGTCATGTTGGCACACAAATTACCAATATTGAAACTACAATCAATAAGAAGATTGAAGCTAATAATACTACAATCATTAACAAAGTAGATGGTAATATTGATGCTAAGATTGAAAAAAATAACACAGTTATTAACAATAACATTAATAATGTAAATGCTAAGACTGAAGTTAATGCTAAAGCGATTGCAGATAATAGTAAACGTATCGATGCTAATTCTGCTCGTATTTCCAATAATGAAAAAGCAATTAACGAGTTGAAAGGCCATGTTGGTACACAAATCACTAACATCGAAAATACAATTACTAATAAGATCAATGAAAACAACACAGTAATTAATAAAACTATCGATAATAAGATTGAAGCTAATAACACTACAATTCTTAATAAAGTAGACAATAACATCGATGTTAAGATTAATGCTAACAACATTAAAGTTGATCAAAAAATTGATGGTGTTAAAGGCGATTTAGATGGTCTTACTAAACGCGTTGCTCAAAACGAAAAAGACATCAATGTAGCTGGCACAATTGCTATTGAAAACCGTACACTTATCGGTGCTAACAAAAAAGCTATTGATGAGTTAAAAGGTCATGTTGGCAATCAAATCACAAATATCGAAAATACAATTACTAATAAAATCAACGAAAACAATACAGTAATTAATAAAACTATCGATAATAAGATTGAAGCTAACAACACTACTATTATCAATAAAGTAGATCAAAATATTGATGCTAAAATCAATGCTAATAACACAACAATCATTAACAAAGTTGATAAAAACATTGATGTGAAAATCAACGAAAATAACACTCAAATTAACAATACAATCAACAAAAAAGTTGGTGATGTAAATGTTAAGATTGATGGCGTTAAAGGTGATTTGGATGGCCTTACTAAACGTGTAGATCGTCATGACCAACGTTTAGACTACTTACAAGGTAATATTGTAGATAACTCTACACGTATTACTGTTGTAGAAGATGGCGTTAAAGCTAATGCTAAAGATATCAATGTAGTTGGCACTATTGCTATGGAAAACCGTCAGTTAATTGGTAATAACAAAGCTGCAATTGATAAAAATGCAAAAGCTATTGATGATTTAAAAGGCAAAGTTGGCACAACAATTAAAAATATCGAAACTACAATTAATAACAAGATTACAGAAAACAATGTAACTATTAATAAAAATATCGATACTAAGATTGAAGCTAACAATATTGTTATCAACCAAAATATTGATAATAAAATCAACAGCAATAATACAACAATCATCAATAAAGTAGACCAAAACATTGATGCTAAAATCAATGCAAATAACACTACTATTCTTAACAAAGTTGATAAAAACATCGATGTAAAAATCAATGAAAATAATACATTAATCAACAATACAATCAATAACAAGATTGGTGATGTAAATGTTAAGATTGATGGCGTTAAAGGTGACTTAAATGGTCTTAAAGGTGATTTGGATGGCCTTAAAGGTCGTGTAGATCGTCATGATCAACGTTTAGACTACTTACAAGATAATATTGCTGATAACTCCACACGTATCTCTGTAGTTGAAGATGGTGTGAAAGCTAATGCAAAAGATATTAATGTAGTTGGTACCATTGCAATGGAAAACCGTCAATTCATTGGCGATAATAAAGTTGCTATTGCAAACAACACTAAAAATATCAACATCAATGCTAAAGCTATTGATGAGTTAAAAGGTCAAGTAGGTCAATCCTCTACAGTTATCAACGATATTAAGAAACAAATTACTAATATCAATGGTAAAGTAGAAAATAACACTACAAATATTGCTAATAACACAACTAATATTGCTAAAAATACAACAGCAATTAACAACGTAAACGTTAAAGTTGATGCTAATGCAAAGGCTATCGTAGATAATAGCAAACGTATTGATGCAACTAATGTGAAAGTAGATGCTAACACTACTAACATTGCTAACAATACAACTGCAATCAACAACGTAAATGTTAAAGTTGATGGTGTTAAAGGTGATTTGGATGGTCTTAAAGGTCGCGTAGATCGTCATGACCAACGTTTAGACTACTTACAAGGCAACATTGTAGATAACTCTACACGTATTACAGCAGTAGAAGATAGTGTTAAAGTAAATACTACTAATATTGCTAATAACAAAAAAGCTATCGATGAATTAAAAGGTCAAGTTGGTAATACAGTTAAGAATATCGAAACTACTATTAATAACAAAATCACTGAAAACAATGTAGTTATTAATAAAAATATCGATGCTAAGATTGAAGCTAACAATACTGTAATTAACCAAAACATCACAAATGCAATTACTGAAAACAACAAGGAAATTAACAATACAATTAACAATGTAAATGTTAAAGTTGACGGTATTAAAGGTGATATTGATGGCTTGAAAGGTCGCGTAGATCGTCATGATCAACGTTTAGACTACTTACAAGATAACATTGTAGATAACTCTACTCGTATTACTGCAGTAGAAGATAGTGTTAAAGTAAACACTACAAATATTGCGAACAATACAACAGCAATCAACAATGTAAATGTAAAAGTTGATGGCCTTAAAGGTGACTTGGATGGTCTTACTAAACGTGTAGATCAAAACGAAAAAGATATCAATGTAGCTGGTACAATTGCTATCGAAAACCGTACATTAATTGGCAATAACAAAGCTGCTATCGACAAAAATACAAAAGCAATCGAAGCATTGAACGGTAAAGTTGGCACTACTATTACTAACATCGAATCTACTATTAATAACAAGATTGAAGCTAACAACACTACAATCCTTAATAAAGTAGATCAAAATATTGATGCTAAGATTACTGCTAATAACACTGTAATTAACCAAAACATTGCTAATGCAATCAATGAAAATAACACAACAATCATTAACAAAGTTGATAAAAACATTGATGTGAAAATCAATGAAAACAATAAGCAAATCAACAACACAATCAATACTAAGATTGGTGATGTAAATGTTAAGATTGATGGCGTTAAAGGTGATGTAGCTGGTCTTACTGCACGTGTAGATCGTCATGATCAACGTTTAGATTACTTACAAGGCAACATTGTAGATAACTCTACACGTATTAGTGCTAATGAAGATGCTATCAAAGCATTAAAAGGCCAAGTTGGTACAACTGTTACTAATGTTGAAAATACAATCAATGCTAAGATTGAAGCAAACAACACAGTAATTAGAAACGATATCAACACTGCCATTACTAATAACAACACTGTTATTAATAAAAACATTGCAACTGCAATCAACGAAAATAACAAAACAATCATTAACAAAGTAGATCAAAATATTGATGCTAAGATTGCTGAAAACAATACAGTAATTAATAACACAATTAACAGCAAAGTTAATGACGTAAATGTTAAAGTTGAAGCTAATGCAAATGCAATTGCTAATAATAGCAAGTCTATTACTGACATCAAAGCAAATGTAGCAAATATTAACAATAAAGTAGAATCTAACACTACAAATATTGCTAATAATACTGCAGCTATTACAAATGTAAGCAAACAAGTTGCAAATAATACAACTAACATTGCTAACAATGCTACAGCTATTGCAAGCATTAGTAAACAAGTTGCTGGTAACACAGCTAACATTACAGATGTAACTGCTAAAGTAAATGCTAATACTGGTCGTATTGAATCTAATACAACTGCTATTAACAACTTAACTGGTAAAGTTGATGCTAACTCTCAAGCTATCGAATCCTTGAAAGGTCAAGTTGGTAAAGGCAATACTACAATCGTTAATGTAGCTCAAAAAGTAGAAAATATTACTCAAAACATTAACGCTCAAAATAGCAACATCCAAGCTAATACTGTAAACATTCAAAATAATACTTCCAATATTAATAACATTAAAGCTAATGTTGTTAACGTTGAAAAGAATGTAAACAATATTAAAGCTGATGTAACAGTAGTAAAAGCTGATATCACAAACATCAATGCTAAAGTTGATCAAAAAATCAATATTGTAAACAACAATATTACTAACGTTAAAAACGATGTGAAGAATATTGATGCTAAAGTTACAAACATTGATAACAAAGTTACTAATATTAACAATAAAGTAACTAATATCGATAGCAGAGTAACTAATATTGATAGCAAGGTAAATGATATTGACGTAAAAGTTAATAACCAAAATACTGTAATTAACAATATCAAAACTGATGTATCTGGCTTGAAAGATCAAGTTGGCAAAAATACTGAAGCAATTAAGAACTTGCAAAATGTAAGTGCTGATGTAAACAAAGTGAAAGAACAAGTTAATGCTAATACTCAAAAAGCAAATGCTAACGAAGAACGCATTAAAAATGTTCAAAGCCAAGTTTCTGTTAATACTGAAGCAATCAAACATAATACTGAAAACATCAATATTAACAAAGCAGCGATCAAACAAAATGCTGAAGCAATTCAAAATACTAATGTAACTGTACAAAAAGTAATCAACAAAGTTGATGAACATAGCAAAGTTATTAACGACGTATCTAAACAAGTTAATACTAATACAACTAATATTGCTAATATCAATAATGTTGTTAACCAAAATACAACTAATATTACAAATGTAACTAACCAAGTTAATACAAACACAAGCAATATTAGCAAAGTAACTAACCAAGTTAATACAAATACTACAAACATCAACACCCTAAATGCTAAAGTAGATACTAATGTTACAAATATTACTAAAGTAGATAATCGTGTAACTGAAGTAGCTAAACAAGTTAATGAAAATGCACAATTAACTAAAGCTGTTGGTACTCTAGCATTAGAAAATCATGAAAAGGTTAGTGTATTAGGTTTACAAGTAAATAAAAATACTCAAGACATTGCTGATGTAAACACTAAAGTTGATGAAAATGTTACATTAACTAAGAACATTGGTGCTATTGCATTAGAAAACAATGAAAAAGTTAATGTATTGGGCTTGCAAGTAAATAAAAATACTCAAGATATCAGTACATTAGCAGAAGCTGCTAATTACAGCTTGAAAGCTTCCAACATTGCATTACAAGATCATGCAACACTTGTTCAACATGATGCACAAATCGCAGAAAACTCTCGCCGCATTAGCAGCGTAGAACGTGATGTTAAAGTTGTAGGTGCTAATGCAGCAGCATTAGCAGCATTGAAACCCATCGAATACCATGAAGGTCAAAAAGCTCAAATTATGGCGGCTGTTGGTACTTACAAAGGTAAAACATCTACTGCATTGGGTGTAGCACATTATGCAAATCCTGATTTATTAATCCATGCTGGTGCTGCTTATGGTGGTGACCATAGCGTAATGGCAAATGCTGGTGTAACAATCGGTATTGGTAATGCTCCTACAGCTCCTAAAGCATCCCCTGCAACTGTAAAAGTTCTTGAGGATCAAGTGGCTGATTTGCAAGCACAAAACAAAGAAATTCGTGAACTTCTTGATAAAGTGATTGCACAACAACCACAACAAGCTCCAAAAGCAGCTGTAAAAACAACTAAATAATATGCCTCCCAACCGATGGGTTACACTATAATCTATCGTAGGTATAGAAACCGCGTAGCAGAAATGCTACGCGGTTTTCTTTTTGTGTGGATTTGTGGTGATTGTCTTCCTATATATCGTTTGATTGAAGTGTTATAGAGCTTATGGGGATATTGTGGTGGGGATTAGACAGATAAAACTAAAATTTGGCCCCTGGTGGTGGGGAGTGGTTGTTATGATTCGATTATTATTTAATTTCGAACATATGTATCTTAGAAAAGAAGAGAAAAATAGAGATTATGAAAGAAAAATATAAAAAAGTGGGATAAAAATGGATTTTTTATTGTGATTGGTGGGGAATTGTGGTAGAATTTACCATATAGTGGTGGATAAGGAATAGTAAAGGGCGGTGATACGTATGTTCATGGGAGAATATAATCACACCATTGATACAAAAGGGCGGATGATTATACCCGCGAAAATACGTGAACAACTAGGCGAAGTATGTATTGTTACTAAGGGCCTAGATAACTGCTTAGCTATTTACACCGAAGAAGCGTGGAAGAAAATTTCTGCAGCTTTACAATCACAATCCTCCACTAAAGCTAGCGTACGTGCCTTAAAACGTTTTGTTTTTGGTAGTGCAGCTGAGCTTGAATATGATAAACAAGGTCGTGTCCTCATTCCTGTACCACTACGTGAATATGCGAGCCTTGATAAACAGGCCGTTATTGTCGGTGCTGGGGATCACGTTGAAATTTGGAGCCGCGAAAAATATGATTACTATGATGATCAAGTGGCTGAAAGTATGGAAGAACTTGTTGAAGGTCTAGAAGGGATTATGTTATAGGAGGCTATGATGGAATTTAATCATACCAGCGTACTTTTACGCGAAACGGTGGACTCCGTCGTAACTAATCCAAAAGGTATCTATGTGGACTGCACCCTGGGTGGTGCAGGACATGCCCATGCTGTGGGCGAGATGCTAGACCCAGAAGGCATGATTATAGGGTTAGATCAAGATGAAGATGCGTTGAGCGTAGCTCGACAGCGTTTATCTGATTTAAATTGTCAGGTATTAACAATACCGACGAACTTTTCCAACTTAAAAGAAGCCCTCCATAATGAGGGCATCTATGAAGTAGATGGATTTATTTTTGATCTTGGCGTATCTAGTTATCAACTAGATACACCGGAGCGGGGCTTTTCATATATGAATGATGGCCCACTCGATATGCGTATGGATAAGGACGCACCATTAACGGCAGAAGAGGTTGTTAATGAATATGATGCTGAAGCATTATTGCAAATTATCCGCGACTATGGGGAAGAGCGATGGGCTAAGCGTATTGTTGAATTCATCATTAATGCACGTCAAGAAAAACGAATTACCACTACTGGTGAGTTAGTTAGAATTATTAAGCAAGCAATACCTGCGAAGGCGCGTCAAGATGGACCACATCCGGCAAAACGGACGTTCCAAGCCATTCGCATTGAAGTAAATAGAGAATTAGCTATCTTGCATGATAGTTTTGTAGATGCTGTATCCATGTTGAAACCAAAGGGGAAAATTGGGGTTATCACATTCCACTCCTTGGAAGATCGAATTACAAAACAAACTTTCAAAGAGTTGAGTACAGCATGTATATGTCCTCCAGAATTGCCAATGTGCGTATGTAACCACAAGGCAGTTGTGAAGGCGAAGAATAAGGCTATAGAGCCGAGTGCAGGGGAGATTGAGGTTAATCCGAGGGCTAGAAGCGCAAAGTTACGCGTAGCCGTCAAGTTGTAGAATTGGAAGGGGTTAGTGTTTATGTTAGCGAGAAAGGCTGTTGTGGGCCAAGTTAAAAGCGATGTGTTGGTCGCTTCACAAGGGAGAAAACGTAGTGCAAATGTGGCTCTAGATTTGAGCCCTATGATGTGGCAGGTTGTATATGGTATTGCTGCATTGGTTGCATTTTTGCTTATCATGATGGTTATGAATGCGTACAGCACAAAATTAGGCTACGAAGTAGTTAAAACACAGCAAGCTGTAGTACAATTAACAAAGGATAATGATGCGTTGGATGTTGAAGTGGCTTCTTTGAAGTCTCCTGTTCGTATTCAACAAATCGCAGAACAACAACTAGGGATGGTTTTGCCTGATTCTTTTGTTTATAGTACAAAAAGCGCTGTTACTGAACGTACTGTACAAGAGAAACAGCAAATTATAGACTAGCAGGCAAAGCAGCTCGTATTGGGCTGCTTTCCTTTGCGTGTAAAGGAGATTGTATATGAAACAATTACAAGATATAGTAAAAACCTTGGAAACACCGCATGTAGAAGGTAATACAGCTGTTGAGGTATTAGATATTACGGCTGATTCTCGTGCAGTAAAAGAAGGTAGCTTATTTATTGCGTTAGATGGTGCCACTGTAGATGGTCATAATTATGTAAATAAAGCCGTCGAAGCTGGTGCTGTAGCAGTACTTGTATCTAAACCAGTAGAGGTAAGTGGCGATGTTTGTGTTATCACTGTAGAGGATACTCGTAAAGCTATGATGGCTTGTGTACCTTATTTCTTTGATTATCCAGCTAATTCCATGCGTATGATCGGCGTTACTGGTACTAATGGTAAAACGACTACAACTCATATGATTCGTCATATTTTGAAAGGCCAAGGCCATAAAGTAGGCGTTATTGGTACCGTTCATATTATGATTGGTGATACATCCTATCCAATTCACAATACAACACCTGATGTAGTAGATTTACAACATATTCTTCATCAAATGGTAGAAGAAGGCGTTACCCATTGTGTCATGGAAGTATCTTCCCATGCATTAGCATTAGGTCGAGTTTCTGGTGTTGAATACGATACAGCAGTATTCACGAACTTAACACAAGATCATTTGGACTTTCATAAGACCTTTGAAAATTATTTGGCCGCTAAATGTAAATTATTTGAACAAGTTAGCGCACCGAACCAAACTAAATCTGGTAAAGGGGCTATTATCAATATCGATGACGAATATGGTCATCGTGTAATTGAAAAAACAACGGCGCCTATCATTACGTACAGTATTGATGGTAAAGGGACGTTGAATGCTCATGATGTTGAAATGACACCTAAATCTAGTCGTTATACTGTATCCTATGATGGTAATGACTATACAGTGGCTATGAATACAACTGGTTTGTTTAATGTATATAATACATTGGCCGCTATTGGCGCTTGTCTATTAGAAGGTATCTCCATGGAAGATATCGATAAGGCATTGAAAACATTTAGCGCTGTGCCTGGCCGTTTTGAGCTTATTGAAGAAGGTCAACCATTTGCAGTTGTTGTAGACTATGCACATACACCAGATGGGTTAGAAAATATTTTGCAAACTGCAAAGGCTATTCAAGAAAATCGCATTATTGTAGTCTTTGGTTGCGGTGGTGACCGAGATGCTACAAAACGTCCTATCATGGGTCGTATTGCTGCACAATATGGCGATGTAGTATATGTTACATCTGACAATCCTCGCACAGAAGATCCTGTGCAAATTGTGAAAGATGTAGAGGTAGGCGTTAAAGAAGGCCTTCGTGAAGGTTCTCACTATGAAGTTATTGTTGATCGTCGGGAAGCGATTCAACATGCAATACAAAATGCAAAACCTGGGGATATTGTACTAATTGCAGGTAAGGGGCATGAGGATTACCAAATCTTAAAGGATAAAACGATTCATTTCGATGATCGTGAAGAGGCGCGAGCAGCCCTTAAGGAGATCTAATATGGCAGAATTTACATTGTCTCAAGTGGTAGAAGCCACACAAGGGACGAGTGCACATACCGACAATATTAAGTTTTTAGATGTATCTACTGATACAAGAACGATTGAATCAGGCTTTTTATTTGTAGCCTTAAAAGGCGATACCTTTGATGGTCATGATTTTATTAATACAGCTATCGAAAAGGGCGCTACTGGTGCAATCGTAGAAAAGGGCCGTGCAGTGGACGGCATCGTATGCATTGAAGTAGATAATACATTGGTAGCGTATCAAAATTTAGCACGTTACCATCGTCGTCGTTTTGATATTCCTGTAGTCGCTATTACTGGTTCTTCAGGTAAAACTACAACAAAGGAAATGGTAGCTGCTGTACTCGGTACCGAATTTAATGTTTTAAAAACTGAGAAAAACTTTAACAATGAAATTGGTTTGCCAAAAACATTGTTGCGTTTAACTACAGACCATCAAGCTTGCGTTGTTGAAATGGGCATGCGTGGCCTTGGTCAAATCGAGGAGCTTGCGTTGATTGCAGAACCAACTATGGGTATTATTACCAATGTTGGTACTAGCCATATTGAGCTATTAGGTTCTCGTGAAGCCATCGCACAAGCTAAAGGTGAGTTAATTCGTTGCTTGCCTGAAAATAGTGTGGCTATTCTCAATGAAGATGATCCATATGTTAAAGCTATGGATAGCCTTGCTAAAGGCAAAACTATTACTTATGGTATCGAACGTAATGCCACATGTATTGGCAGTCATTTGCGTTATAAAAAAGATGGTATTAAATTTACATGTAAATGTTATGACGAAGTATTTGATATCTTCTTGCCTATGATTGGTGAACACAATGTATATGACGCATTGGCAGCAATCGTAGCTGGTCGTGTGCTAGGCATTAAGTCTAATACGATCCGTAAGGGCTTAAGCGAATTTACAGGCACTCCTATGCGCCAAGAAATCGTACCATTTGAAGATATTGTTATCTTAAATGACGCGTATAATGCAAATCCTTCTTCTATGGCTGAAGCGATAAAAGCTTTGGGTCAGCTAGAAGGTAAACGTAAAATTGCCATGCTTGGTGATATGCTTGAACTTGGTGATTATACTGAACAAGCGCATCGTGAAATTGGTCAATTGCTAGCTGAAGAAGGTTATAGTGTTGTCTTCACATTTGGTGATGCTGCTGCCTTTATAGCTAAAGAAGCTAAAAAGGCTGGATTAACTACATTCCGTTGTAATAGCCATTTGGAAATGGCCAATGCCTATAGTGATATTCGTGAAAAAGGGGATGTTATCCTTGTCAAAGGCTCCCGTGGTTTGCGGATGGAACGAGTTGTTGAAGAATTGAAAGATCGTGAATAAAAGGTTACGGCTAGTTATATCTAGCCGTCATCTGTTTATTAATGAGTAGAGGATTCGTATGATATATCACATTCTGTTAGCCTTCGTAGTAACCTTTATTATTACGGTAGTGCTAGGTAAATTTGCTATTCCTATGTTGCGTTCTTTGCACGCACAACAAAGTATTCGTGAAGAAGGTCCAGAAAGTCATCAAGCGAAAGCTGGTACACCAACAATGGGTGGCGCTTTCATGATGGTAGCCCTCGTCATTGGGGTTGCTTTATTTGCACCGTGGAATGTGGGTACTGGTATGTTATTATTCCTAACATTAGGCCATTGTTTATTGGGCTTTTTTGATGATTTTGTAAAAGCTGTAAAAAAACGTAATCTTGGTTTGACAGCAAAGCAAAAATTACTAGGTCAATTTATTTTGGCTGCCATATTCTGTTACTGTATTACTGAAATTATGGTTATTCCTACCACATTGTGGATTCCTGTAGCAGATATTCACCTTCAACTAGGTTGGGCTTATTATGTATTGGCATTTTTAATTATCGTAGGTGCTACGAATGCTGTAAATCTTACAGATGGTCTTGATGGTTTAGCTAGTGGTACATCTGCTGTAGCTGCCATTGCATTCTCTGTAATTGGTCTTATGGCTGCATCTACAACAAACTCTATTGGCGCTGAAAGCGTTGCTTACTATGGTGCCATTGTAGCCGCTGTATGCCTTGGATTCTTAGTATACAATGTAAATCCAGCTAAAGTATTCATGGGGGACACAGGCTCCTTAGCCCTAGGTGGTGCTTTTGCGGCGATGGCAATTCTTACAAAAACAGAATTATTACTCGTTGTTATTGGTGGTATTTTTGTTATGGAAGCGTTGTCCGTTATTATTCAAGTTATTTCCTTCAAAACTCGTGGTGTACGAGTATTTAAAATGAGCCCTATTCACCATCATTTTGAGTTGTCTGGTTGGGCTGAACAAACTGTTGTTAATCGCTTCTGGTTTGGTGGCGCTGTATTAGCTGTTATCGGTGTCATTTTAGCGACTATAACTTTGTAAGATAATACTTAACGGAAGCCGCAAATAATGGTATGCTTATAAGATAGGAATACATTATTTTTGTTGATGATTTAGGTGATACAGATGGAATACGGAGACAAACATATACTTGTTCTGGGCGCTGGTGCCAGCGGTATAGGCGCATCTTGGGTGTTAGCTCAAGTTGGGGCCCATGTAGTGTTAAATGATTATAAGCCTGTTACACTGCCTGCAGATGAGGAAAAAAGATTAGTATCAGCGGGTGTAGATATTATTACAGGTCGACAAGACGAATCCTTGCTTGATGGCGTGAATCGTATTGTTATTTCTCCAGGTATTTCTCTAGATATTCCCATTGTAAAAGCTGCTCAAGCGCGTGGGATTGATGTAGTTAGTGAAGTTGAAGTAGCTTATGAGTTATCTAAATCTCCAATTGTAGCTGTTACCGGTACAAATGGTAAGACTACAACTACAACATTATTAACTAAGGTGTTGGAAGGAACTGGAAAACCAGTTCGCGTTGGTGGTAATATAGGGGATTCCCTCAGTGAAGTTGCCTATTCCATGCCAACAGATGGTTTCTTGGTAGCTGAACTATCTAGCTATCAATTAGAAACAATTAAGCATTTTAGACCGATTGGTGCTATTATGCTCAATATTACACCAGATCATTTAGCTCGTCACAAGACGATGGAAAATTATATTGCTGCAAAGGAACGAATCTTTGAAAATCAATTAAGTACAGATTTTATGGTGCTTAATGTTGATGATCCAATTGTGGCAGATATGGAACATCGTGTGCCTAGCCATATCCTTAAAATTAGTCAACATCAAGTGGTAACAAATGGTGCTTACTATGATAAAGGGCAATGTTATGTAACAAAGGATGGTAAGGCAACGCCTGTTATTGGAAGCGATGATATCCATATTCCAGGTAGTCATAATATTGAAAATATTTTAACTGTTATCGCTTTAACCTATGCGTTAGGTGTGCCCGTAGAAACTATCCATCGCATTATTAGCGAGTTCCATGGTGTTGAACATCGATTAGAACGAGTTAAAACGATTGATGGCGTTACATTCTATAATGACTCTAAAGCTACTAATGTTGACTCTGTTGTAAAAGCATTAGAATCCTTTGACCAATCAGTTATTTTATTAGCTGGTGGTCATGATAAAATGACTCCATTAGAAGATTTTATGCAGCTTGTTAAAGATCATACAAAAGCTGTTATCTTTATGGGGGAAGCGGCGGATCGATTTGAAGCTGCTGCAAAAGAGGCTGGCGTTCAGCCTATTTATCGAGCTTCATCTATGAAAGATGCTGTTGAACAAGGTTATAAATTGGCTAACCAAGGTGATATTGTATTATTATCGCCTGCTTGTTCAAGCTTTGATTGGTACAGCTGTTTTGAAGAACGTGGCGATGATTTTAAAAATTGTGTTCATATGTTGCAAGAAGGGAGACACCATTAATGAAACGCATCATTATTTCAGGTGGTGGCACCGGTGGACATATATATCCAGCAATAACTATATATAAGGAAATTATGAAGCAGAACCCTGATGCACAGGTTTTATATGTAGGAACTGAAAAGGGCTTAGAGGCAACCTTAGTGCCTAAAGAAGGCATTGAGTTTACTACATTACCTGTCCAAGGTTTGCAACGTAAATTATCTCTTGGTACTTTAGTGACGTTAGGTAAGACTGCTTTCTCTCTTGTGAAAGCCAATACAATTATTTCTAACTTCAAGCCGGACGTAGTTATTGGTACTGGTGGTTATGTCTGTGGTCCTATTCTCATGGCTGCAGCATTGCGCAACATTCCAACATTGATACAGGAACAAAATGTCATTGCAGGTATTACAAATAAAATTCTAAGTCGTTTTGTCGATGTAGTAGCCGTAGGATACAAGGATGCAGAAGCATCTTTTTCAAAGGCAAAACGCGTTGTGTATACTGGCAACCCAGTACGCCCTGATGTATTAGTCGATACTAGGGCTGATGGACGTAATTATTTTAATTTAAGTGATGACACGTTTACAGTTCTTATAGCAGGTGGTTCTCGGGGGGCGCGAACTATCAATAATGCTATGATTGATGTACATAAGCATTTTCAAGGAACAAAAGGAATCAAATTAATCCATATTACAGGGGACGGAGAATACAAATCTGTGTTATCTCAGCTTGGTATTACCGATGGTGATGGTTTAGGTGATTCTTCAGTGATTCTGCCATATCTACATGATATGCCAAAAGCTTTGGCAGCAGCTGATTTAGCAGTCTTTAGATCTGGTGCTATCGGTCTTGCTGAGCTGGCGGTTCGAGGTATTCCATCTGTGTTGGTTCCATATCCATATGCAGCGGAAGATCATCAAACATATAATGCCCGTATCTTTGTTCAAGAAGGGGCTGCTCATATGATCGTTGATCAAATGTTAAGTGCTCATGATTTGATAGGGGAAATTGAAATGTTTATGGCCAATCGTGATTTATTGTCACAAATGGGAGAACGAGCATTGCAATTAGGGAAACCAAATGCGGCTCATGATATTGCAAAATTAGCATTATCTATTGCAAAGTAACAAGGAGAGGTTTTATGTTAGACGGTATTCATAAGATTCACCTTATTGGTATAGGTGGATCTGGCATGCGTGCTATAGCGAATATTTTAATTCAAAAAGGTTATGATGTATCTGGCTCAGATGTAGCTGAATCTGCAGTTATTGAAAAGTTCAGAAATATGGGCGCTACTGTTCATATTGGTCATAATAAAGAGTATGTAAATGGCGTTGATGCTGTAGTTCGTTCTACTGCTATTCGCGAAGATAATCCTGAAATTGTAGCTGCTAAAGCTCAAGGTATTACAATTTTGCACCGTTCCGATATTGTGAAAGCTGTGTTAGATGTAACAGATGGCATTGCAGTAGCTGGTGCACACGGTAAAACTTCTACTACTTCCATGATTGGTCAAATTTTAGTAGAAGCAGATGCTGATCCAACAGTTATTATTGGCGGTGAAGTAGATTATTTAAAAGGTAGTAGTTGCCTTGGTAAGGGCCACTTTTCTGTAGTAGAAGCAGATGAGAGTGATGGGTCTTTTTTGAAACTACGTCCACACACTATTGTTATTACTAATATTGAAGATGATCATATGGATCATTACAAAACAATGGATAATTTGCTAAATGCATTCTGTGAGTTTGTTGAAACCTTACCAGAATCTGGCAAAGCAATCGTATGTGGTGATAATGAAAATATTCGCTACGTTATGAGTCGTGTAAATCGTAACTTCATTACATATGGCTTAAGCGATAATAATGATTATGTAGCTAAAAATATTCATTATGTAGACTCTACATTGGTTTATGATGTATATCATAAGGGTGTAAATATTGAGCGTATTCGCTTGCGTGTTCCTGGTGAACATAATGTATTGAATTCCTTGGCTGCCTTTATTGTGGCTCATGATTGCTGTGGTGTAGAAACACGTATCATTACTAAGGGCTTAGGTAAATTCATCGGTGCAAAACGCCGTTTTGAAACGAAAGGCCATGTAGCAGGTGTATGGGTTGTTGATGACTATGCGCATCATCCTACTGAAATTAAAGCTACCTTAAAGGCTGCTAAAGAGTTGGAAAAGCATCGTGTTATCTGTGTATTCCAACCACATCGCTTTACTCGTACTAGCTTGCTAAAGGATGAATTTGCCACTGCTTTTACAAGCGCTGATGAAGTATATATGACAGATATCTATAGCTCTGGTGAAGATCCAATCCCTGGAATTGATGGACATACGATTCCAAATGCTATTAAAGCGGCCACAGGTCAAGATGTACATTATGTACAGTCTGTTGATGATTTGCCTGAAGTATTATCAAAAGTAGTAAGACCTAATGACTTGGTTATCACTATGGGTGCAGGTTCTATTAATCAATATGGACCAAAATTATTAGCTATATTGGAGGAAGGCTTACAATGAAAGATAAAAAAATAATCGTATTGATGGGTGGTCCTTCCAAAGAGGCTGAAGTATCTCGTCGTACTGGTGCGGCTATTGCGGAAGCACTTGAAAGCAAAGGTTATAATGCCCAAACATTAGAACTTAATCCACGTACTGTTTTAAAAGATATTGAAGCCCTCGGTGGTGAAGTAGTATTTAATGCCATTCACGGCCGTTATGGTGAAGACGGTGCATTACAAGGCTTATTAGAAATGGCTGAAATTCCATACACTGGGTCCGGTATTATGGCTCATGCAGTAGGGATGAATAAAAAAGTAAGTAAAGATGTGTTTAAAGGTGCCAATATTCCTACGGCGGCTTCCGAGTCCTTCAATGGTAATCTTGAATCTGCAGAGGCTATTATTGAACACATCCGTAAAGATTTTACAATTCCAGTAGTTGTGAAATCTGCTACTCAAGGTTCTAGTATTGGGGTTACTATCGTTCGCGATGAAGCTCAGTTAGAAGAGGCTGTAACAGAAGCTCTTAAATATGACCCTATTCTCGTGGTAGAACAATTCCTTGATGGTCGTGAGTTTACAGTATCTGTTTTAGATGGTAAAGCATTGTCTGTTATTGAAATTCGTCCACATTCTGGTGAATATGACTACAAGAGTAAGTATACGGTAGGTGCTACCGAGTATTTAGTGCCAGCACCTATTAGTGAAGAAATGACTGCTGAAATGCAACGCATTGGGGAACTTGTATATCGCGAAGTACAAGGCAGTGGGGTCATTCGTGTTGATGTTATGACAGATCATGCCGATAAGATGTATGTTCTTGAATATAACACTGTGCCTGGTATGACAGCAACGTCTTTAGTACCAAAAGCAGCTAAAGAAATGGGAATCGACTTCCCAACATTATGTGAAAAAATTCTATTAACAGCTAGTATAGGGAAATTTTAAGGGCTAATAGAAGATAAGGAGTTAACTATGGATGATAAGCAAAACCATCCATCCAACTCTGGGGAGATGCAGTCTTCTACACCTGTTCGTGATGAACGGGCTGTATTTAGAAAACGAGTGTTAAAAATCGGTGGTGCAGTTACTCTCGTGTTGGTGGGGTTGTTTACACTACCTATTCCTTTTGGATCCTTAAAAGTTATTGGATCGGATAAGGTAACTGTACAAGATGTAATGGTAGCAGGTGATATCCATGAACCTGTTAATATATTGCAAATTAGTACAGAAAAATTAAAAACTAGATTGTCGAAAGACTTACGTGTCGAAGAGGCTCAAATCAGCTATCAGTTGCCACTTACAATGGTGGTAAATGTAGTGGAACGCAAGGCTGTTGCAGTTGTACCAGCTCAGTTTGGATACTTGACTCTTGATGGTAAAGGTCAGGTGATTGCATCTGAGCCTGCTATTCAAGATACATCGGTGCCTATGATTTCTGGTGTAAAAGCTGGAAATATACTCTTAGGAGATATGGTGGTAGATAAGCCGATATTGGCTGCTCTTGAATATTTGAACTCTCTTGATGAGGAGACGTTCAAAAATATTGCAGAGGTTAATATCGGAGATCCTGATGCAATAATGGCATATACTGTTTCAGGTGTGCAGATTCGACTGGGAGATGGCAAAGACTTAGCAAAAAAAGCAGAGCTAACTCAGTCGATGTTACAAGATATTAAAAAGACTCATGGTAATGTACAGTATATAGATGTAAATGTTTCGTCACCGTACATTAAAACCGATGTGATGCCGGAAGGCAAAAAGCATCAAAATGGAGCACCGACTACAGAAAATTCATCTACTAAGAAGGATGAGACGAAAACAAGATAAATTAGGTCATGTTGAAGATAAAAGGTAGATGATTGTCGTGAGACACGAACGGTGGGCAATTGCCATAGTCAGCTGTATATTAGGGTTTATGGTTGTAACCCAATATAAGATGACGCAAGATAATATAGAAGAAAATATTCGCTTACAACGGACTGGTGATTTAGCAGTACAATTGCGAGAGGCCCAGAGTGAACGGGATGCTTTATTAAAGCAAATTGAATCACTAAAAAAAACTGGCGCTAATGGCGATGGTAAAGCTGATGAACAGCTCATGATGAAAGCGGCTTTAACAAATGTTAAAGGTCCAGGTGTTAGCGTGTTGATTGAAGATAGCTTAAAACCTGTTCAAAGTGGTGAAAATCCTAATTTGTATGTAATTCATGATGAAGATATTCTTAGAATTGTCAATGAATTACGTGCTGGAGGAGCTGAAGCAATAGCTATTAATGATCAACGCCTTATAGGAACGTCTGAAATACGATGTTCAGGACCAACTATTACTGTAAATGGTAAGGTCTTTGGCGCTCCCTTTACGGTGAAAGCCATTGGTGATCCAAAGACATTAAATTCGGCGTTAACTATGCGCGGTGGTGTAGTGGATTCGCTCAAACATTGGGGAATAAAGGTAACTATAAAGCAAGAAGAGGATATAGCGATTCCTGCTTTCACAGGTCCCTTTAGAGAAGAACATATGAAGCCTAATGAGTTAGGAGGTAAAGAATGAACATCTATATCTTCGCCATCATTGGCCTAATCATAGGGGCTACCTTAGGATGGATAGCACCACTTCATATCCCTATTAGTTACTCGAACTATACATCAGTAGCTGTTCTGGCGGCATTAGATGCAGTGTTTGGCGGTAGTCGAGCGGCATTGGAAAGAACCTTTGATCTTAGTAACTTTGTAATTGGGTTCTTTTCAAATATGGTGTTAGCTGTTATTCTTGTATATGTTGGTGATTTAATAGGTATTAATCTTTACTATGTGGCCCTCATTGGGTTTGGGTTGCGTGTATTTATTAATGTAGGCGCTATACGCAAGATAATTATGACTAAGCGGTTCTAATAAATCACATTCTATATAGTGGAAAGTTTTTAAATTTTAGTGTAAAATAAATGTAATTGTTATAAGATAGTCAGTATATAAATCGATACATTGGGACGTATATTGATACGATAGATAACGATAAGAGGAGGAAGTTCAATGTCTGATTTTGCAAATATTAAAGTTATCGGTGTTGGTGGTGGCGGTAATAACGCTGTTAATCGTATGGTTGATAACCAAATTAAAGGTGTTCAATTTTTAGCTGTTAATACAGAAAACCAAGTGCTTGAATTGTCCAAGGCGGATGTAACAATTCAAATCGGTGAAAAAGTTACTAAAGGTCTTGGTGCAGGTGCTAATCCACAAATCGGTGAAGAAGCAGCTCAAGAAAGTCGTGAAGAAATCACTAAAGCACTTGAAGGTGCTGATATGGTATTCGTAACTGCTGGTATGGGCGGTGGTACTGGTACTGGTGCTGCTCCAATCGTAGCTGAATGTGCTAAAGAAGTTGGTGCATTAACAGTAGGCGTTGTAACTAAACCTTTCGCATTTGAAGGCAAACGTCGTCGTGCTGCAGCAGAAAAAGGCATTGAGTTCTTGACTCAAAAAGTTGATACAATCATCGTTATTCCTAATGATAAATTATTACAAGTAGTAGATAAAAAATGTTCCGTATCTGATGCTTTTAGTAAAGCTGATGAAGTTCTTCGTCAAGGTATCAAAGGTATTTCTGATTTGATTCAAATTCCTGGTTTAATCAACCTCGACTTTGCAGACGTTAAAACTATCATGACTAATCAAGGCGAAGCATTGATGGGTATTGGTGAAGGTACAGGTGAAAACCGTGCTGCAGATGCTGCTAAAATGGCAATTAATAGCCCATTGTTGGAAACTTCCATTGATGGTGCAAAAGGTATCTTGCTTAATATTTCTGGTAGCTCTGATTTGGGTATTTTTGAAGTGAATGAAGCAGCTCAAATTATTTCTGATGCAGCAGATCCTGATGCAAATATCATCTTTGGTTCTGTTATCGATGAAAGCTTAGGCGATAAAGTTCAAGTTACTGTTGTAGCAACTGGTTTTGGCAATAACGCTAAAAGCGTACCAGAATTCGGTAAAACAACTACAACATCTCGTCCAGCATCCACTACAACAACAAACAGCGGTATCCCTGATATCCCTGTATTCATGAAACGCTAATTTATAGAGTGTATAATCAAAACATTCGTAAATAAGTAACTTAGTAAGACATATCTTGAGATATGTGTATAGGAGGTACAAATGAAGAAATTAGTATTATTAACTCTAGCAGCTACAGTTGTGGCAGGTAGTGCATTTGCAGCAGCACCTGTAACAAAAATTAGCGATGGTTCCACTAAAGTACAAGCTGATTATGCATTTAAACAACATGTATCTAAAGGTGGCGGTAATAGCAACGACGGTTTCGGTGTTTCTTTACAACACGATCTTTCCGATAAAACTGCAGTACAATATTCCTATGATAAATTGAATGCAAAAAATGGCGATATTAAAGATCATCAATTAGCATTGGTTTATAAAGTGCATCCAAACGTAAACGTATATGGTGCTGGTACTGCAATTCGTACAAATGATACTGAATTAGGTTTCCAAGCAGGTGTTATTGGTCATGTACCATTGACAGAAAAAGTTAACGGCTTTGCTAAAGCTGGTTGGGGTAATGATATTAAGCAAACTTACCAAGTAGGTGCTCAATATGAAGTTCGCCCTGATGTAGACTTGAACGTATACTATGGCTATGATAAATATAGCGTAAACGATAACGATAAAACTGCAAAAGGTTTACACGCTGGTGTAGGCTACTCCTTCTAAGGATGTTAAAGACCACTCTGATGAGTGGTCTTTTTTTGTAAAATTATAAAAATGGGGATATGGTGGATAGTATTTATAAATATATTTTGTATAGGATATTGTATATATCCTATACACCTTAACTTTATTATAAATCAGAGTTTAATTAGTATTATTTCTTATGTATACAATATATTTTCTAAATACTCATTGTATATTTAAATAAGTTTAGGTATGATAAATATGTAATAATTCATTTTAGATAGGATGGTGTAAGTTATGACAAGTGTTGCTGCAAAGCATGCAAAAGGGAAAAAACTTAAAGATGTAATCTTTGTAACTGCTGGCCAAGCCCAAGCTGATGCCAAAGAAAATGGCCGTGAGAACGTTGTTAACGGTACATTAGGTGCGATTCATGATGAAGATGGTAAATTGGTATTCCTTAAAACCGTTAAAGATGAATATTTAAGCCTTCCTGACTCTGAACATATTGGCTATGCACCAATCGCAGGCGTACCTGAGTTCCTTGCTGCTGCAGAGAAAGAATGCTTTGGACAATCTCGTCCAGAAGGTCATATCCGTAGTATTGCCACTGCAGGTGGTACTGGCGGTATTCATCACTTAGTTCATAACTACACAGAACCTGGTGATGAAGTGTTGACTGCTGATTGGTACTGGGGTGCCTATCGAGTAATTTGCAGTGATGTAGGTCGTACACTTGTTACGTATTCTTTATTTGATGAACATAATAACTTTAACCATGAAGCATTCCAAAATCGTGTAAATGAATTAGCTGCTAAACAAACAAATGTTGTAATTTTGTTTAATACACCTGGTAATAATCCAACAGGCTACTCAATTGAGGATAAAGACTGGGAATCCATTCTTAACTTCTTAAAAGAACTCGTTGCTATTGGTCGTAATAATGTGATCATTGGTATTGATGTGGCTTATCTTGATTACTCTGGTGAAAAAGAAGAGGTTCGTTCATTCTTTAGTAAATTTAGTCATTTGCCAAAAGAGATACTTACATGTGTTTGCTATAGCTTGTCTAAAGGCTTCACTATGTATGGTCAACGTGTAGGGGCTTTGATTGGTATTTCTGATGACGAAGAAATTGCTGATGAATTCTTAGAAATTAACAAATCTACTAGCCGTGCTACATGGTCTAATATTTGTCGTCCAGCAATGCGTACAATGGCAAATATTGTAGCTGATCCAGCTAAGTTTAAAGAATATGAAGATGAACGTAATTGCTATTATCAATTGATTCGCGATCGTGCTGATATCTTCAAACAAGAGGCTGCACAAGTAGGTCTTCCTATGCTGCCATACCGTGGTGGTTTCTTCATTACAATTCCTACAGATTCTGCTAATGCTATCTGTGAAGAATTGAAGAAAGAGCATATTTATGTTATTGCTTTAGCTAACGGTATTCGCGTTGCAGCATGTGGCATTCCTAAATTCCAAATGACAGGCCTTGCTGAAAAAATTTATAATGCTATGAAACGTCTTGGTAAACTATAATGCATAAGTTTTACTAATATTAAAGTCCGCTTGATAAGTATATCAAGCGGACTTTTTGTGGGTAATAGAAAAGCGTATGCATAATTGACTTATCATTTATGCGTACGCTTTATATATTAATGAATATCTTTATGTTCTTTAATATCTTGGTCAGCTTCTTTAGCCAAATTTTCTAGAGCTTGTTTAGGAGCTGTTCGTTCACCAGTTTCTGGATCTACGAATTCAACGCGATCTAAAGTATCTGTAATTTGACCTCGAATAAATGATAAGTAGATTTCATAGAGTTCTTTTTTTTCTGCTAATTCCTCTGGTGTGAGTTGTTGTCCTGATTTTTTCTTTGCTGCTAGTTCGTTTATACGATTTAATGTATCGTTAATATTACTCATATTGACCTCCTGTATTCTATATTAGAATAACATGATTTATTATAACATAGAACTAAATGAATACGTATGGTAAGATATAAGATGTACGCGTCTGTACTTTCACAAGTGAGAAAGGAGAGCTGTATGCGTGTAACAAAAGCGATAAAGGCAGAGCAATTAAAATTATTGCAAGAACATTATTTTGATGCAAAACCTGCCCTTGAGTATACAAATGAATTTGAATTATTAGTAGCCGTTGTTTTATCTGCACAATGTACGGATGAAAGGGTTAATATTGTTACAAAACGATTGTTCCCTGAATTAAATCATCCTGCTAAAATGCTTGAAATAGGGGTTACAAAACTAGAAACTCTTATTAAGGACTGCGGTCTTTATAAGTCTAAAGCGAAAAACTTAATTGCTACTTGTCAAATTTTGGTAGAACAATATCATGGTGAGGTACCACGCGAATTTGATCAACTGGTAGAATTACCTGGTGTTGGTCGTAAAACGGCTAACGTAGTTGTGTCCGTATTGTTTGGTACGCCTGCCATTGCAGTAGATACTCATGTATTCCGCGTAGCTAATCGATTAAAATTGGGCATTGCTAAAACGCCAGAAGAGATGGAGAAAAAGTTGCAAAAGGCCATCCCTAAAGAGGATTGGGCGGCTGCTCACCACTGGTTGATTTATCATGGCCGTAAATTATGCAAGGCTCGTAAGCCATTATGTGAAGAATGTTTTTTAAATCATGTATGTCCTTCAGCTGGAAAGGTTTAATATGAAAGTAAATAACGAAGAATTTATTGCCCTTTGTACGACTCATGGCATTGAGGGAATTGATATTGTAAATGAGTTAATGCGTTTTAAAGTACTAGATCAATTGATTTCTAGTAATGCTAGCTCCCGTGAGTGGGGCGTAACGGCAGATGATTTATATGCGTTGGCAGAAAAATCCACAGTCGAGTCTTTTGGTCCCGTTCCATATGATTTGAATACATTCCAAGCTCTATATGGTCCATCCTTTAGAGTTGAATTATTTGATTTTATTAGCGATACAGGCATCTTAGATGGTTTAGATGTAGGTACGATTTGGGAAACTCCTGTTCGTGAAAGTATTGAAGCCCATAGCAAAACGGGAGAACTCGTTTTATATGCTTATGTAGAAGAATATGCAGGCATGGTTGAAGAGATTCTTCAATCTTATGAAGATAAAAAAGTCGTTCTTTATACGGCGTCCCCTGTGTGCTACAGCATTTTGACACGTTTATATCCGATGGCGCAAATTATTAATCAATGGCCTCATCGTAGCTATTTTGATCATATCTTTACAGGCACAGTTGGCATGTTCCAATCTTCTGAAGATATTGTGGAAGAAGTGGCTAATGGGTTA
>OAQX01000016.1_pt1 | contig 135129 bp, 119 predicted proteins | sample 1475521 | NCBI WGS metagenome assembly OAQX01 (sample SAMEA3360657, study PRJEB22359) | human gut metagenome | biome: ENVO:urban biome; feature: ENVO:human-associated habitat; material: ENVO:feces | place: Bangladesh | collected 2011 | reverse complement strand
GGAGCAGAGAAGGGAAATCCACAGTGAGGAAGCAAGTAGGGCAACCGAAGAGGACTTAGAACTAAGCGATGCAAATGACCCATATGAGTGCTTCCGAACGTAAGATTTACCGAGCTGCGGAGCAGAGAAGGGAAATCCACAGTGAGGATTGATAGGAAGCCGCGGCTAGTGGTAGATATAAACCATATCAAACCGATACCGCGGTGCGTAGCACCAATGGTATCGACCGTAAAGCCGCTTAGTAACTTCAAATATATGTAAATTAATAGCATTATGTAGACACGAGTACCAATGTTACCGAATTGTAAATGACTGTATAACTTTAAATATATGTAAATAACGAGCCCTATACTCTTGATCTCCAAGTTTATAGGTCTTTTTTATGTCTATTTTTGCATATTACTAATAAATATTTTCATTCATAAATTAATATGAATATCTTGTGAGGGATTTTCTTGATAATACTAGGTATGTGTGATATTCTCATTATATGCTTAAGTGGATTGGAGTGATTAGTTTATATGTATAAATATGGCAAGAGCTGTATTAAAAAAATATTATGTTTTCTCGCAATATGTATTGCAATTTTAGCTATCTCTTTTGGCGTTATGTGGGGGCTGTCTACTGATTATAAGATTTATGGTGTCCCTGTACTAAACTATCACCAAGTGAATGATGAAAAGCATTCTGCTTTGACGCTTCATGTTGATCAGTTTAGAGAACAGATGGAATATCTACATAATCAGGGATATAACACGATTACGCTGGCTCAATTATATGATTATTTAGAAAATGGTACTGAATTACCTAATAAGCCAATTGTTATCACCTTTGATGATGGCTATGTAGATAACTATAAAAATGTATTGCCTATTTTAAAGGAATACAACATGAAGGCTACCTTGTTTATGATTAGTGATGCAGCTAATACGCCTGGTTTTGTTTCTACAGAACAAATGCACCAAATGGAAGCGGGTGGATTTGATATTCAAGGCCATACAAATCATCATAAAATCTTAACAAAAATTGACCCTACCGAATTACCGGATGCTCTTCTTGGTGGGAAGACTTCTTTGGAGGGAATTTTGGGTGAGCCTATTGAGTATCTAGCATATCCTGGTGGGTTTAATGATATGCTTGTTCAATATGTAACTAAACAGTCTGGTTATAAAATGGCTTTCACAGTACAACCAGGTACAGTACAACCAGGAGATAATCTATATGCCTTAAATCGATTGGCTATATTCCAAGGTGATACACCATATCTATCGTTCTGGATGCGCCTACATTGTGCACCATTTATTCACTACACATGGGCATTACGTGATTTTTTACGTGATAATGGATGGCCGAAATTAGCATCTATTATTCCGTTATTCTAGGAGGAATTATGTCTTACGAAGTTGTAGCAAGACCTTTACGCGTTGCTATTTTAACAGTTTCTGATACTCGCACGTTTGAAACCGATAAGGGCGGTAATAAAGTACAAGAATTTTTAGAACAAGCAAAACATGTTGTGGCAGATCGTAAAATCGTTATTGATGATTACGATGAAATTAGAAATGCTATGATTCCATGGTGTAATGATGAATCTATTGATGTTATCATCTCTACAGGTGGTACGGGGATTGCTAAGCGCGATGTAACAATTGAAGCGGCAAATAGTCTCTATGAGAAACATATCCCTGGTTTTGGTGAAATCTTTAGATATTTGTCCTATACAGAGGATATTGGGACTAAGGCGATGGCATCTCGTGCAGAAGCGGGGGTCAACAATAACACATTGATGTTCTCTGTGCCAGGCTCTGTAGGTGCCGTTACATTAGCTATGAGTAAACTCATCATTCCTGAAATGGCTCATCTCGTTCGAGAAATCACAAAATAATATATTTAGACTGCTCATTCGTGGGCAGTCTTTTTTTGATAATAGCATTCATAAGAATATATTTAGAATATAAAATATTCAGATAACACCTAGTTAATAAGCTTAAAAGCTATATATGTTAATTCTCAATAGATAAAACAATACCATTGCAGTATTGTTTTATTTCGATTATACTAGATTTAGTAATACGTTTGTCCGAGTGCACGAGAAAGGAGACCTTATGAAGTTAAATCAGGCCACGGATTATGCATTTCGCATGGTCTTACATATGGCGCTGCTACCTTCGGGAACGAAGATAACTGGCTCTGTATTGGCTGAGCAGGAATTGATTCCAGAACGATTTTTGCTCAAGATTATGCGTAGTCTCATTGCAGCTGGGATTATGAAATCCTTTCGCGGTGTAGATGGTGGGTTTGCCCTCAATCGAGATCCTCAAGAGATTTCATTGCTCGATGTAATTAGAGCGGTAGAAGGGGATGCGTATTTACAACGGTGTTTATATGATGTAGGTTCTTGCTCTAAGTCTTGTATGGGGCATTGTGCTATCAATGAGGCTATGGGGACGATTCAGGATCAATTAATTAATCAGTTGGAGCAGGTTAACTTTAAAACTCTTGCTCAACGTGAGCAGTTGATTGAGGCTGAAGCGTTGCCGTATTCACAAGCGCAATGATACAAGGTTTTTAGTAAAAGCTCATCAAGTGATGTAGGTATTTTATTCTAAGGAGGAAAACACATGTTTGAAGCTGTAGATTTAGCTCGATTACAATTTGCGCTAACATCTATCTATCACTGGTTGTTTGTGCCGTTCACACTAGGCATGACAGTGACTGTAGCTATCTTAGAGTGGACATATGTGTCTACTGGTAAAGAAGTATACAAAAAAATGGCAAAGTTCTGGGGCAAATTGTTCCTAATTAACTTTGCTATGGGTGTGGTAACTGGTATTGTTCAGGAATTCCATTTCGGTATGAACTGGGCAGAATATTCTCGTTTTATGGGTGACATTTTCGGCGCTCCATTGGCCCTTGAAGCATTAATGGCATTTTTCTTGGAATCTACATTCATGGGTGTATGGATCTTCGGTTGGGACCGCTTGAATAAAACTGTTCATGCCGTTGTAGCTACGTTGGTGGCATTAGGTACAAACCTATCTGCATTCTGGATCCTTGTAGCAAACTCCTTCATGCAACATCCTGTAGGTTATGTAATCCGCAATGGCCGTGCAGAAATGGACAATTTCTTAACAATTGTTCAAAATGGTTATGTACCAGGCCAATTCTTCCATATCGTGTTGAATGGTTTATTAACAGCAGGCGTAATTATCATGGCCATCAGTGCATGGCACTTATTGCGCAACAATGCGACAGACTTCTACCGTCGTTCCGCTAAATGGGGCATGGTTATTGCTCTTGTATTCGGTACTTTAGGCGCTTTGGCAGGTCATCATCAAGGTCAATACATTACAAAAGTACAACCTATGAAAATGGCTGCTATGGAAGCATTGTGGGAAACACAAGATCCAGCTCCATTCTCTTTAGTGGCTAACATTGATACTAAAGCACAAAAAAATACTGGCGCACTTGAAATCCCTGGTGGTTTGTCCTTCTTGACTCAAAACTCCTTTACTTCTGGTAAAGTAGAAGGTATCAAAGATCTTCAAGCTAAATCCGAGGCTCAATACGGTCCTGGTAACTATATTCCAGATGTTCCAGCAATCTTCTGGACATTCCGTATCATGGTTGCAGCTGGTTCCATTATGTTACTTGTTGCATTCGTAGGTCTTATCCTTAATGCAAAAGACAAATTAGTTGGCAATCGCACATTCTTAAAAATTATGTTCTGGACATTGCCATTGCCATTCATTGCTCATTCCACAGGTTGGTTTGTAGCAGAAGCAGGTCGTCAACCATGGCTTGTATATGGCTTGCAATTAACTGCAGACGGTGCTTCTAAAGCCGTTACAGCTCCAGAAATTATGACTACTATCATTGGCTTTACCATTGTGTACATCGTAGCAGCTATCGCAGCTCTCTACCTTGCTGTAGAACACATCAAAAAAGGTCCAGATGGTAACCCATCTCACGATGTAGTTGAAAAAGAGGAGGCGAGATTATGGAATTAATTTTTAATAACCTTGAAGTGGTATGGTTTATTTTAATTACTGTACTATTCGCTGGCTTCTTCTTATTAGAAGGTTTTGACTATGGTACTGGTATTTTATTACCATTCATCGGTAAAACTGACGTAGAACGTCGTCAAATGATCAATGCCTTGGGTCCTGTTTGGGATGGTAACGAGGTATGGATGATTACTGCAGGTGGTGCCTTATTTGCATCCTTCCCTCATGTATATGCTACATTGTTTAGTGGTTTCTATTTAGCGTTATTCTTAATGCTTGCGGCTCTTATTATCCGTGGCGTATCTTTTGAATTCCGCTCCAAGAGCCCTAACTTGTTATGGCGTAAAACTTTTGACTACTGCATTTTCTTTGGTTCCTTGATTCCTGCATTATTGTGGGGCGTTACAGTTGGTAACTTGATTCAAGGTACTCCAATTGATGCAAGCATGACATATGTAGGAACATTCTTTGATTTATTAAGCCCATATACAGTACTTTGCGGTATTGCATTTATCTTGGTATTCACATACCATGGTGGCTTGTTCACTTCTATCAAAACAGCTGGTGCTGTTTCCGAACGCGCTCGTGCAGCTTCTTTGGTAGTTGGTGTTCCTACAGCAATCGGTGCTTTAGTGTTGGTAGCAGCTACATATGTATGTACTGACTTGTTCAACTCTGTATTGGCGATCGTGTGCTTTGCATTAGCAATCGTGTTCTTCCTCATTTCTTGGGGGGCTGCACGTACTCGCAATACAAAATGGGGCTTTGTATTTAGCTCCTTAACTGTTATTTCTGTAACAGCTGCTTACTTTGCTGGTTTGTTCCCTCGTATCATGGTTTCTTCTTTGAATCCTGATTGGAGCTTAACTATTGCAAATGCTGGTAACTCTACTTACACATTGACATTGATGACTTGTGTAGCCTTCGTATTTGTGCCAATCGTATTGGCTTACCAAATCTGGGTATACTGGACATTCCGTCATCGTGTATCTGAAAAAGACTTACACTATTAATAGAATAGCTTTATAACTCTCGTGAGTTATAAAATTTAGGTCTCAATGTGAGGCGTGTCGTAGCGGCACGCCTCTTTTTTGTGGTAAGATGAATATAATATTGATAAATTTAGATTCATTTGATCGTATATATCGAATTCTAAATTCATATGATTTTTTATATTAACTATATTTACCATAGGGGATACTATGATACAGCGTACCGCCTTTAAAGCGTTGCTAGAACATAAAGGTCAGCTTTTATTACTAGGCTTAACTTGTTTAGTTGAAAGTCTATCTATTGTTGGGCAAGCTTGGTTCTTTGGAACTTTAATTAATAATTTTATTTTCTCTGAAAATACCTTACATGATGAAAGGTATACCATTATCTATTTGGGGATTGCTATTATTGTGAGGTTACTAGCACACTACGTGCAAGAATCTGTAGCCAACCGATTGGGTAGTGCAGTAAAAGCAACCTTTAGAAAACGAGCTTTAGCACATATGTTTAAGCTAGGTGTTCAACATAAGGAGCGCCACGGCGATGTAATCCATATGCTTACAGATGGATTAGAGCAAGTAGATGCTTACGTAGCTCGATATATTCCGCAAATTTTATATGCTATTATGATTCCTCTTATCATGGGCATTGTAATTGTAGATACATTGCCTATAATTGGTATCATTCTAATTGTTACAGTACCATTGATTCCATTCTTTATGATCTTAATCGGCAAGCAAGCAGATCGCCTCAATAAAGAACAGTGGGAACGTATGAGTTTCTTATCTGGGCATTTCCTCGATGTATTGCAAGGTATCACCACATTAAAACTCTTTGGCCGTGCGAAGGATCAAATCAAGGTCATTGGTCGTTTATCTGAAGAGTTTAAAGACTCTACTTTGCGTGTGTTGCGTGTGGCATTCTTATCTGCTCTAGTTCTTGAGCTCGTAAGCACTATTAGTACGGCATTGATTGCGGTATACCTTGGTTTAACACTATTAGATGGGGAGATTCCATTCTTTTCAGCCTTCTTTATTTTGCTATTAGCACCAGAATTCTATACGCCATTTAGACAACTGGGGGCTGCATTCCATACGGGAATGGCAGGGAAGACCTCCCTTTTAAAATACGAAGAGTTTATGAATCGTCAGCCATCATTACCTGTAGGTGGGCAATCTAAACTTCAAGGATCTATACAAGCTATTGAAATTAAGGATTTAACCTTTACCTATGAAGGTAGTGAAAATGGGGTACAACATATTTCATTAGAGGCTAAACGCAATTCTCCGATTATGCTTGTTGGTGAAAGTGGAGCAGGGAAATCTACAATCGCTCATATTATTGGAGGCTTTTTGACGGCTCCTAAAGGTACTGTTGCCATCGATGGTCTTGATGTTTGCGACATCGATATTGATTGGTGGCGTCAACAAATCACCTATGTATCCCAACATCCACATATCATGAAAGGAACCTTACGCGATGTAATATCCTTTGGAATGGATGTAAGTGATGAAGAGATTATAGAGGCATGTAAAGAAGTACAGCTACTCGATGTGATTAATAGACAACAAGAAGGTCTTGATACGATTATTGGTGAAGGTGGCTTAGGTCTTAGTGGTGGCGAACGTCAACGGGTTGCCTTAGCACGTGCGTTCTTACGAAAAGGGCAAGTGTTAATTCTCGATGAGGTAACGGCACATCTTGATGTAAAAACAGAAGCTATTATAAGTAGTGCTATCCAACGTTTGATGGAGAATAAAATCGTCATTATTATTGGCCATCGCCTACAAACGATGCACTGGGCTTCTACGTTATACGTTTTAAAACAGGGGAGCATTATTCAACAAGGTTCTTATGAAGAGCTTATTGCGATAGAGGGATATTTTAAAGACCTTATAACCTCTGGTTTAGGCAAATTTTCTTCAACTATTGAAGCGCAGTTGCAAACAGGAAAATCATTTAATATTCAAGATAGAGATGAGCTAGATCATTCAATTCCTGTTGATAAAAAAGGTGCTTATATAAGCGGAAACGATACACATACATCTGGAGTGTCAACGTCTAATATGGGCTTACAAGGATGGCGTTTATTATTCTCTGTATTAAGTCCTGCAAAGTGGTCTTTAGTATTAGCTTTGATTTTTACATTCTTAACAGTGTTCATGAATGTAGGGCTTTTAACTGTGTCTGCATGGTTATTGGCCTCAGCTGCATTGCAACCAGGCCTTACCTATTTGAGCCTTGCTATTGTAGGGGTTCGATTCTTCGGTGTTAGCCGTGCCGTATGTCGCTATTTTGAGCGTTATACATCTCATCGGATGGCATTTCAAGGATTATATGGTTTGCGTGTATGGTTCTATGCTCATTTGGAACCATTGGCACCGGCTATTCTTAAACGCTTTGGTGCTGGGGATATCTTAGGCCGTATTATGGGGGATATAGAGGTATTACAATTCTTCTACTTGCGCACATTAATTCCTCCTGTAGCAGCCATTGCTTTAACTGTTTTAGTAGCCTATGGTGTTTCTACGATTGATAGCACTTTGGTTACGCCTATAGTTTTGTCGGCCCTAATATTAGGTTTGGTATTGCCTTTAGTTGTATATGCTCATAATAAACAATCATTGACTGCGATTGGACCGCAACAAGGAGAGTATAAATCACTATTAAGTGATACTATGGACAGCTTAGAGGATGTCATTAGCTATGGTAATGAAGATTTAGTCTATCATCGTATTCAACATATGATGCATACTGTGGACGCTAATAAGAGTGTTATTGAGCGCGGCATGAACTTAGGGAATACACTGTTCCTAGGTGGTGTGCAAATTACGGTTGTCATTGTAGCCATATTGGCAGCTAATGCTTTGACCGGCGCTTGGGCTAGTGTTATGGTAGCGGTTGCTGCCATTGGTACACAAGCTTGGTTTGAAGCGTTACAACCCATGATTGCTGCCGTTCATCATGGTGCTGAAAGCAAGGTTGCTACGAGTCGTCTCATGGCACTCGCCAATGAGCTAATGCCTGTGGTAGACCCAAAGGCACCAAAACCATTCAATGCTAATCGAGATATTACCTTTACTGATGTATCTTTTGGTTATAATCAGGAGCGTTGTATTTATGAACATCTTAGATTAGACATTAAACAAGGGCAATCCGTTGCCATCGTTGGTGCTAGTGGCTCTGGTAAGACTACATTATTTAATATGCTTGAGCGTTTATATGATTATGGTGGTTCCATACATGTAGGTGACGTAGAATTAAAGGATATTTCCATTGATACATGGCGTAATGCGTTGGGAACTATTACACAAGATACGTATATCTTCCATGCATCTTTTGAGGATAATATTCGACTAGCTAGGCCGGATGCTTTAGCCGCTGATTTAGAGCGAGCTATCGATCGTGCTTCCTTGCGCTCTGTAGTGGATAGATTGCTAGCAGGTCTTAATACGATTGTTGGTAGTGGTGGTCATGGCTTAAGTGGTGGTGAACGACAAAGGGTTGCATTAGCTCGATTATTCTTGCGAAATCCACAAATCGTTTTATTGGATGAACCATTAGAAGGTTTAGATCAAGTAACGAGAAAGGCTTTACATCGCGATTTGATGGAATATGTAAAGGATAAAACATGCTTATACATTACACATCAGTTAGAAGGATTAGAGCAAATGGACCGTATCTTATTTATGGATAAAGGTCAAATTATAGAAGATGGAACTTATGAAGAATTGATTGCGCTTCGTGGTCATTTCTATGAATATTGCTACCTATCTATGGCAAGTATTCAATAAAAATAAATATCAGTTAAATTATCTATTATAACTATTAACTTATAATAGGTTGAATATTAAACTACAGTAATAAAGCTCCTTTTGCTATGTAAAAGGGGCTTTATGTATGCCTATATTTAATAGTATATGTAGTAGTCTTTTATCGATAAATCATGCAATATATGGTATAATTTGTATATCAAAAGCTATTTTTTGTTGCCCTTGGAGGGGTTATGACTAAGATCTTCACCAAATTACGAGCGTTGGTGGATGAAGCATTATCTGATCGTGATACAGCGGTGGATAAGGTGCCTACTATAGAAAAGGCTCCATTAGAACAAGACTTGTTCGACCATCGTTTACTATATATAGAAGAAGACACAGTCAATCGTATGTTACGGGCTGCTCTTCGCAATCATTGGCTCTTTTACGCGGTAACCTTTGAATTTGAGCCAAACAATCAAATATTCCTATCCATTATTACTAAATGGGGGAATGTGATCAATGTGGAATTCACCTTAGAGGATTTATGGTTTGATGATTACTCATCATCCTTTGCAATCCGTCTCGACACAAATAATATAGATACAGGTGGGTTTATTTTAAACTCTATCCTACACTTATTAGGTAACTGGTGCCTCAGTCTCTTTGGTATATTCTTTAATCCTATTGCACTAGGTGAGAAGGGATCTACTATGCGTTTTGAGAAAAAGGGGATTATCCAGTTCGATCTATTACCGAATACACAAGTAAAAAAATTCATACCTTTACCTGAACGACATATCGGTAGTAATGGTCCTGTTCTATTGGGGAACCCGCGTACTAGTCAATCTGTTTTACAGTTAGATTACTATGCGTTCCATGACCCAGTAGATACATTCACTGTACCGGATGTACCAACCCGTACTAGCTGGCTTCGTTCTATTGATATTGCGGCCGTTCTCTTATTGCCAATCGGCGTGTGGATTACCTTTATTATCTTGCATCACTACTTGCCTACAGAAACCTTAGAGTTCTCATTCTCTACATATTTCTTGATTTCTTTAGGGATTTTTATCATTTCCTTCTTGGTTATGAATATTCCTAGATATCTGTATATGTACTTTGATTCTCGGAAACAGTGGCAAAGTGCATTTGTACATAATAATATTAAGATTCAAATGCGCAAATTACACCGTCGTATTTTCATGCAGCAAGCTACACTCACATCTGATTGTGACGAATGTACTGCTAATGAAAGCCAAGAGCGTATTAAACATTTGTTATTACAAATTCGGGATAAACGGTTCCTTGCAAATCGACTCAAAATTGCTGATGATGATAGAATGCGCAAGCAGAAGGTTAAGTTTATTATCGCCTATATTGGTTGTACATTAATTGAATTGATGCTGCTCATGAATTGAATTGATGCTACTCATAAATTACTAGGCATTGATTATTAAATAACAGCATATGTTATGGTATAAATAAAAAACGTATCTCTTAATAGAGATACGTTTTTTGTTATGTTTGTTTTATGTTTTAACGTTTTTTACGACGTTTTCGAACGGTTTTTCTGATTTCTCGTTCTGTTTCAGATCTAGGCTGTTGCATTGACTCGTAAGTTGGTCGATTTACAGGCATAAATGGAGGATTTCCGTATTGGTTTGGTTCCGGTTGTCCCGGCAATACCCAGAAGAGGAAGCCGATGAGCCATACGAAAAGTTCCAGCAAGTAATTGAATGGAGATACAGCAGAGTAAGTATTGATGAAAATAATAATTACTGACCAGAGAATCCCAGCCCATGCATTAAAGCCGATATCGTGAATACGACGGCCAAATAAGATGCAGGACAATGGGAAGAGTGCTGCTAATAAAATCCATATGATGACCCGTGTGAACCAATATGCCGGTAAGGATACAACAAAGTCTAAGAATAGATCATCGATGTAATGAACGATGTGGAATAAAATCATTAGTACGATAAAACATATGATAAATTGAAGTCGATTTAATCGTCCCGTTAGATTAAAAATCGATAGGCCCATACGTCGACCTTGGAATGCGATGAGCAAACCTACAGTACATATGAGCAGTGTTCGTAATACAACATAGAGTAAATCCATAAGTTCCCCTTTATTTATAGCTTATAGTTGAGTTAATTCTGGCAAGACTAGCTCAAATGCTACACCTTGTTTCATAGATTTTACAGTATCTACTGTGGCTTGAATCGCTTTAGTAGTAAAGTTCATTGCCAGCTCTGCCGCATCATACGGTGAGTATCCCCTCATTACTGCACCGGATAATACAGCAGTAAAGATATCCCCAGTTCCTGTAGCTTTCACAGGAATAAGAGGAATATCATATGTTTTTAAATAATCTGTTGGGCCATCATAAACGGCGATGACCGCATGTGTTTCGGATGGCACGCTAGTCATGATAACCATATCAGGACCCATTTGATGTAATCTCTTGCATCGATCTCGTAATTCATCATCACTAATAGGATCTGTAGAGAATGGAATGTCTAATAAGAAACAAGCCTCTGTGTAATTAGGTTTTACAATGTGGGCTTTGGAAACAAGTTGACGCATAGCCACTACCATATCAGGTGTATAGATAGAGTAAAGGCGACCATCATCTGCCATAGCTGGATCGACGATAATCATTTGTCCCTTATTACCGAAACGATTGATGGCTTCTTCCACGAGATGAATTTGTTCTGGGGATGCCAAGAAACCACTTACAATAGCGTGAAAGTCGATTTCGTTTTTATCCCAGCAGTCCATAAAATCTCTCATGTGTGCCGATAAATCTACGAACTCGTAGTGTGGATATTCCAAATGGTTGCTCAAAACAGCTGTTGCCAATGGAACCGCTTGGCAACGCATGGCGCTGATGATTGGAATCATAACGGTTAGGGCACAACGGCCGATGGAGCTCATGTCTTGAATTGTTAAGACTCTAGGTACTGCTGTCATAGACACCTCCAAAATATTTATATATTTTATTGTACGTTATGTAGGGCTTTCTGTAAATGTAATGATGTTATTCATGAAATTAACTTCATAATGTAGTATAATAAAACAGATAGACTTTTTATGGAGGATAGTGACAATGACAAGGTATGTATTTCGACGCCTAGGTGGCGCAATCATAATCTTATGGGTCATCATTACCGTAACGTTTGCATTAATGCATGCAATACCGGGGGGACCTTTTACAAGTGAAAAGAAATTACCACCTCAGGTGAAATCAAGTATTGAAGCAAAGTACCATCTTGATGATCCTGTATGGAAACAGTATGGTGATTATTTAGGTGGTGTTATTACCGGCGATTTGGGTCCATCATATAAGTATGAAGGTCGTAGTGTGAACGATATTATCAGTGATGCATTCCCAATTTCTGCGCAGCTTGGTTTATTATCATTAATGGTGGCTGTAGTAGGTGGTATTGCAGCGGGTGCTATTAGTGCTATGCGCCCTAATGGTATCGTTGATTATGCGGTTACCGTATTATCTACCATTGGTATTTCCGTGCCTACATTTATTATTGGTGCCGTTCTTGTCTATGTGGTGGGCTTTGAACTAGGATGGTTCCCAGTAGCCTTATGGCGTGGTCCATCTTATATGGTTCTACCAGTGTTGACGCTAGCAGCACAACCTATGGCATTCATTGCACGCTTAACGCGCAGTGGGTTGCTTGATGTGTACCAACAAGAATATATCCGTACAGCTCGCGCCAAAGGCTTGGGCTCTTGGACTATTTTGACACGTCATGCATTAGGCAATGCTATTTTGCCAGTTATTACGTACTTGGGACCGTTGGCTGCTAGCCTTTTGACAGGTAGCTTTATAGTAGAAACAATCTTTGCCATTCCGGGCCTTGGACAGTATTTCGTAACTTCCATTTATAACCGTGACTATACGGTTATCCTGGGCATTACGATTTTCTATAGTGCGCTTGTAGTATTTCTTAATATTTTGGTGGATATGATTTATCCGTTAATTGATCCACGTGTTACGACAGAGGAGGGGACAGATGAATAAGGAAGATTTTTTACCTATTGAACGAACTCCTCAAGAAGAAATTACAAGCTTTATAAAACGTCCTAGTAAATGGGCGAGATTTAAGGTGAATCGCTTGGCTGTAGTAGGGGCTACTATCATCTTAGTGATGATTGTACTTGCAATTTTAGGACCCCTAATTTCGCCGTATACCTATGCGGACCAATCCCTAATCGATGCGAACCAAAGTCCGAGCTTTAGTCATTGGTTTGGCACAGATACATTGGGCCGCGATATTTATACGCGCGTTATGTACGGCGCTCGCATTTCCTTAACTATCGGTTTTGTAGCGGCGTTTATCAATCTTGTTATTGGTGTTACCTATGGTGGTATTGCAGGTTATCTTGGTGGCAAGGTTGACCGCATCATGATGGGCATCGTAGATGTTTTGTACGGTATTCCACTTTTACTGTATGTAATTTTGTTGATGGTTGTACTTGGCCCTGGTTTAACGTCTATTTTCGTAGCATTGGGCATTGCGTACTGGCTCAATATGGCCCGTATCGTACGTAGCCAAATTTTGAAAGTTAAAAATGAAGAATACATCATTGCTGCTGAAGCGATGGGTATTCCCAAATATCGCATTTTATTGCGTCATATTTTGCCAAACTGCGTGGGACCAATCATCATTACATTGACATTGGCCATTCCAGAGGCTATTTTTACAGAAGCATTCCTTAGCTTCATCGGTTTAGGTGTTAATGCACCTATGGCGAGCTGGGGTGTACTCGCTTCTGAAGGGATTAGCAGCATGCGCTCCTATCCATTCCAATTGATTTTCCCTGCTGTTGCCATTAGTGTTACCATGCTTGGTTTCGCATTCCTTGGCGATGGCTTACGTAATGTGTTAGACCCTAAGGAAGGAGATAGATAATGAATAACGCAATTGTTGATGTGCGCAATGTATCCATTACCATCGATACCTTCCAAGGCCCTTTACGGGTTATTCGCAATCAAGATATCTCCTTACAACCAGGTGAGATTTTAGGTATTGTTGGTGAATCAGGCTGTGGTAAATCTGTGCTAGTTAATTCCTTAATGGGATTGCTACCATATGGCAAAACAAAAATCAAAGCCGATACATTTATGATTGATGGCAATGATTGCCTTGAATTTACTGAAGATGACTGGAATGAACTCCGCGGTACTACTGTTGCCATGGTATTCCAAGACCCTATGACATCTTTGAATCCAATCATGACGATTGGGGAACAAATGTATGAGGTTATCCATCGTACCAATGCATATGGTGAGGATTATGATGAACGAGCTATCGCCATCGACTTATTAAAGAAGATGGGCCTTTCAACACCGGAAAGACGATTATCTCAATATCCTCATGAGTTGAGTGGTGGTATGCGCCAACGCGTTTGTATCGCCATGGCTGTCGCAGGTCGTCCAAAAATTTTGATTTGTGATGAACCGACAACAGCTCTAGATATTACAACAGAGGCTCAAATCTTGCGCCTTATGCAAACATTAGCTGTAGAAGCTGGTATTGGCATTATCTTTATTTCTCATAACCTCCGCGTTATTGCTCAAATTTGCGACCGTGTTATGGTTATGTACGCTGGTAAATGTGTTGAATCTGCTACGGTAGAAGGTATCTTTAATGAACCTCGTCATCCGTACACATTGGGCTTGTTACTCGCTTTACCACAAGGTAAATGGCATGGTGAGTTAAAAGCCGTTGAAGGTCAACCACCAGATCTGTTTGATCTACCACGAGGTTGTGCGTTTAATCCACGGTGTAAGTGGGCTATGCGTATCTGTGGTAATCGTATTCCTATGGTTACAAATGTTGGTGAAGGTCACCAATTTACATGTTGGTTAGCTAAGTTGGAGGGACTTTAATGAGTTACGTATGGGAAACTGACAATCTCGTTAAAGAGTTCACTCTGTCAGGGGGCTTATTTAAGCCAAAACACACGGTACACGCTGTACAAGGCGTGAGCCTATATCAATCGCCAGGGGAAACCCTCGGTATCGTAGGTGAGTCAGGTTGTGGTAAATCCACATTTGGCTACACGTTGATGGGCTTGCATCAAGCTACATCAGGTTCTATTTATATGAATGGGCGCCAAATTGATCCCTACGTGGATCGAAAAGCCGTTCATCCTGTGATGCAAATGGTGTTCCAAAACCCTTATGCATCACTTAATCCGCGCCTTACGGTTAATGCGATTCTAGAAGAACCTTTGGAGCTGGATCCAAAGTATACGCCTCGTGATCGCGTTATTCGCGTAAAAGAAGTGCTTGATCAAGTTGGTTTGAACATGTCCTTTGGTGAGCGTTATGCTCATGAATTGTCTGGTGGTCAACGTCAACGTATCGGTATTGCACGGGCTCTTATTATGCAGCCGCAGTGTATCATCTGTGATGAACCGATTTCAGCACTCGATGTATCGATTCAAGTACAAATTATGACATTGCTTGAACGATTACAAGAACAACATGGTATTTCGTACCTCTTTATTTCTCATGATTTAAACATGGTGCGCTACATCAGTCATCGCATGGTAGTTATGTATTTAGGGGCTGTTATGGAAGAAGGTCCAGCATTGGATTTATACGAATTCCCACAACATCCTTACACTCGTGCATTGACGGCCTTAAATGGTCCTGTTATACCACATGCTCCAATTGGAGCACCTCTTAAAGGGGACCCACCAAATCCACTAGATCCACCGAAGGGTTGTTTGTTTAGTGGTCGATGTCCAGAAGCAGAGGGTCGTTGCTTTACAGAACGTCCACCTCTTCGTGATTGGGCAGATCGCCGCATCGCATGCTGGCACATATAATGGGAGAATAGTATGGAAAAGTTACTTGTTGGCAAGTCCTTAGAGCATCAACTGGATACAGTTATCAAAGAATTAGCACCAAAAGGGAATATATCCTATGCAGTACTACAATTTGACGATGAAGAGGAACCGACTATTATCGCTTCTAAAGGGGAAGATACGGTACATTCTAGTGCAAGTTTGATAAAGGTACTCATCATGGAGTATGTGTTCCATTTAGCTCGTACTGAACAGTTAGACCTTAATGACACAGTCCCACTATCTAGAACACCTCGTGTTGAAGGTGGTGGTGCTTTACAAGAATTAGTTGCAAAGCATAGCTTTACGTATCTTGAGTTGTGCCGTCTTATGATGGTTCTTAGCGATAATATTGCGACAAATTTGCTCATTACAGTTCTTGGAATGGAAAATATCAATGCTCGCGCAGAACAGCTAGGTGTAGATGAGATTGAACTAAATCGCATGATGATGGACTTTGAAGCTCTTGCCGAAGGTCGTGATAATCGTATGACTGCTATGGCGTTAGCTCGTCTCTATAAACACATTTTTGAATGTCGCGATAGAGATTTTTATGGCCGAGAAATGTGGAACATTTTAGGTCGCCAACAATTCCGTGATATTTTGCCATTTTATTGGGGGGAAGATGTACGCTTTCACCATAAAACAGGATCCCTTAATCGCGTAGAGCATGATGGGGGCATATTGGAAACGTTTAGAGGTCATTTTTGCTTTATCCTTTTGATGAGCGATATTGATAATGACCGAGGTAAAGAGTTAGGCGCTCGAGTAGGGCGTATCATGAAAGAATTTGTAGAGGAAGCATTGCCATGATGGATAAACGAAATTTGTTAAAACTCATGGTCCTTGCTCTTGGGGTGAGTGTGCTCTTGTTTGTATTTGGTTATCCTCGCGGGGAACAACCAATTGATGAGCATACAATCCGATATGTTATTGAGCAGGAACCATCCACATTGGATCCAGCAAAGTCTACTACCTCTCCGGAGGCAACGGTTCAACTCCAATTATTTGACGGTTTAGTTCGTTTAAATGATGAAAGTGAACCAGAGGCAGCACTTGCTAAAAGCTGGGATATTTCTGATGATGGTCGCGAGTATACCTTCCATTTGCGACCAGATTTAAAATGGTCCAATGGAGAGCCTTTGACGGCTCATGATTTTGAATACGCTTGGAAACGCGTATTAGACCCTGAAGTCCATGCGGACAATGCATATATGTTATATGTATTAAAAAATGGCGAAGCCTTTAATAATGGTGATGCCAAAGCTGAAGACGTTGGTGTTAAGGCCATCGATGATGATACATTGGTGGTTACCTTAGAAAATCCAACAGCTTATTTCTTAAAATTATTAGCATCTCATAGTTACTATCCAGTAAGTCAAAAGGCTGTAGAAGCTCATGAAAACTGGGCTGCTAATGCAGATACATTCGTGTCTAATGGTCCATACCGCTTATTATCTTGGAAACATAATGGGGAAATGGATTTCATTAAGAATCCAGATTACTGGGATGCGGATTCTGTGAAAACAGAGAAGATGAATTGGCCTATCAGTGAATCCCAAAGCACACGCCTTACATTGGTTGAAGGTGGCGAAGCAGATATGACTGTTGAGCCTCCTGTAGCGGATCAAAAACGCTTAGAAGAGGCTGGTCTATTACATATTGGACCTATGCTTGGTAACTATTATTACGTATTTAATGTGAAAGCAGAACCTTTCACAGACCCTGAAGTACGTAAAGCATTCTCCATGGTTATCAACCGTGCTAATATCGTTAACAATATTGTTCGTGGAGGTAAAGAGGCTGCTTATGCATTTGTTCCATACGGTATGCTTGAAAGCAACGGTCGTGAAGACTTCCGTGAAGCTGGTAGCTATCTCGTTTACGAAGATGTAGAGCAAGCGAAAGAAATCTTGAAACAAGCTGGCTATGATAAGAATCATCCATTGCCTCCAATTACGATTTTGTATAACACAAGCGAATTACATAAAGCGATTGCTGAAGCTGTACAGGATGCATGGGTAAATGCATTTGGTGCAGATGTGCGATTACAAAATCAAGAGACAAAGGTATTCTTAGCTGATCGCGAAGCTGGTAAATACCAAGTAGCTCGTGCTTCTTGGGTTGCGGATTACAGTGATCCGCAAAACTTCTTAGAGGTGTTCTCTGCTGAAGACAATGACGGTCAGTACCATAGTGAAGAGTATAACGAGTTAATCGCTCGTATTCGTACAACACCAAATGGGGCTGAACGCGATGCATTGATGCATCAAGCAGAAAAGATGATTTTTGATGAAGCTCTAGTAATGCCGTTATACTTTACAACACAACCATATGTAACAAACGGAAGTATTCAAAATTATTTCTGGACTACATTAGGCCTTGTTGACTTTAAAAAAGCATACAAATAAGATACACTTAAGACGTACACATTGTGTACGTCTTTTGTTATATTTTACGAGGATATATGAACTGGATTGAACCAAAGCGTTTAGCACCGGGCATGACCATAGGTATTATGGCTCCTGCTAGTGCAAGCGATGAAGATTTACATAGAATAGAAGAGATTTGTAATACGAGGGGCTATCATGTGCTTTTTGGTGAAAGTGCACATCGTAAAGGTCTTTATGGTGGTACAGCTGAGGAGCAAGCCCAAGAGTTTCAATATATGATGACCACCGCACCTTGTGATGCGGTGCTAGCCTTGCGCGGTGGTTACGGAACGATGCGTTATCTAGACTTATTAGACTATAAAGCAATTCGTAAACATCGTAAGGCTTTTATAGGGTATAGCGACTGTACGGCTCTTCACATGGCTATTAATCGATATAGTAGACTTATTACGTATCACGGGCCGATGGGCGTCGACTTTAAAGAAGAACGTAAGGCAGACATAGATGCATTGTTTGTAGCTGTAGAAGGTAAATTACAAGTTATAGAACCATTACCTGAACCGCCGCGTGGTGCCATTGGTACTGAGCTAGGGGAAGGGATTTTACGGGGCGGCAATATGACGATGTTATCAATGTTGTGTGGAACGCCTTATTTTTTAGAGGATGAATCTTGGGAGGATACCTTACTATTCATTGAAGATGTAGGGGAAGCGCCGTACAAGCTAGATCGTATGTTACAACAGTGGCGCTTAAATGGGCTGTTGAGTCGTATAAAAGGTTTAGTTATTGGTACTTTTACAGACTGTGAAGGTGACGAAGATGAACGTGATTACGATTTAGGCTATGAAGCATTGCGCTACATGGAGGACAATAGGAATCCTGAATTACCAGAACCCTTTGTATGCTATGTGCCTACAGGGCATGGAACGCCGCATCAAACACTGCCATTAGGTGCAACGATTAACTTTAGATATATTTCAAACACTATCATTGTTCATACCTATTCGAAATAGGCGAATCCTTCATTGATAGAATACATAATAAACAATATAGATAGAATGTTTAATAGACAGTATAGACTAGATATTATAAAGGGGCGTTATGACATTACAAGAACGAGAAGCGCAAGCTTGTGCCATTATAGATGATATGGCACATGAGTTGCGTAAGCTTTCATTATATTTACACGATAATCCAGAATTGGGGTTAGAAGAGCATAAAGCAGTTAATGTAATTAATCAATTTTTAGAGAACCATAATTTTTCATCTCAAGTGGGTTTAACGGATTTGCCAGAGTTACAAACTGCATTACGGGGCGACTATAATTGTGAGGCACATCATAAAATGGCCTTTTTAGGCGAGTATGATGCTTTACCTGAACTTGGTCATGGTTGTGGACATAATCTCATTGCTATGATGAGTTTAGGCGCGGCGGTTGCTTTTAGTCAAAGTGCACCAGAAACATGGGGAACGACATTCTTTGGATGTCCTGCAGAGGAAACTATTGGTGGTAAGGTATATATGGCGGAGGCAGGTCTATTTAAAGGCTATGAGGCAGCACTCATCATTCATCCAGGCGGTGAAAATGAAGTGGGTGGCACATCCTTAGCGACCCATCCCTTAGAGGTTACCTTCCACGGTCGATCCTGTCATATCGCATCACTTACTGACTCTGGTATTAATGCATTAGATTGTGCTGTAGATTTATATCAAAGAATCAAAGAGTTAAAGAAAACATTTCCTAAAGGGGCTATTGTAGGGGCTATCTTTACCGAAGCTGGTACGGCGCCAAACGTGGTAACGCCTAAGGCGACGATTCGTATGACTGTTCGCGGTAGAACGGTAGATGATTTAGAAGGTATTATTTTGCCTACTATTAAAGAGGCTGCTCAAGAGATTGCAGTTTCTTACGGTGCTCAAGTTGAAATGCATCACTATGAGCCACTCTTTAAGGATATGCGTCAAGATAAACGGTTATTAGATCTCTTTACAGATGTAATGACCGAGTTTGATGAAGCGCCTCGTATCTTGCCTGATGATGAAGCAGATGGTAGTACTGATGTAGGGAATGTATCCTACGAAGTACCAACAGCGCAACCTACATTACAGATTGGATTAGGTTTAGAAGCGCATACGCCAGAGTTTACTTGTGCAGCTGGTTCTGACTATGGATTGGCACAAGCTATTAAGGGTGCTAAGATTATGGCAGTTGTAGCCTTGCGTTATGCGATGTGTAAGTGATGTTCAATTTTTGACATATAGAGGTCAAAAAGGTACAATAGATATAATATTTAAGTAAGTATGAAACAAGCCGTCTTCAACAAGACGGCTTGTATTCCGGTGGAGATAGATATGAGTGTTTTAACCGTTTCCAATGTAACCCATGGTTTTGGAGCGCGACAAATTTTAGATGATGCATCATTCCGCCTATTAAAAGGCGAACATGTAGGCCTCATTGGTGCCAATGGCGAAGGCAAGTCTACATTCCTAAATATCATTACAGGTAAAATTCCTCCTGATGAAGGTAAAATTGAATGGTCCAACCAAGTCACTGTTGGGTACTTGGATCAACATGCAGTCCTTGAAAAAGGGATGACCATCCGCGACGTATTGCAACGAGCCTTTGATGATTTATTCGTGATGGAACAAAAGATTAATGACGCCTATAATCGTATGGGTGATGTATCCGAAGATGAGATGAATAAACTGCTCGAACAAGTCGGGGAATGGCAAGAAATTCTAGAGCAACGTGGCTTCTATGAAATTGATGCGGTTATCGAACGTACCGCTGCAGGGCTTGGTCTTATGGATATTGGACTCGACCGAGATGTTACGGAGCTCAGTGGTGGTCAACGTACAAAGGTTTTGCTTACAAAACTATTACTGGAAAAACCAACTATTTTGCTATTGGACGAACCGACAAACTATCTTGATGTAGAGCATATTCAATGGTTGCAAAACTATTTACAAAACTACGAAAATGCTTTTATCTTGATTTCTCATGATATGGAGTTCTTAAATTCTGTAGTTAATGTTATTTATCATATCGAGCAAGCTGTTTTAACGCGTTATACTGGCGATTATCATCAGTTCCAAGCTGCTTACGAAGTGAAAAAGGCACAAGCGGCTAAGGCTTATGAGCGTCAACAACAAGAGATTGAGCGAATGGAGGACTTCATCCAACGTAATAAAGCTCGTGTTGCAACGCGTGGCATGGCCAATTCTCGAGCTAAGCGCTTAGAGAAAATGGAAATTTTGGAAAAACCAAAAGAGTATATTAAACCTTCCTTTAGCTTTAAAGAAGGCCGTACGCCAAGTCGTTTTATCGTAGAGGCTTTTGGTCTGGAGTTAGGTTATGATGAACCGTTGACTAGACCTGTAGACTTTCAAATTGAAAGAAATAAAAAAATCGCCATTCGCGGTGTTAATGGTCTAGGTAAAACGACATTGTTGAAAACAATTTTAGGCTTATTGAAACCGGTGAGCGGTGAGTTGGTAAAAGGTGATTTCTTGCAAATTGGCTATTTTGCTCAAGAAGATACACCATCCAATTCTGAAACTGCCTTAGACTATATTTGGAATGAGTATCCAGCAATGACTAATGCAGAAGTACGTGCAGCACTTGCTCGTTGTGGCCTTACTAACGAGCATATTACATCTCAAATGCGCGTCTTATCCGGTGGTGAAAATGCAAAGGTTCGCTTGTGCAAGTTGATGCAGAATAAGTACAATGTACTCGTATTAGACGAACCGACAAATCATTTAGATATCTATGCGAAGGAAGAGTTGAGCCGTGCCTTACGTGAGTTCAAAGGAACCATCGTTTTGGTAAGTCATGAACCTGAATTTTATAAAGATTGGGTTACGGATATTTGGAATATTGAAGATTGGACGACAAAGATCGTTTAGGAGGACCGATGAATCAACGTGCAAAGGACGGGATAAAGCAATTCTTAGAAGCTTTATCTGTTGATACAGAGGCACCAGAGCTAGAGAAAACACCAAGTCGTGTAACAGAATTATATAGTGAATTATTCAGTGGCGTAGGCCTAGATACAAAATCTGCATGGGGTGAAACCTTTAGTACTGATTACAAGGGGCTTGTAGCAGTTACAGGGATTCCATTTTATTCCATGTGTGAGCACCACTTGTTGCCATTCTTTGGAACCGTTGATATTGTGTATCAACCGAAGGATGGCTGTGTGGCAGGTCTTAGCAAGTTTCAAGATATTGTTAATATCCTTAGCCGGAGGCCGCAACTACAAGAGCGGTTGGCGTCGGAATTAGCAGATGCCATTATGAATGATTTATCTGCTCATGGTGTATTTGTGCGCATTACATCAACACAGTTATGTATGCTTATCAAAGGAACTATGCAGCAAGATTCAAAGGTGATTACATTAGAAAGCCGTGGCGTGCTAGCAGAGACAGGTACGTTACGTGATGAAGCGTTAGCAATGTTAGGTGGAGGACAGGCAAATGTTTAAACGTAGAAATTATACATGGAATGATGGCAAAAGTTTATCTTTGTGCGATCGTACCCTTATCATGGGGATACTCAATGGTACGCCTGACTCTTTCTCTGATGGTGGTAAATTCAACACTCCAGAGGCAGCAGCAGCGCATGTAACACAAATGATTGAAGATGGTGCTGATATAATTGATTTAGGCGTAGAATCTACGCGTCCAGGCTGCACACCATTGACAGCAGAAGAAGAAATTGAACGCTTATCTCAATTGATAGATCCTGTACTTAATGCATCTACAGTTCCTGTATCTATCGATACATACCATGCTAAAACTGCAGATTATGCTTTTTCTAAAGGGGCCCATATTTTAAATGATGTGTGGGGATTACATTATGACCCTGATATGGCAGCAGTAGCAGCAAGATATAAGGTGCCAGTAATCATTATGCATAATAGTAATGATACAAACTATGGTGATATTATTGAGGATATGAAAGCATTCTTCTTCTGGGCTATCGATAAAGCGTTAAAAGAGGGGGTTACACCTCAACAAATCTGGCTCGACCCAGGTATTGGCTTCTTCGGTAAAACAGAAGAACAAAATATTGAAGTTATGCAGCGATTAGGTGAGTTAACAGCTTATGAATATCCAATTTTGTTGGCACCTAGCCGTAAGGGTTTTATCGGGTCTATGTTGGGCGGTTTGCCACCAGAAGAACGCGATGAAGGTACTGTAGCCGCTTGTATTACAGGTGTATTCCAAGGCGTTGATATGGTGCGTGTTCATAATGTGAAAATGCACAAACGCGCCTTGGCCGTAGCAGATGGCCTATTACGAGGTGAATAATGGATAAAATCGTTTTAAAAAACATGGCATTTTATGGATACCATGGCAATTTGACATCTGAACAAGCGCAAGGACAGCGCTTTTTTGTAGATGTTGAAATTACTACGGATCTTACAAAGGCCGGTCAAAGTGACCAGTTAGAGGATTCTATCAATTATGTAGAAGTATATGAGCTTGTAGAATCTGTTATGACTGGAGAAAAACATAATTTGTTAGAACGGTTGGGTGCGCTTATCGCCGATTCTTTATACCAACATTATCAAGGTATTGTTGGCTTATCTGTAACGGTGCGCAAACCATCTGTACCGATTGCAGGTATTCTAGATTATGTTGAGGTTGTCACTACACGAGGTCAAATTTGATGTATACCTATTACATCAGTGTAGGTTCAAATATTGGTGATAAACGGGGGCACATTAATTTGGCCCTTCAATCATTACAGGATCATGATGCGGTTTCAAAGGTCATTAGTTCGCCCTTAATCGAAACTGAACCTTGGGGATATACGGAGCAGGATATCTTTGTTAATGGTATGTGGCTTTGTGAAAGTTCTTTAGCCCCTCATCAAATGTTACGTTTGTTACAGTCCTTAGAACAGGGGGCTGGACGTGAACGACTCATTCATTGGGGCCCACGTACATTGGATTTAGATATTGTTTTGGCTTTTGATGAGAACGGGACTATGATTTCCATTTGTGATGAAAGCCTTACTGTACCACATCCTTACTTTTGGGATCGTACCTTTGTCTTAGAACCGTTACATGAGTTGTTACCAACTTTTACATATAAAGGAATGACCATTGGCGAGAGGCTAACTCAGTTAAGCGGATCGTAGACATTTACAAAATAGTAAACATTAAGGCTGCAGTTGTACCTATGCATAGGGATTATATGAATAGGTACATCCTGTAAGCGCAATATATTATTACGTTTTATGCTTGGGGATTCATAGGGAGTATACATGAATATAAAACGTATTGGGCTGTGTGTGCTAGCGTTGATTGTAATGGGCCTGTCCTATTGGCTTGCCGTAGGCGGTAATTATGACAGCAAAACAGTACGCATAGATCCAGAAGAGCATACACTAGTAAATTCTAGTGATGCCATTATTTCAAAACGAATATTAGCGATGAAGTCCATGGACTCACAAGTTTATTTTTTAGGTTATGAAGGCTATGGTATTTATAATCTATCTGATAATACACTTCGGTTGATGCCTATTAGCTTTCGTGGCCAACATATAGAGCCACCAAAGACAGAGAATTACCAACGTGGTTTACGAGAGATTACTACGGTAAAAACTTTCTCTGATTTTAGTAGTCAAGAACAATCCATACTTAAGGATTTATTGGAATCTACAGATAGAGGGGCTCATTACTATGGTGACTTTTACCATTCCGGTTATGAGTCATCCCTCATCGATATGAAAGACCAGTATTTTATAACGAATACGGTGCGTGCCTTGAAGCGTGTCAATCATACATTATATGTATATGATGCGTCAGGGTTTATTATCATTGATTTAGATAATCGCCGCATACAGGGGTTCTTTAATAATCGTCTCGGTGGGGAAGGACCTAAAGGTGTACCTGATAGCTTGCGTGGCCATTATGGTTCGGATTTCACGATGATATATGCATTGTCCAAGTTAGATCCAAAGGATTTAGAGATTTTATGGTCAATGCGAAAGCAATATTTAGAAAAGTCACCACAAGTGATGGAGAACAAGGATTTATTCCCTCTTAATCTTGATGAGATGACTTTATAGGAGGTATATTATGCTTTGGTCAATTATTGTAGGCGGATTCATTGGTTTTGTAGCTGGTCGCATTACTAAAAAAGCGGAAAGTATGGGGATTATTCTTCGTGTTATTGCTGGCTTAGTTGGTGCTTCCGTAGGCCAAGCGTTGCTTGGTACATGGGGTCCAAGCCTTGCAGGCATGGCATTGATTCCGTCTATCGTTGGTGCAGTTATCGTGATTGCTGTAGTCAGCTTCTTTACTGGACGAGACTAATTATATAAGGTAAGGACTAGTATAGGATTTCCTATACTAGTCTTTTTTATCGTTTTATATCTATTTCCCTATATACCTATGAGAAAATAGGTATATAATAGTTTATGTATTTTAGATTTAAGGTATATTAATATAGCTTAAGGTTATCGGTTCATATATTGGGAACCGTTGATTTAAGTGGAAGCGTATTAGAGGATAGATATCTTTTAGTACTACAGGTAGGAGGCCCTTATGAAGTTACGTAAAGTAGGTATTATTGGCACTGGACATGTAGGTTCTCATGTAGCATTTTCTCTTGCTCTACAAGGTGAAGTAGATGAATTGTATATGATGGATATTGATGAGAAAAAAGCTAAAGCACAAGCCATGGATATCAATGATGCGGTTAGCTATATTCCTCACAAAGTGACCGCTACTGCTGGCCCAATTGAAGAATGTGGGGATTGCGATGTTCTCGTATTTAGTGCAGGTCCTTTACCAAATTTATACCAAGATCGCTTAGAAAGTCTTGGTGATACCGTTGAGGTTCTAAAGGATGTTATCCCTCGAATTAAAAAATCAGGCTTTGATGGATTCATTATTTCTATCTCTAATCCAGCTGACGTTGTAGCTACTTATTTATGTAAACATTTAAATTGGAACCCAAAACGCATTATTTCCAGCGGTACAGCCTTAGATTCTGCACGGTTACAAAAAGAATTGGCTCGCATTTTTAATATCAGTAATCGTACAATTACAGCCTATTGCTTAGGTGAACATGGCGGTAGTGCTATGGTGCCATGGTCTCATGTATATGTACAAGGAAAACCTCTCGTAGAATTGCAACAAGAATTGCCTCATAGATTCCCGACACTTGACCATACACAAGTGCTAGATGATGTTAAAATTGGCGGTTATCATGTATTGGCCGGTAAAGGTTCCACAGAATTTGGCATTGCCAGTGCAACCACAGAATTAATTCGCGCTGTATTCCATGATGAAAAGAAAGTATTGCCATGTTCTTGCTATCTAGATGGACAATATGGTGAAGAAGGTATCTTTGCATCTACACCAGCGGTTATTGGTAAAGATGGCATTGAAGATGTATTTGAATTAAAGCTTACCGAAGAGGAATTAGCTTTGTTTAAAAAGTCTTGTGCTGTTATTCGTGAATACGCTCATAAAGCAGAATCCTTGTAAGCATATCGTATCTGTTGTATAAGTCTATTATTGATAAAAATAAATATCTATATAGAGAGAATATATAGATCTAACAGAAACTATAGATAATTTTATTTAGTCCCTAACAAGGTTCTATGATATAATTAAAAAATGACAGTATACAGATGATGAATATTTTTGGGGGACATTATGAGTCAAGACACTATGGAAGTACAACGTCCAAAAAGGCCGCGCAAACGGGTTCGCCCTAATCGCAAAGCGCAGGATCAACGTATTATCCTCATGTGGATCAAGCGAATTGGTATAGGGATTATGGTGCTGCTATTGTTAGGGCAAGCCTATCGCTTGGTGGCTGTATATCAAGAAAAACAACATATTGAGCAACAATTGCAAGAATTAAAACAGCGAAATGAAGAATTAGAACAGGAAAAGGCTAAGTTGCAAGATCCAAAGACCATTGAGGGGGTGGCTCGAGAGGAACTAGGCCTTGTAAAACCTGGTGAAGTACCTTATGTAAAATAAGGACAACTTTAATGATTTATATTCGCATTAGTTTGTAGTTTGAGGTTTCCGTATTAATTAGGAGGTTGCATGGCAATCGAAGTTGGTAACATTATTGATGGTACCGTATCTGGTATTACAAAGTTCGGCGTATTTGTTGATTTAGGAGAGAAACAAACAGGTCTAGTTCATATTTCTGAAGTAGCTCATGGGTATGTCGAAGATATTAATACCGTATTAAAGGTTGAAGATCCAGTAAAGGTTAAGGTTTTATCTATTGAAGGTAACAAAATTGGCCTTTCTATTCGTCAGACACAGCCTAAAGAGACAGCAAGTGAAGAACGACGTCCTCGTCGTGTTCAATCTAAACAAAGCACAGAGGCTTTTGAAGCCAAAATGAAATCTTTCTTGCGCGATAGCAATGAACGATTACATGATTTAAAACGCAATACAGAAGGTAAACGCGGAGGCCGAGGCGGTCGTCGAGATTAATAGTGAGAGATGGCATTGAGCCATCTCTTTACTTATGTATAGGCTTTAACAGTATAATAGTGTTAAAGGAATACTAATTATGTAAGGAGCGATTATGAAGTTAGCTATTATCGATATTGGATCTAATTCAGTGCGCTTATTATTGGCTACCTATGAAAATAATATATGGCACTATGAGCCAAAACAGTTATGGACTACTCGGTTGGGACAACGAAATGCAGATGGCACATTGCGATCCGAATCAATGGAGGCATCGTATCAGGCTTTTAAGGATATTAAGGAGCTGGCAGACAAATATGGTGCGGACTATTGCTTTGGTTTTGCTACCAGCGCTGTTCGTGAGGCTCAAAATGGGCTTGAATTTATGGAGCGAATCACCGAATACTGCCCTATGGAATGGCGAATTTTATCAGGTGATGAAGAAGCAATTTATGGATTTAATGGTGCCTTGGGAGACCAGTTGAATGATGGTCGTCATTATACGACTATCGATATTGGTGGAGGTAGTACAGAACTTGCTTTAGGCAATAAAGAAGGCGTATATTGGAGTCGTTCTTACCCAGTCGGAGCGGTGCGTTTACAATCTATGTCTGACGAAGGCCCTCAACGGGTATGGGAAGAAACTCGATTTCTTTGGGACCCAATGATGATTCAAGGCGAATTTGGTGAATTTATTGGCATTGGCGGTACGTTAACGACGCTAGCTGCTATAGATTTAGGCCTTGAAAATTATGATGGTACAAAGGTGCAAGGTCATAAATTAAGTCGCGAAACGGTAGAGGGCATTATTCTAAATTTGCGCTATATGAGTCGCGACGAGAGATTGCAGGTAAAAGGTTTACCTGCAGGCCGGGCCGATATCATTGTAGCCGGTGCAGAAATTTTGACGTCCTTTATGGATGCCTATGAGGTTCCTCATGTATTTGTGAGCGATCAAGATGGTATGGAGGCGATGGCCCGTGAATGTGAAAGCACTCGTTCGAACCGTTAATCACACCTTAAAATCGCATAATCTATTTCCCGAAAATAGTCGAATCTTAGTGGCCTGCTCCGGTGGGCCTGATTCAATGGCTCTATTACATTTATTGAAAGACATTGCCATACATCGACATACAACGTATGAAATAGGTGTGGCCATCGTAGATCACTGCATTCGTCCTGAAAGTAAGGAAGAGGTCTTGTGGCTCCAACAGCAAGTGGAAGCTTTAGCATTACCATTTTATTCTGCTACATTTGATGTGCCTCGCTTGAGCAAGGAACAAAAAATGTCTGAAGAAACTATGGGGCGTCAAGTACGGTATCAATGGCTTGCAGAGGTTGCAAAGTCTGAAAACTATGATTATATTGCGGTGGCTCATCATAAGGATGATCAAGCAGAGTCGATTCTGGCACATATCATCAGAGGTTCGGGCTTAAATGGTTTGGCCGGCATGTCTGTAGTAAGCTCTGAATATTCTACTCCTGTAATTAGACCGCTGTTAGATGTTACAAAAGAAACCTTATTGGCTTATTTAGAGGTGAAGGTGATTGCCTATTGTGTTGATCGTACGAATGAAGATGTGCGATATCAACGAAATAGGATTCGGCATCGCATTATACCTGAGTTAGAAGCTATTAACCCTAATGTAGTAGATGCCATTGTTAGATTGGGAAATTCCGTACATGAAGATTTACTAGTTATTTCTGATTTAACGGAGCAAGCTTTTGAAAAACTTGTGACTGTAGGTGCTGATGGGGTGAGCTTATCTCGTCGTGCCTTACGACAAGAATCAGTGGCGATACAACGGCGTTTATGGCAGCACTTAGTGAATGCTGTGGACTCAGATATAACGCTTACATCAGCTCATCAAGAGCAATTACTGGACATTGTTAACACCGGGGAAGAGAAAACTTTCACTATTAAAAGTATAAAAGTAACCGCTCAATGTGATACAATAAAAGTATATTGCGAACATTAATATGAATCGTGGAGGTCATATAGATGCATCAAGATGCAAAAGAGATTTTATATACGGCGGAACAATTACAAGCTCGTGTAGCAGAGTTGGGTAAAGCAATTAGCGAAGACTATAAGAATGAATCTGTCGTGCTTGTAGGGGTATTAAAGGGAGCTGTCGTTTTCTTTACAGACTTAGCACGCGCTATTGATGATAGTGTAGATGTAAGTTTTGACTTTATTTCTTGCTCTAGCTATGGTAGCGGCACAACAAGTACAGGGGTAGTACGAATTTTAAAAGATTTGGATCGCTCTGTAGAGGGTAAGCATGTACTCGTTGTTGAAGATATCGTAGATACTGGTACAACATTACATTATTTATTAGAAAATTTACATGCTCGTGGTGCTAAAAGCGTACGCCTTGCAGCGTTGTTGAATAAACCAGATCGCCGTAAGGTGGATGTAAATGTTGACTATGTAGGCTTTATTATTCCTGATTACTTTGTTATCGGTTATGGTTTAGACTACGCTGAAAAATATCGTCATTTACCATATATCGGTATTTTGAAGGAAGAAATGTATCAAAATTAAAAATATGATATAATATATGAGTGCATCTCTCAATGAGATGTACTCAATTCGTTTATACAACTAAAAATTATTATTGAAAGGGGTAATCTTTTGGGTCGATTTACAAAAAATATCGTCCTTTATTTACTTATCATTGCCGCTTTCGTTATCGCCATTGACGCTTTCTCTGGTCAAAGTGCGAATAAATCTGAATTAAGTTACACAGGATTTATTCAACAAGTACAACAGAAAAAGGTTGAGTCCGTAACGATTACCAATGATCATGGTATTAAAGGTAAACTAAAAAATGGAACAGAATTCAATTCTTATGCGCCAAGTGATGAAACATTAATTAAAACATTACAAGATAATGGCGTAGAAATTACAGCAGCCCCACCTGAGCAACCTGCTTGGTGGATGAGCCTTTTAGGGTCTGCTATTCCTATTATTATCTTGGTTGTGTTGTTCTTCTTCATCATGCAACAAACACAAGGTGGCGGTGGCCGAGTGATGAACTTTGGTAAAAGCCGTGCTAAATTGATGGGTGAAGGTAATGTAAAGGTTAGCTTCAAAGATGTAGCAGGTGCGGAAGAAGCAAAACAAGAATTAGAAGAAGTCGTAGAATTCTTGAAGGACCCAGGCAAATTTACAGCTATCGGTGCTAAAATTCCGAAAGGTGTATTGTTAGCGGGACCTCCGGGTACAGGTAAAACATTGCTTGCTAAAGCTGTTGCTGGTGAAGCAGGCGTACCATTCTTCACAATTTCTGGTTCTGACTTCGTAGAAATGTTCGTAGGTGTTGGTGCATCTCGTGTACGTGATCTTTTCACACAAGCAAAAAAGAATGCGCCATGTATCATCTTCATCGACGAAATTGATGCGGTTGGTCGCCAACGTGGCGCAGGTCTTGGTGGTGGTCACGATGAACGTGAACAAACATTGAACCAATTGCTCGTTGAAATGGATGGCTTCGGTGCTAACGAAGGTATTATTACTATCGCAGCTACAAACCGCCCAGATATTCTAGATCCAGCGCTCTTGCGTCCAGGTCGTTTTGACCGTCAAGTTATCGTAGGTCGTCCAGACTTACGCGGTCGTGAAGCAATCTTAAAAGTTCACGCTCGTAACAAGCCGTTGGCTGACGATGTAGACTTGAAAACAATTGCGAAGAAAACACCAGGCTTTACTGGTGCTGACTTAAGCAATCTGTTAAATGAAGCGGCTTTATTAGCGGCTCGTCTTAACAAAAAAGTAATCACTATGGCTGAAGTTGAAGAAGCTAGTGAAAAGGTTAGCATGGGTCCTGAACGCCGCAGTCACATTGTGAGTGATAAGGATCGCAAGTTAACTGCGTACCATGAATCTGGTCATGCTATCGTGGCACATTTATTGCCTCATGCAGATCCTGTTCATAAGGTAACAATTATTCCTCGTGGTGCAGCAGGTGGTTACACTATGATGCTTCCTACAGAGGAACAAAATTACAAAACAAAATCTCAATTATTAGCTGATATTCGAGTAGCTCTTGGTGGTCGTGTGGCAGAGGCCTTGATTTTGGACGAAATCAGTACAGGTGCTTCTGGGGACCTTCAAAGTGTAACGAATACAGCGCGCGCCATGGTAACGCGTTGGGGCATGAGCGATGAGCTTGGTCCAATCGTATTTGGTGAACAACAAGAACAAGTATTCTTGGGTAAAAACCTTGGCCATGAACGCAACTACAGTGAAGAAATCGCTGCAAAAATCGATACTGAAATTCATCGTATCGTTGAAGATGCTTATAAAGATGTAACAAAACTTCTAAGCGACAACGAAAAATTCTTACATGATATGGCAAATGCTCTATTAGAGGAAGAAACAATCGATGCAAAAGCGGTAGATAATCTTTACAAATATGGTACAACAAAAGCCCCTGAAACAGAGGAACCTAAAGCTACGTTAGAAGCGGCAGGGATTGTAGTACCAGAGGTTGTTGAAGCTAATGAGCACACTTCTACAGTGGAAGCTCCTAGTGAAACACCTTCTAATGAAATTAAATAATGGATACTATCCAAATAAAAAGAGCTGATCTCCTTGGAGACCAGCTCTTTTTTATTGTCCATCATGGATGTGACGGGTTGCTAAATATTCTTGTATGCGACGTTCCTTAAGTGATTTTAAGTATTTCTGTGCTAATACATGCGGTATGGCCACACCTACAGCGATGCCAACGATGGTTAAAATACCTGTTACGCCATTTTGTACCATATAAACAAGGCCGGATTCATTGAGTGCATTGATGTGAAGAATATCGAATAGAAAACGATAATATAGAATCCCTGGCATTAATGCGATAGCAGACGGAACGATAATGATCGTACTAGATGTTTTAAGCCAGGTAGAAACTTTTACATAAATAATACTCATCACGGCGGCCCCTACAAAGGTGGCCCCAGCAATAGAGAATCCTAATTCAACAGCTAGTAAATTACGAATAAATACACATAATACACCGCCGATACCAATTGAGAGCAAGAGGCGTACAGGCGCATTAAATAAAACTGCAAATGACGCAGCGGCCATAAAAGAACCTATAATCTGTTCAATGGATAGTACATGAGGTTTAATGTCTACAAAACTAAATGCAGGCATTGGATTAAAGTATAAGGCCATGGCCATACCTAAGGTCATACTACCTACGATGAGAATTGTTCTAATGGCTCGTGTAATGCCCGATAAGATATGGTTGTTTATTGTATCAATGACGGCATTAATAAGCGGTACCCCTGGAATCATAAATAAGGTACAGCATACAAGAACATAAACTAATGAATCCTGTTCAATATGTGAATAGAAACCGTAGGCAGAAACCATAGCGGCAAATCCACCTAATGCAATACCTACATATTCATTACAACCAAAGCGTACGGCTAGCGTTCGTGTGAAATAGCCAATGAGAGAGCATATAATTGTTACTATGAAGGCTATTATATCACCACTATATAGAAAGGCGAGGCCTGCAGAACCTAGGGCACATGCAATACCTTTTACCCAATCAGGATATACAGGAATGGTACAATCTAATTTTGAAATGAGTTGTTCATAGGTAGTGAGCGAGTAATGTCGTTCAAAGGCACGCCATGTAAGTTTAGATACGGCATTGATCATGGCCATATTAGGAACGTGCACCGGTGTTTTTCTAAAAACTGTTATGGAACGCTCTTTATGCAATAGATTTACCATGATGGTAGTATATGAAATATGAATATTTAAGTAATTATGAGGAATACCCATAAATGTGGCGGCTTTTAACATCTCTTCAATGATTCGATTTGTATCTGCACCACATTCCATAAGTAGCTTGCCTATGTTTAATAGAACATCAAGTTTTCTGTGAATATGGATAAATGGGTTCTCTAGAACTTCATTTTTTTCTTCTAATGTAAATTGTTGCATATATCTCCCCAGATAATGATAGACTATACAATTGTTATCTTTTGTATACGGTATAACTTAATACTACATGTATTATACCATTAATTATTTTAAATAATCCTTGCATTTTATAGGGTACACTTGTACAATCGAATTGTAAACCTAGGTTGACAAAGAAAGGGGCTCTAAACTATGCGTGATGAAGTATTAGAATTCTTGAGACAAAACCAAGGTAGTTTCGTATCGGGACAAGATATGTCGGAAGCGTGTCATGTTTCGCGCACAGCTATTTGGAAGCATATCCAAGCATTACGTCAAAAAGGCTACAAAATAGAATCTTATACCAAGAGGGGGTATCGATTATTGGAGGAACCTGATTTGTTGAGTCCGTTAGCAATGAAGCAAATCTTAAAAACAGATGTATTTGGCAAACGGTATGTCTATATGGACACTACCGAATCTACAAACCTAGAAGCTCGTCGTTTAGCACAACAAGGCGCAGAAGAAGGCACTGTTGTTGTTACAGAGGAACAGGCTGCTGGCCGCGGTCGTTTATCTCGTGGATGGTATTCTCCATTCGGAAAAGGTCTATGGTTTAGTCTCATTTTACGCCCTGACTTTGCACCAGTAGAAGCACCGAAGTGTACATTGATGGCTGCCGTGGCATTAACAAAGGCATTTCATAAAATGGGCCTTACAGATGCGGGTATTAAATGGCCAAATGATATCCTTGTAAATGGTCGTAAATTAGTTGGTATTTTGACTGAAATGTCCGGCTCTATGGAGGAAATTTCCTATATTGTTATGGGCATAGGTGTCAATGTTAAGACTAAGCAAGAAGAACTTCCAGAAGAATTGAAGTTAATTGCTACGTCCTTAACAATGGAAGGCATTGATATTGAACGGACAGAAGCTTTTAAAATTATTTTGGAATCCTTAGAACATCAATATTATGAAGTCCTCGATAGTGGCTTTGAGGAAACCTTAAATGAATGGCGCCAATTATCGGTAACTCTTGGTGAGGAAATTGAAGTGAGAGCACCAGGAAATACCTATGAAGGGGTGGCTACAGATATTGATGAAGATGGTAACTTATTAGTAAGAATCCCTGATGGGACAGTTAAACGTATTGTGGCAGGGGACGTGTCAATTCGTCCGCGCAAATAGGAGGCATTCATGTTATTAGTAATTGATGTGGGGAACACCAATATTGTTCTCGGTGTATACGACAAGACAGAGCTTGTAGGTCACTGGCGTATTTCCACGGACCGCGTTCGGACCACCGATGAATATGGCATGTTGATGATGAACTTATTTTTCCACGATCGCAAGGTTGATGTGAAGGATATTAAGGATATCATCATTTCCTCAGTTGTGCCACCGTTGATGCCTACATTAGAACGCGTATGTTTACGTTATTTTAATGTAAATCCTCTCATTGTTGGACCTGGTACTAAGACTGGCATCGCCATTAAATACGATAATCCTCGTGAAGTAGGGGCTGACCGAATCGTAAATGCTGTGGCAGCTCATGAACAATATAAAGGTGATTTAATCATTATCGACTTTGGTACAGCTACTACCTATTGTGCTGTTAAAGGCAATGGCGATTATATGGGCGGTGTTATTACACCAGGTGTCACAATTTCTGCGGAGGCTCTGTTCCAACGGGCTGCTAAATTGCCACGTATTGATGTAAGAGACCCTGGTCAAGTGATTTGTCGCAACACCGTATCTTCTATGCAATCTGGTATGTTCTATGGTTACGTAGGCCAAGTAGAAGGTCTCGTATCTCGTATGAAAGCTGAAATGGGCGGTCAAGTAACTGTTGTGGCTACAGGCGGTTTAGCACAGCTTATCAGCAGCGCTACAGACTGCATTGACCACGTAGAGCCTATGCTTACATTAGAAGGCTTACGTCTTATTTACGAAAGAAATAAATAATGCTACTATAATATAGTTACGTATATGTAACGAAGTAGTGTACATTCGGGTACAGCTTATGCTGTACCCTTTTTGTTAGGGGATATAGAATTATATGAATAATAAACAATGGCAAATAGGATCCGTCAAAATTGATGGACAAGCCATATTAGCGCCAATGGCCGGGGTTAGCGATATTGCCTATCGTTTACTTGCTAAAGAGCATGGCGCTGCCTTGGTATGTACCGAAATGGTAAGTGCTATGGGTATTAAATATAAAAATGAACGCACTCATGAATTGTTGCGCCTTGAAGATATGGAACGTCCTGTTTCTATGCAAATCTTTGGGTCTAATCCAGAGGCGATTGCCATCGGAGCAAAGGTTGTAGCTGATGCGGGCGCAGATATCGTAGATATCAATATGGGCTGTCCTGTTAAAAAAGTTGTTTCCTCAGGGGATGGCTCTGCACTTATGAAGAATCCTGATTTGGCGGCACGCGTAGCAGAGGCGGCAGTTAAGGCTGTTGATGTACCTGTGACGGTGAAAATGCGCATTGGTTGGGATAGTGAATCCATCAATGTAGTAGACTTTGCAAAGCGCATCGAATCTACGGGGGTCGCAGCTATTGCTGTACATGGTCGTACGAAGGAACAAATGTACAGTGGTCATGCGGACTGGTCCTATATTAAGGCTGTAAAAGAGGCTGTATCTGTACCAGTTATTGGCAATGGTGATATCGTGGAACCAGAGGATGCGAAGCGCATGCTCGATGAAACGGGATGTGATGCGGTAATGGTAGGTCGTGGTGCACAGGGCAACCCTTGGATCTTTGGACGCATTCACCATTATTTAGCGACTGGTGAAGTGTTACCGGTGCCAACTGATATTGAACGTCTCGACATGCTGTTAAAGCATTTTGATCTATTGTGTCAATATAAGGGGGAGAGTATGGCTGTTAAGGAAATACGAACCCATGCAGGCTGGTATATGAAAGGGCTTCCTGAATCTGCCTATTGGCGCAATCGTGTGAATACAATTCATACCGTAACAAGCTTTCACAATGAGCTAGAATCATATCGTAAAATACTGTCTGAAATGTAGTCAGATTGACAAATGTACAGTATTTTTATATAATGGTTGAGATAATTTAGAAATGAAAGATAAGGTGTCATCTTACTATGGCACTTTTTTCTTATTTTATTTATATGTAGAAAGAGTGGGGTACCCATGGCAGACGTAAAAGAAACATTACTTACCGCCGAAGGTTTAAAGAAATTAGAAGAAGAATTAACGTATTATAAATCTGTACGTCGTATTGAAGTGTCTGAACGTATTAAGACTGCTATTGAATATGGCGATATCAGTGAAAACTCTGAATATGATGATGCAAAAAATGAACAAGCTTTCATCGAAGGTCATATTGTAGAGCTTGAAAATAAAATTAACACTGCGAAAATCATCGACGAATCCGTAAAAGGTGATGTTGTATCCGTAGGTAGCAAAGTAACTGTATTAGATACAATGTACAATGATGAATTAGAATATGTTATCGTTGGTTCCTCTGAAGCGGATCCATTCAACAATCGTATCTCTAACGAATCTCCTGTAGGTAAAGCTATTTTGGGCAAACGTAAAGGTGATGAAGTAGAAGTTTCCACACCAGATGGTCCTGTTACATTCAAAGTGTTAGCAATCCAATAATTTACATTTACTGACGAAGAGGCGATAACATGAGTGAAGAAATTAAAAATGTACAAGAAGAGCTGAATGAGCAAATGCAAATTCGCCGCGACAAATTGGCTGAATACGAAGCGGATGGGATTTATCCATTTGGTCAACGTTTTGTTGTAAAAGATAATGCAAAAGACATTAAAGATGACTTCTTCTTGAAATATGACGGTCAACCTGTAGTTATTGCAGGCCGTTTGATGACAATCCGTTCCCATGGTAAAACAGCATTTGCGAATATGCGTGATAAATCCGGCGATATTCAAGTATATTTCCGTAAAGATGTATTGGGTGAAGATGCTTATAAATACGTAAAAATGCTCGATATCGGTGATATTATCGGTGTTGAAGGTCATGTATTTAAAACTCATACAGGGGAAGTTACAATTAAAGTTAACAAATTAACTTTGTTATCCAAATCTTTACGTCCATTACCAGAAAAATGGCATGGTTTAAAGGATACAGAACTTCGTTACCGTCAACGTTATGTTGATTTAATTGTAAATCCTGAAGTGCGTGATACATTTGTAAAACGCTCCCAAATCGTTGCTAAAATTCGTGAATACATGATGCGTGATGGCTTTATGGAAGTAGAAACACCAATGATGCATGCTATCCCTGGTGGTGCTGCAGCTCGTCCATTCATTACACATCACAATGCGCTTGATATCGATATTTACATGCGTATCGCGCCTGAATTGTACCTCAAACGCTTGATTGTTGGTGGTATGGACCGCGTATTCGAAATGAACCGTTGTTTCCGTAACGAAGGTATCGACAACCGTCATAATCCAGAATTCACAACTATTGAATCCTACCAAGCTTATGGCGATGTAGAAGATGCAATTCGCTTAACAGAAAACCTTGTGTCCTATTGTGCTCAAGAAGTACTTGGTACACAAGAAATTACATACCAAGGTACTGAAATTAATTTGACTCCGCCTTGGAATCGTATCACAATGGCTGAAGGTGTAAAAAAATACACTGGCGAAGACTTTGATGCAGTCACAACTGTAGAAGAAGCTCGTGCTATTGCAGATCGCTTAAATGTTGAATACACAGAAAATGATGGTATTGGTAAAATCTTAAATCTTTGCTTCGAAGATTATGTAGAAGAAAACTTGATTCAACCAACTATCGTATATGGTCATCCAAAAGAAATTTCTCCACTTGCTAAAGCAAGTCGTGAAAATCCATTGGCTACAGAACGTTTTGAAGCGTTCATTTATGGCCGTGAATTGGCAAATGGCTTCTCCGAGTTAAATGACCCAATCGACCAAAAACAACGTTTCTTGGATCAATTGAAAGAACGTGAAGCAGGTGATGATGAAGCTCACCGTATGGATGAAGACTTCGTTACAGCTCTTGAATACGGTTTACCTCCAACAGCTGGTTTAGGTATTGGTATTGACCGTCTAGTTATGTTCTTAACAGACTCTGCATCCATCCGCGATGTATTATTGTTCCCATTGATGAAACCAGAAGCTCCTAAGCATATTGAAGCTGAAGAAGAAGCAGCTGAATAATCTAAAACAAAAAGGCTCCCTATTCTTTGAGTAGGGAGTCTTTTTATTCGTCATATGTTGTGAATAGTATATTTTATTATATATATGTTGATGTAGTATATGAATGATACATAGATATGAAAGGAGGAGGCTGTGAAATACTTAAAGGTTGCTTTATCTGATTCCATACAATCCAAAATTGGCTCTTTAGAGGGTCGTATATGTGTTCCTGTTTGTGATACAGATTTTATAGATGTCGGTGCCGTTGTTATTGGTGATAGTGACTTAGCGCTTATCGATGATAATCAAATTCATACCTTTGGTATACCTGTTATTGTCCTAAGCTTTGATGGATCTAAGGATTTATCTTTTTATAAGGACCGCATTACATCTATTATAGAGTTTTCCTCTACAAATATGGACGACTGCAAATTAGCGATAGAAAAGCTTGTAGCAAGCTATGAAGATACTATTTTACCACCATTTTTTAAGGCTTTATCTGATTATGTAGGCGATCAAAATTCCCAGTTTGATTGTCCAGGCCATCAAGGTGGTCAGTTCTTCTATAAACATCCTACAGGTCGCGCCTTTTACAATTTCTTCGGGGAAAATATATTTAGAGCGGACCTTTGTAATGCAGATGTAAAATTAGGAGATCTTTTAATTCACGAAGGTTATGCTTATGATGCGCAAGCGCATGCTGCGAAAGTCTATAATGCTGACAAGACCTATTTTGTGTTAAATGGTACATCTTCAGCGAATAAGGTAGTACTTAATGCTCTTTTAACACCGGGCGATATTATCTTATATGATCGTAATAATCATAAATCCATCTGCCATGGTGGTCTTGTTATGTCTGGTGCTACGCCTATATATCTTGAGACAGCGCGCAATCCATTTGGCTCCATTGGCGGTATTTTAGATCATTGTTTTGATGAAAGTTATATTCGATCTTTGATTGCAGAAAAATCTCCTGAAAAAGCTCGAGCTAAACGTCCTATTCGGCTGGCAGTCATTCAATTAGGTACCTATGATGGTACGATTTATAATGCTCGACAAGTATTAGATAAAATTGGTCATCTTTGTGATTATATTTTTTTTGACTCTGCTTGGGTCGGATATGAACAATTTATTCCTATGATGAAAGATTGTAGCCCTTTACTATTAGAATTGGGCCATGATGATCCAGGAATTTTGGTGACTCAATCTGTTCACAAGCAACAAGCAGGTTTTTCTCAAACCTCTCAAATTCATAAGAAGGATAGTCATATAAAGGGGCAAGACCGTTATGTAGATCATAAACGTTTTAATAATTCCTTTATGATGCACGCGTCTACGTCTCCATTTTATCCATTATTTGCATCTCTTGATGTAAATGCTAAAATCCACGAAGGTGAGTTGGGACAAAAACTGTGGCGTGAGTGTGTTGAAGTTGCTATTGAGGCTCGTAAAGCTGTGTTGAAGCAATGTAAATATCTCCGTCCGTTAGTACCACCTATAGTACATGGCAAAAAATGGGAAGACGGAAATACACAGGTCATGGCAGAAGATGTAAATTATTTTGCCTTTGAACCAGAAGCAAAGTGGCATTCCTTTAAAGGCTATGGTAAGGGTCAGTATTTTATCGATCCTTGTAAGTTCCAACTGATTACACCAGGAATTAACGTAGAGACCGGAGAATATGAAGCATTTGGTATTCCTGCTAATATTCTGGCTAATTATTTACGGGAAAATCGAATCATTCCTGAAAAATGCGATTTAAATACAATCTTATTCCTTATGACACCAGCAGAATCTAAGAATAAGATGGATGCGCTTGTGGAGGAACTCGTTCGCTTTGAAGACCTCATAGACCGGGATGCACCGATGGAAGAAGTGTTGCCGTCTATTTACTATAGTCATATAGATACATACAAAGGCTATAGTATTCGTCAGCTATGTCAAAAAATGCATGATTTTTATAAGTCTAAAAATGTAAGCCTCTTACAACAACGGCTATTTTCTCGTGAATACTTTCCAGACTATGTCATGAATCCACAAGAGGCAAATTTTGAGTTCCAACGTAACAAGGGGGAATTAGTACCGCTACGCGAGGCAGAAGGTCGCATTGCTCTTGAAGGAGCTCTACCGTACCCACCTGGTGTATTATGCGTGCAACCTGGAGAGCGTTGGTCTAAGACTGCTTGTGACTACTTCTTGGCTTTAGAGGAAGGCATTAATCAACTGCCTGGCTTTGCACCAGAAATACAAGGTGTATACATTATTGAGCAATCAAATGGTTATAAACAAGCATATGGCTATGTATTGAAAAAAGAATATGAAATGTAAGTTTATACGATAGAATACAAGGATTATAGGGATTTACTAAAATTTCTTATACATTGATTAAACTGACAACTGGTCGTCGTTATGAAATTCATCCTATCATGTACATCATGACTGTGGCGTTCATCATTCACTTTGCTATTTAAATAGCATATACTATGAATCATATAGCATAGTCTATTAAAGAAAAAACTAGCGTGTTATATGAGCTTAGCATTTTAGGGCTCTAATTACGCGAGGAGGTTATATGAATTCGACAGTTATTTTAAAAGGGAATATCTTATATACACCGCGTCCTTCAGAATTTATATCCATTCAACATGGCTATATTATTGCCGTAGATGGTGTAGTTGTATATTGTGGTGAAAGTATTCCACCAGCCTATGCAGATTGTGAGGTTACTGATTATGGTGATAATCTCATTATTCCAGGCTTTGTAGATACACATGCACATGCTCCACAGTATTGTAATCGTGGCCTTGGGATGGATAAAGAACTCTTACCTTGGTTAGAAACCTATACATTTCCTGAAGAGGCAAAGTTTAGTGATCTAGATTATGCACGGTTAGTATATGGCGCCTTTGTCCAAGACTTATGGCGCAATGGGACTACTAGAAGTATACTGTTTGGCACTATCCATAAAGAGAGCACATTAGTGTTGATGGAACTTTTACAAAAAGCTGGATTATCTGCCTATGTAGGCAAGGTCAATATGGACCGCAATAGCCCAGATTTCTTGATTGAAGAAACAAGTCAATCTTTAGCGGATACGAAAGACTGGTTAGAGGCATCGGCTCAATTTGGTCCATTGGTAAAACCTATTATTACCCCTCGTTTTGTACCATCTTGCACGAGCGAGTTAATGGATGGCCTTGGTACATTATCAGAAGAGTACAAGGTACCAGTTCAATCCCATTTATCTGAAAATCACGGTGAAATTGATTGGGTAGCAGCATTACATCCGGAGTCACCAAATTATACAGATGTGTATTATGAACATAAATTGATTGGGCGGACGCCAACGGTAATGGCTCATTGCATCCATTTAAGTGATGTCGAAATGGATCGTATGGCTGAAACACAAACTATGGTATCGCATTGCCCATATTCCAATGTAAATCTATCAAGTGGTATTGCACCGATTCGTAAGCTAATGAAACGGAATATACCGATTGGTTTAGGTTCTGATATCTCAGGCGGTCATATTGTATCAATGGCGAAGGTTCTTACAGAAGCAATTGGATTATCTAAGATGAAATGGGTGGAAGTGGATTCAAATTATGCGCCCCTCACATTAAGTGAAGCCTTCTATATGGCTACAAAGGGTGGAGGTAAGTTCTTTGGTAAGGTTGGTAGCTTTGAAAAAGGCTGTGAACTAGATGCCCTTATCATTGATGATACATCACTATTTGACCCGAATGAACGCACCTTAGAGGAGAGGTTAGAGCGTTGGTTATATGTTGGTGATGATCGACATATCGTTGAGCGCTATGTAGCGGGACAGGTATTACTGAATCCTCAAGGTTTTCAAGGTTAATAGTTAACCTGTATTAAAGCTGGCAATAAAAAAGAATTTACATAGTATCCATAGCAGGTAGTTTGTATATCATGCAAGCTACCTGTTTTATTTTGACCTCATGTTGCGCATCAATGCCCGTGGTGTATAATAAAAAGATGTATAAATTAAGAAAGTGGGGGACTTGATGGATATATTAGGGGCAAGGCGCTCTATAGAACAGAAGTTACTTATGCAATCCGTAGGGCTAATGGCCCTTGTAGCAGTAAGTGGTACTATAATGGGGATTGTCACAGGATCTAGCGCGGTCTTATTAGATGGGGTATTTTCCTTTGTCGATGTTGTAATTAAGATCATGATGCTCATGACGGCAAAGTTAATAGCCCGTGAAACGAGTAAGCGCTTTCAATTTGGCTATTGGCAGTTTGAACCTTTAGTACTCGCCGTAGAAGGATTCTTTATATTACTAATTGTAATTTACGCTCTATCTAGTGGCATTACAGACCTTATATCAGGTGGCCGTCATGTAGATTTTGGACCAGCCATTTATTATGCCATCTTCTTTACCGTTGCTGATACAATCTATTACTTGTATGTACGACGAATTAATAAAAGCTTACAGTCCAACTTAATTAAATTTGATAATGTGAGTTGGTATGTTGACGCGTTACTTGAAGCAGCTATCTTGATTAGCTTTGTAGTGGCTATTATGTTAGAAGGAACTGCATATGCTGATTGGGCAGCGTATATTGACCCGATTGTTCTCATCGTATTAGCCGTACAGATGATACCGTCCGCATTCCGTATTATCATCCCATCCGTAAAACAAGTATTGGGATGGGCACCGACTTCATTGCATAATGAAGTGCAAGAAATTATGGATCGCTTTATGGAAAAGTACAATTTCAAAGATTATGTTTCTAGTGTACAAGTATATGGCAACACTCGAATTATTGAGATTGATATTTTAGTTCGTAAGAATTTTCCGTATCAAACGATTGCTGAAATCGATGCAATTCGCAATGAAATTGACCAAGAAATCGGAGGGAATCCAACTGAAAAATGGGTAACCATTTCTTTCACAGGTACCCGAAAATGGATGGCAAAGGATTATTTACTAGAAGAAGACGATGATGAATAGTATAAAAATTAATTAGAAATCTAGTAGATGGCTTATAATTTAATGATAAATACACCAATATATGGTATACTTAAACGTATTGAATATATTGTTCGTAGCATAGTTGGAAGATGAGGTTTATAGTATGTTAGACTTGAAATTTGTCCGTGAAAATATTGATTTAGTGCAACAAAACTTAGATAATCGTCACACGAAAGGCGATTTGGAAACCTTTGTATCCGCTTATGATGAACGTCGTCAGTTGATTGGTAAAGTAGAGGAGTTAAAAGCTCTTCGTAATTCCGTAACTGAAGAAATTAGCCAATTAAAACGCAATAAAGAAAATGCGGATGATAAAATCGCAGAAATGAAAAAAGTAGGCGATGATATTGCAGAGCTTGATAATCGTATTCGCGATGTAGAAGCTAAATTACGTGATGCGGCTTTGATGTTGCCAAATATGTGCGATGCATCTGTTCCTGTTGGTGCTGATGAAGATGAAAATGTGGAACAACGTAAATGGGGCGAACCACGTCAATTTGACTTTGAGGTACAAGCTCATTGGGATTTAGGTGAAAATCTTGATATCCTTGATTTCAATCGCGCTGGTAAAATGAGTGGTGCTCGTTTCACAGTATATAAAGGTTTAGGTGCTCGTTTAGAACGTGCTCTTATTAACTTCATGGTTGATCTTCATGTAGATAAACAAGGCTACACTGAAATGATGACTCCATATATGGTAACTCGTGAAACTTTGACAGGTACTGGTCAATTACCTAAGTTTGCTGAAGATATGTACCATGTAGAGGATACTGAATACTTCTTGATCCCTACAGCAGAGGTTACATTGACTAATTATCATAGCGGTGAAATCTTGAGCGAAGAAGAATTGCCTAAATACTACACTGCATTTACAGCGTGCTTCCGTGCTGAAGCTGGTTCTGCAGGTCGTGATACACGTGGCCTTATCCGTCAACATCAATTCAACAAAGTTGAAATGGTTAAATTAGCTAAACCTGAAGATTCTTATGCAGAATTAGAAAAGTTAACTGATAATGCAGAAGAAGTATTACGTTTATTGGAATTACCATTCCGTGTAATTACACTTTGCACAGGTGATATTGGCTTTGGTTCTGCTAAAACATATGACGTAGAGGTATGGATGCCAGCTCAAGGCAAGTACAGAGAAATCTCTTCTTGCTCCAATATGACTGATTTCCAAGCTCGTCGTGCAAATATTAAATTCCGTCGTGGACCTAAAGGTAAACCAGAATTCCTTCATACATTAAATGGCTCTGGTCTTGCTGTAGGCCGTACAGTAGCAGCTATCTTGGAAAATTACCAACAAGCTGATGGTTCCGTTGTAATTCCTAAGGTACTTGTTCCTTACATGGGTGGCGTAGAAGTAATCAAGGCAGCAAAATAAGAGGGGGCATTTGATGAAGTTCTTTATTGATACCGCAGAATTTGATGAGATTAAAGAAGCGTATGCTTTTGGCTTTATCGATGGTGTTACTACTAACCCATCCCTTATCGTGAAAGCTAAACGCGATTTAAAACAAGTTATTTCTGAAATTGCAAATCTTGTAGAAGGTCCTGTAAGTGCAGAGGTTATTGCTTCAGATGCAGAAGGCATGATCGCTGAAGCTCATGAGCTTGTAAAATTAGGCTCCAATGTAGTTATTAAAGTGCCTATGACTCCAGAAGGTCTTAAAGCTGTTGCGGTTTTAAGCAAAGAAGGTATTAAAACTAATGTAACGTTAATCTTCTCTGCCAATCAAGCCTTGTTAGCAGCTCGTGCTGGCGCTACCTATGTGAGCCCATTTGTTGGTCGTATTGATGATATCAGCATGGACGGCCTTACATTGATTCAAGATATTGCAGATATATTTGCTATTCATGGCATTGAAACTGAAATTATTGCGGCTAGTGTGAGAACGCCATTGCATATTATTCAATGTGCTAAAGCTGGTGCTCATATTGCAACAGTACCATTCAAAGTACTTATGCAAGCCATGAAACATCCATTGACGGATGCAGGGCTTGAAAAATTTATGGCAGATTGGAAACAAGCTAATCAATAAGTTAAGTATTCGGCTCAATGTAAGAGTCATATTACAATACACACAGGACTTATAAGGAGGCCTATTATGGATCGTACATTATCTTTGGAATTTGCTCGTGTCGTTGAAGCGGCTGCTTTGCGCAGTGGTCGTTTACTTGGTCGCGGTCAGAAGGATGCAGCGGATGGTCTTGCTGTAGATGCAATGCGTCAAGCATTTGACTCTGTTCGTATTTCTGGTACTGTAGTTATCGGCGAAGGCGAAATTGATGAAGCGCCTATGCTTTACATTGGTGAACATGTAGGTGCTGGTGGCCCAGAAGTAGATATCGCAGTTGACCCAATTGAAGGCACAAACTTGATTGCAAAAGGCCAAAATGGTGCGATTGCAGTTATGGCTATTGCTGAAAAAGGTGGCTTGTTACATGCACCAGATATGTACATGGAAAAACTTTGCGTTGGTCCTCGTGGTGCAGGTGCCATCGATATTACTAAATCTTTAACTGAAAATATTAAAAATGTAGCGGCAAAAATGAATCGCAATGTCGATGAAATTACACTTGTTATGCTTGATCGTGAACGTCATCATGGTTTGATGAAAGAAGCCCGTGATCTTGGTGCACGTATTATGTTAATTTCTGATGGTGATGTTAACCCAGCTATGGAATGTTGTATTGAAGGTTCTGGGGTACACATGGTTGTTGGTACTGGTGGTGCACCAGAAGGCGTATTGGCTGCAGCTGCTTTGAAATGTGTAGGTGGGGATATGCAAGCACGCTTGAAACCAGAAACAGAAGAAGAAATTCGTCGTTGTCATGAAATGGGTATTACCGATGTAAATCAAGTGCTTACATTGGATGATCTTGTTCGTACAGATGATGTTATCTTTGCGGCTACTGCTATTACTCGCGGTAACTTATTGAATGCTATTCAATACTTCCCAGGTGGTGCGCGTACACATACTATCGTAATGCGTTCTAAAACTGGTACTGTTCGTTTCTTAGACACAGTACATATGGATGAGAAATTAAAATCCTTAAAAGCAAAATAAGAATTTAGCCCCTCAAAATGAGGGGCTTTTTTTCGCAGTATTTTCACACATTCTCTTGATGAGATATATCGAAAAATAGTATAATAACATTTAGTATATGACGTTATAAATACAACGTCTTGTAGTTCATACAAGATGATCGATATAAAAGTGTAGGAGGAATTCTGTTGGAAAAGCTAATCATTCAAGGTGGCAACCGGTTGGAAGGCCGTGTACGTGTTAGTAGCGCTAAAAATGCGGTACTCCCTATTATTGCCGGTACTTTGCTAGCATCAACGCCTAGTAAATTACTTGAAATTCCAAATTTGGAAGATGTAGGTACAATTTGCCAAGTTATCGAGTCTTTGGGGGTTAAAATTACTCGTAATAAAGCAGATGATGAAATTATCTTCGATGCATCTACATTGACTGCTACGGAAGCTCCTTATGAGCTTGTACGCAAAATGCGTGCATCTTTCCTTGTAATGGGTCCACTTTTGGCGCGTAAAGGGGAGGCTAAAATCTCCATGCCAGGTGGTTGTGCTATCGGTGCACGTCCTATTGATCTTCACCTAAAAGCTTTCGAAGCGTTAGGTGCTAAAATTGAAATTACTGAAGATTATGTATATGCACATGCTCCAGAAGGCCTTAAAGGCACTCAAATCTACTTGGATTTCCCAAGTGTAGGGGCTACAGAAAATGTAATTATGGCCGCTTCTATGGCGGAAGGTAAAACTGTTATCGAAAATGCTGCGGAAGAACCTGAAATCGTTGATTTAGCGACATTCTTAAATGCAATGGGCGCTAATATCCGCGGTGCTGGTACTAATGTAATTCGCATTGAAGGTGTGCCTCAATTACATGGTGCAATTCATACGGTTATTCCTGACCGTATCGAAGCTGGTACATACTTGATTGCAGCTGCTATGGCTGGTGGTGACGTATTTGTAGAAAATGCATTGCCTGAACATTTAAAACCAGTAGTAGCTAAATTAAAAGAAGCTGGCGTTACTGTAGAGGAAGAAATTGATGGCATTCGCGTTATCAGTACTGGTAAAGGTATCAAAGCTGTTGATATCAAAACGTTACCATACCCAGGCTTCCCAACAGATATGCAAGCTCAATTTATGGCGCTTACTACAATCGCTGAAGGCACAAGTACAGTAACAGAGACTGTATTTGAAAACCGCTTTATGCATGTTGCTGAACTTCGCAAAATGGGTGCTCATATCGATATCGACAATCGTCAAGCGATTGTAGAAGGTATGCCACGCTTACATGGTGCTGTAGTTAATGCTACAGACTTGCGTGCAGGTGCGGCTCTTGTTTGTGCTGCGTTGACTGCAGAAGGTAGAACAGAAGTTGGTCGTTTACATCATATCGATCGTGGTTATGATGATTTCGTAGGTAAATTGCAAAGGTTAGGTGCTGATATTGTTCGGGTTGACGAATAAAAGTACAGAGCCAAAACAGAATAAAAAGAAACGAAGCCGGCGCTCAAAAGGGCCGGCTTTATACAACGAGCAACAAAACTTAGGTGCTGCTAAGGTTGAAAATGCTAAAACTAGCACTAATCGAAAGCCATTGCGTAGGACAAAACGCAAGTCCACAAAGCTTTCTGAGGGCGTAGCAAAGCAAGCTAGCCATTTAGCTTCCAATATGCGTGAAGCCATGGTTAGAGTCACGAAGATGCGCCGTGTGGAACGTCGTAATCGTGAGACTGTAGCTATTGCAAAAACTACACCAGCTATGACCTTGAAGCGCCTAGTTCGTCCTGAGCAGGTGGGCGATTTAATGGGACGATTAAATCGTTCATTAAACTTTGACTTGGGCATCGACTTAGGAACTGCGAATATTCTTATTTTCGCTAAAGGTAAGGGCTTAGTCTTAGATGAGCCAGCTTATATTGCGAAAGATGATAAAACAGGGGATATTCTTGCCTTAGGCGAAGCTGCACGTACTATGATAGGACGTACACCTAAAGGCATATCTGTTATTCGCCCTGTTCAAGCAGGTGTTATTGCAGATTATGATATGACCGAATTTATGTTAAAGTATTTTATTCGTTCAGTCGTGCCTGCTTCTAGATTGATGAAAACGCGTATTATCGTATGTGTACCATCTGGGATTACACCTGTTGAAAAACGGGCCATTTTAGAAGCTTTGCTTAGAACTGGGGCCAAGAAGACTGTCTTGATAGAGGAACCATTGGCGGCAGCTATGGGGACAGGTCTCAATGATGCAGACCAAGTTGGGGCCATGGTTGTCGATGTTGGTGGCGGTACTACGGATATTGCAGTTCTTTGTGATACGGGTGTTGTTGTAAGTGAATCCCTTCGCATTGGGGGAGATTCCTTCAATGAATCTATTATCCGTTACATCCGTCGTAAGAAGAGACTTGTTATTGGACCTTTAACAGCAGAAAAGATTAAGATTTCTGTCGGGACTGTAGATCGTCGTGCTAAGGAGCGAACTATAGAGGTTAGAGGGCGTGATGCAAGCTCTGGACTACCTAAGATGGTTGCTGTTAATTCCTTAGAAATTCAACGTGCCTTAGAGGCGCAAGTGATGAATATTCTAGAAGGAATTAAATCTATTTTAGAAAAAACGCCACCAGAACTTGTAGCGGCTATTAATGATCACGGCATCATTCTTACCGGTGGCGGTGCTCTCATCGATGGGTTAGATCGTGTTATTACACGTTCTGTAGGCATTGCATCGTATTTGGTAGAGTCTCCACGATATGCTGTTATCAAAGGGGTTGCTAAAGCTCTTGATGAAATGTCACAATTGCGTGATACCTTGGATGAATTACAATAAAATATTGTATTGACATACTATGTAAATTGACGAAGTTGCTATTTATAGTTAGGCCATTGATGATTGGAATAACTGTAGATAGTAACTTCGTTTTTTAGTGCCCTCTTTTTGTAATTTTCATCTTTATGATGTATACTATAGTAAAAGTATATTGCATAAAATTGATGTATAAAAATAAACCTTATTAATATGGTTTGTCGCTATAGAGGAATTGTATATGAAACGATATTTATATATGACTTTTGCTGTTTTAGGCTTTCTAGGCAGTACCATACCTTATGCTGAGGCTGGGAATTTAACAGGCGTACGTGTATCTAATCACGAAGGCACAAGTCGAATTGTATTGGATGTATCTGAAATGCCTGTATCTTGGACTAAGTCTTATAATGAGTCCACACATGCCCTTACACTTAACCTTGGTGGTACTACAAATGGATTGACGGGTCCTATAGCGCAAAATAATACAAAAACAGGTGTTTTAAAAGGCATTGGCTTACAACCTGTTAATGGATCTTTGCAAGTAACATTGACGGCTAACAAGGATGTACAACATCATGAATTTACATTGGAGAAGCCATCGCGTATTGTTGTGGATTTATTTTCTAGCTATGCTCAACAAACAACAAAGGATGTAAATAAATCTGTTACGTATAGCAAGATTAATAACACTGTAGCAGAAGGCAAAATCCAAGCCTTTGCATTATCTGTGGACAATGATTCACCTATGGTGGTCGCTCATGTTTCGGAAGGTAAACCCTTATCATCTGTAGTTCAATCGCATACTGCCATAATTGGCGCAAAGGTAAAAGGTGGTAGTTTTGATCGCCCTTATTCGGTGGCAAGTGATGGAACTATCGATTTAGAGCGTATTTCTAACCGTGGCACCTTGCGATATACACCAAATCGTGGATATTTTATTGAGGAAAAAAGACCTTTACTACAGGCTAAAACACAGAAGGATACATTCCTAATTACCTCTGTTAATACAGGCCGTAAAGAAAATGCTTTGACTCTATATACATCAGCGTATGGGGCTTCTACAAAGACTAATGACTTTGGATACGAAGTGACTGTAGCCAATGGCAAGGTAGTTAGTGGTCAAAAAGGGAATTCTAAAATTGGAGAAAACCAATACGTATTATCTGGCCACGGAGAATCGCGGGATGCACTACGTAAATTAAAGGTGGGCACACCGATTACGATTCAAAATAGACCGGAGTTGGCACAAGTGAATACCACTGGTGGAGCAGCTTTACAAGTAGGTACTATGGTTTTGAAAAATGGTAACTATGTTGGTGCTGATGGGACCCATAATAAAGCTCGTAGTTTTATAGGAACTACTAAAGATCATAATTTGGTGGTTCTTACTGTTGATAAAGCTGGGCTTCAATCGGTAGGGGTTACACAACAAGAAGGGGCTCAACTATTATCCAAACTAGGCGTCGTGGATGGTGCTGAATTATCGAATCAAGGTAGTGTTGATTTAGTAGTCAATGATACATACGTTCATAAAGCGACTTCAAATCCTACGACCTATGAGGATATTGTAATTATAAAATGAATTCGTTGCATACAATTTTGTTTGAAATATTAGTAATAATTTAGTATACTATAAATACATAACTAATTTTGTAAAAGGAGGGATCGTTATGAAAAGAGTAGTGTTGGCATTAGCTGCTTTAGGCATTTTAAGTGTTAGCTCTGTAATGGCGGCCCCTGTATCATACCAAAGTGTATTAACAGGTAAAGTTGCTTCTACAGTTTCTGTTGGCTCTGCTGTAACAGAAGGTCAAACATTGGTAACTGTAGAGACATTGGCTGGCCCTATGGCTGCTGCTAAATCTACTGTAACTGGTACTGTAACGGCGGTTAATGTTACAGTGGGCTCAGACGTTTCTCGTGATCAAATCGTTGTCACAGTAGAAAGTAAATAAAGGAGAGAAGGAATGAAGTTTTCTCATTCTTGGCGTCGGTATAGAAAAGCGATACTGGCGCTTTTCTTCTGTACTTCACTTACAGCTGCACAGGCTGTTGATTTCATGCCTGTCAATGATGTAACTACAGGTATGGAAGGCATTGCAAAAACTGTAATTGTAGGAGATACCATTTCTACCTTTGATGTAAAGGTACTTGGTGTCATGAAGGATAAGGGACCATCTGGTCATCTTATTTTAGCGAAGTTCTCTGGTCCTGTTATGGAAAAAACAGGCGGCATCGCTCATGGCATGAGTGGTAGTCCTGTATATATAAATGGTAAGCTCGTTGGTGCTGTTGCTTATGGCTGGGGCTTTGCAGATGGTACGATTGGGATGATTACCCCTATCGAGGATATGGTGAAATTATGGAATATTCCATATGAGAAGAACTTATCCAAACCATGGGATGATAAACAATTGATCCCTCTTGGCACGCCACTTATGGCTTATGGCTTTGATGCAGCATCCATGGATTACTTCAAATCCAAGTTGCCACAATATAAATATGAAACATATGATACGGCTAGTGCTAGTGGTGATGAAATTGCTAAACCTCTAGAAGCCGGTGGTTCTGTAGCAGCATTACTAGTTGATGGTGACCTAAAACTGGGGGCCATTGGTACTGTTACCTATGTAGATGGGGAAAAGATTGTTGCCTTTGGTCATCCATTCTTAAAACATGGCTCCTCAAACTACTTCATGCATAATGCAAGCATCTTTACAGTAGTTAAAAGTTATGATGCTGCTTTCAAATTGGGCTCTATGGGCAAGGAAGTTGGCTCTGTAACTGAAGATAGAGGTGCTGGTATTGCAGGTGTTTCTGGTGTGATTTCTCCAGGGATCCCTATGCGATTCCATTTGAAAGACCTTGATATGGGGCGTGATAAAACTAGCTCTGTTAAGGTTATTGAAGATAGTGAGATGACACCGACTTTAGCGGCTACATCTCTATATAATATGTTGAATAAAACGTTGGATCGTAGTGGCGCTGGTACGGCTACCATTTCTTATACAATCACACCAAGAGGTAAAGAGCATAAACCGTTGACGCGAACTAATATGTTCTATAGCTCTGACTCTATCTCTGAGAAGGCTGTTGATGAGTTCTATAATGTTATCGACGTTCTTATGAATAACCGATTCATTAATTATGAAATTTCTGATATCTCTGTAGAAACTGAGGTAACACAAGATAAGAAAACAGCTAAGCTTGTTGATGCCTCTGCGTCTTCAACAATTGTTTCCCCTGGTGATACAATCGTTGTAGATGTAACGTTGGAGCCGTTCCGTGGTGAGAAGGTTGTTAAACAAATCTTCTTTAAGGTTCCTGAGGATCAAGCTGTTGGTAAGTATACCTTAGAGGTACGTGGGGGCGGTGAAATCCCATTACCTTATGTATTAGAAAAGCAAAAATATAATTTAACCGATGAAATTTTACGTCGCTTAAAAGTTCATAAAGATTTTGATGAACTATACGATGAAATCCAAAAGACTGATACAAACAATCAAATCGTTGTAGAGTTTTTAGAAGATGGCATTAGTCTTGTTGATGAAGATGGTTCCAAATCCGTTAAAAAAGCTAAACTTAAAGATGTGGAATCAAAACCTATGCCAGGGGATGTAAAGAAAAAAACAGGTCAAGAAGATTTGAGTTCCAGTAAAGACGATGATAATCAAATAGAAAAAACTGCTATTGATACGGAATACATCGTTCAAGGTGATGGTCAATTTACAGTTCATGTTATGAAACCAGCCGATCGCGATAAAGCTTTAGCTAAACGCGTAAAAGAAGTTAAAAATCAAGTCAAGATGGAACATAAATTAGAATTGGAAGATCAATCTAAAAAGGATAAATCCAGTAAAAAAGATGTGAAAAAGTCTGATAAACAAGACCAAAAAGCACCTGATAAAAAGGATGAATCCAAAGTAAATGATACTAATACCGCTGAATAAGCTGTAAATGTAAGGGGAAAGGGCTAGACTGTTGAATTGGCTAGAATCGATAGGACGCGCTGTAATGAACGGCCTATCACAGATGGGTAGTGCTACATTATTAGTGTGGCATACAATAAGACAACTGAAAATGATTAACCTGTGGCATGTATTTCAGCAGATGGCTCACCTAGGTGTAGATTCATTACCGATTATTAGCTTAACATTACTCTTTGCTGGTGCAGTTATGACCTTGCAGATTACAGATGTATTGATTACATATGGTGCACAAAGCACCGTAGGTGGTCTTATGGCTGTTGCTATGGGACGTGAATTAGGTCCCATCTTGGTAGGGGTAGTACTAGCTGGCCGTGTTGGCGCTGCCATCACGGCTGAAATCGGTACAATGAAGGTAACCGAACAAATCGATGCGCTTCGTGTTATGGCTGTCGATCCTATAGGTTATCTTGTGGTACCTCGTGTAGTAGCATGTATGATTATGGTGCCAATTTTGGCATTTTATGGTGTTGTGATTGGCATTGCGGGCGGTTACTTTGTAGCTACCGCTATCAAAGGGTTAGCACCAAGTACCTATTTAGATTCTATTCAAATGTTTTCTACCATTTCAGACTTCACACTTGGGCTAATTAAGTCCAGTGTATTTGGTGCTGTTATTGCATTGGTAGGGGCCTATAAGGGAATGGAAACTAAAATGGGCGCAGAAGCTGTAGGCTTCTCCACAACTAGTTCTGTAGTAACTAGTATTATTTTAGTATTTGTATTAAATTACTTTTTATCTACTTTGTTATATTAGTAGATACGCTAGAGGGATTTATGATAGAACTACGCGATGTTGTAGTTGCCTATGAGTCACGTGTGATTTTAGACTCCATTAATCTTACCATTGATGATGGGGAGACGTTAGTCATATTAGGTGGTAGTGGCAGTGGTAAAAGTACATTGCTTCGCTTATTAATTGGCTTGCAGCGTCCTACATCGGGACAGATTATTGTAGATGGCACAGATATTACAACATTATCTGAAGATGAATTTAATACAGTGCGAAGAAAGATGGGGATGGTATTCCAATACTCTGCTCTATTTGATTCTATGTCGGTAGGCGAAAACGTGGCCTTTGGTTTGCGTCAACATACGGACTTAGGGGATGATGAGATACGACGTATTGTAGCAGAGCGACTAGATTGGGTCGGTTTGAAAGGGTATGAATCCTATATGCCTAACGAATTGTCTGGCGGTATGAAAAAGCGCGTTAGTTTAGCTCGCGCCATAGCGCTAGATCCAAGCTTAATCCTCTATGATGAACCTTCATCCGGCTTGGATCCTATTACATCTGGTACGATTAGTATGCTAATTAAGGGGATGCAACAACGGCTTGGTTGTACTTCTATCGTAGTAACACATGATATGCAATCCGCGTTTTACGTGGCAGATCGCATAGCTTTACTTGATAAGGGGAAATTTGTGGAAATTTCTGATACAATAGACTTTAAGAATTCTACAAATAAAAAGGTACAACAGTTTATTCATGGTGAAGCAGAACCAATTAATGTATCTGCGATGGGAGATGTATAATGAAGTGGACGACGGAGGCCAAGGTAGGGGCTTTCACAATAATAGGTATAGCTCTATTTATTGCGGGAATACTTTTTGTAGGCCGCATTGATATATGGGCTAAACCGCAAATGACGATTACAGGTGATTTTGCTCAAGTTAATGGCCTAAAAAATGGCAATCAAGTTAAATACTCAGGTGTGGCCATCGGTAATGTCTCTGATATAGAGATTACACCACATGGTGTAGTAGTAAAAATGAAGCTTGATGAAAAAACACAAATTCCAAGTGACTCTACGTTTACATTGGGATCAGATGGTTTTTTAGGTGATAAGTTTATTCAAATTTCACCAGGCCAATCTAAGGTGTTTTTACAAGATGGTGACTCTGTTAAGGGCGAAGGTGCAGACGCTATGGAGAAAGCGATGCAAAGCGCTCAAAAATTAATGGATGGCACCGAAAAAATGTTGCAATCTATCAATAATATTATTGGTGATCCAGCAACGCAAAATGCACTTAAACATTCATTGCAATCTACTGCGACGATGGCTGATAATGCTGTAGCGATTACACAAAATATGGCTGATGTAACGGCACAGCTAAATCAAGCTGCTCAACAATTTAATGCAGATGGTAATGCAGGCAATGATATGCGTGCTATTTTGACTAACTTAAAACAAACTACGGATCGTGTAGATAATATGGCTCGTTCTATGGAGTCTACTGTAACTGATCCTAAAGCACAGGAAAATATTAAGGAAACATTACATAATACGGCACAAATTTCAGCTCGCATCAACAAATTGATGGGTGGTAAAGCATATCAAAATGATGCAAGTGGAAATGTAGTAGATGGAAATAATGTTGAAAAAAAGTCATCTACTAAAGTTGAGCCTTCTGTAGATTTGTTATATAACACTACAGATGATGAATTCCGCATCAATGGTCGCGTTCGTGCTTATAATGATAAAGGTATGGCTGAGCTTGGTCTTTCCAATATCGGTGATGGCACTAAATTCGATTTAAATGCAGGTCGATTCATTAGCTCTAAATGGCTAGTACGTGGCGGTATTTTTGAAAGTGAATTAGGACTTGGCGTTGACTATAATTTACGTGGTCCTGTTTCATTGTCCGCAGCGGTATATGACCTTAACAATCGTAAATATCGTATTCGTAGTGACATACGTTTACATAAAGATACTTATGGGGTTATTCAAATGACCAGACCGTTCGGTTCCACGAATGGTGGTACCTACTTTGGTATCAAACAAGTATTTTAAAGACTAATACATTCACGTTAGGTGAGTATGGAGGTACATATTATGAATAAAAAGGTTTTATCCTTAGGTGTAATGCTCTCCTTAGCTACTACAGGTGCAATGGCTGCTGATGTAGTTACAACTTCCGTTAATAATGGAGACCAATTAAGCAAATATCAAAAAGAAGCGATTCAATTAACACAAAAGCAATTAGCTGAAAAATCTGTTCAAGATAGCAAAACATATGAGAGCAAATTGGACCTCGATGAGTCTCGTACCATAGATTTAGCATTGGCGAATAACCGTACTGCAAAACAAACTAAATGGGGTTATGAAGCTGCTAAATCCGCAGTGAGCCAAGTAGCAGCAGGCAAGAACCCTAGTGTAAGCTATGGTTGGTCTGCTCAAAAAACAGGCGGTGACACTGGCCGTGGTAAATCCGGTAGTCATAATTTCTCCATTAGTGCCCCTGTATTTAATCCTCAACTCGATGCAAGTATTGATTCTGCACGTTATACTCGTGAAGGTACTGGTGCTAGCTATGAAGAAGCCTTGCAACAAGCAAAATATGATGCTATTAGTGGCTACTATACATTGATCATGAACCGTAATCTTGTTGATGTGGCTCAACAAGCTGTTAAAGATTACCAAGGTCATGTAACAAATGTGCAAGCTCAATATAATGTTGGCTTGGTAGCAAGTTCTGATGTATTGGCTGCTAAAACAAATCTTGCTGATTCTGAAACAAATCTTGTGAAAGCGCAAAATTCTGCTAATTTAGCAGAGGCTAGCTTGAATCAAGTCATTGCATATCCTGTACAAACAGCTATCAACACAGCAGAACATGACTTACAATATAAACCTTACAATGTGACATTGGAACAAGCTAAAGCATATGCGTTGCTTCACCGTTCTGCCCTTGTAAAATCTGCGCTTGATGTAAAATCTGCAGAAGAGGCTGTAAAATCCGCTAAATCTGGCTACTTGCCAACTGTAGCGGTAAAAGCAGGTCGTGGTTATGCCGATCCAGATGGTTACTTTGGCACAAGTACAAAATCCTGGAGTGTAGGTGCTACTGCATCTTGGAGCTTATGGGATGGCGGTGCTACACAAAATGCTATTAAAAAAGCAAATGCACAACTTGAACAAGCAAAAGAGGCTAATTTAGCTACTGTTGATGCTGTATTATTAGCAGTACAAAAAGCATACTTGAATTTGCGTTCTGCAGAGCAAACAATCCAAAGCACTCAAACTGCGGTTGCTCAAGGTCAAGAAAGCTTCCGTATTGCTACACTTCGCTATCGCGCAGGGGTTGGTACAAACCTTGATGTACTCGATGCGGAAACTAAATTAACAGATGCTCGTAATAACTATGTACAAGCTCTTTATAATTACAATATTAGCATTGCAGCTCTTGAACAATTGACAGGTGTTCCATTGAATACTCCAGTTGGACAAGGCGCAGAAATTATTGCAAACAGTGGTGCAGCTGAACAACTAGCACAACTTGGTGGTAATCAATAATTGGATACTAAAAAAAGACGACTTCGGTCGTCTTTTTTTGTTATAGATTTATAAAGCGTAGATTCATTGTATATTTTCATTTTTATGTTATGGTAATGTTTAAATAATTTTATCTGTAGTTATTGTAGAAAATGATTAGTAAAAAAATATATTAGTTTTATAAAATTTACCCTTAAAATACTATAGTTATTACTGTGTGTGTGGTAAGATTAGTATATATATTTATTTTATTCATAATGTGTATGGGAGATCATTATGACCCGTAAGAAGTGGTGTCTCATAGGGGCTGCAATTTTAGGATTATCTGCAGCTGGTGCTAGTATAAACCCTATAGCTAAGACCTATGTAGAACCTATGGTTAAAGAACAAGTAAATAATACCATAAACGGATCTGTGGACTATGATTCTCTTCGTATCAATTGGAATGGTGATGTAGTTTTATCAGATGTGGTGATTAAAGATCGGGATGGTCACTTAGTAGGGACGGCACAAGATGTAGCCGTTGGGGTTAAACTATCTGCATTACCAAGTATAATTGGGGGTAATACATCAGGGGCGACAGCTATATCCAATGTTACCGTGGATGCACCTGATCTTCACATATGGCAATTGAACGATGGAACTTGGAGTATAGAAAAGTTAGTTAAACCATCTGATCCGAATAAATCGGGTAGTTTTGATGGTGATATTACTATTAATAATGGCCATGTAGCGCTACGTGCTAAAGATGGCGTTAAACATAATATTGAAAAACTTGATGGCACCGTTGCTCTTAATATGAGTGGTATGTCCAAAGGGGCACTTACTGCTGATGTAGATGGTTCATCTGTTCTTGTAAATGGCAAAATAGATATGGATGATGTGTCTAATTTTGACGTATTTGTACAAGCCGATGAAATTGATACTGATGGTATTATGAGCTTTGTTCCGTTGCGCAAAGATCTTGTTGTAACGAAGGGGAAATTACAAGATTTACATCTCAATGTTAAAAGTGAAGATGGACAATATGTTATGAGTGGCAATGTTGGCTTTAAAGGCTTAACAGGCACTTATAAGCGGGGCAATACGATGTATACCATTACTGATGGTGAAGGTCGTATTATGCTCAATCATGACCAAATTGTTATTAGCCATAGCTCTTGGCGTATCAATGATCAAGCAGCAAAGCTTAATGGTCTCATTACATTAGGGAAGGACGAAGAATATCTCAATCTTAATGTTGTAGCTGATAAGGTGAATCTTGAAGCCATTACCGATGTGGGGGTTACTGGTATTGTTGGTGGTCGTGCGCATATTGGAGGCACTACTGTAGCGCCGCGGGTGGATGCAACTATAGGCAGTGATGGTATTTCTTATAAAGGGTACCATGTGGACCGCGTGCAGGGAAATGTAGTATACGATAATGGGGTAGTTCGTATCGATGATGCCCAATTGTCTATTGGCGCTGGTAATGCTAAAGTTAAAGGTCAATACGTCGTAGATACAGGTGATTTTGACGCCTCTGCTAATGTTCATGCCTTATCGTTGGATACTTTCACACAAGATATGACTATGCCTATTACAGGGACAGTTGATGGAGAAATCCATGTTTTGGGTAAGAATAATCAAGTTACAGATCTTGTAGGCGCTGTTCAGGGCCATCAGATTGGGGTCCGTGGTGTAGTGTTAGATTCTGTAAAAGCGGATTTAACTCATAGTGACAATCTTACCAATATAACTATGGTTGGTAATATGGGAACTGGCTCCTTTAGTGGATATGGCTCTATTCAAAATGGTCAAGTGGATGCTACAATTTCTGGTAATGCGTTACCGTTAACATCACTTAGTTCAATCATAGGTGAAGATGTTGCTGGTACTGTTAGCACATCTATTAATGTAAAAGGTGCCTTAGATAATCCTAATGTGACTGGTACTGTATGGGGACAAGAGGTTCTCTATAAGGGCGCTCATTTTAATGATATTCATAGCGATATTACTTTAGACAATCATGTTCTAACAATTACCAATGGTCATATTGGTGACGGTAGTGGTGGCTATGATATTACAGGTTGGTATAATATCAATACTGACGCCTTAGATTTAAATGCTAAAGCTCGCGCAGTGCGTATTGAAAATTTAATTCGCCCTGTAACTGACATTCCTATTACAGGATGGTTTGAAACCGATAACCATATAACAGGGACTGCGGCTAATCCTATTGTAGAAGGACGAGCTCACTTATGGGATGGATCTGCATATGGCAAGCTTGTAACTAATGCTTTTGCAAAATATAACTATAAAAATGAAAGATTAGAATTATATCGTTTTGATATTGAAGGGTACGGAGCGACTATTACAGGTGGTGGTACTGTATCGAAAGAGGCTATTAATATTGATTTTGAAGGTAAGAAAATCGATATGGGTAGATTGCTCATCAATACTGACTATAAAGTAGATGGTTTGTTAGCAGGCCGTGGTACTATAACGGGTTCTATGGATAATCCTCAGTTTAATGGTTACATTTTATCTGATGCTTTATCTATAAATGGGCAATTATTGACTGATATTCATGGCCACGTGTATGCGGATAAATCCGTCGTAAATGTACAAGACTTTTCCTTTGCTGAATCAAATGGGGGGCGTTACATTGCTAAAGGTGGCATGAAGCTCGACGATAGTAAACAGTTATTTGGTGTTTTAGATGTTACTAATGGTAGTGTTAAGAATTTATTAGCACTGTTGGATCGTAAAAATGAGCATCTTGATGGTAATTTAAACGGTTCCGTTGAAATTGGTGGCACAAAGGATAATCCAAGCGTTACTGTTAACGGTAAAATTAACGATGTTACTATTGATGATAAGGTTGTCGGTGATGCAACAATTGATGCTAGCCTAGCTAATCGTAAGTTTAAAATTACCACTTTAAAACTACCCGTTGGTGAGGGCCTCATTGCGATGGGTGGTACTTTGGATCTCGATGGGCAAGCTGATTTACAAGTAGCCTTAAAGGATGTCGACATAGTGCCATTCTTACCACTTGTAGGTAAGGATATTCAAGCAACAGGCTGGGTAACAGGTGTTGTGAATGTTACTGGAGAAACGAAAAATCCTAAGGTGGAATTATCTGGTGCAGTAGAGTCCGGTTCGTTCAATGGAATTGGTATTGATGAAGGCTTTGCGTTGGCTACAATGCAAGATCATGTCATTCAAATCCAACGTATTCAAGGCGCTAAAGGAGGCTATAAACTCAGTATTTATGGTAAAATTCCATTGGCGGCTCTTTATACATCTGGTTATTTAGAAGCTAGTGATGCTAAATCTATGGATGTAATAATTGACTTTAACGAAGCAGATATGGCTGTTATTCCTCTTGTTACTACTAGTGTTAAAGATGCAACGGGGCCGTTAAAGGGTGCAATTAGGCTTACAGGGACTATAGACCAACCTGAGGCATACGGCACAGTATCTGTACGTAATGGTACTATGAAATTGGCCAATGTAGATAATGAAATTACTGGTATTGACGGAGATTTAATCTTCTCTGGACAACAAGGGGATTTCCAATCTCGTATCAATATGGGGAAAGGTAGTGCTGGTTTAGCTGCTAAGGTAAATTGGTCTGGTCATGAGCTTACCAACTATAAGGCTGCCGTTCAACTTGATGGACTCGATGTTCGTAGCGAATATGTGAGAGGCCCATTAAATGGTGAACTTTATATTGCGGAACGTGATGGATTACCTACCTTGATAGGTAATTTGGACCTAGAAAACATCCAATTTAAGATTCCTCTTTCCTTGCAGTCTAGTGAAAGTAGCACCAACATGGGTGTAGATGTTAATATTCATGCTGGCAAGGGCGTACGCTTATATGATCGAACTCTATATAACATGTTTATCGGTGGTGATGTTCATTTCGGTGGCACATTACAAAACCCAACTGCTAGTGGCCAGTTCGATGTTAAATCTGGTACGTTCAAATACTTAAGTCATGTATTTAATATTACGAAGGGGAATGCACACTTTGTAGGTGGTTCCTATTTACCAAACTTACAATTAGAGGCTGAAACGAATGTAAGTAACTACAATATTATGCTTGGTGTAAAAGGGACTGTAGACCATATGGATCTTACTTTGTCGTCCAATCCTAGCTTGTCTAGAAAGCAAATTATTTCCATGTTAACCTTTGGTCGTGGTGCAGATTCAAATAGTAGTACATTGACAAATGATGATGTGAATGCTGTTGCTACAGCAGGCTTACAAATGTTTGCCTTTGGCTATGTGCAAGATGCATTGCAAAATACATTAGGTTTAGATCGGATTAATATTACGACAGGTTCCATTGATCCTGATGAACCAACTAATAGGGCAACAGCAGGTAATTACAACATTGAAATTGGCAAGTATATTGTGCCAAAGGTAATGCTTACTTATTCTCAAGGTATCAATAATAAACAAAATAAATATGGTGTTGAGTATTCTGTAAAACGAAACCTCAAGTTTACTGCATGGCGTACATCGCAAGGAAACAATTATTTAGGTGGTCGTTGGACAAGAAGCTTCTAAGTTTATGGCTAGAGTGTGCAAATCCCATGGGTATGCACATTCTAGTCATATTAATTTCATAAAATTTGTTTAATATAGTACTCATTCCCAGTATTTTATGCTATAATAATAAAGATTTATTAGTCTTTATAAAACAAGATGTAAACTTTTTATGGGGATGAGTTCTAGGAGGAATTTATGTTTAAACCAAAAGCCTATAAAAGTATGCTTGCAGCATCTGTGTTGACTGCTGTCATGGGGACAGGCAGTGTATTTGCTGCAGAGGTACAAGCTGGCTATACTCCAGATTTAAATAACACAACAACAACTAGTGCGGCAACAACTAATGATGCATCTACTACACAAGCTGTTTACAATGCTGATGCAGCTACACCTGCAACAACACAAGATGAAACTGATGCAGCTATCTTAGCAGCTCGTGGGGATACAACAGTATCTAGCGATGGTACTGTAGTTAGAGGTTCTGATGGAACTGTTACAGTCAATAATGCTGCTTTGAAAACTGATGACAAACAAGTAAAAATGGTGTCTAAAACTACTGGTGGTACTGACCTTGATAAGGCTGCTGAAAATGGCCAAACTCAAGCTGTTACAACTGTAGAAGCTCAATATGTTACATCTGCTAATGCTGAGTCTATTAATCCATATGTAGGTAAATTGATTACTGGTTTATCTATTTCTGGCGTAACAGCTGAACAACAAGCACAATTATTGCCTATCTTGACAGAAAAAATCGGCGATGCTGTATCTGTGGATGGTGTATTTAAAGACGTAACTAACCTTGGTAATACTGGTTACTTCTCTGAAGTAAACCCTGTATTTACAACAGTACCTGAAGGCGTTAAATTGGACTTTGCTGTTACAGTAAATCCAATTACTACTGGTGTAGCTTTCGAAGGTAATACAGTTTATACTTCTGAAGTATTGACTAAATTCATGGACCTTCAACCAGGTCAAGTTCTTAACTCTGTATATGTAGGCCAAAAGGTTCAAGGTATCAACGCAGCATACGCTCGCGATGGCTATATGTTGGCTCACGTAGATGGTATTCGCGTAGATGACCAAGGCGTGCTTCATGTTCATATCGTAGAAGGTATTGTTGAAGATATCGTTCCTGCTGGTAACAAGAAAACTCGCGATAAAGTTATTACTCGCGAATTCGTTCAAAAGAAAGGTAAACCTTTCAATAAATTCTTGGTACGCCGTTCTGTAGAACGCGTATACAACCTAGGCTTCTTTGATGATGTAAATGTTCGCATGTTGCCTGGCGATCAAGATCCTAACAATGTAATCATTGAAATCGATGTTTTGGAACATAAAACAGGTACTATTACATTAGGTGCTGGTTACTCCAAGTCTGATGGTTTGATGGGTATCATTGAATTTGGTGAAGATAACTTCCGCGGTACTGGTGATAAATTCAAAGTTCACTGGGAAATCGGTGGTAAGAAAAAATACAAAAACTATCAAATTTCTTACTTGAAACCTTGGATTGATAGTAAAGGTACTTCCCTTGGCTTCTCCTTCTTCAACCGTGAAGATGAATATACAGATTACAACGAAAATGGTAATGAAGTAGCTGAATATAACAAAAAATCTCGTGGTTTCAATATTTCCTTCGGTCGTCAAACAGGGGAATATACTCGTGACTACTTGACTCTTGAATCCCGTAAAGATTCCTATAAATGGGATAGTGATGATAGTTCTGGTTATCGTTATGATACAGATGCTATCTCCAATACTACAGGTAGTGGCAATGATTGGAATAATACAAACCCTAGTACCGGTGGCAGTTGGAACTTTGCATCTAATAACTATGTAAAAAATAACTTTGGCCGTATCAACTCCATTACATGGCAAAAGGTATACGATTCCCGTGATAATATTTATGAACCTACACGTGGTCGTCGTATCTCCTATACGGCACAATGGGCTGGTCATGGCTTAGGCGGTGACTTCGACTTCTACAAATTTACAGCGGAAACCCGTATGTATAAAAAACTAGGTGCTAAGAATGTATTGGCATTCCGTGCACGTGGTGGCTTTATTCAAGGTGATGCTCCTTATAGCCAATTGTTCACATTGGGTGGCGCTGACTCCTTACGTGGTTACGAAGATGATCAATTCCGTGGCAAGTACATGTACAATGCTACATTGGAATTCCGCTTCCCAATCGTTAAAAAGGTTAGTGGTGTATTGTTCACTGATATTGGTGATGCATGGGATGCACCAAATGTTACATGGTACAATAGCAAGAAAACATTTAACTATGGCGTTGGTGCTGGTGTTCGTATTACTACACCAATTGGCCCAGTTAAACTTGACTATGGCGTGGGTAAACACAAAAATAAATTCCACTTCAGCTTCGGCACACAATTCTAATATAGTAAATGTATATGGTGGAGGCCTCTTTTCTAAAGAGGCTTTCACCAATATCTCTATATGGCATCCTTTGATGCAGTAATTTAAAGAAATGAGGGCACTCTATTATGATGCGAATGATGAACAACAAGGCGAATGTGAAAATCTTTTCTATCGTCATTGCTGCTATTTTTATTATTGGTATTGGCGCATTAGCGTATACACAAATGGCTACGCCAAGCGGTAGTAGCGGTAATAGTACAATTGGTGTTATTGATACATCTCGTATGATGTCTCAAGACAATCCAATTTATATCTCTGCTGCTCAAGAATACATGAGCTATCAAAGCCAATTACAACAAGAAACACAAGCTAAAATTGATGCAGCACAAGATGATGCGACTAAACAAAAGCTTGCTGAAGAAGCTCGTCAAAACCTAGCAAAGAAAGATCAAGAGATTGCCAAATCTGTTCAAGATAAAGCTATGGAAGCTGCAAAAGCTGTAGGCGATGCTAAAGGTTTAAGCGTGGTAATGACTAAAGATACTGTACTATATGGCGGTGTAGACATTACTGATCAAGTATTAAAAAAATTAGCTTCTGATGCGAAAAAATAAACTGTAGTTCTATGTAAGGGAGAACGACAATGAACGGGAAAAAACGATATATTGGATTTACCATATTTCTCGTTGTTGCATTATGTGCTATGGTTTGGGCCTATGGTTTTGTGACAAATCGTCAGCAGAGTCCTGATGGGGTATCAATAGGTGTTGTACGTATTGATGATGTATTAGAATTTAATCCTTCCTATGAGGATTATAAACAAGCTAAAAATGAATTGGATCTTTTGCAACGTCAATATGAACTTGAACAACAAGCTTTAAATGCCAAGTCAGAGACACAAGAGGAACAGTTGAAATCTCTTGCATTAGATTCAACCTTGTCAGATGCTCTTACGGTGGAATTGCAAACTCGTATTGCAACAAAAGAAAATGAATTGAATCAGCAATTGAATGCAAAACGAAATGAACTTACTCAAAAATATTTGGCGGAATTAAAGGTTAGTTCCAATGAATATGATCTTGAAATCGTCAATCTCCAATTAGATTTGTATGCTTATGATGCTCGTGTATATATTGATGATGCACAAAAGCAAGCAGCTATGGCAGAAAAGGCTAAGAAAGAGGAGCGATTAAAGGAATTATTAGCTAAGAGAAAACCATCGAATCTTGATGTAGATTCTATTAAGGCTAAAGTACAGGCAGAACTTGCGCCTATGCAACAAAAAGGTCAAGAAGAACTTAACCAATATGCCGCATCCTTACAAAAAGAATTGGCGGCCAAACGTGATACTATGATTCAACAACAAGCACAATCGATCATTGCTAATAATAACTTACCTGTAGCACAGGATTGGAATGATTCTTGGGCTAAAAAGCTTTCAGATAAGGAAGCTGAAGTGAGTGCACTTCATGAAGCCATTTTAGAAGATGTTCGTATGCGCGTAGCAATTATTGCAGAGGAACAACATTTGGATTTAGTCATCATCGATGATGGTGGTAATATTAAAGGGCTTGATATTACTGATGCAGTGAAGGCGTCCTATCGAGTTCAATAAGGAGTTATATTATGAATAAACGTATTAAATCTTTAGTATTAGGTGCATCTTTAGTAGCTTCCATGGCTATTTTAGGTGGTTGTGGTTCTAATAATGTTGGTTACGTTGATAGCGTGAAAGTAGCAAATAGTACTGAAAAAGGTATTGAAATTACTAAAGAAATTAACGCTAAAAAAGCTGAATTAGATGCAAAAATTGCTGCTGCTGATGAAGCATCTAAACAAAATGTATTTAACCAAGCTAATCAAGAATTAAATGCCTTTGCAAATGCAAAAGCTCAAGAATATCGTCAATATCAAGAACAAAAAGTTGGTGAACTCGTAAAAGAGAAAAAACTTGATGTAGTTATTGAAAAAGGTGCTGTTGTAGGCGGCGGTTCTGATGTAACTGACGACTTGATCGCGAAGATGGGTAAAGCTTCTGATGACCAAATTAAAGAAGCTGAAAATGCAGCTAAAGCGCAAGAACAACAAGATGCTCAACAAAATGCTCAACAATCAGGTCAAGCTACAGCAGTTAATACTGAAGAAAGTGCACAATAATTAAGAATTATCACAGGGGGAGGAGTTTACCTTGGAAAAAACTTTACAGGAACTCGCAACATTAGTAGGCGGTCGTGTTGTAGGTGATGGCTCTATTGTTATTACTGAAACACGTAGCTTTGAACAAGCAGTAAAACAATCCATAACTTTTGCAGTAGGTGAATATGTTGAACATATTGCGTTATGCCAAGCGGGTGCTGTGATCGTTGAATCTGAAGTGAAAGATGCACCGATGGCACAAATCATAGTCGATAATGCAAAAGCAGCATTTGCACAAGTGTTAGAACTCTTCCATCCACCTGTTGTTGTTCCTAGAGAGGTGCATAGCACAGCTATTATTGGTAACAATGTAACAATAGGCAAAAATGTAGCTATTGGTGCCTATTGTGTAATTAATGATAATGCAGTCATTGGTGATGATGTAACAATACGTCCATATGTTTATATTGGACATAATGTGCGTATTGGCGAAGGTTCTGATATTTACGCTGGCGCTATTGTTCATGAAAATTGTATTTTAGGCAAACGCGTTGTATTACGTGCTAAGGCCGTAATTGGTGGCGAAGGCTTCGGCTTTGCTACAGAAAATGGTGTACATACACACATTCCACAAGTTGGTAATGTTATTCTCGAAGATGATGTTGAAGTTGGTTCTTGTACAACTATCGACAATGCTACAATGGGATCTACTTTAGTACGTCGTGGTACGAAGATTGACAATCTTGTTCATCTTGGTCACAATGTTGAGATTGGTGAAGATTGCTTCTTAATCGCTCAAGTTGGTATTGCAGGAAGTACTAAATGTGGTAATCATGTTATCTTTGCTGGACAAACTGGTTGTACTGGTCATATTACGATTGGTGATAATGTGCAGTTTGCTGGTAAAACTGGTATTACAGGTAATGTACCATCCAACTCTATTATGGCGGGCTATCCAATGAGACCTCATAAAGAATGGTTAAAATTGGCTGCTTATGAAAATCGTTTGCCAGATATGGTGAAAACTGTAAAACAATTACAAAAAGAAATTGACGCTTTGAAAGCACAGCTTAAGGAGAGCTAATAATCCATGTATAGGTTTATGAAAATCTTTAGTGCCTTTATTTGCTTATTACCTAAAGGTTTGCAATATGCTATTGGTACATTGCTTGGTGAAATTGCGTGGTTGGCGGTACCGCCTAAACGCAAACGCCTAGCAATAGGCCAAATTCTATTCTGTAATATTACAGATGATCCAAAAGAAGCTCGACGTATTGCGAAAGCTAGTACTACACGCTTTGGTCGCATGATTATTGATGTACTACGCTATCCAGAGATTAAGGATGGCGCATACAAAGATATGGTAGAGTTTATTAATCGAGAATACCTAGATGATGCCTTGGAAAATGGTCGAGGTGCAATCTTAGCCGCTGTTCACAGTGGCAACTGGGAACTCCTAGGTGGTGTTCTTGCTTCGGAAGGGTATCCGTTGATTTCTGTGGCAATGAAACAGAATGGTGATGCGGACAAGTTTATTAATGAATATCGTCGTATCATGCACCAACATGTAACCTATAAAACTGGTGTGCGAGAAATGATCAATGAACTTAAAAAAGGCGCTTTTTTAGGCCTTATCATGGATCAGGATCCTGGCGATGATGGAGTACTTGTTCCCTTCTTTGGTTATGAAACTTTGACGGCTGCAGGTCCGGCTGTATTAGCTCGTATGCAAGATGTACCCATCATTTTTGTGACTATACATTATAGTCCGTTTATTGAAAAATATGAGATTGAGGTACATCCACCAATTTATGTGGAGCGTACAGATGATAAAAAGCGTGATATAGCGGTTACCACAACTCTTTTGAATGAGTTTATTGAAGATTATATTCGGAGATATCCTGAAGATTGGTTCTGGCTTCACAATCGTTGGAAGTGGACACGTCGTTTTTATGGCGAACAAATTGAAACGCCTCCAGATGTATTTCACTAGTTAATAAATATAAAGAGATTTTACATGCCTACTTATGTAGTATTGATTTAAATGCCTCATAAATTAAGCATTGTAAAGTCTCTTTTTCTTTTATGGTGTATAATGCAGTATTTATAATTAAATTTATATAAATTTAATTATGTGAAAAATGCTTTCAAAATCACTGAATATATGGTAAATTTCTTGTATCACCTATGCAAATAGGGTATAATACATATTGGTGTATAGTAAACGTGAATTCAGATTATGAAAGGACTTTCTTATGAGTAAGCCACAACAAACAATAAAACAGGCTGTTTCATATCAAGGGATTGGCCTTCATAGCGGTGAACCAGTAAATATGGTTTTTAAACCTGCACCTGAAAATACAGGAATTGTGTTTGTCCGCACGGACATTGAAGGTCAACCTTCTGTGCGAGCACACATTGATAATGTGACGAACACTATGCGCGCTACTACATTGGAAAATGGTGAAGCGAAGGTTTTCACTGTAGAACATGTGATGGCTGCGTTCAGTGCTATGAATATTGATAACTGTTATATCGAGATGGATTCTCCTGAACCTCCTGTAGGTGATGGTAGTAGTGCAGTTTTTATAGGTCTCATAGAAGAGGCAGGTATTCAAGAACAAACAGCGCCACGTCAAGTATATAAAGTGACACGTTCTCACGCTATATATGATGGTGATCGTTTTGTAGTTATTTTGCCATATGATGGCTATCGCATTACATTTACATCGATTAACAGCCATCCGTTACTTGGTACGCAACATTGTGATTTTGAAGTTTCGCCAGAATACTTTAAAGCACATATTGGTGCTGCAAGAACTATCGGATTTATGAAGGAATTGGAACAATTACAGGCTATGGGTCTTGCAAAAGGTGGTAACCTTGATAATGCTTTAGTTTATGATGATGAGAAGTGTTTGTCTGTACCTCGCTTTGACGACGAATTAGTTCGTCACAAAGCATTAGATGTAATGGGCGACTTATTCTTATTGGGACCGATTGAAGGTCATGTAATTGCTTTAAAATCGAGTCATGAATTAAATTCAAGATTGGCTCGCAGTATAATGGAAGAAATAAGGGAGACACAGCCATGATTCTTAATCACGAAGACATTTTAGAAATTTTACCTCATCGTTATCCTATGCTTTTGGTAGATCGCATCGTTGAGTTAGAACCAATGAAACGTGCTGTGGGCATTAAAAATGCTACATTCAACGAATTGTTCTTCCAAGGACACTTCCCAGGTAATCCAGTAATGCCAGGTGTACTATTGACTGAGGCTATTGCTCAAGTTGGTGGTATTGCATTACTATATCCTGAAGAAAATCGCGGTCTTACACCTATGTTTACAGGTATTGATAAAGTACGTTTCCGTCACCCTGTAAAACCTGGTGACCAAGTGCGCATGGAAGTGGATATTGTTAAAATCAAAGGTAAAATGGGTAAGGTTGAAGGCCGTGCCTATGTTGGCGACAAATTGTGCGCTAGCGGTGAATACATGTTTGCCCTTGTATAATGATTGAGGAGTGATTGTAGTGATAGTTGTAGGCATGGAAAATGCAGAATCCAACATCCATAGTACAGCCATAGTCCATCCAAATGCTAAATTGGGCAAAGATGTAATCGTAGGTCCTGGCGCTGTAATCGGCGAACACGTCGAGATTGGCGATGGCACACAAATCGGTGCACATGTTGTAATTGGTGGTTGGACAACCATTGGTAAGCGTTGCGAGATTTATCCTAACGCATCTATTGGGTTGGAACCGCAAGATTTAAAATTTAAAGGCGAAAAAAGCTATTGTAATATTGGCGATGAAACGGTTATCCGTGAATTCGTAACTATTAGCCGCGCTACTGGAGAAGGTGAAGAAACACGTGTAGGCAATAATTGCTTGCTTCAAGCATGTACACATGTGGCTCATAACTGTATCGTTGGCAATAATGTAATTATGAGTAACTGTGCAGGCCTTGCTGGTCACGCTATCGTTGAAGATCGCGTTGTTATTGGTGGCCTTGCAGGTATCCATCAGTTTGTTAAAATTGGTCGTAATGCAATGGTTGGCGGTATGGCAAAGGTGGTTCAAGATATTCCACCATATGTCATTGCTGATGGTCAACCGGCGCGTGTTATTGGCCTTAACTCTGTTGGTTTATCTCGTGCGGGCATTTCAGAAGACGTACGCCGAGATTTGAAACAAGCATTCCGTATTATTTATCGTTCTGGCTTTAGTTTATCTAAGGCTATTGAAGAAATGGAAATGCAACTTGATTCTTCTGTAGAAATTGAAAATTTATTGCGCTTCTTACGCAATGCCGATCGTGGTATTATGCGTACACGTCGTGACTAATTCCAAAGACCTCGTACTAAGTACGAGGTCTTTTTATGTACTTTATAAATATCATGCTTTTAATGGGATGTGAAATTTATAACATTAGGTCATAAATATAAAATATTTTGATAAAATATTTGAAGTTTTTTTACGTTCATAAGACGTAAAAAGAGGAATGAAAAAATTCTACTAAAATGTTGAAGAAATAGGCATAAAACATGGTGTTTTAATGGTAAAAAGTGCCTATTTATAGTACAATATATTGTATATGATTATGTCTTTTTTGAGGCATTAAGTATTGTAAATTTGTAATCACTCATTGATATATAGGCCGTAGGTCATCTAGGAGGTATAGTCTTGGCAAAGGTAGGATTGATTGCAGGCATCGGCGTTTTGCCTGTAGAATTCATGCGCGCTGCTCATGTATTAGGTCATGAGGTAGTGGTTATCGGTGTAGTTCCAGATGTAGACCCGGCTTTAAAGGCTGAGGCCGATGCTTTCTATGATATTGGTGTTGCCAAATTAGGTAAGATTTTTAAAACCTTGAAAAAAGAAGGTGTTGAAGAATTAACTATGTTAGGTAAAGTGACTAAGGAAATTCTCTTCAAAGGTCTTACATTCCCTGATTTAAAAACCTTAGGTGTTCTTAAACGCCTTAAAAATCGTAAAGATGACACTATCATGCTCGCCATCGTAGATGAAATCGAACGAGAAGGGTTTAAAGTGTTAGATCAAACTGTATACCTTAAACCATTTATGCCAAAGGTGGGGGTGCTTTCAAAAACACAGCCTACTGATGAACAATGGGCAGATATTTGCTTTGGCTTTGAACTAGCTAAGCAAATGGGTGGACTTGATATTGGTCAAACAGTAGTTGTAAAACATAAAGCGGCTATGGCTATTGAAGCTATTGAGGGCACTGATAAGTGCATTTTGCGTGGCGGTGAATTAGGCCGTGGCGATGCGGTTGTCGTTAAAACGGAAAAGCCAAATCAAGATGTTCGTTTTGATGTTCCTGCTGTAGGGATAAAAACATTAATGTCCATGATTGATAGTGGATGTAAAGTCCTTGCTGTAGAGGCTGAAAAGACTATTTTTGTTCAACAACAAGATGTACTAGATTTGGCAAACCGCCATGGTATTGTTATCTGTGCTGTTGACCAAGAGTTTGTAGATTCCAGAAAGGATGCATAATGAAAGTCATGTTTTCCGCCGGTGAAGCATCCGGTGATACTCATGCAGCCAGTGTTGCTAATGCACTGAAAGAAATAGATCCTTCTGTCGACATGTTCGGCATGGGTGGTACCTTGATGGAACGTGCTGGTGTTCGCATCGTATATGATATTAAAAATTTAGGCGTTATTGGGATAGTAGAGATTGTTAAATCGCTACCTAAATTCTTTAAACTTCGCACCTACTTAAAACGTGTCATGATGAAGGAAAAACCAGATATTCTAGTCTGTGTAGATTACCCTGGTTTTAATATGAAACTTGCAGCTGTAGCTCATGAATTGGGAATTCCCGTTCTTTATTATATTGCTCCTACGATTTGGGCATGGCATAGTAGCCGTGGCAATACAATTCGTAAGTATGTCACTAAGGTGGCATCCATATTCCCCTTTGAAGCAGACGCGTATCGTAAATATAAATGCGATGTAGACTTTGTAGGCCATCCACTATTGGATATCGTACATCCGACGATGACAAAAGAGGAAGCTGAGGAATATTTTGGAGCTCGTAAAGATGCTAAAAAAGTATTGCTCATGCCTGGTAGCCGTAAGCAAGAGGTGTTATCCTTGCTTGATACAATGTTAAAAAGCGGGGAACAATTGATGGTGAACCATGAGGATATTCAATTCTTCTTGCCACGCGCACATACCATCGATCGTAGTGAATTAGAAACTTTCATCGATGCTCACAAAGTTCCGGTGACGATTACAGAAGATCATACCTATGATTTGATGCAGATTTGTGATGTATGTCTAGCCGCATCAGGTACAGCTACATTAGAAACAGCTATGATGGAGTTACCGACTATTTTATTGTATCGTGTATCTCCAATTACATATGGCATTGGTAAGATGGTCGTCAATGTGACCCATGTAGGTTTGCCGAACATTGTAGCTGGCAAAGAAGTAATTCCTGAGTTATTACAAGATGCAGTGACACCTGAGGCTATTGTATCCCTTGTGGAACCTCTTCTAACTGATGTTGAACGCAATGAAGCGATGCGTAGCGAATTGCGTGAAGTACATCATAAATTAGGTGAACCAGGTGCTGTAAAGCGCGTAGCAGAACTGGTATATAATCTCGGTAAGGAGAAATGTAATGAATAGTTATTCTAGGCTCTTATATTTTGTAAAGCCTTATTATAAGCGTATGATTTTTGCAGTGTTCTGCATGATCGTCGCAGCTGCGGCATATTTGGTAGTGCCTTGGCTTATTAAAAATGTAGTAGACCAAGTATTAGATGATAAGAATATGTTTATGTTGAACCTCATAGTAGGGTCTATCGTTCTTATATTCTTAATTCGTGGCTTTGCTACGTATGGTCAAACCTATAATATGTCTTACATTGGACAACGTGTCATCATCGATGTACGGGAGGCCATCTTTAATCATCTACAAAAATTAAGCTTATCTTATTTTGATCGCCGTAAGACTGGCGTTATCATGAGTAATCTTACTAATGACGTTGCGGCACTTCAGTCTGCTGTAGTTGATAATTTGATTTCTTTTATTACGGAATCTGTAACACTTATCGGTTCTCTCGTGTCTATGCTACTTATTGACTGGAAATTGACACTTGTTACCTTTATTACAGTTCCAGTGGTGCTAGTAATTATAAATGTATTTGGTAAAAAGCTTCGTGTAGCAGGTCATGATGTACAAGGCCGTGTGGCTGACATTACAGCACTTTTACAAGAGGTAATCAGCGCTATTCGAGTAGTAAAATCATTCGCTCGTGAAGATTTTGAACGGAAGCGTTTTGAAGATGAAAATGATCGCAACTTTAAAGCTGTTATTAAAGCTACTAAGTTGACTAGCTTGTTAAGTCCAATGGTTGAGTTTTCTGCAGCCATTGCGGTGGCAGTCATCCTTTGGTATGGTGGCTATTCTGTAGTAACAGGGACTATTACAGCAGGTTCTTTGATTGCGTTCCTAATTTATGCAATCAACTTGTCTAACCCAGTTAAACGTTTAAGCCAAGTGTACGGTAATATTCAAAAAGCATTGGCTGCAGCTGATCGTGTATTTGAAATTTTAGATACTAAAACTGACGTTGTGGAAAAACCTGATGCTATTACGTTGCCATCTATTAAAGGTAATGTAGAATTTAAAGATGTTTCATTCTCTTATGATGGTGAAAAAACAGCGCTCGAAAACTTTACTTTGTCTGTTAAGGCGGGTGAAAGCGTAGCTCTTGTTGGTCCATCTGGCGCTGGTAAAACGACTCTAGCAAATTTGTTACCTCGCTTCTACGATGTAACGGGTGGCGCTATCACGATTGATGGTTATGATGTAAAAGATGTTACATTTAAATCGTTACGTGAACAAATCGGGCTTGTACCACAAGAAACTGTGTTGTTTAATGCCACAATTAAAGAGAATATCTTGTATGGTCGATTAGATGCTACTGATGAAGAAGTATATGAAGCTGCTAAGGCTGCTAATGTTCTTGAATTCGTAGAAAAGATGCCTGATGGTCTCGACACAGTAGTGGGCGAGCGAGGCAGCTCCTTATCTGGCGGACAACGTCAACGTGTGGCTATCGCACGTGCTATTTTGAAAGATCCTCGTATTCTAATTCTAGATGAAGCGACATCTGCATTAGATACAGAGAGTGAAAAGCTTGTACAAGAGGCGTTAGATCGTCTTATGAAAGGGCGTACTGCATTTGTTATTGCCCATCGATTGAGCACAGTTCAAAATGCTCATCAAATTGTTGTACTCAATCAAGGCCACTTGGTAGAGCAGGGGACTCACCAAGAGCTATTAGCTGTTGATGGCGGATTGTACAATCATCTCTATTCCGTTCAATTCTCCAACAAAGGATAATCATGTACTGGATATATAATGTATTGCTCATATTTTATTGGATTGGCTTGATTCCGGTTATTCTATACCGCCTTGCCTTTGAAGATGGATTTTATGAGCGTATTAAACAGAGTGCAGGCTATATGCCAGCCTCGCTACTAAAGAAAATTGAAGGACGTCGTGCTATTTGGATTCATGCTGCTTCTGTAGGGGAAATTGTAGCAACTAGTCCATTAGTAAAGGAAGTAAAAAAGGAATTTCCTGAAGCGGTTGTTGTGGTGTCTGTTGTAACTGCAACAGGGCATGCAATGGCCCATCGTATCATTCCAGAGGCAGAAGGAATTATTTTCTTCCCTCTAGATTTACCGTATTTGACGCGTAAGATTTTGCATATTATTAAACCGATTGCTATCTTGCTTGTAGAAACAGAAATTTGGCCTAACTTCTTGCGTATCGCTCAATCAGAAAATATTCCTGTTATGATGGTTAATGGTCGTATTTCTGATCGTAGTATGAAACGCTATAAATATATTAGTGCGTTCACGAAAGAAATGTTGCGTTCCATTGAGCGTTTCTGTATGCAATCAAAATTCGATGCAGCACATATTGAAGTATTAGGTGCGAAAACATCTGATATTACCGTAACAGGTAATATGAAATATGACCAAACGTATGCTACTGTATCAGTTGAAGAAAAACAATCACTTCTTGAAGAGTTTGGCTTTGGTAATAATCATCCAATCATCATTGCCGGTAGTACACATAAGGGTGAGGAAGAAACCATCTTTGAGACCTTTAAACAAGTCTTACAAGAATATCCTCAAGCTCGCTTGTTAATTGCACCTCGTGAGATATATCGCGGTCATGATGTTCAAACGTTAGCGAAACGTTATGAATTGAATGCTATTTGTCGTAGTGATATGACAGAGCCAGTTCATGAAGGGATACCAGTAGTTGTTTTAGATACTATTGGTGAACTAGGTCGTTTATATAGCTTAGGGGATATTATTTTTGTAGGCGGTTCTCTTGTGAAAACTGGAGGCCATAATATTCTCGAGCCGGCAGCACATGGTAAACCAATTCTTGTGGGGCCATATATGTTTAATTTCAAAGAGATTTTCGCATTATTGAACTCTCGTCATGCCTGTGAACAAGTGAAGAATGGCAAAGAGTTAACTGCTATGGTGTTGCGCTTATGTAAAGATAAAGATTTGGCAACGGAAATGGGACAAAATTGTCTTGATATTATTCGTGAAAATCGCGGTGCAACACAACGTAATACACAAGAGTTACGTCAACTCTTTAAAAAACACCATATTGTTCCATAAGATCGATATGATTTATTAGATTCATCTATGATATTACATAATAGGAGGAGTCACCTATGAGTGGGGAAGCATTATTCAAATCCATTGTTAGTGGTGAAAATCAATCCATATTAGGTGATATGGCTCGTTCTAGCTTGGGCTTTCTAAGTAAAGGTTACGAAAAGGCTGTATCCATACGAAATGCTCGCTTTGATGCGGGCAAAGGTGTTACTAAAGTTACTGTGCCTGTTATCAGTGTTGGTAATATTACTGCCGGTGGTACTGGCAAAACGCCAATGGTGAGATTTATATGTGATGTACTCGCCCGAAAAGGACTTCATCCTACCGTGCTTAGCCGTGGCTATCGAGCTGAGGACAATAAGAAAAATATCATTATTTCCAAAGACGGTACGATGTTAGTAGAGCCATCTATTAGTGGCGATGAAGCGTGGCTATTGGCTAAAGTATTGCAAAAATCTAATGTAATTATCGGCCGCGAACGGGCTATATCTGCAGAAATTGCTATTGATGAACTCGGTGCAGACTGTCTTGTTATGGATGATGGTTTTCAACATCGTGCATTAGCTCGAAATATTGATATCGTTCTTATTGATGCATCTAATCCATTTGGTTATGACCATGTATTGCCTCGCGGTTTATTGCGCGAGCCTCTTAGTGGGTTAGAGCGAGCTAATATTATTGTTCTCACAAAGGTTGATCAAGTGGCGCCTGGTGTTGTTTCCGGAATTCGTAAGCGTTTAGCGCATATGTTACCTAATACACCTGTATATGAAACAATCCACAAGCCTCAATGTATGTATACCTTAGAAGAGTGGGCTAATGGAGAACCTGGTTCTTCTGTTGACGCGTATCAAGAGCATCGTATTATGGCTGTTAGTGGTATTGGGAATCCTCAATCCTTTACACAAACGATGACCGACATTGGGTACAATGTTGTTCATACAATGCCTTTTGGTGATCATCATAATTTTGAAAATGATGATGTTGTAGATATTTGGAAAGAGGCATTTGCTCATCAAGCGGATGCTATTTGTATCACTGAAAAAGATGCGGTGAAGTTAAGTCAATTGCATGCAATTGAAGACTTAAAAATACCGATTCTAGTGCTATCTATTGGAATTGAATTTGTCTCTGGAAAGCAAGAATTCATAGAAAATTTAGAGATTTAGTGTATAATAATAAGATACACGAATGACAGAAATGGGGTTTTATTGTGAAGTTTGGATGCGTTATTCCTGCTCGTTATGGTTCTACAAGATTACCAGGGAAACCATTAGCGGATATTGCAGGTAAACCAATGATTGAACGGGTTTATGCAAGGGTGTCACAAGCGACAAAAACAGAATGTACTATTGTTGCTACCGATGATGATCGTGTTTATTCTGCTGTTCAAAACTTTGGAGGAGCTGTTATGATGACAGATCCTAATCACCTTACCGGAACTGATCGATTAGCAGAGGTTGCTAGTCATTATACAGACTTAGATGTCATTATTAATGTTCAAGGTGATGAACCTATGATTGAGCCAAAACTTATTGATGACTTAGCCCAACTTTTTGAAGAAGATCCAAACTTACAGATGGCAACTGTTGCGACTCCTTTATTAGAGGATGAATACGATGAGCCATCGGCAGTAAAGGTTATTTTAAATAATCGCAATGATGCGATGTATTTTTCTCGGTCCTTAATCCCGTATCCACGTCATGATTTTGTACGTGCTCCACTAAAACACATTGGTATCTATGCATATCGCAGAGATTTCTTGCTAAATTATGCAAAGATGGAACCAACACCAGCAGAGCAAACAGAATCGTTAGAGCAATTGCGCGCTCTTGAAAATGGCTATACTATTCGTGTTATTCTTACAGATAAACGATTTATCGGTGTTGATACACCGGAAGACTTAGCTCGTGTAAATGCAATCTACGAGCAAGAGGAGAAATAAATGAAAACAGTTCAAATTAAAGATATTACAGTTGGTGGCGGCAAAGGTCTTTTCGTCCTTGCTGGGCCATGTGTTATTGAAGATTATGATCGCACATTGGCTATTGGTAAACGAGCAAAAGAAATTTGTGAACGCTTAGGTATTCCATATATCTTCAAAGCTTCTTTTGATAAGGCGAATCGCTCTAGCTACGGCTCTTTCCGCGGACCAGGTCTTGAAGAAGGTCTAAAAATCCTTGCTTCTATTAAAAAGGAACTCAATGTACCGGTGGTAAGTGATATTCACTCCATTGAGCAAATTGAACCGGCTGCTGAAGTATTGGATGTTTTACAAATTCCAGCTTTCTTATGTCGTCAAACTGACCTTGTATACGGTGCCGCTAAAACTGGTAAATGCGTAAATGTAAAAAAAGGTCAATTTATGGCACCTAAGGATATGGAAAATGTTCTAAATAAAATGAAAGAAACAGGCAATGAAAATCTTATGCTTACAGAACGTGGATTTAGCTTTGGCTATAATAATCTCGTTGTGGATATGAGAGCCTTCCCAATTATGCGTTCCTTCGACTATCCTGTAGTATTTGATGCTACACATAGTGTTCAATTACCAGGTGGTGCAGGTACAAAATCCAGTGGTAATCGCGAGTTCGTACCAAACTTGGCGCGCGCTGCTGTTGCTAGTGGTGTAGATGGTCTGTTCTTTGAAGTACATGATAATCCAGAGGAAGCATTATCCGATGGTCCAAACATGTTATACTTAGATAATTTTGAAGCTTTGCTAAAAGATTTAGTAGCTATTGATAAAATCGTAAAAGGTTAGGGGCGGTTATTTGTGACTATTTTAGAACAAGCGGCACAGGTGCTTCATGAGGAAGCACGTGCTATTGAAGAATTAAGTTCTCGTTTGGATCACAATTTTGTAAATGCTGTAAATATGATTTTGGCTTGTAAGGGCCGTGTAGTATGTACAGGGATGGGTAAATCTGGTCATATTGGTCGTAAAATTGCGGCTACTTTGGCTAGTACTGGTACACCAGCACTCTTCATGCATCCTGGCGAAGGTGTGCATGGCGATCTAGGTATGATTACAGAAGATGATGTAGTATTAGCATTCTCCAATAGTGGTGAAACAGGCGAAATCATCAGTATCTTGCCATCCTTACGTCGCATTGGTGCTAAATTAATCTGTGTTGTAGGGAAACCAGAGTCTACACTAGCTAAGAATTCGGATATTGTATTGCTTGCTGAAGTAGAACGTGAAGCTTGCCCATTGGGATTGGCGCCGACTACAAGTACTACAGTTGCATTGGCACTTGGCGATGCATTAGCTGTTTGCTTATTAGAACGCCATCACTTTACACCGGAAAACTTTGCCGTATTCCATCCAGGTGGTTCTCTTGGTCGCAAATTATTGTTGACCGTAGAAAACATTATGCATGGTGGTGAAGATAATCCAACGGTATTCAAAGGTGCAACCGTTCGAGATGCACTCTTTGTAATGACAGAAAAAGGATTGGGTGCTACCAATGTTATTGATGAAGACGGTCATTTGTTAGGCCTTGTTACTGATGGTGATGTTCGTCGCGGCCTGGATTCTGGCAGTAATTTCCTAGAATGGCCTGTAGAGGATATGATGACATCTATGCCTCGTACGATTACAAAGGATAAATTAGCGGCGGAAGCTCTTCATTTAATGGAGAAAAATCAACCGCGCCCTATTACTGTATTACCAGTTGTAGATACAGATAATAAATGTCTAGGCATTGTTCATATTACGGATTTATTGCGTAGAGGCATTGTATAATGAATATTCAATGGATTGTTCTTGATGTTGATGGCGTACTATCTGATGGAACTCTAATCTATACATCTAGTGGAGAAGAGCTTAAGTCTTTTTCTGTGAAAGATGGCCTAGGATTAACGGCAGCTCGAAAAGCAGGACTTAAGCTTGCAATCATTACAGCACGGATATCTCCTATGGTTGAGCGCCGTGCTAAAGAGCTTCGTTTTGATGCATTGCTTATGGGGCATGCCAATAAAACAGAAGCATTAAGAAATCTCTGTAAAGAGCATCAAATCAATTTAGAGGAAATTGCCTATATGGGGGATGACTTAAATGATTTAGGGGCTCTTCAAATTGTAGGACTACCGATGGCACCCAATAATGCGGTATCGGAGGTCAAACAATTAGCTAAATTTATATCTACCGTCAATGGTGGCCACGGTGCCGTTAGAGAGGCTGTAGAATATATCTTGAAAAAACAAGGACTATGGGAAACTGTTGTAGCAGATTATGCACGAGAGGCCCATGCTCATGGACAATAAGGAGGTGGGCAGAATGAATAACGAATGGCAATACCATTTAGTTAAAGGTATTAGCTGGCTTGTTTGCCGACTGCCATACAAGCTCATTTTGCTCATAGGCGCTAGTTTAGGGCCAGTATATGGCCTCATAGCGAAGAAGCAAAAACTTAGAGGTATAAAAAATATAAAGATTGGCATGAACATGAATGATCAAGAGGCAGAGCAATTAATTGAAAAATTGTTCAAGAATCTTGGCCGCAGTGTTATGGAAGTCTTATATATGCCAAATCTGACAAAGTCCTTTATCAATAAACATATTGAAATGCGAGGCGTAGAACATTTAGAGAAAGCCATCGCTGAAGATAAAGGTGTCATTGTTCTTACTGGACATGTTGGCAACTGGGAATGGATGGGGGCTGCCATGGCTGCTCATGGATATCCATCTACTACAATTGTTAAGAAACAACCTAATGCACAATTTACACGTCTCATGAATGAATATCGCGAGATGGTAGGGCTTGATGTATTTGCTAGTGGTGGCAACGAAATCGTTTCTGCTGCTAAGGCTTTAAAAAAGAAAAAATTACTTGGTTTTTTAGCTGACCAAGATGGTTATATTAATGGTCTACCTGTTCCGTTTTTGGGGCAGGACTCTTCAGCGGTCATAGGACCAGCTACATTTGCAAAAAAATTTGGCTCTCCAGTAGTTCCAATTTTTGCATCTCGTAAGCCTGAAGGTGGTCATATTGTACATATTTTACCAGCCTTACATTATGTTGATACAGGTGATGAAGATGTAGATATGTACCGCTTGACTGAAGAATGTGTACGCGTTACAGAAGAATTTATTAAGGAACATCCAGATGAGTGGCTATGGTTCCAACATCGTTGGATGACTAAGATGGATCAAATTATTGATTATGATAAGAAGGTAGCTGCACGGGAGAGGGCACATGAAAAACAATAAAAAATTAATTGCCATTGTGGCCGCTATAGTGTTGGCTCTGATTGGTCTTATCGTATATATTATGAAAGACTCTGGTGATGTTAGTACCACTCAAAATCAGAATGGACAACTTGTTAACTTCCAAGGGGCTGACTTACAAGAGGAAAAAGATGGCAAGCTAGTGTGGGCATTATCAGCTGAAAAGATTGAATATGACCCACGTACAAAAGCTATTGTGCTGACTAATTTAAAAGGTCTTTTCTATCAAGATGATGTAACGACAACAATTACAGCACCTCATGCCGTATTGACAGGCGATCGTAATTCCCTCGATATTGATCAAGGTGTTACAGCTACAAATACCGATGGTGCTGAGTTTAAAACCGATGCACTTCATTTTGATAATAAAACAAAAACGTTGACATCTAAATCTGCTTTTACTTATAACAGTAAAGATATAACATTAACTGGTGATAAACTTGAAGGCAACATGTCCTTGAAGAAAATTAAAGCTATTGGTAATGCGAAGTTAACGAAGAAGTAATGCGAGGAAATATAATGAATAAGAAAAAACAGATTGGTATGGCTATCTTAGCTATGCTTATGACAGCATCTGTTACAGCTTGGGCCGCAAATGATCCTTTGACTATTAGCGCGGATACATTATCTTATGATGGTAATACGGGGCGTGCTGATGCAAAAGGTAATGTGGTAATTACACAAGCTGATAAAACAATGACTGGTGCCAATGGTTGGTACAATACAAAAACTCAAGAAGCAAATCTTGATGGTGGCGTATCTATGATTGGTACTGATATGGCTATGTCTGCAGAATCAGTGCATAGCTACAATAACAATAAGTTCACTGCTAATGGTGGTGTTCATTTACAACGTAGTGATCGTCAAATTTTTGGCGATAAAGTTGAATATAACACAGATACAGAATATGGCCTTGTATCTGGCAATGCTCGTTTGATTGCAGAAGGTACTACATTGACAGGTAATCAAGTAGAAGGTTGGCTAAAAGAAATTCGTGCAGTGGCACAAGGGGATGTAACATTCTCTAACCCAGAACGAAACGTATCTGGCTCTGCAGAACGTGCTACCTATACACAAACTCCAAATCAAAATGATGGCGTTGTACTTTTATCTGGTTCTGCTCATGCTGTTCAAAATGGTAATGTGCTCAATGCACCAGAGCTTAAAATTCGTCTTGCCGATGATTCTGCTGAAACATTAGGTGGTCGTAGTACACTTATCATTGTTCCAAATCAATAAGGATTAAATATGTATATAGAAACCAAAAACTTAGTCAAAACCTTTAACGGGCGCAATGTAGTAGACGGGGTCAGTCTACGCGTTGATAAGGGGCAAGTCGTTGGGCTCCTAGGTCCTAATGGGGCAGGGAAAACTACATCATTCTATATGATTGTAGGCATTGAACGACCTAGTTCTGGTATCATTACCGTTGATGGCAAGGATATTACGAATATTCCAATGTATAAACGCGCTGCTGAAGGTATTGGGTATCTTCCACAAGAGGCATCAATCTTTCGTTCTATGACCGTTGAGGATAATATTCGCGCAATGTTACAAACAACATCAAAGAAGTCTGATGAAATTGAAGCGATTGTGGAATCCCTCATTGAAGAATTTCATATTGGTCACGTTCGGGATCGTATGGGCATGCAACTATCTGGCGGTGAACGTCGTCGTGTAGAAATTGCTCGTTGTCTTGCATTAGAACCGAATTTTATTCTTCTCGATGAACCTTTTGCTGGTGTCGATCCTATAGCAGTTGCTGACATTCAACAAATTATTTTGCATGTTAAAAATAGAGGTATTGGCATCTTGATTACAGACCACAATGTACGTGAAACATTGGGGATTGTAGACAAGGCTTATATTTTGAGTAGTGGTAAAATCCTCCTAGAAGGTACCCCAGAAGAAATCGCGAACAATCCAATCGCTCGTGAGCATTACTTAGGGGATAACTTTAGATTATAGGAGGGGACTATGAGATTATTAGATAAATATATACTAAAAGCCTTTGTAGGCCCGTTCCTATTTGGGGTATTTGCTTTTACCAGTATCTTTATTGGTACCGGTACATTGTTTAGAATTGCTCAATATATTACTGAATATGGGGCTCCATTATTGCTTGTTATGAAAGCCTTTGTATTGGCTTTACCAAGCATTGTTATCTTAACATTCCCTATGTCAGTGTTATTGGCTTCTCTTATGACATTTAGTCGTTTGAGTAGCACCAGTGAAATTGTTGTTATGCGTGCCGGTGGTCTTAGCTTTTTACGTTTAGCGATGCCGGTATACATCATCGCTCTCATCATCTCAATTGGGGCTGTCGCATTTAATGAATTTGTTGTACCACGTACAAATAATATGTATCAAACAATTGTACGGGAACAGATTATGAAAAATGCATCACCTCAAACACAAAATCATATCGTTTTAAAAACGATGAATGGTAATGATTTAGGTACATTGATGTATGCTAAAAGCTACAATGCAGAAACTAAAATGTTAAGCATGATTACGGTGCAACAATTTGGTGAAGGTGGCAAGCTACAACAAGTTGAAAATGCAGATACTGCCGTTTGGAATGGTCAATATTGGGTGATGCAAAACGGCATCATTTATGATATTTCCGCCGGTGATGGTGTAGAACGTACAATGAAATTCAAGGAGCAATCCTTGCCAATTAAATCTGCACCAAAAGATATTCAACAAGATCAACGTAAACCAGAAGAATTAACAATCAAAGAATTACGTCATCAAATTAAAGCGTATAAGGCGGCGTATACGAATGCAAATAAACTAGAAATGGAAATGTACCAACGCTTTACAATTCCATTAGCTAGCTTTGTATTTGCTCTTGTAGGTGCTCCATTAGGCCTTCAAAAACAACGCTCTAGCTCATCTATTGGCTTTGGTATCAGTATTTTAATCATCTTTATCTACTATGGTGTGATGACATTTGCTGGTGCATTAGGTAAAGGTGGGGCATTGCCGACTGTATTTGCCGCATTAATTCCAGATACATTAGGTATCATTGCCGGTTTATATTTAAATTGGCGTGTATCCAAGTAACTTAGCGTATAAAGAAATATCGTATTTTTGAACAAAATAATTGTGTAATCTTAGGAAAGGAGGGACTCGATGTTAGTAGGTGTTAAAATATTAGTTATTATCGCCCTTATGGGTGGACTTATTGCCTACATGGGGGATAAGTTAGGCACCAAAGTTGGTAAGCGTCGCATGTCCCTCTTTGGATTAAGGCCTAAGCATACATCGATTATTGTTACTATCGTAACAGGTTTATTAGTTGCTGCTGCTACAGTAGGGGTATTAACCATTACTTCTCAAAGTGTAAGAACAGCACTCTTTGGGATGGATCAGTTGCGAGCGGATATGAAGCAACTCAATGATGAGGTGGCTGCTAAGACGCAAGAGCTTATTCGTGGTCAAGCATTGCTTGAGCAAAATAAGCAAGAATTAGCAGAACGCATGGCTGAAATAGAGCAAATTCGCAGTGAGGTTGAAGCTACAAAAGCGGAATTAGCTAGTGCACAAGCTGCTAAAGATGCGACTGCAGCTGAATTAGCAACACTTCAAGCCTCATATGATGAAGTATCTAAAAAGTTAGCTGACTTAGAAGCTACAAGAGCTAAGATGGAAGCTCATATTAAGGAGCTACAAACAACACAAGAACAATTGCAAAATGGCATTATTCATTTGCGTGAAGGAACTATTCTTTTCCAAGTTGACCAATTATTAGCACAAGCTGTTGTACGACCTGGTTTAAGTGAAGAAGATAGCCAAGCAGCCATCAAAAATATTATTGATGATACCAATAAATTGGTGCTACGCCGCCTTGGTATTGAAGATCAAGGGCAAGCTGTTGTGTATGTAGACCGTCAAAATATTGAGGTAGCTACACAAAAGCTTAATAGTGCAAAGACTCCTATGGTCGTTCAAGTTGTAGCGGCTGGAAATATCATTGCTGGCGAACCTGCAGTGGCTGTTATCCAAGTATATCCACAACAATTTATTTATAAAAATGGAGAAGTAATCCATTCTGCTGTAATGGATGGTGGGCCTAATGCTCAATCAGCTATGCTTCAATTCTTGAAGCAAGTAAATGAAAAGTCGAGAGCGAAAGGCATAATTCCAGACTCCTTATCTGGTGATATTGGAACTATACCTGGAGATGATTTATTTACTGCTATTAGACGTGTTGCTACTATACATGGCAAGGTTCATGTAGAAGCATATGTTGACGGTGATACATATTCATCTGGTCCTGTACATCTTAAGTTGCGTATTACCCAAATGCCTGTCTTTAATGATAAGGCAAAAATGCCAGCTTATTAATAGAAATAGTATTTTGGTTTTATATACTTTAAATAAAGGTCTTATGTAATTTTTTACATAAGACCTTTATTTTGTGTTAAAATATAACTGCTGTATTTAAAGCGAGGATAGTTATATGACTGATACTACATACATTTTAGCTGTAGATCCAGGCAATGAGAAAACTGGTGTAGCAATTGTAACACCGTCTGGTACTATGGTGTGTCGTAAAATTATTATGACAAAACAGTTCAATGATGAAATTGAACGTACATTAACTGAATATTATGGTATTGTTCATATAGTATGTGGAAATGGTACAAATCATAAATATTTATATCCATCTCTTCAACAAATTGGACGAAATCATAGAATCACTACTAGCTTAATTGATGAATCCCATAGCACAGAGGAGGCTCGTAAATTATATTGGAAATATAATCCTCCTACAGGATGGCGTAAGATAATCCCTACATCTATGCAATTTCCACCGGAGCCAGTAGATGATTTAACAGCCTTTGTTATTGGCTTACGGTATACAAAACAGTTACGTCAAGCTGCTAATGATATACAAGGGGACATCATAGACGCTAGTGAGTTAGAAGAAAAGAGATTACATGCTATGGAGCAGTTGTACGGTAAAGGAGAAGTGCATGAAAAATGAAACTTCAACGCATAACTGGTCAAACTTTATTATGCGTTGTTTAATGATGACTTTAGGCGCCTTAATTTATACTATAGGCTTAGATTTATTCTTAGTACCGAATAGTATCATCGATGGTGGTGTAGTTGGTATTTCCTTGATGGCTGCAGAGCTTTCAGGTATTTCCTTTAGTGTTTTCGTCGTACTCTTTAACTTGCCTTTCCTATATCTTGGCTATAGAGCTAACGGCAAAAACTTTACTTTTTCTACACTCTTTTCCATCGTATGGATGGCTATTTTCTCGGGATTTGCTCATGATTTTACGCCTATTACATCGGATCCGTTTTTAGGTTCTATCTTTGGTGGTATCATCTTAGGTATTGGGGTAGGCCTCATTATACGTAACGGTGGTTCTTTGGACGGCTCTGAAATCGTAGCCATCATATTTGATAAACGGTCTACCTTCTCTGTAGGTGAAATCGTAATGGCCATGAATCTTATTATTCTTGGCGCAGCGGGGTTTGTATATAGTTGGAATAGTGCTATGTACTCCTTAATCGCTTATTTCATTGCTTATAAGATGATTGATATTACAATTACAGGCCTTGATGAATCTAAAGGGGTCATGATTATTACCGATGCAGAGAATTCTAAGAATATTGCAGATGCATTAAATGCGAATCTCAATCGTGGTGTTACCATCCTGTATGGTGAAGGGGGCTATTTAAAGCAACCTAAACATGTTTTGTATTCTGTGGTGACAAGACTTGAGATTATGAGGTTAAAAAATACTGTTTATGAAGTAGATCCATCGGCATTTATTACGATTCAGGATGTACATGATGTATTCGGTGGTAGATTTACAAAAAACGGTCATTAAGGGGTTAATATGAGTAATAAAATAGTAAAAGAAATATTAGATTGGATTTATGCTATTGTATTAGCATTGGTTATTGCTATGGTAATTCATATCTTCTTGATTCAACCAACAAGGGTATCTGGTGAATCAATGGAGGATACACTACATAATGGTCAATACTTAATTGTAACGAAGTGGCATCATATTATGAATGAAATGCCAAATTATGGACAAATTGTAATCATTGATAGTCGTGTTAATCGTGCACGTACTTGGGTAGATGATGTAGAAGAACCATTGATGAACTATGCATCTGTCTTTAATAAAGCTGCTCAAACAAATGATGTATGGGTTAAGCGTGTTATTGGTCGTCCTGGTGATGTATTAGAGTTTAAAGATGGTCATGTATGGCGTAATGGTGAGCAATTACAAGAACCATATACTAAAGATACAATAATGAATTATACACGCTCTACACCGGTTACAGTTCCAGAAGGGCATGTGTTTGTGATGGGGGATAATCGAAATCACTCTAGCGATAGTCGTTTTATCGGTCCTGTTCCCGTTGATCACGTGCTAGGTTTTGTATCCTATGCAATTTAATGCTTACAAAAGCCTTCCTATAGTATTACTATAGGGAGGCTTTTTCTATTTAATATTAGGTATTGAAAGCGATATATTAGTGTAATATATTAGTTATTTTATATTATATTAATTATGGTAATTAAAAATTATGAATTTTGTATCTAATTTCGTCATAAATTTAAGAAACAAAATGAAATTGTGTAAAATTTAATTTTGAGAAATGTAGATAAAATCTATGTTTATAAGATCATTTTTATTCATGAAAGAAATTTCATCAAATTTAGTTGTATAAAATGCTTTACAAAAAATTTGGACGGTGATATATTCTAATCACAGCAAGGCACCACTAATAAAGAGGTGAGACTGTGATAGAAAATATAGTCGAGGAAACGTGGACACTCCTATTATATCTTTCATAGTTATACCGCTTATACAGTGAATGTCTTCTGATAATATAAATTCTTATTTATAAGAAAGAAGGAATTCATTATGAAAAAACAATTCGCAACAATTTTTGCAGCAACAGCAGTATTAGGTGTAACAACAGCATTCGCTGCAAACCCATTCTCCGATGTAACTCCAGATAGCTGGGCATACCAAGCTGTATCCCAATTAGCACAATCTGGTATCGTTAATGGTTACCCAGATGGCACTTTCAAAGGCCAAAACAATATCACTCGTTATGAAATGGCTCAAATGGTAGCTAAAGCAATGGCTAACCAAGATCGCGCTAATGCAGAACAACAAGCAATGATTAATCGCTTGGCTGATGAGTTCTCCAATGAGTTGAACAGCTTGGGCGTTCGCGTATCTCGTTTGGAAGACCGCGTAGGTAATGTAAAAGTAACTGGTGATGCTCGTATCCGTTACCAAGGTTCTGAAGATAAAGGCGTTTATAAAAATAACAGTAAATCCTTAACAGATGGCCGTGCACGTGTTCAATTCAACGGTAAAGTAAATGATAAAACTGAAGCTGTTGTTCGTGTAAAAGGTAATTACGAATTCGGGGATTCTACAAAAGGTGCTGATGCAACAATCGATCGTGCTTATGTAGATCATAAATTTGGTAACCACGTATCTGCTAAAGGTGGTCGTTTCCAACAAACAATTGGTGGCGGTTTAATGTACGATGATACATTTGATGGTGCGCAATTGAACGTAGGTAATGACAAAGTTCAAGTACAAGGTGCTTATGGTTACATGATGGCAGGCGCTGCTGATGGTAACTCCAAATCCGATAACCCTTCCGTAGCTTATGTAGGTGTTAAAGGTAAAGTTGGTCAAGAATCCACAGTTGGTGGTTTCTACTCTAAATTATCTAGCGGTAACTTGAACCATAACGGTTCCACAGTAAGCTCTGATGGTCAAGACGTATATGGCTTCAATGCAGACTTCCGTAAAGATAAAGTTTGGGTTGGTGGTGAATGGTTAAAAGCTTCCAACGTAAATGATTCCCAAGCTTGGACAGCTGGTGTTGGTTATGGTAACTACGACATTGCTAAAAAAGGTACATGGGATGTGAAAGGTCAATACTTCAACCAAAAAGCTAACGCTCCAATCGTAAGCTCCACTTGGGACCAAGCATATGACTTAACAAATACATCTAATGGTTACAAAGGTTACATGGCTAGCGTAAACTACGCAGTACAAGATAACGTAGGCTTATCCGCTGGTTATGGTTTCAACTCTAAAGACCAAAAAGGTAATGATCTTTCCGATTTCTACCGTGCAGAATTAAATTACAAATTCTAATTCCCTCACAAACAAAAAAAGACTTCTTCAGAAGTCTTTTTTTGTTATATAGAGATAGATAATATTTACTTTTGTATATAATAGTATATATATAGTAAAATAAATCTATATATAGTGAACCTTAAAAATTAATTTGATTAGTATATATAGAGATTTGTTACACAATATATTGTATGAGGTGTTTATGAACCATTTATGCATAAAATAGGTATAAACTAATTAATGATATATTGATTGATTAGCAGAACTTAATAATATACATGATAATAAATCTCGTTTAGTAAGAAAAAAGATAAATTTGATATTTTTAGTAAAAAAAATTAGACCTTATAAAACCAGATAAAATCTGAATTTGAGGTCATTTTAAATTATAAAATTTTTATAATGAGAATGAAATTGAGAAAAAAGGGTTTACACGAAAATTTGGTTATGCTAATATCACCGTACAAGAGATAACAAACACATGAAACGAAGAACTTCGATACAGAATGTGGCGAGGAAACGTGGACACTCCCAGAAATTCTTATCTGAAGAACAGAGTAGAATGTGAATGTTATGACTTGTAACATTTTGTATTTCTATTTTTTTTCAGAAAGAAGGAATTCAACTATGAAAAAACAATTCGCAGCAATCTTTGCAGCAACAGCAGTTTTGGGTGTAACTACTGCATTCGCAGCTAACCCATTCTCCGATGTAACTCCAGATTCTTGGGCATACCAAGCAGTTTCCCAATTGGCTAACGCTGGTATCGTAAATGGTTACCCAGATGGCACTTTCAAAGGCCAAAACAACATCACTCGTTACGAAATGGCTCAAATGGTAGCTAAAGCTATGGCTAACCAAGACCGCGCTAACGCTGAACAACAAGCTATGATCAACCGTTTGGCTGATGAATTCTCCAACGAATTGAACAACTTGGGCGTTCGTGTAGCTCGCTTGGAAGACCGCGTAGGTAACGTAAAAGTTACTGGTGATGCTCGTCTTCGTTACCAAGATGCTGAACATGCTAAATCCAAATTCGACGCTCGTGCTCGTGTACAATTCAACGCAAAAGTAAACGATCGCACTGACGCAGTTGTTCGTTTGACTTCTGGTAACTTCGAATTGGGTAACTCCCAAAACGGTGGTAACGCAAACGCTACAATCGACCGCGCTTATGTAAACCATAAATTCGGCGAACGCGTATCCTTGAAAGCTGGTCGTTTCGGCCAAACTATCGGTGGCGGTTTAGCATTTGACGGTACTTTCGATGGTGCTCAATTGAACGCTGGTAACGACAAAATTATGGCTCAAGCAGCTTACGGTTACATGGTATCCGGCGAAGCAGCTGGCTTGACTAAAGACCAAAACGTAACTAACACTTACCTTGGCTTAAAAGGTAAAGTAGGTAAACATACTATGGTTGGTGGTTTCTACGATCGCGTTAACCAAGATAGCACTAATGGTTACAAAAATATCTATGGCTTCAACGCTGATGCTAACTTCGACAAAGTTTGGGTTGGTGGCGAATGGTTGAGAGATTCCCATGTTGATCATTCTCAAGCTTGGACTGCAGGTCTTGGTTTTGGTAACTACAACATCGCAAAACAAGGTACTTGGGGTGTTAAAGGCCAATACTTCAACCAAAAAGAAAACGCTCCTATCATTGATTCCACTTGGAACCAAAAATACGGTGCTGATTCCAAAGGTTGGTTGGCAACTGTTGACTATGCATTGCAAAACAACGTTGGCTTGTCCGCTTACTACGGTTTCGACTGGAAAACTCAATCCGGTAACGATCTTAACGACTTCTACCGTGCAGACCTTAACTACAAATTCTAATTTGATAGTTAACCATATAAAAGAGACTCCTTCGGGAGTCTCTTTTTTTTATGATTAATATATATTCCTATAACAAATTGATATAGAATACTCTTTATTATGCAATTTTGGTAACGTTAGACAATTTTAGATATTACATTTATTAGCTGTTATATTTATAAGTCATAAATTGTATGATTTATAAATACTGTTATTGGATTATGAAAATATTTTTATGTTAGTGCATTACTGCATATTCTATCTATATACGCACTATAAATGGTATAATAAAGAGTATTAGATTTTCTTGTGAAGGAGGTAAGAATGAATCCTTCTTTTTCTCATATAAAAATGGTCGCCATAGATTGTGATGAGACCTTGGTACGTAGTGATAATACGGTTTCTGAGTATACTGTAAATGTATTGCAGAGTTTACAGCAGAAGGGAATTGGTATAACAATTGCTACAGGTCGCATGTATCAAACGGCAAAACCAATTGGTACCGCATTACAGCTAGGTAATGTGCCGATGATTTTATTTTCCGGTGGATTAATACAAGAGTTAGAAACGGGATATAAGCTATTTGAACAAACGGTTCCTATCGATGTAGTACATCGTATTTTTGAACTCGGTCAACACTATGATTGGCATATACAATCGTATGTAGATGATCATTTACTATGTCATCATAGAAATTGGCAATCTGATCGTTATGAGCAGCAAACTGGAGCTGTAGCTGATTTTTTAGGCGATAGAATCTATACGCTTTCCTTGGAACCTAACAAGCTTATTGCTATCGATACAGAAGAGGGCATTGATCGAATTATTGATATCTTAACGCCTTTAGTTGGTAATGAAGTTACATTGGTACGCAGCCAACGAGATTTTCTTGAAATAACTGCCCCTAATGTATCAAAAGGACGTGCATTAGCTCAATTAGCCATGGAAAACAACATTGGTTTAGAACATATAATTTCTTTTGGTAACGCAGAAAATGATATTTCTATGCTCAGTGAAACGGGGTATTCAGTAGCTGTTTCAAATGCTGCGGAACATGTAAAAGCTGTGGCTCATGAGGTATGTGGTCATCATAATGAAGATGGTGTAGCTCACTGGATAGAAAAGAATCTTTTATAATGGAGTAAAACTATGGAAGCATTTCGTTTATTAATTGTTACAGGTATGTCTGGTGCCGGTAAAACGCAGGTACTTCAAGCATTAGAGGACATGGGTTATCTATGTATTGATAATATTCCTCCTGTACTTATTCCTAAGTTAAGTGAGATTTGTCGACAAGGTGGGGAGCGTACAAATCGTGTGGCTTTGGTTGTAGATATCCGGGGCGGTGAATTCTTTGAAGCTCTTTCTTCCTCTCTTGAAACATTGAGAGAAATGAAGGTGGATTATGAAATCGTGTTTATGGATGCCACAGATGAGACTTTAATTAGACGATATAAAGAAAGTCGTCGTAGCCATCCGTTAGCTCCAGATGGAATGATTACTACAGGATTAAAAGAAGAGCGTCAAATTTTAAATTCTGTACGTCATAAAGCAGACTTTATTATTGATACAACAAATATGAAGACAGCTAGCCTAAAAGAGTATTTAAAGACTCGCTTTACTCAAGTAGACGAAGGTCATGGCATGTCTATTACAGTAGTGAGCTTTGGTTTTAAATATGGAATCCCTTTAGATGCTGATATGGTTTGGGATGTACGATTTTTACCAAACCCATTCTATATTCCAGATTTCCGTCATAAAACAGGCCGTGTGAAAGCTGTTAATGAATACATTCACTCCTTTGAGGTTACAGAGGAATTTAAAAAACGATACTTTGATACCATAGATTTCCTTGTGCCTAATTATGAGCAAGAAGGGAAATCTCAATTTATCGTGGCTGTAGGTTGTACTGGCGGTATGCATAGATCTGTGGCCATGGCAGAAGCATTATATTCCCATCTATTAGAAAAGGGGTATCGTGTTTCTGTAGAACATCGAGATATGATGAAAAATAATGTAGAAGAAGATTATAATCCTCATGAAATTAAAACACTTGGTAACTAGATAGGGGTTCTTATGTTGCGAAAAAGATGGTTTCGGTGGCTTATACCGGGCCTAAATATTAAACGTTGGCTTGCCCTATTTAGTTGTGGTGTAGGTCTATTAATCATTGGCATTTCCTTGATGTTTAACTATCAATGGCTTGCCGTTCTTGAAGATATTGTACTGGCCTTTTCCTATAATATGACAGGCTTTTACAATTATAATGTGCTCATTGCTGTGGGTGCAGTTATATTATCGATTGGTGCCGTTCTAATGCTAATCGGTACTAGTAAGGTTATTAAAACGATTATTCGTGCTGTATTGCCTAATCCTGATAGTAAGGTATCAGATATTATCTTCCAAAATATACGCCTTGATAAAGGTCCTAAAATCGTTGTTATCGGCGGTGGTACTGGATTATCTAACCTATTGCGTGGATTGAAGACACATACATCTAATTTATCAGCTATCGTTACAGTAGCTGATGATGGTGGCTCATCAGGTCGTTTACGGGAAGATTTTAAAATGATTGCACCTGGTGACTTGCGTAACTGCTTGGTAGCATTAGCGGAACAAGAAGGGGTTATGGAAAATCTTTTCCGCTACCGCTTTGAAGGGGAAAATGAGCTATCTGGCCATAGCTTTGGCAACCTCTTTATTACTGCCCTTGCGCAAGTATATGATGGTGATGTGGAGGAAGCACTTGAAGCAGCTAGTAAATTACTACGTGTCCGCGGTCGTGTAATTCCTTCATCTACAGAGTTTATTAAATTAGTAGCTGAGATGACAGATGGTACCATTGTAGAAGGTGAAAGTAATATTCCTAACTCTGGTAAACGCATTCGTCATATGTATAGCGAACCGGCACAACCAAAACCAGAAGGCGCTGCTTTACGTGCTATTGATGAAGCAGATGTCATCATTTTTGGACCTGGTAGTTTATATACAAGTATCATTCCAAACTTGTTGACCGATAAAATTGCATCTCATATACGTGCTAGCAAGGCAAATAAAATTTATATTGCCAATGTTATGACTCAACCTGGTGAAACAACAGGTTATACACTTAGTGATCATGTAGAGGCTCTCATCGCTCATGGTGGTGAAGGCATCATAGATACAGTTCTGGCAAACGATGGACCACTACCAATTCAAATGGTAGAACAATATAGTGCCGTAGGTTCAGAGCCTGTAGCATTAGATACTAAGAAACTACAAGCTAAAGGGATTCGCACGATTCGGGCTACCTTAATCAGTCCGAAAAAGCCTGCTGTTCATGATCCTGAACGGTTAGGTAAAGTAATTATGGATATTGTTCACGCCATGCAATCGGATACTGAACCACATATCTTAGAGTATTATCTCCAACGAGATGATCATTAATGAGAAGGGATACCTATGTCATTTGCTGAAGATGTAAAAAATGAATTATGCCAATATGAATCCTCGAGTGATGCAGATGTGGCCATGAAGATTGAAGCGTCTTGCTTATTGCGCATGGGTGGATCTATCATTCTGGGGATGAAGGGCGCTGTTGGTATTAGATTAGCTACTGCAAATAATGCAGTAGCTCGTCGCTTGTTAGGCATTTTAAAGAAACAATATGAATTGCCTACCAATGTATTAGTACGACAAGGGCTTAACTTGCGTAAGAAAAATATGTATACCCTATCTGTGGAGCCATCCATAGAAGGGCGACAGGCTTTAGAAGATCTTGCTTTATGGCCTGTAACTGAACAAATTCCTCGTAGTTGGCTTAAATCTATGGAGGCACGACGTGCCTTTTTACGAGGTGCCTTTTTAGGTGGCGGCTCTGTTAATAAGCCACAAAGTGACTATCATCTTGAGTTTATGACCGGTAATGAGAATTTTGCAAAGGAAATTATTCACGTATTGCGGCTCTTTCACATTCATGCAGGATTGACGGAGCGTAAAGAAGAATATGTGGTATACCTTAAAGAAGGCGACGCAGTAACGAATTGCTTGCAGATTATGGGCGCTCAATCAGCCTTGATGGAGTTTGAAAATGTGCGCATTATGAAGACTGTGCGAAATCAAATCAATCGACAAGTAAACTGTGAGACCGCCAATTTACAAAAGGTTGTAGATGCTGCTGTACGTCAGGTAAAAGCAATTCGAATCATCGATAGAGAAATTGGTATTGATGCATTGCCTGACAAGTTGAAGGTTGTAGCACGATTGAGATGGGACAATCCAGAAGCGAGCTTAAAAGAGCTAGAAGAATTGATGGATGGCGAATTATCCAAGTCGGGTATTGGTCATCGTTTAAAGAAAATCGAAGCATTAGCACTTACGTATGACCCTATGGGGCTTGAAGAAATATAGAGGTATTAATATATGTTTTCTTATAAATCAAAATATTGTGTAGCTGCGGCGATGGCCGCCATGGCTGCGCTTACAGGCCATGTAGAGGCTCGTGATATAGATTTACAATCAATTGGATATTTTCAGTTTTCTCCGTTGCCACCAAGCTTGGTGTCTCAAACGGATACATTGCTATTATCGGATAGCCCTGAATATGTAGGCCCAGTAGGCGGTACACTTAGTGCTGGTACCATTAATGGGAATGGCCGCATTTATTTTTATCACGTAAATGAAATGGATCAGCCCCATAAGATTGCTATCGTACTAGAAAATCAAACGGCATATCCTAATACTGTTCATGTAATGAGACAGCTTAAATCTGTGGCAACGCCAGATTATTTTGCTGCTGGTCGCGATTTATCCCGTAAGGATTTGGAGCATCCTTTAGATGAAAGTCCTAATGCGAGACCCTTATACTCGCTAAGCATTCCTCCCCAAGGGCGTCAGTTAATCTTTACTGATTTGGAAAATACTCCGGTGTATCAAGATGCATTATTTACAGGCATTGTAGATATTAAAACAGAGGCGCCCATCTTTGCTCGCGTTATGATGCTACCTATGGGCATGGACGCCGTTGATGCATCACATTGGGCTAAGAACTTACCTATTGATGAAATTCAATTGCGCGGTACATATACTGGTTCTAAGCGTAATATGGAGGTTACCACGCCTTTTGATACTGCTTTAGGCGGTGCTTTTGTTGAAGTTGGTAATGACCGTGAGGATGCCTTTATCAATGGTGTAGATGAAATGCAAAATAAAGCATTTGTTCGTGACCGTGGTAACTATGGTGTTTCATACACTCTAAAAATTCCTACAAAGGGTAATGAACCATTTAGATTGTATTTTAATCCTCTTGGTGGGCCATATTCTGGCTCTTTTACGGTAAAAGCACTTCATCAACAAGGTGCCCGTAGAGGTCAAACCGATACGCGTACCTATCATATCGGTGGTGCCGATGGGATTACTGCACTAGGGGACGGTACTATATTAGATAGCCGTCTTATGGGTAATTACAATGCAGGCGATTTGTTAACATTAAACTTCATGCCGGCAGGTGCATCTAACTTGCCAATACGATTCTTATTGATTCCTGAATCTCTTGCAAATCCACAGAAACATCAGACTATTGCGGTCAATGTACCAAAAGATGTAACAGACAGTTTGGGTCATCCAACTCAAAGTGGTACACAAATTCCTGTAGGGCCTATAAATGGTAAAGATACCAATAAGGGAACTGTAGATACATCTAAATCTACTATGACTCCTGCAAAACAGGCAGAAACAATTGCTCACGAAGAAACAAAAAAATTGAGCGATAAAGCTGCAGCTGATGCAAAAAAAGAGGCACAGCTTAAAAAAGCGAAAGATGCAGAAGAAGCATTAGCTCGTAAGAAGGCTGAAGAAGCTCGTTTAGCAGCAGAAAAGGCTGAATTGGCACGTAAAGCGGCCGAAGCAAAACATGCTGAAGTTGAACGTAAGATGGCAGAAAAAGCCGAAGCTGATCGTAAGGCTGCGGAGTTAAAGGCTGCTCAAGAGGCGCAAGCTGCTAAAGATAAAGCGGCCTTAGAAGCGAAAAAAGCTGAGGAAATGCGACAAGCAGAAGAGGCTAAGCGCTTAGAGGCAGAAAGAAAAGCTGAGCTTGATCGAAAGGTAGCTGAAGCTCGTAAGGCTGAAGAAGCACGTAAAGCTGAAATGGCGCGTATTGAAGCTGCTAGAAAGGTGGAAGCCGATCGTTTAGAAGCAGCACGTAAAGCGGAGGAAGCTCGTGTAGCGGCCGAAGCAAAACGTCTTGAAGAAGAACGTAGAATTGAAGCGGCTCGTATTGAAGCAGCCCGCAAGGCAGAAGAAGCTAGACAAGCCGCTGAAGCTAAGGCTCGTTTTGAAGCACAAAGGGCAGCAGAAAAGGCCGCATTAGAAGCTAAAAAGGCTGAAGAAGAACGCTTAGCTGCTGAAGCAAAAGCACGTTTAGAAGCACAACGAAAGGCAGAACAAGAAGCATTGGAAGCTCGTCGTGCCGAAGAAGCTCGTAAAGCGGCAGAAGCAAAAGCTGCCTTAGAAGCACAACGTGCAGCTGAACAGGCTGCATTAGAAGCGAAACGTCAAGAAGATGCTCGTAAAGCGGCAGAGGCAAAAGCTGCCTTAGAAGCACAACGTATTGAAGCAGCAAGAAAAGCTGAGGAAGCGCGTCGTGCCGAGGAAGCGCGTAAAGCCGAAGAGGCTAGAATTGAAGCAGCCCGTAAAGCAGAGGAAGCTCGTGTTGCAGCAGAGGCTAAACGAGCTGAAGAAGCGCGTAAGGCTGAAGAAGCTCGAATTGAAGCGGCTCGTAAAGCTGAACAAGCTCGTTTGGCAGAAGAAGCACGAAAAGCAGAAGAAGCACGTCGTTTAGAAGCTGCTAGACTTGAGGCACAACGCAAGGCTGAACAAGAACGTATCGAAGCGGCTCGTAAAGCAGAAGAAGCCCGCGTTGCTGCTGAAGCAAAACGTCAGGAAGAATTACGTAAGGCCGAGGAAGCTCGAATCGCAGCCGAAGCAAAACGGGCAGAAGAACTTCGTAAGGCTGAGGAAGCTCGAATCGCAGCCGAAGCGAAACGTGCAGAAGAGGCTCGTAGAGCAGAGGAAGCTCGTCGCATAGAAGAAGCTAGACGAGCAGAAGAAGCTCGTAAAGCCGAAGAAGCTCGTATAGCTGCTGAGGCACGTAAGGCTGAACAAGCTAGATTGGCTGCAGAACGAGCAGAAGCTGAACGTCAAGCAGCAGAGGCAAAACGTATTGCTGAAGAACGCTACCAAGCTCATTTAGAAGCGGAACGCAAAGCAGAAGAAGCTCGTCAACAGGCACTTGCACAAGCTGAAGTGGAACGTAAAGCAAAAGAACGAGCTGAAGCGATTCAACGTGTTAAAGAACAGCAAGAAAATGCTCGTCGTCGTGCAGAGCTTGCACGTCAACAAATTGAGGCGGAACGTAAGGCTGCTCAAGCGGCTAAGACAGGACCTTCCTTCAGTGAACTTGATGACGTCCACGAAGATACTCCTTCTGTAACGATTCCGAATGCTGTATCTATTGATGAATTGACTAAACCAAGACCGACTGCATCTCAAAATACACGTCGTCGTGATCAACGTCAACCTCAGCACAATCAACAATCTGCACAACAGAATCCAATGACTTATGATCAACAAGGTCAAGCTCCATATGGTTCACAGCAAGATCAACAAAATGATGATCAAAATCCACCAAGATTGTATCCTATGAATCGATAATTCATGATCATAATAATAAAAACTAGTAATGTCTACTTATAGGTTTTGGGGATTCGGATAATGATGTAAGTATAGAGAGGACAAGCCACTTTACTGGGCTTGTCCTCTTTTTAAAATACTTATGAACTTTCGCTTTTACATTGACTTTCAAGGGCAGATTCAGTACAATAAATAAAGAAAATGCACCTATGGTACGAGAGACCATTGCATAGTACAAAACCTTTTAATTTAGTCCAGAGAGGCTGAGAAAGGAATATAGTTGAAGCGCCCCCATAAGGGCTTCTTTGTGCAAACTATTTGACCTTTTGCCCTGGGCAAAAGGTCTTTTTTGTTACGTGAGTTAGGAGGAAATCATGGGACAAGTTAGCCTAAAAGGCAAACATTTATTGGGTTTGCAAAATGTGTCACCTGAAGAAATCAAATTGATTTTGAATGTGGCAAAGAAAATGAAGAAAATCGTTCTTTCTGATGATAAGAAGGTTCCACTTTTAAAGGGGAAATCCATTATTAACCTCTTTATGGAACCTAGTACTCGTACCCGTAGTTCCTTTGAATTAGCCGGTAAATATTTAGGGGCTGACGTTATTAATCTTTCTCCAAGTGGGTCTTCCATGGGGAAAGGTGAAAGCTTCCGCGATACCTTGCTAACTATGTCCTATATGGGCACAGATGCTATCGTAATGCGTCATAGTGCAGAAGGGGCTCCTCTATATGCCACAAAAGCAGTAGATCCTATCATTATCAATGCTGGTGATGGTGCTCATGAACATCCTACACAAGCTTTGCTAGATATGTATTCTATCTTAGAGAAAAAAGAATCCATTGAAGGCTTAAAAATTGTTATCTTAGGCGATATTATGCATAGCCGTGTAGCAAGATCTAATATTTATGGCCTTACAAAAATGGGTGCTAAAGTACATTTGGCAGGTCCTCGTACAATGGTATATCCAGAACTTGAAAAACTAGGTGTTACTGTACATCATGATATTCGTGAAGCAGTTGCTAATGCAGATGTAGTAAACGTACTTCGCATTCAATTAGAACGTATTCACTCTGCACTATATCCTACAAATAGAGAATATGCACGAATCTTTGGTATCAATAACGAAGTATTGAAATTAGCTAAAGACGACGTAATGGTAATGCATCCAGGTCCAATGAACCGTGGTCTTGAAATTGCACCAGATGTAGCGTATTCTGATCAATCAGTAATCCAAGAACAAGTACGCAATGGCGTAGCTATACGTATGGCTGTATTGTACTTAACTATTATCGGAGGTGACGGTAGTGAGCTTGCTTATTAAAAATGGTACGGTAGTTAATCCGGCGAAAAAACAAAACGAAGTAGCAGACGTTCTCGTAAAAGATGGTAAAATTGCAGCCATCGGTCAAAATTTAAGTGCAGACGGCGCTGAAGTATATGATGCGACAGGTCTTATCGTAGCACCTGGCCTTATCGATATTCATACACACTTGCGTGAACCAGGCCAAGAAGCTAAAGAAGATTTCCACTCTGGTACACAAGCGGCTGCTGCAGGTGGTTTCACACGTGTTGTCACTATGGCTAACACTAACCCAGTTGTAGATAATGCTGCACTTGTAAGAGGTTTACAAAAACAGGCTGAACTCACTGGCGTTGTGAAAGTAGAATTTATTGGTGCTGTATCTAAAGGTCTTGAAGGTAAGGAACTTGCTGAAATGGGCGATATGGCAGAAGCTGGGGTAGTAGCATTCTCCGATGATGGTCACTATGTAGAAAATGCTGCATTTATGCGTCGTGCCTTAGAATACTCTTCCATGTTTAATAAAATGGTTATCGATCATGCAGAAGATATTACATTGACTAAAAATGGTCATATGCATGAAGGTATCGTTTCCTATGAATTAGGTGTTATTGGTCGTCCTGCAGTAGCTGAAGATTTGGCTGTTGCTCGTGATATCTTGTTAGCTGAAATGACAGGCGGTCACATTCATATTGCACACGTAAGTAGTAAAAATACAGTGGACATGGTTCGTCGCGCAAAAGCAAAAGGTCTTAATGTAACATGTGAAGTTACAAGCCAACATTTATCTTTCACAGATGAATATTTACGCGAATACAATCCAGCGTTCAAAATGGCTCCTCCAATTCGCTCCGAAGATCATCGTCAAGCATTATTAGAAGGCTTGAAAGATGGTACAATCGATGCGATTATTACAGACCATGCACCACATGCGTATGAAGAAAAAGACCATGAGTTCTGCTGTGCTCCTAATGGTTTTAGTGGTCTCGAAACATCTTTAGCAGCGGTTATTACTAATGCGTATGGTCCTGATAAACTTAGCATCGACCAAGTTGTGTACTACATGAGTACACGTCCAGCTGAATTAATGCGTCTTGATGCAGGCGTTCTTGAAGTTGGTAAACCAGCAGATATTACTGTATTCTCTACAACTGAAGAGTGGACAGTAGATCGAAATAAATTCTATACAAAAGGCAAAGTCAGCCCATTTGATGGTATGACTGTTACAGGTAAGGCCAAACTCACAGTAGTTGATGGCAAAGTAGTTATGAAGGAGGGCGTAGTCTTATAATGAAAGGCAAGTTAGTTCTTGAAGATGGTTCCGTGTTTGAAGGTTCCTTATTAGGTGGCGCTCCAACAGTAGGCGAAGTTGTATTTAACACAGGTATGACAGGGTATCAAGAAATCTTGACAGACCCATCCTATGCGGATCAAATTATTACATTAACATATCCTTTGATCGGTAATTATGGTACATTGAATGCTATTACTCAAGGTCCTAAACCATATTGTAAGGGCTTTATCGTAGGAGAACTGTGTGATTTCCCATCTAACTGGCAAAATGAAGGCTTATTTAGCGAGTATCTTCGTTTACACGGCATCCCTTGCCTTTATGATGTAGATACACGTGCTATTACACGTGTACTTCGTAACCATGGCGTAATGAAAGGCGTACTTGTACGTTCTGATTACCCTATGGAAGATATTCAAAAATTATTTAAACAAGACTTGCCAACAGATCAAGTTATGCGTGTAACTACAAAATGGCAAGGTATGCGCGGTGATAAAAATGCAGAGTTCCATGTAGCTGTAATGGACTATGGTGTAAAGGAAAACATCCTTCGCTCCTTAGAAGCAGCTGGTTGCCGCTTAACTGTATTCCCTGCAGATGCTAAGGCAGAAGATGTATTAGCAGCCAATCCAGATGGTGTATTCTTATCCAACGGCCCTGGAGATCCTCAAGATCTTGGCTATGCTGTAGAAGAAGTAAAAAAATTATTTGGCAAAAAGCCTATCTTCGGTATTTGCATGGGCCATCAAGTATTGGCACAAGCTTATGGTGGTACAACATTTAAATTGAAATTTGGCCACCGTGGCTCTAACCATCCGGTACAAGATTTACGTACAGGCCGCGTATATATTACGTCTCAAAACCATGGCTATGCAGTAGATGATACTTCCTTGCCAGACTTTGTAGAAATTACACATCGCAGTGTAAATGATGGCACTGTAGAAGGTATGCGTCATAAAGAATTGCCTATCTTCTCTGTACAATATCATCCAGAAGCGTCCCCAGGACCTACTGATAATCTATATTTATTTGACGAATTTGAAGACTTGATGAGAAAGGGAAAATAATATGACCACAGAAGCAAAAAAAGTACTTGTAATTGGTTCTGGTCCAATTATTATCGGCCAAGCTGCAGAGTTTGACTATGCTGGTACACAAGCATGCCGTTCCCTTCGTGAAGAAGGTTATAAAGTAGTATTGGTTAACTCCAATCCTGCAACAATTATGACTGATACAGATATTGCAGACCGCGTATATGTAGAGCCGATTAGTCTTGAATTCGTAACAGAAGTAATTAAAAAAGAACGCCCTTGGGGCTTATTGGCTACATTGGGTGGTCAAGTAGGTCTTAATATGGCCGTACAATTGTCTGAAGCTGGCATATTAGAGGAATACGGTGTAAAACTTCTAGGTACAACTCTGGAAGCTATTAAACAAGCCGAAGACCGTGAACTCTTCAAAGAAGCGATGAAGGAAATTAATCAACCAGTTCCTGAATCCGATATCTTTAACGATCTTGAAGAAGCCGTAGCCTTTGCTAATCGCATTGGTTATCCTATCATCATCCGTCCTGCCTACACATTGGGCGGTACTGGTGGCGGTATTGCGCATAACGAAGATGAAATGTATGAAATCACACGCCGTGGTTTGAAACTTTCACCAATTCACCAAATCTTAGCAGAACGTTCTGTAGCAGGCTGGAAAGAAATCGAATACGAAGTAATGCGCGATAGTGCAGATAACTGTATCATCGTATGTAACATGGAAAATATCGACCCTGTAGGCGTACATACTGGTGACTCCATCGTTGTAGCACCTAGCCAAACATTGAACGATATTCAATACCAAATGCTTCGTACTGCGTCCGTAGAGATCATTCGTTACTTGAAAATCGAAGGTGGTTGTAACGTACAATACGCTTTGAATCCAAATAGCAACGAATATATCGTTATCGAAGTAAATCCTCGTGTATCTCGTTCCTCTGCATTAGCATCCAAAGCAACTGGTTATCCAATTGCGAAGGTAGCTGCAAAAATTGCAGTAGGCATGACATTGGATCAAATTACAAATGCTGTAACAGGCGAAACAAAAGCATGCTTCGAGCCTACTCTGGACTATGTAGTAACTAAGTTCCCACGTTGGCCATTTGAAAAATTCAATTTGGCAGACCGTACATTGGGCACTCAAATGAAGGCTACTGGCGAAGTTATGGCTATCGATCGCTCCTTGGAAGGCTCTTTGCTTAAAGCCATTCGTTCCTTGGAAATTGGTTTAGACCATATTGAGCTAAAGAAAATCTCTCATGAGTCCATGGAGCAATTGATTGAACGTTTACACTTAGTAGATGATGAACGTATCTATGTTGTAGCAGAAGCACTTCGCAAGGGCATTAGTGTAGAGAAAATTCACTACATTACAAAAATTGATACATTCTTTATTGAAAAAATCAAAAACATTGTTAATGTAGAAAAGGCATTGGCTGAACATGGTTTAACAGAGGATGTATTGCGCAAAGCAAAACGCTATTCCTTCACTGATTCTGTTATCGCCCGGTATGCTAATACAACAGTAGAAGAGGTTCGTGCAAAACGTAAAGAATGGAACATTCTTCCAACCTATAAATATGTAGATACATGTGCTGCCGAATTCGAATCTAAAACACCATACTACTACAGTGCGTATGCACAAGAAGACGAAGTTAAACCACTTGGCGAAAAGTCCGTTGTCGTACTTGGTTCCGGTCCAATTCGTATCGGTCAAGGCGTAGAGTTTGACTACTGCTCCGTACATTCCTCTTGGGCACTTCGTAAAGCGGGTTACCAATCTATTATGATCAACAATAACCCAGAAACAGTGTCTACAGACTTCGATATTTCTGATTCCTTGTACTTCGAACCATTAACAGTGGACGATGTAATGGAAATTATCGAGAAAGAAAAACCAGCTGGTGTTATTGCTCAGTTTGGTGGTCAAACAGCAATTAACTTGGCAGGTCCATTAGCTAAGCGCGGTGTGAAAATCCTCGGTACATCCGTAGATAGCATCGACATGGCAGAAGACCGTGAACGCTTTGATGAATTGTTGGCAAAACTTGGTATTCCACGTCCAGTAGGTGCTCTTGTAACCTCTGATGAAGAAGCACAAGCAGCAGCTAAAAACTTAAAATACCCATTGATCGTACGTCCTTCCTATGTGTTGGGCGGCCGTGCTATGGAAATCGTATACAACGATAAAGAGCTCGATGTATACATGAAGGAAGCCGTAGTAGCTTCTAAGGAACATCCTGTTCTTATCGACCGTTACATGGTTGGTATGGAGGTAGAAGTTGACGCTATTTCCGATGGTACTGACGTATGTATTCCTGGTATTATGGAACAAATTGAACGCGCCGGTGTTCACTCTGGTGACTCCATGGCTGTTTACCCAGCTCAACATTTGAGCCAAGAATTGATTGATCAAATCGTTGACTATACACGTCGTATTGCAGTAGGCCTTAATGTTAAAGGTGTACTTAATATTCAATATATCGTGGCTGACGGTGAACTTAACGTAATCGAAGTTAACCCTCGTTCTAGCCGTACTGTACCATTCATTTCTAAGGTAACAGGTATTAATATGGTAGAATGTGCAACACGCATTGCTCTTGGTGAAAGCTTAAAAGATTTGGGCTTGCCACTCGGTCTTGTACCTAATAAACCATATGTAGCTGTAAAAGCACCTGTATTCTCCTTCTCCAAAATGGGCCTTGTAGAAATCGCTCTTGGACCTGAAATGAAATCTACTGGTGAAGTTATGGGGATTGGTCGTACTTATTCTGAAGCATTGTTTAAAGCAATCAATGGCGCTAACATGCGTATCCCAGAAGATGGTACAATTCTTATGACCGTAGCAGATCGCGATAAAGAGGAAGCTAGTCAATTGGCAAAAGGCTTCATCGAATTGGGCTATCATATCGAAGCAACTGGCGGTACTGGTAAATACTTCAAAGAACATGGTGTTGACTGCAAGGTAGTTAACAAAATCTCTGAAGGTGATGACAACTGTGCTGACCACATTCGTCAAGATAAAGTCGATCTTGTACTTAACACATTGACTGCAGGTAAACGCCCTGAACGTGAAGGCTTCCAATTGCGTCGCCTTGCGGTAGAAATGGGTACACCTTGTTTAACAAGTCTTGATACAGCTCGTGAAGTATTGCGCGTTGTAGCTAATCGTAAAGATGATGCTAACTACAATGTAGAAGCATTACAAGATTTTGAATTGGAGTAAAACCATGAGTGGCTATGTAGAACAGGGCGAAGTCGTTCGCAATGAGCAAATAGGCTCTGATGTGTGGATTATGGATATTCATGCACCAAAACAAGCAGTAGAAGCAAAGGTAGGACAGTTTTGTAATGTTCGTGTAGCGGACTCTACGGCGCCATTATTGCGTCGCCCTATTAGCTATGCTGGATTTGATGCACAAAAGGGGATTATTACCCTTTTGTATCGCGTCGTAGGTAAGGGGACTGAAATTATGACACGTCTCGTACCTGGCGATACACTAGATTGTTTAGGACCTTTGGGGGAACCATTTGTAACATCTAAGAATATGCTTCTCGTTGGCGGTGGCGTTGGTATTGCACCAATGCTATGCATTGCATCCCATTTGAAAGAAGGGGAAGAGGCACAAGTTATTCTTGGTTTTAGAAATGAAAGCGAAACTTTCTGGGCAGATCTATTCAAAGATACGCCTGTTAAAGTGCATATCACTACTGATGATGGTAGTGTAGGTACGAAAGGGTTCCCTACAGCAATCATGCCTGAGTTGATTAATGGCAATACTTTCACATCTGTTATGACTTGTGGTCCTACACCGATGATGAAAGGTGTGGCACAAGTAGCCAAAGAGCTCAACGTACCTTGCCAAGTATCTCTTGAAGAACGTATGGGCTGTGGCACTGGTGGTTGTTTAGGTTGTGCTTGTGATGGTGCAGGTGGCAAACGTTACAAAGTTTGTAAAGATGGTCCTGTATTCCCAGCTGAGGAGGTGTTCTTTTAATGAGTGAACGCGATTTAAATAACACCGTTACGCCTAATCCAAAGCTTGCTGTTGATTACTGCGGTATTAAGATGAAAAATCCTATTATCGCTGCATCTGGTACCTTTGGTAATGGTCCTGAGTATGCTGGTTATTTAGACCTTAGCAATGAGGTAGGTGCTATTTCCGTAAAAGGTTTAACACCTAAAGGTCGTCATGGCAATCCAGGGACTCGCATCGCAGAAACACCGTCTGGTGTTTTAAACTGTATTGGCCTTGAAAATCCTGGGGCAGAACATTTTGTAACAGATATTTTACCAGAACTCAAAAAATACGATGTACCATTGTTAGCGAATATGTCTGCTGGCACGGTAGAGGAGTTTGCATGGATGGCAGAAACTCTATCCGTAGATGGTATTGCAGGCCTAGAGGTTAATGTATCTTGTCCAAATGTTGCCTGTGAAGGTATGGCTTTTGGTGTAGATCCAAAGGTTGTAGAACAAGTAACTAAAGCTGTTCGTAACGTAACAGATAAGCCTGTTATTGTAAAACTTTCACCGAATGTAACCGACATTGTGGAAATCGCAAAGGCTGTAGAAGCTGGTGGCGGGGATGGGGTAAGTCTCATTAATACCATTCTCGGCATGGCCATAGATATTCATCGCCGTAAACCTGTATTGGGTAATATTTATGGTGGTTTATCTGGTCCAGCTGTAAAACCGGTAGCACTTCGCATGGTGCACCAAGTGTATAAAGGGGTTAATATTCCTATTATGGGCCTTGGTGGCATCATGACAGGTACTGATGCTATCGAATTTATGATGGCTGGTGCGCAGGCTGTTCAAGTTGGGGTTGCTACGATGGTAGACCCAACAGCTATTTCTCGTATTGCTCGTGAAATGGGCGATTATGTGGAACAATATAATCTTAACAGCATAACTGATATAGTAGGTGCTGTCCATCAAGGATAGTTAAAAAAAGACCTAGTACATTATGTACTAGGTCTTTTTTTTGTATTGTATTAATGTTCATAACTGTACAAAATCTTATACGATAAGTTATAAATACAATATCATAAGTTATAAATCCCATATTATATGAATTGCTATCACATGGTTTAAACGTATGCTTTGTAGAAATCAATAAATTGCTGTGCTACAGGGGATAAAGCATGGCCTTTGAGAGTAATAAATGCTTTTTTAAAATCTCCTGAAAATTCTGGCAACTTGATACGAGCCATTTTACGATGGTTAATAAGCTCTTTTGCATCCATAGGAACTAAAGAAACAGTTCTACCGGAAGATGCCCATTCGATGGCAGAGCTCTTAGTTGTAGTGATGGCAACAGCATTCAGTTGATCCATGTCAGTTAAGCTAGACTGCATAATCATTCGCACAGATCCACCAGAAAGGGATAATGGACACTTTTTGATATCATCCCATGTGATGGTATCATGTTCACGACCTATCCAGAATACATCACGACGGAAGATAGCATATAAGTGTTCCTCTTGGGTGAGAAGGATATCAAATTTATCAGTATCTACCATTTGAATATTTGCAATTCCTAGCTCTGCATTACCGTTAATAAGTTGATTGACCACATTAGTCATTAGTCCTTCGTAGATTTCGAAGTGAACTGATGGGTATTTCATGGAAAAGGCTGGTAAATATTGTTGCACGATTGGTGTAGAGCGAGACGCAGACGTAGCGATTCGCAATGTACCTTCAATACGTGAGTTTAACTGTTGTACAGCATTGTATGTTGATTCTTCAATGGAGCATAGTTGTTGGGCTTTTTCATAAAAAATTTTGCCAGCATCAGTCAGTTGTAAATTTGATCCTCGTTGGCCGCGCTTGATATTGATGAGTTGAGCTCCAAATTCAGCTTCTAAATACTTTAATTGTTTACTTAAAGCTGGTTGTGTAATATGAAGAATCTCTGCGGCCTGCGTCATATTGCCCGTTTGAACAAGGGTAATAAAATTGTGGTAGTAAGATGTATCCATAGAATCTCCCTATTATACACAAAATAAGATAAATAAAAATTATAACGAACTAAGTAACAGTAATTTCACATTTGATAAAATAGCGTATATACTAAATTCATCAAGGAAAGAGAAAGAAGAATGTGTTTGAAATAAACTTTCTATCCTTATCACAATTTTTAATATAATAACAGTGATTGAGAAAGTAGGTACTATCATGGGCGTAGTAAAAAGAACATTAAGTAAAGCAATTCGTAACTGGGAAGCACGTAGATTAATGACTGCACATAATGCAGGTGTTAGTCGTAAAAAACAACTTGAACGCGTATGGCCTCATCCATTAACTACAGAAAAACGTCATGAACTTAGTCAAGGCGTAAGTGGCTTAGTTCATAGTGAAAACTAATTACTATGTGTGTATCAGTTAGATTATTGTTCTAGCGGTAGTACCACTTCAATAGAATCTAATATAGTACAAGTAGCAGCTCCATGACTCATGTCTTGGAGCTCTTTTTGTATGCGCTCTACATCAGTTGGTGGCACTAAGATGGTTATATCTATATGTTCACCAAAGCTTGCTTCATAATGTAATTTTTGATCTTGCACATATCTTTCAATGGCTCCATACAAGGAATAGTCGATGGTAGCCTGCAACTGAGTCCGTGTTGTGTGTAGTTCTTTAGGGGCAAGACGTAAGGTTTCTGCAACGGAGTGTGAATATGCACGAATCAAACCACCTGCACCTAATTTGATACCTCCAAAATAACGGGTTACTACAACCGCTACATTGGTAATACCAGTTTTTTTGAGTACTTCTAACATAGGTTTACCTGCTGTACCAGATGGCTCACCATTGTCGGAAGACCGTTGTTGCTCTTGCTTTGGACCTAATGCAAAGGCTGTACAATTATGGCGGGCATCCCAAAATTCTTTGTTGATGCGGTTAATAAAAGCTTGAGCCTCTTCTTCTGTAGTACAAGGGCATATAGTTGTAATAAAACGCGATTTCTCTACAACATATTCATGGCGAAATTCCTTCGCTACCGAAGTGAATTCTACAATAGGGCTTATTGATTCACACATAGATTCACCTCCTTTAGAATCAAAGTTTATGTTTATTCATCATCACTTTATTATAATCTATTTTTTTATACTATGTATAGGTAGTAGGAGATTAATTCCCCTACAAAAAGGAAATAACCCTCTAGATTTGGTAGGATATTGACGTAATGAGAATTTATGTTATTATGGAATAGAGTCGTATGAATGAATACTCATGTAAAAGTGTTCATATATTAAATCATATGTGTTTATAAATACTCTATTACCGATGTATGATATGTCTACTATGAGTTTCTGACTTATATAGATATATAGGACATATATCTTTGAAATTCTAGTAGAAAGAAGTGATATGATGAGTAAGAAGAAACAAGAGTTTGATATTACAGGTATGCACTGTGCTGCTTGTGTAAAGCGCGTTGAAAACGTCGTTTCTAAGATCGATGGTGTAGAATCTGTAAAGGTTAATCTACTCACTCGAAAGGGGAGCGTAGAATACAAAGATGGTTCTACTGTAGAGCCACAACAAATTATCGATGCCATTACGAATATTGGTTTCGGTGCTGCGGAGGCAGATGAAACAAAACAAGAAATAGAAAAGGTTAATTTAAAACCTCATATTACCCGTCTTATCATTGCCGCTTGTATGGCTGTACCGATGATGATTAATATGACATTACATCGTTTTGGTATTCAAGCCTTACCTGTATGGGTAGAGTTTATTCTAGCTACCATTGCTCAGTTCGGTCCTGGGCTCATGTTCTACAAGAGTGCGTGGAGTGCGGTGAAGAATGGCGCTCTTACTATGGATGTTCTAGTTGTAATGGGCACAACAGTTGCCTATCTATTCAGTATTTTTAACTGGCAATTCCACCCAGAACTAGGTCCTCATGGTATTTACTTTGAAACTTCTGCATGGCTCATTACATTCATCCTTCTTGGTAAACTCTTAGAAGAAATTGCTAAGGGGCGTACCTCTGAAGCGCTTCAAAAATTGATTGCCTTACAGCCGGCAACTGCTCATGTATTGCGTGATGGTGAGTTTGTAGATATTCCTACATCTAAAGTTGTAGCAGGTGATATCTTACAAGTTCGAGCTGGTGAAAAAATTCCAGTAGATGGGACTATTACTGAAGGCTATTCTACTGTAGACGAAGCTATGCTTACAGGTGAAAGCTTGCCTGTAGAAAAACAAGTTGGTTCTGAAGTTATTGGTGCTACTATCAACTTGAGTGGTGCTTTCACGATGGAAGCGAAACGCATTGGCTCTGATACAATGCTGTCCCAAATCATCAAGGTCGTAGAGGAAGCTCAAACCTCTAAGGCTAGTATTCAACGTATTGCAGATATCGTAGCTCAATACTTCGTGCCTACTGTTATCGGTCTTGCTGTTTTGACTGGCCTCGTATGGTACTTCATTATGGGCGATTCTATTAATGTAGCGCTCATCAATGCAACAGCCGTGCTTGTTATCGCTTGTCCTTGTGCGCTTGGCCTCGCTACACCAACATCTATCATGGTTGGATCTGGCCTAGGTGCGGAACATGGGGTCCTCATCAAGAGTGCGGAATATCTTGAAAAGGCTGGTAAATTAGATGCCATTGTTATGGATAAAACAGGCACACTTACACAAGGCGTTCTCGATGTAACAGCTTTCAAAAACTATAATGGTGATGAAAGTCGGAATATGGCCCTTATGATGGCTCTTGAAAGTGGCACATCTCATCCGATTGCAAAAGCTATGGTTTACTATGGTGAAGATCATGGATATAAAGGTAAAGCCGTAGAGCTTGAAAGCTTTGGTGACGTACCTGGTAAAGGCTTGCAAGGCGCTTATCAAGGCGTGTCTGTACAACTTGGTCATAGCCGCTGGATGTCTGAATTGGGTTATGATTTAAGTGCAGTGCAAGATGATATTTTACACTATGAAGAACAAGGTGCATCTGTATCCGTTCTTGCTGTAGATGGCGTTATCAGTGCATTATGGGCTGTTGAAGATGAATTACGTCCAGAAACCATTGATGTTGTAAAAGAATTACATGCTCAAGGTATTGATGTGTGGATGCTTACAGGTGATAATCGTCGTACTGCCCAATATATTGCAAAACAAGCAGGTATCACTCATGTAATTGCAGAAGTATTACCTCAAGATAAGGCTAGCAAGGTAAAAGAGTTGCAAGATAAAGGCCTTGTAGTGGGGATGGTTGGTGATGGTATCAACGATGCACCAGCTCTTGTAACTGCAGATATTGGTTTTGCTATCGGCAGTGGTACCGATATTGCTGTAGAAGCAGCAGATATTGTTCTTGTAAGAAATGACTTGCATACATTAGTACAAGCTGTACGCCTCAGTCGTAAGACAATGACAAATATTAAACAAAATCTATTCTGGGCATTGATCTTTAACTGTATTGGTATTCCATTGGCTGCTATCGGTGCGTTAAATCCTATGATCGCAGGTACAGCAATGGCTTTCAGCTCTGTAACTGTTGTAAGTAACTCTTTACGTTTAAAACGAGCTAAGATTTAATTTTTAAACTGTATCTTATCACATATAATATGTGGTAGAGTTGATTTAAGTTTATAAAGCACCTATACAATGATATAGGTGCTTTGTTTTTTTATTCCTACGAAATCAGTGTTTTTAGACTGATTGAGATTTGTTATACTAAATATAGTTATTCATATAAAAGAGAGGAGCTAGATTATGAAATTAAATACGCGCGATATTGTCTATATCGGATTTATCGCTGCCTTATGTGCAGTAGCGACGACGATTCGCATCGAAGTACCGGGTGGGGCCATGGTTCATTTAGGATCTGCCGCATTATTTACATCATCCATTCTATTTGGTGGTTTATATGGTGGTTTAGGAGCGGCGATTGGTTCCGCATTATTTGATCTTTTTGGTGGTCATATGCAGTACATTGTATTCTCTTTCTTTATTAAAGGTATTGCAGGTCTTATTGTTGGCGGCATGACAGCCGGTTATTTACCACCATCCATTACAAAGCCAACAGCATCCTTTACACGTATTTTGATTGCTTTAATTATTGGCACAATTTGGACTGCCTTTGGTTATTTCCTAGCATGGTGGTTTGTTCTTGAAAGTGCAGCTGTAGCGGCAAGTAAAATTCAATACTCCTTGATTACGAGTGCAGCCGGTATTGTAGTAGCAATTGTGTTGACACCTAAATTGCAATCTGTAGTTCGTAGATTATTTACAAAGAACTAACTATAGTAACTAATGATAAATTACTAAAAACTATATATTGCTAATTAATAACTAATAATCCAAAATTAATCATTAGGCATAAATAAAAGAGTCTCCCTTAACTTATGTATTTAAGTTAAGGGAGACTCTTTTATTTATTATATTAGATTATGTAGTTACTATTCTTACTTAGAAATTACAGAGGTCATTTAAGTTTTCTGCCATGGTAGGATGTGTGAAGATTTGGTTTTTGAAATATGTATATGGAATGTTGTTATCCATAGCTATTTTAATCATGTTAATCAATTCTTCAGCACCTTGGGAATAGAGTGTAGCACCGAGGATTAAATTGCTTTCAGCATCCACCACAATTTTGAAAGCCCCTTTAAGGTTGTCATTTACATGAGCCCTTGGCATAGTGGCTACAAGCATTTCCTTCGTTTTAACAGTGTAACCTTTATTAATAGCATCCTCTTCTGTAAGACCAACACGAGCGAGTGGAGGTGTTAAGAAGGTTGTGTAAGGAATGTTTTTGCGATCTTTTAATGTATAGTGACCATTACCTGTAAGGGCACCAAATACGATGCGGAAGTCATCGAGAGAAATATAGGTGAATTGAGGACCGCCGTTTACATCGCCCACTGCATATACACCTGGGACGGAGCTTTCACAAGTATCATTTACTACGATGGCACCGCGTTCATTAGTGGTAATATCAGTATTTTCTAAACCGATGTTTGCCGTATTTGGTCTGCGACCTGTAGCATAGAGAACAGCATCAAAGGTATAGTTTTGATTATTAGCAGTGATAACAGGCTTGTTGCCGTCATTAGATACAGAATTTAGTGTAACAGAGTTTAAAATAGTAATACCTTGTTCTGCTAAGTATTCATTAGCTAACTCTTGAACGATAGGTTCTTCGCGTTTTAAAATGTTAGCCTCAATATTGAATACAGTAACCTTTGTACCTAGTTTAGCGTATAGGCTAGCAAATTCTAGGCCAATAGGACCGGCACCAATAATACCTAATGTACTAGGTTGAGGAGATAAATGTTGAATTTCTGTACTATTATAGAAACCTGATGCGGTATCGATACCATCAATATTAGGTTTAATGGCTACAGCCCCTGTATTGATGATAATTGTGTCACCAGATAAAACAATTTTATCTTCCCCTGCTGTGACAGCGATTTCTTTATTACTAATGAATTCGCCATGTCCAGTATATACATCGACATGTTCATTTGTATCTAACATACCGAAGTTTTTATTACGTAAACGAGATGTAACGACTTCTCGTTGGTTTAATACTTGCTCGTAAGATAAGCCTTTAGATGCGGCCACAATCATCGTCTTAGTAGGAATACATGCAATATTAATGCATGTGCCACCATACATGAGTGGGTTTTCTTCAATCATAGCAACAGCTTTGCCCATGGAGCCAAATTTAGCAGCCAATGTTTTACCAGCCTTGCCGAAACCTAGGACGATAAGATCATAATGTTTGGTATTCATACAATACCTCCTATCTTTTATATTGAAAATATTAGATGTGTATATTATAGCATATTATAGTAGATATAAAAGTAGAATATGAAAATAATTATCTATATTTTAGATGTTAAGTATTTCTACTTGACACATCTTTTTTTATACTGTACCATATGTAAAGTAATATGACTTGACAGTGATGGAGGTGGCGAAATGGAAGAACGAGTGCTTATAAGTTTGCTCTTGGATTTCTATGGGCCCTTATTGACGGACAAGCAACGCATGTCCTTACAACTTCACCACGAAGACGATATGTCCCTTGGAGAAATCGCTGAGGAACTAGGCGTATCACGGCAGGCTGTACACGATAATTTACAGCGTGCTCGACACATTTTAAATGATTATGAATCAAAGTTGCACTTGGTGGAACAATATGAACAGCGTGAAGGTTTGCTTTCACAGTTAAAAGAAACCTTGCCTGAAGAGGTTTTAGCTGAAACTAAGGTGCAGAAAGTATTGGCGCAAATGGAGGGATATTATGGCATTTGATAGCTTGTCAGAAAAACTGCAAGAAGCCTTTCAATCCTTGAAGGGGAAGGGCAAAATTACAGAAGAAGATGTCAATCTTGCGTTGCGTCAAGTACGTACAGCACTATTAGAAGCAGACGTTAACTTTATGGTGGCGAAGGACTTTGTTAAGTCCATTAAGGAAAAGGCCCTCGGTGAAGAGGTGTTCGGTTCCTTGAATCCAGCACAAACGGTTATTAAAATCGTAAATGACGAGTTAACGGCGTTGTTGGGTGGTACACAAAGTCGTATCATGATTTCCAGTAAGCCTCCAACAATTATTATGCTCGTTGGTTTACAAGGTGCTGGTAAAACTACTACAGCTGGTAAGTTGGCAGTATACCTTCGTAAACAAGGTAAACATCCAATGCTTGTTGCAGCCGACGTATATCGTCCAGCTGCGATTACTCAATTACAAGTTGTGGGTAAGCAAATCGATATCCCAGTATTTGCTGATGAAACACCTGGTGCCAATCCAGTAGACATTGCACGCCGCGCTGTAGAGCAAAGCACGCATATGTTGAAAGATGTTGTTATCATCGATACAGCTGGTCGCTTGGCTATAGACGAAGTCCTCATGGATGAGTTATCCAACATTAAAGCCGCAGTTCGTCCTCATGAAATTCTACTCGTTGTAGACTCCATGATCGGTCAAGATGCGGTAACAACAGCACAAACGTTTAACGAAAAATTAGGCGTTGACGGTGTTATCCTCACTAAACTCGATGGTGATGCGCGCGGTGGTGCCGCATTATCCATCAAAGCCGTAACAGGCTTGCCAATTAAGTTCACTGGTGTGAGCGAAAAAATGGATGGTTTCGATGTATTCTATCCAGACCGCATGGCTTCTCGTATCCTCGATTTGGGCGACTTTAAAACATTGATTGAAAATGTACAAGGCGCCATCGATGAAGAAGAAGCTCGTGAAATGGCTAAAAAAATGGCGAAAAACAATTTCACCTTGGATGACTTCTTGAAACAGATGAACCAAGTGAGAAAGTTAGGGCCATTACAAAATATTATTGGTATGTTGCCAGGGATGGGACAAATTAAGGATCAATTGAAAGACCTTGATTTGAACAGTAAAGAGGTCCGCCGCATTGAGGCCATCATTACATCCATGACGGCAGCAGAGCGAGAAAATCCAAGTATTCTTAATGGTTCTCGCCGCAAGCGTATTGCATTAGGTTCTGGTACTCAGGTACAAGATGTAAATCGCTTGTTGAAACAATTTGAAGAAGCGCGGAAGATGATGAAGCGCATGCAAGGTTTACGTGGCGGTAAGGGCGGCTTCCCTGGAATGCCTAAATTACCGTTTATGTAATACATGGGCAGGGGCGCTGAACCTGTCCACCCATATCAGTATAAGGAGGTGAATTTCACATGTTAAAAATTCGTTTGACTCGTTTAGGTGCTAAAAAAGCTCCTTTCTACCGTATCGTTGTTGCTGACGCACGTGCTCCACGTGAAGGTCGTCCTGTTGACACTATTGGTCAATATGATGCTACTAAACAACCAGCTATCGTTAATGTAGACGAAGAAAAGGCTTTGGCTTGGTTAGCTAAAGGTGCTCAGCCTACTGACACTGTTCGCTCCTTGTTCAAAAAACAAGGCGTTATGCAAAAATTTGCTGACGCTAAAAAGTAATTAATAGAGAGGCATACTGTGATGATAGAATTAATTTCATTAATTGCGAAATCATTAGTGAAGCAGCCTGATGCCGTATCTGTTACCATGGTCCAAAAGGGGAATATGGAAGTTTACGAACTTCATGTAGCCCCAGAGGATATGGGCAAAGTCATCGGAAAGCAAGGACGAATAGCGAAAGCGATTCGCGCTGTGGTGAAAGCGGCGGCTATTAAAGAGAACAAAAAGATATCTGTTGATATTGTCTAAAAGGGAGTATTCCAATGGAAGAAATGACATTACGTGTCCCTGTAGCAGTAAAAGCAAAAGTAACAGAAGACTTGAAAGCGAAAATTGTATCTGATCTTGAAACTCGCCTTGATATGGTGAATAAAGATTTGGAAGCAATTGAGTTCCAAGCTCAACGTATTTTGGCTGATGCGGCTAAAGTAGATGCTACAAGTCTTACTGCAATTCGTCAACAAATCGACGAAGAGAAAAATAAACGCTTGGCTTTCAAAGAAGAAGTAACAGCTAAATTGAAAGACGCTCAAGAATTGTCCTTAGGAACTGAAATTCCTCAAGGTACATTAGAGCAAACAGTTACCGTTAAAATCGGGGATAATTTGGATGCCATGATGGGCGCTGAAATCCTATTAGAAGACGGTAAAATCGTTGCGTTTCGTCAATAATGAAGCCTAACGATTTCATCACAATAGGTGTTATCATCGCCCCGCACGGCGTGCGGGGTGATCTTCGTATTATGCCTCAAACCGATTTTCCAGAACGGTTTATGCATATGGATGCCTGTTACATCGATGGTAAAGAATACCACGTTGCATCCGCACGATTTCATAAACAATTTGTATTAGCATCCTTTAAGGAAATTCCTGATCGCAACACGGCTGAATTATTCGGTAAGAAAGAAATTCAAGTGCGCCGTGAAGACTTAGTGGAATTGCCAGAAGGTCGCTATTACATCTTTGATATTATTGGTCTCGAAGTTCAAGATACAAAGGGCAATGTGCTTGGCACAGTGACTGATGTATTACAACCGGGTGCTAATGATGTCTATGTGGTTTCCAAAGATGGGGAACCAGATCAATTATTTGCAGCCATTGAAGATGTTGTTAAAGACATCGACGTGGAAAATAATTTAATGATCGTAGATCCGCCTGAATGGATATAATCCTTTAGGCGGTTTTGTTTTATCTACATATAGGTATATTATGGTAAAAGTTATATAATATAGCTATATATAGATAATGCTAATGAGTTTATGTGAGTTAATAAGTATAGGGGACGGTCTATGCGTATCGATATCGTATCTTTATTTCCTGAGTTTTTTGATGCCTTTTTTAGTCATTCCATCATAAAACGGGCTATCGAAGCAGAACGATTATCTATGGGTGTAACTAACCCTCGGGATTTTAGTCATAATAAACATGGTCAAGTTGATGATACACCGTATGGTGGTGGGGCTGGTATGCTTATGATGGCACCTCCCATTTTTGAAGCGGTGGAATCTGTTATTGCTCAATATGACAATACCCTTAACAATACCTATACTACCGATGAGATGTGTGATGAAATGAGTCTTATTGGTAATCCTAGTGAAAGTATACGACGTCGTATTATTTTTATGGGGCCTACAGGCCAGCCTTTTACACAGGAGAAGGCTCGTGAACTCGCTACGTACGATCAAATAGTCCTCATTTGTGGTCATTATGAAGGTGTAGACTATCGTGTAGAGGAACATTTAGTAGATGAAACGATTTCTATTGGTGATTATGTATTAACTGGAGGCGAGTTGCCAGCTATGGTTGTAGCCGATGCAGTAGCTCGCATGATCCCAGGCGTACTAGGTGCGGCGAGTGGGGCACAGGAGGATTCTTTTTATGAACCTCTGTTAGAATGCCCTCAATATACAAAGCCCCCTGAATTTAGAGGCTGGACTGTACCAGATGTTTTACGTAGTGGTCATCATAAAAATATTGCTACTTGGCGTCAAAAAGAAGCTCTTAAACGAACTCGGTTATTACGTCCAGATTTATTAGAGCGTCCGTTAACAAAAGAAGAAATTAAGCTTTTAAAAGAGATAGTTGAGGAAGAGTCTGTAAGACTTAAAGGTGAAGAATGAAACAATTCATGAGCGGATAGGCTACTTTAAAGCTTAATTTCATTAAATCCCGTTTTGGAGAGGGAATAGAGCAAGACTTATATGGTTTTGTCTATTCGAGCGAGGTTATGTATGGAGTTTAATTGTTATGATGTCCTTGAGGTTCAGGGCAGTCGTTATGTAATAACTGAAAAAATTAAATATAACGAGATTATTCCAAAAGAAGATCAGGAACAGGCCTATAAAGCTAAGCCGTCAATGCAAAAATCACCTGGTGATTATTGGCACGAATATGGCCTCGAGGATGTTGAGGGGACCGATAAAATATGGGTTACCATTGAATACAATGATAATGAATGGTGCACTGTATCTAGAACATCTTATCGCAAACGAGCACCAAAGGGCTTTACATTACATCAAATCGGTTTAGAGAAGGTTGTGGATGTAGATGGTGATAGTGGTGCTTCTGTAGGTGACCGGGCTGGCTATAAGGAATACCAATTGCCTTGTGAAGGCGGTGCTAGTGTATTCTTTGAAGAAAACTGGTTTAAAGGTGAGAAGATGTTTGCCGAAGGGGCACGTGTTCCTTTGAGGAATATTCGTCTCTGTAATGATGCGGCAGCTCAAGCTATTAAGCAAAAGATACGTAACAAATCAATGAAAAAGAAGTTTGGATCTATTGCTGTTGGCGTGGGGTATGGTGTACTATTTTTACTATTTCTATTTTGGTCGGACAATGATTTGTCTTGGCATAGTATACGCGCTATGTTTGGAGTGCCTTACACGGCAAAAGAACATATGCATGACACATCTGCATATTATACAAAAACAGATTCGGATAGCGACTATGTATACACGTCTACACTAGATCCTGTTAGTACCGCATTAGATTTGATTGATTCTGTGAATGGTGATATTAAGAATGAGCGGGATAACTTAGAAGAGGGACATGAAGTTATTGTATTTTATTCTGGGGACTTGGTGTATCTCATCACTAATACGGATGGACAAACTAGGGTTAAGGTATGTGAACAATCAAAATTAACACAAGAGGATTGGAAAATTATTGATCGTACATTTATCAGCTCTCATATACTTGATAACTATGCGACCATGGTTCGACTAGGTGATAATACGGGACGCGAACGGTTGTATCCTACCAGCAACTCTAATAACACATCCAATACAAAATTATATTATTAGGAGGCTTATTATGATTTATATACCAGATATATTATTGACGATTTTTTATGCTTGTTTTGGAATTTTTCTAATGTTAACAGCTAATACTGTTATTGATTTTTTTGTACCTGGTAAATTTAGTGAAGAAATTAAACGTGGTAACTGTGCGGTCGCTTGGCTATCTGCAGGCTCCTTTATCGGTATTGGCGAAATTTTGCGTGCTGTTATCATGTCTCCTGTAGTGACTACAGCTGATACTTCTTTGTTGCATGGTGTGGTGGCAAGTATCGTATATGCTATTTTAGGCATTATATTGTTTGTAACAGGCTATATGTTTATTAATTTATGGCATCGAAAATATAATTTATCTGAAGAGATTATGCGTGGTAATACAGCAGCGGGTATTCTCGTATTTGGCATCTTTGTAGGTCTTGCTCTTGTTGTTAGTGGTGCTGTGCACTAAGGGAGTGTCCTATGTATAAGCCAAGTAAGAAAACTATATACATAACGGGTGCCTTTGCCGCTGTGGCGGGCATCGTTGGTGTGTCTTCATACTGGAATGACATCGCTTATGCTGTATGTGATAAAATCTATCCCGAAGCAAATGAAGGGGAAGTGCGATTGAAGGATAATCAAGGTAATCGCTATTCGTTATTAAACCATGGCGATGGTAAAGAAACAGCGTTATATGATGACAATCGGTCTGTTACCTTTCACCGAGATACTAGCGGCAATTTAGTGTGGGATGCTGGTTTGGCCGGGCTATTACCTAGTATTGCGGCAGGCTACTATATTTTCCATGGATTTAACCCTCCTACAGCGCGTATGGATGGACGAACTATGACCTATCGTGTGGCAGCACCTTTAAAACCCTATGAGGAACCTAATGTATATACAACAACAGGTTCAAATACGCATAGTACGTTGGGGCGTAGAACTTATAAAGACTATGAAAAGCGTAGAAGTAGTAAAGCATCTTCTATAGGTCAAAAGTCTGGTTTTGGCAGTGCCGGTGTACGTTCTAGCAGTTCCTAATGGAGGGCAGTAGTATGAAATCGTATATAGATGAACTTGATACAAATATTTTGCCCTTTGTAGATTATGAAGGCTATGATGATCGGTATCCTGCTCTTACTGCACAATCCTTTCCAGCCGAATTTTATGATGAAATACGACATGCATCGCGCATGTTATTTCAAATATTTTGTAAAGCTGCTAAGGTATTTCAACAGGCACCTGATGAGTTCGCTCTCAATATGGATATGCCAGAAAATTTGATTCCCTATTTACATCGTGGGAATCCATTGTGCTTACCTACGTGGCTATCCCGATTTGACTTTGTCCTTGATGATAGAGAGCAATTACGCATGGTAGAGATTAATGCGGATACACCCTGCTTTCTGATTGAAAGCTATTATGCTAATGGTGTAGCGGCACGATATTTCGATAAAGTAGATCCTAATGTAGATGCTTATAATGAACTTGAACGTTTTTTGAAACGCGTATATGAAGGAACGTCTCGTAAAAAATATAGTGTGGCTAATAAACTACATAATATGATGACGGATAATGAAACAGAACCCTTTGTTTTCGGGTGCTTTCATGATTATTTAGAGGACTATGGAACTACACAGTTTCTCTTACATGCTATGAAATCAGCATGTCCAGAAGCAGATGTTCGATTCCTATCCTTTTATGATATGGTCATTGATGATGATGGTATTCTATTATCTGATGGTAGTCATGCAGCCAACCTGTATCGTTTACATCCTATGGAACTATTGATTGATGAAACTACAGCAGATGGTGAACCACTAGGTGAAATGTTTTTAGATTTGTATAATGAATACCGCTTTAATCTATTTAACCCACCAGAGGCGATTATTTTACAGAACAAATCGTTTATGTCGTTAGTGTATGCTCTATACTTAACAAACCAATTTTTTACTGCCCCTGAGCGAGATATTATCGAGCGCTATTTGACACCGTCCTATTTTGAAAGTGATTTTCCGAACCTTGATGATGGATTTTATATTCAAAAGGAAATTTGGGGACGTGAAGGGCGAAATATTCAGGTTGTTCAAAAACGTGGAAATCAAGCTGAATTATACATGGAGAAATTTGTAGATAACTATGATGATATAGTTTGTCGGGACAGCAAAAAGGTTATGTATCAGGAATTCATTAAGCAGAAACACTTTACTCATACCGTAGATAGTGGTACGAAAGAAGGCTGTTTGACATTATCTTGTTTTATGCTTGGCGATCAAGCTTCTGCAGTCGGTTGTCGTTTTTCTCCTGAAGAAATTGCCGGCACTGAAGCATATTTTGTACCGCTTTTAGTAGATTAATTAGTATTTTAATTTTATGTTTTGTTTTAGTATCTCAATTTGGATAGTTTTACTTAACATTTACTGTATCAGATTGATATCGTTATTATTGTTGGAGATTTAAGGCGTTGGCTAATTTATATATTGGGCTTGTTCATTATCCAATTATGAACAAGCATAAAGAGGTCATTACGACGGCCATTACAAATTATGATATTCACGATATTGCACGAGCATCTATCACCTATGATGTATCTAAATATTTTGTGATTCACAATATACCTGCCCAGCGTGAGTTGGTGCGCACCATCATGGAACATTGGAAATCTGGATTTGGCTCTACTTACAATCCAGATCGTAAGGATGCTTTCAACGGCGTGGAATTAGTTAACTCTATTGCAGTAGCCGTGCGAATGATTGAAGACATAGAAGGTGTGAAACCTATTGTGGCGACAACAGATGCGCGTACCTATGATAATACAATTTCCTATGCACGGATGCGTGAACATCTTGAAAATGAGGGGCTCCCTGTGTTAGTATTATTTGGTACCGGTTATGGTATGACAAAAGAAACGATGGAAAGCTTTGACTATATTTTAGAACCTATATATGGCCATGGTGAATACAATCATTTATCTGTGCGTAGTGCCGTTTCAATCATCTTGGATCGATTACGGGGCGAAGCATGGTGGAATAAATAGGAGGCGTCTATGTCAGGACATTCAAAATGGGCAAATATTAAACATAAAAAAGGTAAAACCGATGCATTGAAGGCTAAATTGGCTACGAAAATCGGTCGTGAAATTACTGTAGCAGCACGTATGGGTGGTGCAGATCCAACAGGTAATATGCGTTTGAAATTGGCTTTACAAAAAGCTCGTGAAAACAATATTCCTAAGGATAATATTCAACGTGCTATCGATAAGGGCGTTGGTGCTACGGATATGAACGCATACGAAGAAATCGTATATGAAGGTTATGGTCCAGCAGGCGTAGCTGTTACTGTAGAGGTTATGACGGACAATCGTAACCGCGCGGCTGCAGATGTGCGTCACGCGTTCTCTAAACAAGGTGGCAACCTTGGTGAGAGCGGCTGTGTAGGCTGGATGTTCAAATCTAAAGGCGTTTTCGTTATCGATAAAGAAGGTCATGACGAAGATGAATTGACTATGCTTGCCCTTGAAGCAGGTGCAGAAGATCTTAAGTCTGAAGATGATGTATTTGAAATTTATACTACTCCTGAAGACTATGATGCTGTAGAGGCAGCTCTTGCTGATGCGGGCATTGAAACAGAAGTAGCTAAAATTACCATGATTCCAGATACAACGATTGAGTTGACTGGTGATGATGCTGTAAAAATGCAAAAAATGCTCGACGTATTGGATGATCTTGATGATGTACAAAACGTATATCACAATGGTATTTTGCCAGACGACGAAGAAGAATAATTATGATAAGGAGCACTTTAAAGGTGCTCCTTTTTTATGTATTTTTTAGAGAACCATGGGGAATATGAAAATTAATGGGGTTCTTATAAAATTTCTATGGAAATTCATGAACTTCGATGTGGTATTGTGCTATAATAAAATAGATTATGTAATGGAGGTAGGCGACAGCTTATCTCATTTTTAAACTAAGGGGGTTAAGGTGCGAATTATAGGTATTGACCCAGGCACGGCTATATGCGGTTATGGCATTATTGACGTGAAGGGGAGCAAATTAACACCTGTAGCCTATGGGGCTATTACAACTCCTAAGGAATTAACAGATTCACAGCGGTTGGAAATCTTATTTAATGACCTAAGTGATATTCTAGAGGAATTCAAGCCTGATAAGTTTGGGGTAGAAGAATTATTCTTCAATCGCAATGTAACGACGGCCATCAAGGTCGGTCAAGCACGTGGTGTTATCTTATTAGCTGCTGAACAACAGCGTATTCCTATTTACGAATATACACCGCTACAAATCAAGCAAGCCGTTACAGGTTACGGCAAGGCTGATAAGAATCAGGTCATTTATATGACAATGAATATTTTGGGGATTCGTGAGAAAATTAAGCCCGATGATACGGCGGATGCATTGGCTGTCGCTATTTGTACGGCTCATAGTTCTCACAATGATAGATTGAAGAGGTTGGTATAATGATAGGGTATGTACGGGGCATCGTAACTCATCTCTTTAAAGAGTCTTGTTACGTAGATGTACATGGCGTAGGGTATCGTGTATATGTGCCGACCACTACGCGACAACAATTGATTGAAGGTCATGAGGCCACGCTATTCACGTATCTCAACGTACGTGAAGATGCGATGCAACTCTATGGCTTTTGGACGGAAGAGGAATATGAGTTGTTTATTTTACTCATTTCTGTTTCTGGTATAGGCCCTAAGGTAGGGCTTGGCATTTTGTCTGGCATGACACCAGAGGCTTTCAAATTAGCTGTTATCAATGGACAGGTGCAGCAATTAACGAAATTGCCGGGCATTGGTAAGAAGTCTGCAGAGCGACTTGTTCTTGAATTAAAGGATAAGTTAGCGAAGATGACGCATATATCCGCAGAATCACCAGCAGCTATACAGCCGATTGGCGTTGCCACTAGTGGTGCTACCGGTGAGGCTATTGAGGCTCTTGTATCACTGGGCTATTCAGAGCGAGATGTGGCTGACATTGTAGAGTCTTTAGATGATGGTAAACGCGATATATCTGAGTTGATTAAGGTCAGCTTGATTGAGCTTGGGAAAGGACGATAAGGATGAACGAAGAAGTACGCCTTGTCGGAAATGGCGAGCACGAAGAAGATATGTGGCAATATAGCCTGCGACCAAAATTCTTTAACGAATATGTTGGTCAAGAAGAGGCTAAAGGCAATCTAAATGTATATATTCAGGCTGCAAAGCAGCGTGGTGAAGCATTAGATCATGTATTGCTGTATGGTCCACCAGGTCTAGGAAAGACTACATTGGCAGGTATTATTGCGAATGAATTGGGTGTTAACTTTCGCATAACATCTGGTCCTGCTATTGAAAAGTCAGGCGACTTGGCTGCGATCTTAACGAATTTAGATGATCATGATGTATTATTTATCGATGAAATTCATCGCTTGTCTCGCAGTGTAGAGGAAGTATTGTACTCTGCAATGGAAGACTATGCAATTGATATTATCATTGGTAAGGGCCCAAGTGCTCGAACGGTGCGCATTGACTTGCCAAAGTTTACTTTGGTAGGTGCCACAACACGGGCGGGGGCTTTGGCGGCACCATTGCGGGACCGCTTTGGTATTATTAACCGGTTGGAATATTATAAACAACCGGAATTAGAGTTTATTGTGACTCGGGCGGCAGAAATACTCAATATTGGTATTGAGCCGACTGGGGCTAGCGAAATTGCGCGACGTTCGAGGGGAACGCCGCGTATCGCAAATCGTCTACTTAAACGGGTACGTGATTTTGCACAAGTCATAGGTGATGGGGTTATCACTCAAAGTATTGCAGATGATGCGTTACAGCGTTTATATATTGACAAAGAAGGGCTCGATCGAATCGATCGACGTGTGTTGGAGTGTATTATTGAAAAGTATGATGGCGGTCCAGTAGGGATAGATACTATTGCGGCAGCTATCAGCGAAGAGAGAGATACCATCGAAGATGTGTATGAACCATATTTGATGCAATTAGGATTTTTAGGACGTACACCGCGTGGGAGGGTGGCTACTAAACTAGCCTATGAGCATTTAGGTATTTCACAGACAGGGAAATAACAATGAAAACGAAACGATTACAATTGATGATAATGGCAACTTTGTTTTTAGGTGTAAATATTGGCGGTGCATCTGTTGCACAAGGGGCTACATTGCAACATAAAAGTGCAGTAGTGACTAAAAAGCCAATGCCGAAATCAACAGTATCTACAACAAATGTATCGAAAGTAAATACGACGAAGCGGTCAACTTTTCGACCACTTGTAACTAAACCGGCTCCAAAGCCTGTGGCAAAAGTGACTCCGAAGTCAAATGCAACTAAGGTTGCAGCAACGGCTCAAAAACCTGTTGCAAAATCTACAGTTACTAGTGCCAAGGCTACAACGGTAAAGCCAGCTGCATCTAAGGCTGTAAAAACTTCTGATGCCAATAGTATTAAAGCTAATACGGCTGCTATTACACGTAATAAAGTAGGTTCTGTTGTTACACCTGCTACGGAGCGTGTAGAAAATGTACCAAATGTACGCGTGTTATTGGGTAGTCGCAGTTCCGATGCTACAGTTACATCTACTGCTAATATGGTTGTGTTAAATAGTGCTAATGGTCAAGTTAGCACAATCAGTGCAAACCGTGGAACCTCTGTTGGTATTCGAAGTGGTAAAATTGCTGTCAATGGCAAGGCCATTGATACGGTAGTTACATTAAAACCAGCCAATAGTGATGCACCATTCTTGTTTGAAGGCAAAGGCTATCGTGGAGGACTTACATTACGTGCTAATAATGGAAAGATGATGGTCATTAATTCTGTACCTCTTGAAGACTATCTTTATGGCGTAGTTCCGCAAGAGGTCGTTCCATCTTGGCCTGCAGCTGCACTAGAAGCACAAGCTGTAGCGGCTCGAACTTATGCTCTTCATACTATGGAAGAGAATAAAGGTAAACTGTATGATGTGAGTACGTCCACAGATCACCAAGTCTATAATGGGGTTAGTGGTGAAACGCAAGCTACTACAAATGCAGTTAATAAAACAAAGGGGATGGTTATGTTATATAATCAACGCCCTATTAATGCTTTATTCCATTCTGATGGTGGCGGCTATACTGAGGATAGTGTCAATGTTTGGGGTAGCGATGTACCGTATTTGAAAGGTGTAAAGGATTTTAGTACTGGCACATCTACATCGAACTGGACAGTGACTACTTCTCGTCAGGCCCTTGAAAGTAAGCTTAACGCAGCTAGTAAAGGGGTTGGCAAATTGAAGAGCATTCAATTGACACCTCTTGGCAAGCCAGGTCAACAAACATCTGACCGCGGTGTATCTGGTCGCATTAAGAGTGCTACTTTCATAGGTACCTCTGGAAAAACGACCATTGATGGGGATTCTTTACGCAGTATTTTAGGCTTGAAATCAACACTATTTGATTTTTATGTAAATCATAACCCAGCTAAAGATACAGGTAAGGCGTATCATAATTTTACTGGTAGCAATGATACTGTCTATATTAAAGGCCACGGTTGGGGACATGGTCTTGGTATGTCTCAATGGGGTGCTGCAGAAATGGCTAAGCGTGCGACACCAGGGGATACAAATTATTACCAAACTATTTTGCGTCACTACTATAGTGGCATTACATTAAAGAAAATGTACTAATAAGGATTGCGATGAAAGTTACAGATTTTGATTATGAATTACCAGAGGAACTAATTGCTCAACATCCAGTAGAGCCTCGTGATACAGCGAGACTGTTGACCTTAGACAAGGTTACAGGTGAGGTTGCACATAAAGAGCATTTTTACGATTTGCTAGATGAACTCCACGAAGGGGATGTACTTGTATTTAATAATACAAAGGTTATTCCTGCGAGATTATATGGCCAACGTCAAGGCTCTGGTGGCAAGGTTGAGGTATTGCTCCTCACACCATGTGGTGAAAATCGCTGGGAATGCCTTGTTAAACCTGGTAAAAAATGTCCTATTGGTCAAGTTATCGAATTTGATGACCGATTAAGTGGGACCGTTATAGATAAAACTGAGTTTGGAGGTCGTATCATTGAATTCACTTGCGATGGTGTATTTGATGATGTGATACAAGAAATCGGTGAAATGCCATTACCTCCATATATTCATGAGAAGCTAGAAGATAAAGATCGTTATCAAACCGTTTATGCTAAGGAGAAAGGTTCAGCTGCAGCTCCAACAGCAGGTCTTCACTTTACACCTGAACTATTAGAAAAGATAAAAGCGAAAGGCGTAGAGTTAGAATTTGTTACATTGCATGTTGGCCTTGGAACATTTAGACCTGTATCAGCGGAGACAATTGAGGACCATGAAATGCATAGTGAGTTTTTCGTCGTTTCTCAAGATACAGCTGATCGTATTAATGCGGCTAAAAGAAACGGACGCCGTATTATTGCGGTAGGTACTACTTCTGTGCGTACCCTTGAGTCAGCTACTAATGATGGCGGTGTCTTACAAGGCATTAGTGGATGGACACAAATCTTTATCTATCCTGGCTACAAATTTAAGATGATTGATGCATTGGTAACGAATTTCCACTTGCCTCAATCTACATTATTAATGTTGATTAGTGCATTGGCTGGTCGTGAACATTGTTTAGCGGCCTACGAAGAAGCTGTACGCGAACGTTATCGGTTCTTTAGCTTCGGCGATGCTATGTTTATACGTTAGGAGGGACTATGCCGAGTATTACTTATGAATTACAAAAGACATGTCCTCATACGGGGGCTCGTGCTGGTTTATTGCATACGCCACATGGTACCTTCCAAACGCCTATGTTTATGCCTGTAGGTACACAAGCTACAGTTAAAACTATGACGCCTGAGGAATTAAAGGCGATGGGATCTCAAGTCATCTTGAGCAACACGTACCATTTATTCCTTCGTCCTGGTCCTGAACTCGTAGAAGAAGCAGGTGGGTTACATAAATTTATGAACTGGGATCAAGCTATTTTAACTGATAGTGGTGGGTTCCAAGTATTTAGCTTAGGCGATATGCGTAAGATTACGGAGGAGGGTGTAACCTTTAGATCTCATATTGATGGGTCTAAACAGTTTTTATCTCCTGAGGTGGCCACAAAGGTACAAGAGCAATTGGGTTCTGATATTGCGATGGCCTTTGATGAATGTATTCCGTATCCTGCGGACCATGATTATGCAAAGCGCTCAACAGCTCGTACCACACGTTGGGCTCATCGTTGCCAAGAGGCTCGTAAAGCGCATGACCGACAAGGTATGTTTGGCATTGTTCAAGGTGGCATGTACAAAGACTTGCGCAAACAAAGTGCGGAAGAGCTGGTAGCTATGGACTTTGAAGGCTATAGTATTGGTGGCTTATCCGTTGGGGAACCTCATGATTTAATGAATGAAATTCTTGAATACACAACACCGCTATTGCCTACTAATAAGGCTCGTTATTTGATGGGCGTTGGTACGGCGGATTGTCTTGTAGAAGGCGTAGCACGAGGTATTGATATGTTCGACTGCGTATACCCTACACGAGTTGCTCGAAATGGTATGGCTATGACTTGGAAAGGTCGCCTTAATATTCGAAATGCGCAATTTGCTCATGATTGGGGTCCTTTAGAAGAAGGCTGCCAATGTTATACATGTAAAAATTATTCTCGCGCTTATATTCGTCACTTGTATAAGGCGGAAGAAATTTTGGCGTTGCGTCTCGTAACATACCATAATCTTTACTTCTTGCTTGAGTTTATGCGTCAAATGAGACAAGCCATCTTAGAAGATCGGTTCCCACAATTTAGAATGCAATTTTGGGATAGCTTTAAAAAATAGTAATTAAGTCTAGTCAAATCTATATTAGGTGGCTATACTAGAAAAGAAAAACATATTTATTACACTAGGAGGATAAAATGGAAGATATTTTACAAGTGTTGCAAACTAGCTGGCCTATTTTGTTGATGGTCGTAATTTTTTATTTCTTATTGTGGCGTCCACAAAAGAAACAACAAAAAGAGCGCGCTAATTTGTTAGGCAGCTTGAAGAAAGGTCAAAAAATCGTTACTATCGGCGGTATTTATGGCGAAATCGTTGAACTTGACGATGAAAAAGTAAAGGTTCAAGTATCTGAAAAAGTAGAGTTAACATTTGCACGTTCTGCAATTGCTAACGTTCTTTCCAAGAAAAACAAGGAAGAAAAATAATGAATACAAAGGAAGCAGTGCGCCGGGCGTGCAAGGCCCAGCGCGCTGCTTTATCCGTTGCTGATTGTCATAGATGGACTACGCTTTTGACAGATCAAATTGTTAATAGTCCTGAGTATATATCAGCTAATACCATTATGGCCTATTTGGCGATGCCCAAGGAGGCCAATTTAGACGATGTTATTCGTCATGCTTTAGAACATGGTAAATCCGTATATGTTCCAGTATGTACAGATAAGACGACCATGATTGCCGTTCGTCTTAAGTCTCTAGAATCTATCACTCGGGGTGTGTTAAATATACGCATTCCCTCTGAGCCATACGAGGTTATTAATCCACATGACTTGGATTTGATTTTAGTGCCTGGTGCTGGCTTTGACCGTCAAGGCGGTCGCATGGGGATGGGGAATGGGTATTATGATCGATTTCTCAAGGAACTTTCACCACGTACATTTATGGGCGTATGCTGGTCAGTACAATTGTGGGATACACCAATCCCAATGGATGAACTGGACCAACGGATGAGCAAAATTGTAACGGAGCAAGGCGTTATACATTGCGTATAGTAGTAGAAGGGAGCAACTATTTTGAACGGTAAAGCTATTATCAAGTTTTTAGTAGTCATTGCTGCCATCATTGGATTATTTGCGTATTTTATTCAACCATTAGCAGGCTCTTTGAAACAAGGCCTAGACTTGCAAGGTGGTACGCACATCGTATTGGAAGCAGAGGACTCTGCGACTGGTACAGCTGACAATGATGCAGTGGAACGGGCGAAGCAAATCTTAGAGCGTCGTATTAATGAAATGGGTTTGTCTGAACCACTAGTACAACGTGAAGGTGCTCGTCGTATTATCATCGAATTGCCAGGTGTAAAAGATCCTGACGAAGCGATTAAACGTATCGGTAAAACAGCGGTCTTGGAATTTAAAAACGACCAAGGTCAAACTGTTATGACTGGTGATGATTTAAAAGATGCAAAAGAAGAGTTAGGTCAAAATAAACAACCACTCGTTGCTATAGAATTAAGCGATGAAGGGGCTAAGAAGTTTGCTGATTTAACATCTAAAAATATTGGTCGTCGTATTGCCATTACATTGGATGGTAAAGAATTGACTAATCCTGTAGTACAACAAGCAATTACAGGTGGTAAAGCAACTATCTCTGGTAGTCAAAGTTTAGAAGAAGCTAAAGACTTGGCTATTTTATTACGTTCCGGTGCATTGCCTGTTAAAATTAATGTATTGGAAGTGCGTACAGTTGGTCCTTCTTTGGGTCAAGACTCCAAGGATAAATCTGTTGTAGCCTTTAGTGCCGGTATTGCAATGATCATGATTTTCTTGGTTATTTTATATCGTTTTTCTGGTATCGTAGCTAATATTGCATTACTTGTATATGTTATGCTCTTATTGCTCGTATTAGGTAAAGGCTTTAATGCGACTATGACATTGCCAGGTATCGCTGGTATTATCTTATCCATGGGTGTTGCTGTAGATGCAAACATTCTTATCTTTGAACGTTTCAAAGAAGAGGTGTTCTCCGGTAAGTCCATGCGTGTAGCCATGGAAGCTGGTTTCAGTCGTGCTTTAGCAACAATTACAGATGCGAACGTATCCGTTATCATTACTGCTGCTATCTTGACAATCTTAGGCTCTGGCCCTGTAAAAGGTTTCGCTATCAGCTTAGGCGTAGGTGTTGTTGTAAGTATGTTTACAGCGATTACTGTGAGCCATTTCTTATTACGCTTACTTATTGACTGTAACTTTACGAACCATCCATTCTGGTTTGGTGCGAATATCTCTCCAAGCACAAGTGCTGACGCATTTGCACCAAAATCTTTGAAAGGAGGTAAACGCAAATGACATTAGACGTAATTAAGCATCATCGTTGGTGGTTTGCTATTTCTTCCACACTTGTTATTATCAGTTTGATTTCCATCTTTACTAAAGGCTTTAACTTTGGTATTGATTATACTGGTGGTACGATTGTTGAAGTTGTATTTGATCATCCTGTAGAGGTTAGTCAAGTTCGTGACGTCCTAAAAGAATATAATCTTGAAAACGCACAAATTCAGCTTTCTGGAGATACTACTGGTGATACAGCGGGCGAAGACGTAATGATTCGTACACGTAATCTTGAGCCTAGTGAAAGTGCCGCTGTGATTGAATCTTTGACTAAATCTATTGGTAACAATACCGTTAAACGTATTGAAACTGTAGGTGCTGTAATTGGTTCTGAAGTTACAGAACATGCGTTGTTAAATCTTGTTATAGCGTTTGCGGCATTAGCATTATATATTTCTTATCGTTTTGAGTATAAAGTTGCTATTTCTGCTCTCGTTGCAATTTTCCATGATTTGATTATGGTTCTTGGTGTATTCTCTTATTTCCAATTAGAAATTGATGCGTCTTTCTTGGCGGCTATTCTTACGGTTGTAGGTTACTCCATGAATGAATCTGTAGTTATCTTTGACCGTGTTCGTGAAAATACACATACACATAAACGTTCTGATACATTTGCAGATCTTGCGAATGCATCTATTACACAAAGTATTCACCGTAGTTTCTATACATTGGCTACCGTTATGTTTGCCTGTGTATCCCTTTATCTATTCGGTGGGGACACTACAAAGAACTTTGCTCTTTGTATGATTATTGGTTTTGCTAGTGGTGCGTACTCCTCTATCTGCGTAGCTACATCCTTATGGGTTATGTGGAAGAGTCGCAACAAAAACGATATCCGCAATCAACAATAATATATGATGCTTTTACCTATTGTTGGTAAAAGTATAAGAACCTCTCTGTATTATAATCAGAGAGGTTCTTTTTATGTATCATCTACTAATAAATTATTACTATGGATAACTCATACATATATGTATAGGATATATGTACATAGTAAGGTCTATACTTATTGAATTCTTTGTACAGGGGGCGTAAAATAGCAAAGTAACACAATGCTGAAAAGGGGATAGATAGATGGATCCAAATCGATTATGGAGCCCTGCTTTTATAAACTATGGTATAAGCAGTGGCATTTTATATATGTCACAATATGTTCTCGTAGCAGCCTTGCCGATAGTCATAACCTCTGAATTAAGTGGAAGTGATTTAGATGCGGGATTAGCGATGACCTATTTTCAAATAGGCACAATTCTATGTAGGCTCTTTGCAGGTCGCTTGATTGATGGCTTTAATAAACGAGTTGTATTACTATTATCAACTGCTTTATTTTTCATTATTATGGGGCTCTTTAATTTTACAACCTCTTTAGAAGCCATCTTTGTATTGCGGGGGCTACATGGTGTTGTATTTGCTTTAGGCACAACTGTAATGGCGGCGTTGGCGGTATTGGTGTTACCTCCTAATAGAAAGGGGGAGGGCATCAATATGTTTGCTATCTTTTCGAATGTGGCAATGGTGTTGGGGCCTGCAATAGGCTTATATGCACTTGCTTCATATGGTAGTATAGCTCTCTATCTTTTCTTAACTATTATGACAGGGTTAGTCCTAGTATTGAGTAATTGTATTCCCTTATCAAAAGAATTAGCAACGCCTAAACCATCTACTCACAAAGGGTGGAATATATCTCAATTTATTGAAAAAAGAAGTTTACCTTGGGCTTTAATGGGACTGTTTATTGGCTTTACCTATTCTGGTGTGTTAGTATTTATTCCCATTGAGTTAAATAGTATGGGGGCTGGTATTTGGGGCAGTGCATTTTTTGCTATCTTTGCTGTAATGATTATAATCAGTCGACCTCTAGTAGGAAAAGCATATGCTCGGTATGGCTCTAAATATATTATCTATCCTGGCCTAGTACTCTTTATACTAGGACTATTAGCGTTAGGAATAGCTACTACGCCATTAACCATAATATTAACGGCCCCTTTGTTAGGTTTAGGTTATGGTGCAGCACAACCAGCATTTCAAGCGTTAGCCATTCAATCAGCACCAATAGAACGAGCTGGTGTATCAACAGCAACATATTTTTTAGCATTAGATATAAGTGTGGGTGCTGGATCTGTCATTCTTGCTCTGTTAGCTAGTGCTGTAGGCTATCAGTATCTTTATATGTTTACTGCAATGATAATGATTGTAGCACTAGCTTTATATCATATATGGATTAAGAGGTATACGCCTCTAGAACTGTAAAACAAAAATAGTGATATAGTAAAAGCTACTAACAGTATTAGACTATTAGACACAATATAATAATCAATCCTTAGAATGTATTTTATAATATGTTCTAAGGATTTTTCTTTTATAAAACAGTTATACATTTATAGGTTTATAAGATAGTACTTAAAAATAATATGAATAAAATTAAAAGAAAAAATGGTGTTATACAATTTAAATCCCAAAATAATAAGAAATTAAAAGAAGCTTATAAAGACGGTGGTGAAGATTAAATGAAGTTAAGAAAATGAAGACTTTATGTGTTGACGATATTTTTATTTATGCTATACTTATACAAGTCGTTAGGACACAGCACAAAGGACAAGCAAAAAAACTTCTAAAAAGTTTTGAAAAAGTGCTTGACGGAATGAGCTGAACTTGATAGAATAATCAAGTCGCCAGTTGATGAAACACTTCGAAAGAGGTTGTGGAAACTGGTACAGATCTTTGAAAACTGAACAATGATAGGTAATCAATCAATACGATTGAACATATGCCAGAGTGCGGGTTTTGACATAGTCAAAACCAACCATAATTC